>Ga0111539_10002283_pt1 | contig 25507 bp, 38 predicted proteins | sample RhiMethybrSRZTD1_FD_79667 | JGI IMG/M metagenome (GOLD analysis project Ga0111539, IMG submission 79667) | Populus rhizosphere microbial communities from Tennessee, USA - Rhizosphere MetaG P. TD hybrid SRZTD1 (version 2) (version 2) | ecosystem: Host-associated > Plants > Roots > Rhizosphere >...
CGGCCCGGTCTTCGTGATTCGTGCGGAGCCAAAGCGCGTCCTCCTCGCCTTCTTTCGCGGAAAGCGGCTGCGCGACATCGAGCCGCGCCTGAAGGCGAGCGGCAAGTTCGAGCTCGCGAACTTCGAGCTGCATGAAGACACCGATATCGATTCCGCCGTGGTGCGTCGCCTCGTGCGGGAGGCCGTCGCGCTCAACAAGAAGCTCGGCGACCCGACAAAGCCCGCGAAGCGCGCCTAATATCGCAACCTCAACTGCAGGCAGAAATCGCATGTGCAAGCTTGCCATCGCCGCGATCGCGGTCCTGCTCACCGCCCCGGCCTTCGCCGCGCCGGTAGCCGGTACGGACTACCAGCCGGTCAATCCGCCGCAACCGACATCGGATCCGTCGAAGATCGTCGTGACCGAGTTCTTTTCATACCAGTGCCCGCACTGCTTCCGGTTCGCGAAGCCGTACGAGGACTGGATCGCGAAGTTGCCTGCGGACGTAAAGGCGGAGCGTGTCGCGGTCTCGATCGGCCATCAGACCTGGCTGCCGGCGGCACAGGCGTTCTATGCGCTCACGGCCATGAAGAAGGTGCCCGCGATCGACGACGCCCTCTTCGATGCGATCCACCGCCAGCGGCTGCAACTCGACACGGAAGCGGCGCTCACGGACTGGGTCGGCCGCCAGGGCATCGACCAGGCCGCGTTCACCCAGGCCTACCAGTCGTTCAGCGTGAAGCTGAATATGAAGCGCGCGGACGACCTTTCGCGCTCCTACCGCCTGCCGAGCGTGCCGACGCTCGCGATCGACGGGCGATACCTCATCCCGATCGCCGACGACGGCAACTTCAACGACCAGCTCGAGATCGCGAACGCGCTCATCGAGCAGGCCCGCCGCAACCGGAGCACGCGCTAGGCGGCGATCATGCGCCGCCTCGCAATACCCGCACTGCTCGTCGTCCTGACCGCATCGCCGAGCGCCCGTGGGACCGAGATCGAATTCACGGCCGAAAGCCCCGAGTTCGCTGTCGCGACAGAGGAGTACCGGGCGATCTGGAAAGCCGACGGCGATCGCATTGCGAACGCGCTGCACCAGGAGACGGGTCTCTTGCTCGAAAGCGGACCGATCCGAGCGATCGTCTTCGAGGGCGTCAGCAGCTCCGGCTACCACGAGGATCCCATGCACCTGCGGGCCAGCTATCCAGCGGACACCAAGCGGGCGACCCTCGTCCATGAGCTGAGCCATCGCCTCGTTTCGGATATTGTCCCCGGCGGTGCCGACCAGCACGCAGTCATTTTCCTGTTCGTCTACGATGTCTGGACGATACTCTGGGGCCGGCAGTTCGCGGACGCGCAGGTCGCCATCGAGAGCGAGCGGCGCGGCATCTATGACTACGAGGCGGCATGGCGCGACGCACTTGCGCTCGGTGCCGACGGCCGCGCGAAGCGATGGTCCGAGCTGCTCTCGGAATGGCGCAGGAACCCGTGAAGCGCCTTCTCGAGGTCCGGACGTATCGCCTGAAGCCCGGGACAGGTCCCACGCTTCACGACGCGTTCATCCGTAAAGGTATTCCGCTCGTCAAGCAGGCCGGAATGGACGTCGTCGCGTTCGGTTTTTCAGCGGATGACCCTAGCGGCTATTTCCTGATGCGCGTCTTCTCGGGACTCGAAGACCGCCAAGCCACCGAGGACGCCTTTTATTCGTCCGACGCGTGGCGCAAGGGGCCGAGGCAGTCCATCATCGAGCACATCGATTCTTACCAGGACACGCTCCTGTGGCTGAGTTCGGAAGCCGTCGAACAGCTGCGGCGCGATCTCGCCGGCGCTTCCAGGCCCTGAGCTTCGCGCGGCGGCTGGCGCCGGCCGTCCTCGGCCTTTGCGCCCCTTTTGCGGCGTCCGCCGACTGCGGCGAAGCGTCCGAAGCCGCGCACGCCGTGCGCGCGGTCGCCGAAGGCATCATCTCGGCCGACAACGATCGCGACGTCGCGCGCGTGCTCGCTTTCTATGCGGACGACGCGATCTGGCTGCCGCCGAACGAGTCGCTCGTGAAGGACCGCGCGGTCATCCAGCAGCGCTACGAGAGCCTCTTCCAGGACTTCGACCCGGACATCGAAGGCCGCATCGACGAGATCTGCGTCGATGGCGCCATAGCGTTCGTGCGCGGCCACAACGGCGGCTGGCTCGTCTCGCGCGTCGGCGGTCGCTCGCGCGCGCTCGACGACGTCTATCTCATGTTCCTGCGCCGCGCATCGGGCGGCGACTGGAAGATCAGCCGCCTCATGTGGCATCCCGCCAGCGCGGTGGCGCGCTAGGCGGTGGAGGCAAGGATTCCGCTCGGGCTGGAGACGCGCCGGCTGCGGCTACGCCGCTTCGTGCTCGACGACTGGCAGCCGCTGCACCGCCACTATTCCGACGTCGAGTGCACCCGCTTCACGTTCGGCCGCGCGCTGACCGACGGCGAGAGCTGGCGCGCGATGGCGGGCATGGAAGGACATTGGGCGCTGCGCGGCTTCGGTCCCTATGCGCTCGTCGAGAAGGAGAGCCGTGCGCTCGTCGGCGCGGCGGGGCTCTGGCATCCCGGCGATTTTCCGGAAACCGAGGTCAAGTGGCTGCTGCTGCGGGATTTCTGGGGACGCGGCTACGCGACCGAGGCGGTCCGCGAAGTACAGGTCGTCGCGGCCAGGCACCTCGCGATGCGGCCCATCAGCCTGATCCGGGAAGAGAATGAAGGCTCTCGCCGCGTCGCGGTCGCGGTAGGCGCCGTGCACGAGCGGAACCTGGCGTTCCGGGACGCCGAGTGGATGGTCTATCGCCACCCGGACCGCATCGCGGCGAAGTAACCTATTTGCGACAGATTTCGGATCGAAAGCTTTGATAAGGCTGGTATTCTTGCCCCCGCAACCTTGGATGGGGGAGTCCCGCCTTGTCGAGCGATGCCGACGACGAGTTCTACGACCGCGCACGCGAGCACCTGCAGGTCGCGCATGAGCACATGGCCGACGTGCCGCGCGGCCAGGTGAGCGCGTCCATGATGTATGCCTGCGCCCGCTTCAACGTCTTTGTCAGTGCGGCCAGCAAGGGCTCGCCCGAAGAGCTGCGCAAGGCCTACGGCAAGACGATCGAGTACTTCGTCGCGCAGTACCGCAAGATGCTGGTGAAGAATCTCGACGATTACGTCGACAACTTCGACGAGTACGTACGCCGCCCGGACGGGAAGTGAAGGCCTGGCGCAAGCAAGGCAATCAACTCGCGCTGGCCGACGTGCCGGCGCCCGCCCCCGCTCCTGATGAACTGCTGCTCCGCGTGCAATCGGTGTCGCTCAACCGCGGCGAGGTGCGCGGTGCCGCGCTCGCGCCGGAAGGGCGCGTGCCCGGCTGGGATGTCGCGGGCATCGTCGGGTCGCCCGCCGTCGATGGCTCGGGACCGGCGAAGGGCGCGCGCATTGCGGCGCTGCTCGATTCCGGCGGATGGGCGGAGCTCGCGGTAGTTCCCGCGGGGCGCGCGGCCGTCGTGCCGGACGGTGTCGACCTCGACGTCGCGGCGACGCTGCCGATCGCGGGGCTGACGGTTCTGCGCGCCCTCGCGCTCGCAGAGCCGATCGGCGGCCAGCGCGTCCTCATTACGGGCGGCTCAGGCGGCGTGGGCCAGTTCGCGATCCAGCTCGCCGCGCAGGCGGGCGCTGAGGTCACGGCGGTCAGCTCGCGCATGGATCGCCATGACGAGCTGAAGCGGCTCGGCGCCGGCGACGTCGTCGCGTCGATCGAGGATGCCGAAGGCCCGTTCCGCCTCGTGCTCGAATCCGTCGGTGGCGGCTCGCTTGCGAAGGCCATCGAGCTCGTGGGCCACGAGGGCGTCGTCGTCACGATCGGAAATTCGTCGGAGCAGGACACGACGTTCAATGCGCGCACGCTCTATGGCAAGGGTGCGGCCCGTATCTATGGCCTCATCGTCTTCGAAGAGGTGCGGAGCGGCCGTGTCGGCGCGCGCGATCTCGAAAGCCTCATGCAGCTCGTGCTCGACGGCAGGCTGCAGGCGCCGATTTCCCTGCGCCGGAACTGGACCGAGCTGCCCATGACCCTGCTCGAGCTCGAGCAGCGCGAATATCCGGGTAAGGCAGTGCTAAGAATCGGCCCCTGAATGGGCGGCCATCTGACAGCCTGAGCCGCGGCCTGCCGACTCCCTCCCGCAGAACCGGCTGTCAACTCTCACTGAATGAAGAGATCAGCCGGGGCAACGAAGCGGCGCGTCGGGCGCGCGCCGGAGGGCTCCGGCGTGCCGCTCGGCACCGAATATCACTGGTACGTCCTCGCGCATGCTCGGCATCGGGATCGATTTCTACCTGATCGCGCGCGTGGCGCTTGGCAATGCTGAACTGGCTGCGGCGGCTGCAGCCGGGCTCGTCTTCCTGTTTGCAACCTGTTGGTTCATCTTTCCGCGCATCTACCGGCGCCGGTTTCACAAAGCGTAAGATCCGCCCAGGTCGGTCGCCGGTCTTTCCTCCGATGAGAACATTACGGTCGGTCACAACGTTGGCGTTGTGCCTCGTTGCGCTTGGCGCATGGTGCGAAGAGCCCGGCATCGTCGGCAGCTGGCGCCTCGTCTCCTACGAAGACAAGCCGCCGACCGGCCCCTCGCTCTATCCCTTCGGCAAGGACGTGAAAGGCCAGCTGATGTACGACGCTTCGGGCCGAATGAGCATCCAGATCATGAAAGTGCCGCACCCGAAGGTCTCATCCGGCGACGACAGCCGCGTCACGCCCGAGGAGAAGCAGGCGCTCTATGACGCCTATGTCGCCTATTTCGGAACCTATACGGTGGATTCCGACCGGGGCGTCGTCATCCACCACGTCGAAGGCGACCTCGCCGACGTATACGTCGGCAGCGACGAGGAGCGCCCGTTTGTCCTCCGCGGGGATACACTGATCCTCGCGCCACACTGGAAGGTGGACGGCCAGGAGTGGCACGGCATCCGCGCATTCGAGCGCGCGAAGTAGGAGGCCGCATGCAGTACATGAAGCTCACGCCCGTGGAACGCCAGGAGGCGCTCCGCACGCTCGCCTCGATGAAGGATTTCCTCGATGCCTCGTTCGCGTCGCTGACGCGCGAGGAGACGCGCGCGGCGGGCCCGGAGGGTAGCTTCTCGCCCGTCGAGCAGGTCTGGCACCTTGCCGACCTCGAGCGTGAGGGATTCGGCGAGCGCATCCGGCGGCTGCAGGCGGAGGACGGCCCGAGCCTGCCCGACTTCGACGGCGCGCGCATCGCCGCCGAGCGCAGCTACCGCTCGCTCTCGTTCGAGGAGGGACTGCGCGCCTTCGAGGCCGCGAGGCTCGCGAACATCGCGCTCTTCCTCACGTTGGCGCCGGAGGCCTGGACCCGCGGCGGCATGCAGGACGGTGTCGGCGCGGTCACGCTCTGCGACATGCCCGAGCTGATGCGCCAGCACGACGAGGCGCACCGGGCCGAGATCCGCGAGTGGCAGCGATTCCGGGGCCGCCCGGCCTCGTGAGGTTCGCGCGCTTCGACCCGGCGCAGCTGCCGGAGCTCGCCACCTGGTTCGACGACGCGGATTCGCTCCGCAGCTGGGGCGGCACGCAGTTCCGTTTCCCATTCACGCCAGAGAGCTTCCGCGAGGATTCGAAGGTCGACGAGATCGCCAGCTTCGCGCTCGCCGGCAATGGGTCGCTCGCGGCCTTCGGCCAATGCTACCTGCGCACCGAGCGCTGCCATTTCGGCCGGCTCGCGGTGTCGCCCCATCGTCGCGGACAGGGCCTCGGCACGCGCCTCATCCGCGAGCTGACGGACTGGGGCCTTGGCGATTTCGGCCCGCGCGAGCTCTCGCTCTTCGTCAACCGGAACAACGTGGACGCCATCCGCCTGTACCGGCGGCTCGGATTCGCCGACTCGGTGTATCCCGAGCCGACGCCATTCATGGCCAATTCCATTTACATGATCGCGGGCCGGCTTCATGATCCGACGCGTGAGCGCTAGAGCCGCATTCCTCACTGCGATCGCCCTCCTCGCCGGCTGCGCGCAGCCGACGCCGCCGCTGGTCGGCGCCTGGCGGTCGAAGATCCAGTTCGAAAGCGGCGCCTTCGCGTCGATTCAGGACCTCGAGTTCATGTACGTCTTCAACGCTGGTGGCACGATGACGGAATCGTCGAACTACGACGCCGCGCCGCCGGTGCCGCCCGCCTACGGCGTCTGGCGCGAGACCGGCAAGAACGCGTACACCGCGAAGTACGAGTACTACGCGACGCAACCGTCGGAAGCCGAGCAGTTCCAGAAAGGCGCCGGCTGGCTGCCCGCCGGGCACGGCGTCCTGACCGAGACCATTACGCTCGCGGATGACGGACAGAGCTATACGGCGACGCTCAAGTTCGAGCTCTTCGACGCCAAGGGAAATCCTGCGGAAGGCGGCGGCACCGCCAGAGTCCAGGGCGTCCGCATCGGGTTCTGACGGAGCGGCGGCCGCGGTGCTGCTCGACGATGTCCGCCGGATGGCGATGGCGCTGCTCGGAACCACCGAGTCGCCGCATCATCAGTACACGTCGTTCCGCGTGCGCGGGCGCATCTATGCGACTGCGCCGGTCGAGGGCGGCACGCTGCACGTGTTCGTGGACGAGGAAGACCGCGACCGTATGGTGAGGCTGCAGCCGAAGGTCTACGAGCGGCTCGGCTGGGGCCGCAAGGTCGTGGGCCTTCGCGTCGACCTCGGGCACGCGCGGCCCGACGACGTGCGCGGTCTCCTGCGCACGGCCTGGCAGCGCAAGCTCGGGAAGCACTGATGCGGCTCTGGACGATCCATCCCCGCTACCTCGACGCCCCTGGGCTCGTCGCCCTGTGGCGCGAGGCGCTGCTCGCGAGGGCGGTGCTCCGCGGCGAGACGCGCGGCTACCGGCATCATCCCCAGCTCGCGCGATTTCGCGCGCACGCCGCGCCGCGAGCCGCGATCAACGCCTACCTCGCGGCCGTGCATGCCGAGGCGACGGCGCGCGGCTACGAATTCGACCGGCGAAAGATCGGGCCGGTGCGACGCGTCGCGCGTGTCGCGGCGACCAGTGGGCAGATCGATCACGAGTGGCGGCATCTCATGAGGAAGCTGTACGTGCGAAACCGCGCGTTGCACCGGCGCTGGTCCAGGTCACACCGCGCGGAGTGCCACCCGCTGTTCCGCCGGGTGCGCGGCCCGGTCGCCGACTGGGAGCGAGCATGAGCGCGGAGATCCGGCCGGTCGCGGCGGCCGACATCCCCGTGCTCGTGCCACTCGTCGAGCAGTACTGGATCTTCGAGGACATCGAAGGCTTCGATGCGGCGCGCGTCGGCCGCGAGATTGGAACACTGCTCGCCGACCCACGCCTCGGCAGCGGCTGGATCGCGCGCGTGAAAGGCCAGGCCGTCGGCTACCTGCTCGCGGTCTACGTGTTCAGCCTGGAACATCTCGGACTGACGGCGGAGATCGACGAGTTCTTCGTGCTGCCATCCGCGCGCGACAAGAAGGTCGGGGAAGAACTGCTGAGGCTGGCGGAAGCGGAGTTCGTCCGGCGCGATTGCACGAACGTCTCCCTGCAGCTCGCCCGCGGAAACGAGCGGGCGCGTGCGTTCTACCGGCGGCAGGGGTATGGCGAGCGCGCGGGATTCGAACTGCTGGACAAGATGCTCCCGCGGGGCTAACAAGGCGCGAGGAGAAAGCACGATGGCGAAGGAAAAGGTAAAGACGAGGCCGATGGAGTCCCGCGACGTCGAGGCGGTGGCGGCGCTCTTCGACGCATACCGGCAGTTCTACGAGAAGCCCGCGGACCTCGCGCTCGCGCGGCGCTACATCACCGAGCGCTTCGAGCGGCAGGAGTCGATCATCATCATCGCGGAGAACGCCGCGGGCGACATCGTCGGCTTCACACAGCTCTATCCCGCGTTCTGTTCGGTCCTCGCGGACCGCACCTTCGTGCTCTACGACCTCTTCGTCACGCCGGCGACGCGTGGCACAGGGGCCGGCCGCGCTCTCATGGAAGCCGCCGAGGCGCATGCGCGCAAGACGGGGGCTGCGCGGCTGCAACTCGAGACCGCAAAGACGAACAAGATCGGGCAATCGCTCTACGAGTCCTGCGGCTGGGAGCGCGACGAGCTCTTCTACGTTTACAGCAAGTCCCTCTCCGGGCCGAAGCCGACGAGCTGAGGGCGCGGCTTTCACGTGACAAAAATGCCGCCTGGACCCGCGAGCAAGTGGATCGCGGCAGTCGTGATCGTCATCGCCTCGGCCGCGGGTATCACGTTCGCGCTGTTGACCCGTCAGCACACAGCTTCTCGCGCCACCGCGGCACCTTCCGACGCGGTGGTCTCGACGGCGAAGCAGTTCGTACCGACCGTCTCGAACGCGACCGCCCCGCCCGGCCCGGCACCCGAAGGAATGGCGTGGATTCCCGGCGGCGAGTTCTCGATGGGCGCCGCCGACCCGCTCGGGCAGGACGCCAACGTCGTCGGCATGCAGGCGACCGGGGATTCGCGGCCGATCCATCGCGTGCGCGTGCACGGCTTCTGGATGGACAAGACCGAGGTCACCAACCGCCAGTTTGCAAAGTTCGTGAAAGCAACCGGGTACGTCACGGTCGCCGAGCGCGTGCCCCGCGCGGAAGACTTCCCGGGCGCGCCGCCCGAGAATCTCGTCGCGGGCTCGGTCGTCTTCTCACCGCCCGACCACGCGGTGCCGCTCGACAATCATTTCCAGTGGTGGTCGTACGTGCGCGGCGCGGACTGGCGCCACCCGTCGGGGCCCGGCAGCGACATCCGGGGCCGCGAGGACTATCCGGTCGTGCACGTCGCCTACGAGGACGCGGAGGCGTTCGCGAAATGGGCCGGCAAGCGGCTGCCGACCGAATCCGAATGGGAATTCGCCGCGCGCGGCGGCCTGGCCGGCGCGCTCTACCCCTGGGGCAACGAGTTCCTGCGCCACGGCCACTACATGGCCAACACGCACCAGGGCCACTTCCCGAACGAAGACACGCACGTGGACGCGCACCGCGGCATCGCGCTGGTCGGGCAATACCCGGCGAACGGCTACGGGCTCTATGACGTCGCCGGCAATGTCTGGGAATGGACCCGTGACTGGTACCGCCCCGACTATTACGCGGCGCTCCTGCAGGAAGGCGGCGTCGCGGACAACCCGAGAGGACCGGAATCTTCCTACGACCCGAGCGAGCCGGGGGTCGCCAAGCGCGTGCATCGAGGAGGCTCCTTCCTCTGCACCGAGCAGTACTGCTCGCGATACATGGTCGGCACGCGCGGCAAGGGCGAGCCCTCCACCGGCACGAACCACCTGGGCTTTCGGCTCGTGAAAGACCCTTCCTTGCAGGCGGGTTCAACTCCGCCCTGAAGAGGCGCATCATCCGCCCCCACCAATGGGGGACTCCTGAGCATCTGGCGCAACGTGCGGTCGGCCACCGGGCTGACGGCCGCGACCTTCCTGTTGGGGGCGTGCAGCACGGAAGATCTCGCGTCCAGGAGCCCGGACATGATGCAGTTCGCGATGCGATACACGGAGGCCTGGTGCAGCCAGGATCCCGTGAAGGTGGCGTCGTTCTTCGCCGAGAAGGGCTCGCTCAAGATCAACGACGGCGAGCCGAGCGTCGGGCGCGCCGAGATCACGGCGGCGGCGCGGTCGTTCATGACCGCGTTCCCTGACATGGTCGTCGAGATGAACCGGCTCGATCGTGTGGGAACGCAGTACCGCTACCACTGGACGCTCAAGGGCACGAACACCGGGCCCGGCGGCACCGGCCGCAAAGTGAAGGTCAGCGGATTCGAGGAGTGGACCATCGGCACCGACGGGCTGATCGCAGCCTCACTCGGCCACTTCGACGCCGCCGACTACGCCCGCCAGCTCGGCGAATAAAAAAAGAAGACGCCCCCTTTTTTTGGAGGCGCGCTCGTCACCGTTGAAGGATTCCGCCTACAGACGGTGGACCGCTGGGTGACTCTGCGATAGCTTGAGCGCCCGGTATTCGCGGGGGCACTTTCTTGCAGCTCTCCTGGAAGCACGCGAGCTTTGCGGCGCTGACCCTCGCGGCGGCAACGGCCGCCCGATGGGTCATCGATCCGTTTGTCGGCGACTCCATGCCCTACGCCTTCATCGTGATTGGCGTCGTGCTCGTCGCATGGCGGACTTCGACACCGGCCGCGGTCGCGATGGGGCTCGCCGGCTGGGCGGTGGCGAGCTATCTCTTTGTCGCGCCACGCCACACCCTTTTCTCCGCAGACCCATTCAGCTCTATTGCGTACTTCACGGTCATCGGCTCGATCATCCTGATCGCCGACCGCATGCGTCGCGCGCGCGAAGCCGCGGAGCGCAGCGAGCGGCAGCTCGAGATGATCAGCCACCGCCTGCCGGCGCTCGTGTCGCTCGTGGGCGCCGACCACCGCTTTGCCTGGTGCAACGACGAATACACGCGCTGGTTCGGCCTGGCGCGGGACCAGATTATCGGCCGCACGGTCGCCGAGGTCGTGGGTGCGGAGGCCTGGCGCACGATCGAACCGCACTTCGACGCCGCCCTCGCAGGTAACGCCGTCGAGTACGAGGCCGAATCGCGGTATGCGCTCGGCGGAACGCGCTGGGTTCACGTCACCTATGCGCCCCATCGGGACGAGACCGGCCGAGTCCAGGGCGTGGTCGCCATGGTCACGGACATCAGCGACCGCAAGCACGCCGAGCTCAATGCCGCGCTCCTCGCGGACCTGAGCCAGGCATTCGCAACCTTGCCGGAGGCCGAAGAGGCTGCCCGCCAGGTCAGCGAACGGCTCCTGATCCGCCTCGGACTTTCGCGCTGCCTGCTGGCCGAGATCGACGAGTCGACCGATACCGCACACATCTTCCACCAGACCTCGCGCGACCCCGAGCCAAGCCAGGAGGGCGATTACGCCGTACCCGATTTCCTGACGGAGAAGGAGCGCGCCCACCTGGCGACCGGCGAGCCGCTCGTCATCAACGATGTGCGCGACGGTCGCAGCCCCGAAGCTGCCGAGCGGTTCCGCCGGCTCGGCGTCGGCGCGGTCGTGAGTGCTCCCTATGTCGCCGCAGGACGCCGCCGGTTCGCCCTTGCGGCAGAGAAACGCGAGCCCTACGAATGGAAACCCGCCGAAGTCGAGCTGCTGCGCGAGGCCGCGGCGCGCATGTACATCCAGCTCGACCGCGCCCGCGCCGAGCTGACGCTGCGTCAGAGCGAGCTGCGCTATCGCTCGCTCGCGGCGGTCCTCACCAACGTGCCCTGCACCGTCGATCCGATCGGCCGCTTCCTCGCGCCGCAGCCTGTGTGGAACCGATACACCGGGCAGAGCTTCGAGCAATCGCGCGACTTCGGCTGGTTCGATGCCGTGCACCCGGAGGACCGCGAGCCCGCGCGGCTGGCGTGGGTCGATGCGCTGCACGCCAGGAAGCCTTACGAGGTGCGCGTGCGGCTGTGGAACGAGGCAACACGCGATTTCCGCCACGTCATCGCGCGCGCGGTGCCGCTGCTCGACGAAACCGGAATGATCCGCGAGTGGGTCGGCGCCTGTACCGACATCCACGAGGAGACCGAGCAGGCGCGCGCGCTGCTCGAAGCCGACCGCCGTAAGGACGAGTTCCTGGCGACGCTCGCGCACGAGCTGCGCAACCCCCTCGCGCCGATCCGCAACGGCCTGCACATCATGAGGCTGACGGGGAAGGCCGAAGGCGCCGTCGCCAACGTGTACCAGATGCTCGACCGGCAGGTGAACCATCTCGTCCGCCTGGTCGACGACCTGATGGAGGTATCCCGCATCACGCGAGGCCGCGTGGAGCTCCGGAAGGAGCGCACCGACGTGCAGGCGGTGATCCACACCGCGATCGAGACCAGCCGTCCGTACATTGACGAGGCGGGGCACCGGCTCGAGCTCAGCCTGCCGGCGGAGCCGCTCCGCATCGAGGGCGACACGATGCGCCTCGCCCAGGTCATCACGAACCTGCTCAACAACGCGGCGAAGTACACGGACCGGGGCGGGCGCATCCTGCTCACGGCGCGGCGCGAAGGATCGGCCGCGGTCATCTTGGTGCGCGACAACGGCCGCGGCATCAGCGCCGAGATGCTGCCGCGCGTCTTCGACCTTTTCGCGCAGGCCGCTCCCGGCCACGACTACTCGCGCGGCGGCCTCGGCATCGGGTTGACGCTCGTGCGCAATCTCGTCGACCTGCACGGCGGCAGCGTCGAGGCGAGGAGCGAAGGCGCCGGGCGCGGCAGCGAATTCCTCGTGCGCCTGCCGCTCGAGCCCGCAGCCGCCGGCCTGGCGGAATCCGTGCCCGCTGCCTCTGGCGGCTTTTCCTCCCGCCGCGTTCTCGTCGTCGACGACAACCGGGACGCCGCAGACAGCCTCGGCGTCCTCCTCACTTTGCTCGGCGTCGAGACGCGAACGGCCCATGACGGAACCGCGGCGCTCGAGGCGCTCGACGAGTTCGAGCCCTCCGTCGTCCTGCTCGACCTCGCCATGCCGGTCATGGACGGCTATGAGGTCGCCCAGCGCATGCGGCAGCACCCGCACGGCCGGCACGTCACGCTGGTCGCGGTCACCGGCTGGAGCCTCGACCGCGACCGCCTGCGTTCCGCGGCGTACGGCTTCGACCGTCACCTGGTGAAGCCGGTCGACCTCGACGTGCTTCGCAAGCTCCTCGCCGACCTGCCGCCGGCCCCCGGGATGGCGCGTCGCGCCTGATACGCTTGCGGCATGAAGCACCGCATCGTCCCGTTGGCCACGCTGCTCGCCTGGCCGGCTGTTTGCCGGGCGTCGGACGCGACCGGGCTATTCGTCATTCTGTTCGGGGTCCCTTCGCTCCTGCTCTCGGTCGTATTCGCGGCAGTTGCGCTCAAGGCGCCGAAGTTCGGCGCCTCGCTCTGCGGCTTGCTCCTCATCACCGAGGTGCCGCTCGTCTTCTGGGCCGGGCGCGCCGGCTACATGGACGGCGCGGGTATCTGGCTGATGCTCTCGCTCGGCATCCTCGTGATCGGCCTCTTCGTGGCGCTTGCGAGGATCATCTGGCCGCCGCGAGTGGCCGCTCAGAAGGGCGGGAATTCCTGATGGACCTCAAGTTGCTCACGACCGTATTTGCATCGGTCTTCGTCGCCGAGCTCGGCGACAAGACGCAGCTCGCAACGATGCTCTTCTCAGCCGAGGCTGCAGGCAGCCGGACGACGGTGTTCCTCGCGGCGTCGGCGGCGCTCGTCTTTGCGACGGCGATCGGCGTGCTCGCGGGCGGCTTCATTGCGCAACACGTTGCCCCGTCGACGCTCAAGGTCATTGCCGGGGCAGGATTCATCGCAATCGGCGTCTGGACCCTGCTCCGCGCATGAAGTCACAAGCGGAAAAGGCGGAGGCCTTCCGGGCGCTGCATGCGAGGAAGCGCGCCTTCATCATCCCGAACCCCTGGGACGTCGGCACAGCGCGCATGCTCGCGAAGCTCGGCTTCGAGGCGCTCGCGACGACGAGCGCCGGGTTCGCCTTTTCCTCCGGCGTGCTCGACAACCAGGTCGGGCGCGAGGCGATGCTGGCCCACGTCGCGGAGATCGCGGCGGCGACGGACCTGCCCGTCAGCGCCGACCTCGAGAACGGCTTCGGCGACGAACCGAAGACCGTCGCCGAGACGATCCGCCTTGCCGCGGCGACCGGCATCGCCGGCGGCTCGATCGAGGATTCCATCGACCGGCCGGGCGAGAAGGTCTATGAGCTCGCGCATGCGGCGGACCGCATTCGTGCGGCAGTCGAGGCGAAGCGCGCGCTGCCATTCCCGTTCACGCTGACCGCGCGCGCGGAAAACTTCCTCGTCGGCATTCCGGACCTCAAGGACACGATCAGGCGCCTGCAGGCTTATCAGGAGGCCGGCGCCGACGTGCTGTACGCGCCCTGCATCACGACGCGCGAGGAGATCGCGGCGATCGTGACGTCGGTGGACCGGCCCGTGAACTTCCTGATGGGCACGCAGCCGCAGCGCTTCACGCTCGATGAACTTTCCAGGCTCGGCGTGCGCCGCGTGAGCGTCGGCAGCGCGCTCGCCGCCGCTGCGCTCGGCGCGTTCCTGCGCGGCGCACGCGAGATGCGCGAGACCGGCACCTTCACCTACACGCAGGAAGCCGCCGGATTCTCCGAGATCGGCAAACTGCTCAGCTAAACGCGGGAGAACTTCGATGTGCGACGATGCTGCATTTGACGACATGGTCGAGTACACCCTGCGCAACAAGGGACTCTCCCGCAGGGAGCTCGGTACGCTGGCGCTCGGGACCAGCCTCGCTTTCGCGCTGCCGCGCGTGGCCAACGCCGTGGACACTTCTGAATCGGAGGTCGAGATCAAGACGCCGGACGGCACGGCGGACGCGTATTTCGTCCATCCCGCGTCGGGCAAGCACCCGGGCGTGCTCGTGTGGCCGGACATCTTCGGCCTCCGGCCTGCATTCCGGCAGATGGGCAAGCGGCTCGCAGAGTCCGGCTACTCGGTGCTGGTCGTGAATCCTTTCTACCGGACCAGGAAGGCGCCGACGGCGCCGGAGAAGCCGGACTTCGACGACCCGGCAACGCGCGAGATGCTGATGGGCCTCAAGGCGACGCTCAACGCGAACACGGCGCAGACGGATGCGAAGGCGTTTGTCCCCTGGCTCGACAAGCAGGCCTCGGTGGACACGAAGCGCAAGGCTGGCACCACTGGCTACTGCATGAGCGGCCCGATTGCCTTCCAGACGGCAGCGACGCTGCCGGACCGCATCGGTGCCGTCGCGACGTTCCATGGCGGCGGCCTCACGACGGACCAGCCGGACAGCCCGCACCTGCTCATCGCGAAGACGAAAGCGCACTACCTGGTCGCGATCGCGGAGAACGACGACCAGAAGCAGCCGTCGTCGAAGGACATCCTGCGCGAGTCGTTCAAGAAGGCGGGACTGCCCGCGGAAGTCGCGGTCTACGCCGGCGCGCAGCACGGCTGGTGCCCGCCGGACTCGGCCGTCTACAACGCCGAGCAGGCGGAGAAGGCATGGTCACGACTGCTCGCGCTCTTCAAGGAAGCCCTCGCCTAGACGGCCTTCGCGCGCCTGCTGACGGAGCCGACTGACCTGAAGTCCCCGGACTCGCGCGTCCGGGGAACGATGCCGCTGCGCACCCGACAAACCCTTGATATGGAGGAAAAACATCGGAGGACACCGAACATGAACGCCGCGACCCAAGCCACACCCATCACGGTCCGCCACCTGGTCCCAGCTCCCGCCGCCGAGCTGTTCGACGACTGGCTCGATCCCGGCAAGCTCGCAATCTGGATGCGTCCGGCCGACGCCAAGAAGGCAAAGGTGAAGGTTGATCCGCGCGTCGGCGGCGAGCTCGACATCGTGATGCACACGAAGTCCCGCGACCTGCCGCACAAAGGCGTCTACAAACTCATCGACCGGCCGAATCGCATTTCCTTTACTTGGTTCTCGCCGGCGGCGCCTGACCACGAGTCGCTCGTGACCCTCGATATCATGCCGGTCGGCCCGTCGACGGAAGTCACGCTCACGCACGACAAACTTGCCGCCGAGGATATGGTCGAGCGGCACACCGAGGGTTGGACTCGCATTCTCGACCTGATGTCGCAGTCCTACGCCAAGGCCGCCTGACCCGTGCCGCCCTGCTTGACCGGGACTCGTGTCGCGGCTAATATTCACCCATATGGGTGAATATAGAAAGCCGGGCATGGATCGGGTCCTCGGGGCGGTCGCGGATCCCACGCGCCGCGCCATCCTCGCGCGCCTCGCGCAGTCGGATGCGCGCGTCACCGAGGTCGCGAGCGCATTCCCGATCTCCCTCAATTCAGTCTCAAAGCACGTGCGCAAGCTCGAACAGGCCGGCCTGATCCGGCGCGACGTTCGCGGCCGCGACCACGTGCTCTCCCTGGACGCCGCCCCGCTCGCCGAGGCCGCGGCCTGGATCTCGCACTACCAGCGCTTCTGGGAAGACAGCCTTGCGGCGCTGGACGAATTCGCCACAGGTAAGAAAGCCAACCGGAGGAAAACGAAATGAATGCCGTCGCCAACGTCCCCACCCTGACCGTCCGTCGCGAGATCGCGGCGCCGCCGGCCGAACTGTTCGATGCCTGGCTGGATGCCGAAAAGATGTCGCAGTGGATGCGCCCGATGGACACCGAGCGCTCGAAAGTGAAGCTCGATGCGCGCGTCGGCGGCGAGTTCGAGGTCATCATGTACACGCCTAATGGCGAGGTTCCGCACACCGGCACCTACCAGGAGATCACGCGGCCGCGGCGCCTCGTCTTCACCTGGAATTCGCCGTATGCCGGCTCGCACGGCTCGCTCGTGACCGTGGATTTCAAGCCGAAGGGTCGCGGCACCGAGATCGTCCTGACGCACGAGCGCCTGCCGAGCGAAGAGATGGTCAAGGCGCACACCGGCGGCTGGACCAGCATCCTCGAGCGGCTCGTCGCCGCGTACGCGGAGTCGGGCGTCACCGCCTGATCGAAGGGGACGCAACGTTTCAAGGGGACGCTCACCTTGAAACGTTTCAAGGTGAGCGTCCCCTTGAAACGTTGCGTCCCCTCTTAGCAGCGGGAGGTGAGGTGGGCGCCGAACTGGTGCATTTCCTGCAGCGCGCGCTGGCCGTCGCCGGGCTGCACGTCAACGGCGCGCACGGCGTCGGTCAGCACCTTGACGTCGAAGCCCTCGCGTTTCGCGTCGAGCACCGTCGCCCGCACGCTGTAGTCGGTCGAGAGCCCGCCGACATACAGGCGGCGCACATCCGCCGCGCGCAGTTGCGAGGAGAGCGTCGTTTCCTGAAATGCGGACAGCGCATCGCGCTCGGCCGTCGTCGCCTTCGAAATGATGCTCGCGCCCTGCGGCACGCGCAGCGTCAGCGCGAACGCCGCACCTTCCGTGCTGGCCACGCAATGCCGAGGCCAGGGCCCGCCGCGCGCCTTGAATGACACGTGATTCGCCGGATGCCAGTCGCGTGAATAGAAGATCGGAAGCCCGGCGCGCTCGAAGAGGCTCACGAAGCGGTTGATCGGCTTGATGACCTCCTCGCCCGCGGGCACGCTGAACGTGCCGCCCGGCAGGAAATCCCGCTGCACGTCGACGACGAGCAACGCGTCCCCACGCCCGATGTGAGATGCCCTCACGGCTCTTCAAGCCCCCCTCGCGCGCGCCATGTTATACGATTTCCGGCCCATGCCCGGCCAGCTCGATTCCGACTCGCTTCTGCTGCTGCACGACGCGCTCGCCCGACTCGAAGAGGGCTTCGTGAATCTGCCCGATCCCGGCACCCGGACCGCGGATCCCGCTGCACTGCGCGGGGTGCTGCTCGCCACGGCCGAGCGCCTGCGCGACAACTACCCTTACTTCCATCCGCAGTACGCCGGCCAGATGCTGAAGCCGCCGCACGCGGTGGCTCGTCTCGCCTATGCACTCGCGATGTGGGTCAACCCGAATAACCACGCGCTCGACGGCGGGCGCGCGAGTTCTGCAATGGAAAAAGAGGCCGTCGCCGAGATCGCGCGCATGTTCGGCTGGACGACGCACCTCGGCCACCTCACGAGCGGCGGCACGATGGCGAATCTCGAGGCCCTCTGGATCGCGGGCCAACTGAAGCCCGGCACGACCGTACTCGCATCCTCCCAGGCGCACTACACACACAGCCGCATCAGCGCCGTGTTGAAGCTTCCATTCGAGTCCATCGCAACCGACCGCCACGGCCACATGGATCTCGCGGCGCTGGAGAAGCGGCTGAGTGCCGGCGGCGTCGGCACCGTCGTCGCAACGCTCGGCACGACGGCGGTCGGCTCGGTGGATCCGCTGCCGGCGATCCTTGCGCTCCGCGAGGGTTACGGCTTCCGGCTGCACGCCGACTGCGCCTATGGCGGCTACTACGTGCTTACGGACAACCTCGCGACGCACGCACGCGCAGCCTATGACCGGCTCAATGAAGTCGATTCCATCGTGATCGACCCGCACAAGCACGGCCTGCAGCCCTATGGCTGCGGCTGCGTGTTGTTCCGCGATCCGGAAGTCGGCGCGCACTACCGTCACGACTCGCCCTACACCTACTTCAGCTCGAAGGAGCTGCACCTCGGCGAGATCAGCCTCGAGTGCTCGCGGGCCGGCGCTGCGGCGGTGGCACTCTGGGCGACGCAGCGCCTCTTTCCGCTCGCTCGCGGCGGCGAGTTCGCACGGATGCTCGAGGACTGCCGCGCCGCCGCGCTCGAATTCCACGCGCTGCTCGCGAAGGACGAGCACTTCATCACCGCCTTCCCGCCCGAGCTCGACATCGTCACCTGGGCCGTGAGCGCGCCGACGGCGGATGAATCTTCCGACAAGGCACGCGCGATATTCACGCGCGCGGCACGGGCGGGCCTGTACCTCGCCCTCGCGGAGCTTCCGGCGGAATTCTTTGGAAATCCGTGGGGTTCCGGCGGCACGGTCACGGCCCTGCGCTCCGTCCTTATGAAGCCAGAGCACCGCGCCGCGCTCCCGGCGATCGCAAAGCTGCTGACCGAAAGCGCCGGCCGAGGCGAGTAAAATGGCCACCTGATGGGCGCGCGTGCAATCGCGGTACTGTTCAGCCTCGCCCTGCCTGCGGCGGCCGCCGCGGCCGAGCCGATCGCAGATCGGCCGCTGCTTGCGGTGCACGAAGACCCCGCGCCGTTCCTGTTCCAGTCGGTCGGCCGGCTGTGGAGCGGCATGCCGGTCGTCGCAGCGGAGCCCGTCATCGGCCCCTTCATCGGTCCATTTATCACGCACGGCGCCCAGGCCGATGGCGGGCGCAAGCTGGTCGAGGAATTCAAGCTCGCCGATCCGGCGCCGGCGATCTCGTCCGCTCTCGGCCGCGAGACCTGCGCGATCATCGCCTGCAGGACGCTTGTCCAGGACGTCGAGGACAACGCGCTCACCCTATCCGTGCGCACGACCAACTGGACGCTGACGCATCTCGGCACCGCCTGGGATCGCTACCGGATTTCCTACAAGGTAGACGCCCGCCTGCTCGACGGAGCGCGAAACAAGGTGTTGGCTTCGGCCGAGTACGTCTACAGCGAGAAGTACGACGACACGAACAAGGCGCCGCTGCTCGAGGACCTGCTGCGCGACGACGCGGCGCTCCTGAAGTCGAAGTTCCGCGAGGTCGAGCCGCTCGCGGTCGCGGAGCTCAAGGAAGAAATCGAGGAGGACCTGCGACACAATGGCCTCCTGGGGAACAGCTGAATGGCGGGCCAGTACCCCGCCTAATCTGAGGGGGAGGAGAAATGAAGAACGTCAATTGGGGGAGATTCGTCCTGGGCGCGCTCATCGCCGCAGTCATCTGCTTCGTGAGCGACGGCTTCCTGCACCAGAAGCTCGTCGACACGCAATGGCGCGAGCTGATGGAACCGCTCGGCATCGCGATGGGCGAGCACAAGCACGGCGGCATGCTCTGGTTTGCGGTGTTCGAGGCCGGCCGCGGCTTCCTCACCATGTACGTCTACGTGCTGCTGCGCCCACGCCTCGGGCCCGGCGCCATGACGGCCACCTGGGCGGGCGTCGTTGCCTGGGTCGCCTACTCGCTGACCGGCCCCGCGCAGTTCATCCCACTCGGCTTCTACAGCACCTCGCTGTGGGCCTCGGTAGCTGCCTACCAGCTCGTATTCTCGATCATCGCGGCGATCATCGGCGCCGCACCTTACAAGGAAGAGGGTTCCGCACATGCCTGACCGGATGACGCGCCCGGTGTTGACGACGATTGCGGCGCTCGGCCTCGCGATTCCGGTCGCGAGCGCCGACGTCGTTTCCGACTGGAACTCGACCGCCTGCCAGGTCGTCTACGACGGCAAGCTCGGTCCGCCGATGGCGAACCGGACGCTGGCGCTCACGCAGACAGCCGTGTTCGATGCGGTCAATCGCATTACCGGGCGCTATCCGGCCGGCAAGTCCGGCGAAGGAAAGGTCGGGAACGCCTCGCTCGAGGCCGCGGTCGCGGCGGCGAACCGCGCGATCCTCTCGGCCGCGGCACCCGCGCAGCGCGCGGCGATCGACGCTGCCTACGAAAATGCGGTCGCAGCGGTCACGGACGGCGATGCCCGGAAGGCGGGCATCGCCGTCGGCGAGCGGGCGGCGGCGGCGGTGCTGGAGGCGCACCATGACGACGGCGCCATGGCGGCCGAAAGTTACCGCCCGCCGACGAAGGCCGGCGTGTACATCCCGACCACGATCCCCGCGGTACCACAGTGGCCGCAGCGCAAGCCCTGGATGCTGACGAGCCCGTCGCAGTTCCGCCCCGGGCCACCACCGAAGCTCGACAGCGCGCTCTGGGCCCGCGACTACAACGAGATCAAGGCGGTCGGAGCCCTGAAGAGCACGACGCGCACGCCCGCACAGACGGGAGTCGCGAAGTTCTGGGAGGCGAACATGCCGTCCATCTACTACACGGTGCTGCGCTCGGTCGCGACGCAGCCCGGGCGCGACGTGACGCGGAACGCCCGGCTCTACGCCGCCGTCGCCCAGGGGATGGATGACGCGATCATCGCCGTCTTCGACGCCAAGTATCACTACCAGTTCTGGCGGCCGATCACTGCGATCCGGAACGGCGACCAGGACGGCAACGACGCCACGGAGCGCGACGCGTCCTGGACGCCCTTCATCGAGACGCCGATGCACCCGGAATATCCCTGCGCCCATTGCATCCTGGCCGCGACCGTCGGCACGATCCTGAAGGCCGAGCTGGGCCGCGACCCGATGCCGGAAATCACTTCGACGAGCTACACGGCCGAGGGCGCGACCCGGAGCTGGACGTCCATCGACGACTTCATGCAGGAAGTGGACAACGCGCGCATCTACGACGGCGTGCACTACCGCAATTCGACGGAAGTCGGCACCGCCATGGGCAGGCAAGTCGGCGCGCTCGTGGCGCAGAAGCACTTCGCGACGGCCGCGAAGCCGTGATCCGCTGGCAGGACAACCTGATCGGGATCGACTGGAACGCAGTGTCGGAGCTGTACCGGATCGCGCCGCTCGGGGAAAAGAGCGCGGATGACCTCCGCGTCTGCTTCTCGAACAGCATGTTCCGCTGCTTCGCGTTCGACGAGGAGCTCCTCGTCGGCGCCGGCCGCGCCGTCGCTGACGGCATCGACTGCTCGTACATCTGCGACGTCGCGGTGCACCCGGGTTACCAGGGCCGCGGCCTCGGCAAGGAAATCATCGGCCGGCTGCGCGACGCCTCGGCCAGCCACCGCAAGATCATCCTGTATGCGAATCCGGGCAAGGAAGGCTTCTACAAGAGGCTCGGGTTCCTGCCGATGAAGACGGCGATGGCGATCTTCAGGAACCGCGAGCACGCGATCACGACGGGTCTCGTGGACGAGGCATGACGGAGGCATTCGAGTGAGCAACTATCAGGCCGTGGTCGAGTGGGACCGCAACGGCGCAAAATTCACCGACAACCGCTACAGCCGGGGGCACCGCTGGCGCTTCGACGGCGGGGTGGACGTGCCGGCCTCCGCTTCCCCGCATGTCGTCCCGCTGCCGATGTCCGTTCAGGCGGCCGTCGACCCGGAGGAAGCGCTCGTCGCCTCGCTCTCGAGCTGCCACATGCTCTTCTACCTCTCGATCGCGGCGCGGCGCGGTTTCGTCATCGACCAGTACCGCGACGAGGCAGTGGGCCAGATGACGAAGGTGGACGGCAAGCTCGCAATGACCGTGGTGACGCTGCGTCCCGACGTGCACTACGGCGGCGACGCGCCGCCCACGCGCGAGCAAGAGGACGCCATGCATCACGAGGCGCACGACGAATGCTTCATCGCGCGCTCGGTGAAGACCGACGTGCGCTGCGAGCCGGTGCGGCAATGAACGACATCGACCGCAAGCAGCTCCCGCCCGGCGAATCCCACGGCACGCCGGCATCGGAGGCTGCGCTCGCCCGCGCCTACGAGGGCGCGCTCGCGTACCTGCGCACCACCCGAGACCAGTCCACCTACGTGCCCGTTACGCAGTCGGAAATCCGCAAGCGCCTCGGCACGAAGCTTCCGGACAAGGGCGAGCCGTCCGAGAAGATCATGGAGTCGCTGATCGAGGCCCGGAAGGACGCCACTGCGCCGACCATGGGCGGTCGCTTCTTCGCCTACGTGATCGGCGGCACTCACCCGGCGGGCGTCGCGTCCGAGATCCTGAACGCAGCCTGGGACGACAAGCCGGGCACGCCGCTCGTCTCGCCCTTCGGCTGCGCGATCGACGGCCTGGTCGGCGAGTGGGTGCTCGAGCTCCTGGACCTTCCCCGCGAGTCGAGCGTCGGCATCGTCACGGGCGCGAGCCTCGGTAACTTCCTCTGCATCGCCGCGGCGCGCCATGCGCTCCTGAAGCGCGAGGGCTGGGACGTCGAGGCGCAGGGCCTCTACGGCGCGCCGGTCATCCACGTCCTCATCTCCGACGAGGCGCACCCGACGGTGCACAAGTCGCTGCGCCTCGCCGGCCTCGGTGCAAAGCGCATCATCCCCATCGAGACGGACGCTCAGGGCGCGATGCGTCCCGACCGGCTCGCGGCAGCGCTCAAATCCGTGAAGGGGCCGGTGCTCGTCTCCTCGCAGGCCGGCAACATCAACACCGGCGCAATGGATCCCTACGCCGAGATCGGCCCGATGTGCCGCGAGCGCGGCGCCTGGCTGCACGTGGACGGCGCCTTCGGCCTCTGGGCACGCGTGAGCCCGCAGCTCGCGGGCTCAATCCGCGGCGTCGAGCTCGCAGATTCCTGGGCGACGGATGCGCACAAGATGCTGAACACGCCCTACGACGCGGGCTTCGGCATCGTGCGCGACGCCGCGGCGCACACCGGTGCGATGGACATCTCGGCGACCTACCTCGTGCAGGCGGAGGGCGCGCGCGATCCCTCGCGCTTCGTGCCCGAGCTCTCGCGCCGCGCGCGCGGCACGCCCATCTACGCGACGATCCGCGCGCTCGGCCGCGAGGGCGTACGCGAGATGATCGAAAACTGCTGCGCCAACGCGCGGCGCATGCGCGACCTCATCACGAAGCGCGCCGGCGTCACCTGCCTCAATGAAGTCGTCTTCAACCAGGCGATCTTCCGCTTCGCGGCGCCCGGCACGCCGGGTGACGACGCCGCAGGCGACGCGACGACCACCCGGGTCGCGACGCGCGTGCGCGAGAGCGGCGAGTGCTGGGTCCAGAGCTCGCAGTGGCGCGGCCGCACGGTCATGCGTTTCTCGGTCTCCGACCGCGCGACCACGCCCGCCGACATCGAGCGCGCGGCGGCGGCGGTCCTGAAAGCCTACGACGAGGAGACCCGAGCATGAACAAGCCTTCCTGGTTCACCCGTTTTGCCAAAAAAACGGCGCAGCTCACGGGCCGCCCGGGCGCGTTCGGCCTCGCGGCCCTGACGATCATCGTCTGGTTGGTGAGTGGGCCGATCTTCGGCTACAGCGACACCTGGCAACTCATCATCAACACCAGCACGACCATCGTCACCTTCCTGATGGTGTTCCTGATCCAGAACACGCAGAACCGCGACACGGCGGCCCTGCACATCAAGCTGGACGAGCTCATCCGCGTCACCAAGGGGCACAACGCGCTGATGGACCTCGAGGAGCTCGAGGAAGCCGAGCTCGAGGCGTTCCGCAGGAAATACGAGCAGCTCGCCGCCAAGGCGCGCGAGCTGATGGTTAAGGGCACGAAGGACACGGACAGCCCGGAGCCCTGACTGCCGGGCGACCCATGAAGCGGTCCTGCCGATTCCTCCCGCCGATGGCCGCGGTTCTGGCGCTCGCTGCCGCGCACGCCGCGATCGCCGCCGACGTGGAGCCCTGCAAGGTACTGACCGCGTCGGATGTGCGCCGCGTGCTCGGCCCGGAATGGAAATTCGTGGAATCCGTATCCGGCGACGCGGTCTGCGGATATATGGCCGCCACGAACGCGTTCACGACGCTCACGCTCTATTACAGCGAGGACGGTGCCGGGTCAGTGCTCGCGATGCGCCGCAAAATGGCCGGAGAGCGCGCGACGCCCGCAGAAGGGCCCGGCGCCGGCGCCTTCCGCTTCTCGACGCCGATGGCCAACGTGATCCTCTTCGGCAAGGGTGACTGGACAGCCCAGCTCGACCTGACGCTCGCCGCCTCGACCGACATGGCCCTCCTCGACCGGCTCGCGCGGCGGGCATACGATCGATTGCCGTAGGGGCAAAGGATTGGCTTCCATGCGCACCGCCGCCGCCTTCGTCTTCGCCGGCCTCGCCCTGCCCGCGCTCGCCGCGGAACAGCTCCCCGATTTCCGGCCGGGGCTCTGGGAATTCAAGCGCTCCGTCGACTCGGGCGACGGCAAGCCCGCGACGCTCACGAACCAGAAGTGCACGAGCCCGACCGACGACATGAACCGCAAGACGCAGTCGATGGCGACGTCGGGCTGCCAGGCCTCGCCGGTCACGCGCAGCGGGAACATCTACAGCTTTAGCTTCAAGTGCACGCTGCAGGGCGTGCCGGTCGAGTCGAAGAGCGTCATCACCTTCGAGAACGAGTCGGCCTACAAGGTGGACGTCCAGTCGAAACAGGGCACCCGGACCTCGCGCGAGCAACTCGACGCGCGGCGCGTCGGCGACTGCAAGGTCGAATGAAATACGACGACACATCCTGGCACTCGGGCCCGAACCTTCCAAACGACCTGCCGGACGAGGCGGCGGCGACCCACACCGGCATGTTCCTCGCCTGGGCGCTGCTAACCGGCTTAGGCAGCGAGCTCCACGTGCTCGGGCAATCCGACGAGCTCCAGCGCCTGCGACAGCGCAAAGTCACGCCCGGCCAGTTTTTCCTGCTCGTATGCTCGGGCAAATTCCTGGACGAGGACCTGAACGCCGAGGGAAACGCCTTCGCGCAGGCGTATTTCGAGCTCGATAGCGGCAACTACCTCGGCGACTACCGCGAGTTCCTGGTGAAGGGCCTCCCTTCCGAGTACCACGTCGCGGACACCTGGACGAATTTCGAGAAGCTGAAGCCCGTCCTCGACCGGCGTTTCGCAAACTGGCGCCGCGGACGGCCCATCGACGCCTCCCCGAACGTGAAGGTCACCGGCCCCGGTGACCTGCCCGAGGACATCGAGGAGAAGATCGCGACCGACTTCGGGATCGCGGAGACGCCGGGCATCGCGATGCGCCTTGCGAGCTTCGTCGGCCAGTACGCCGACCGGCACAAAGAGGCGCCCGACGCGCGCACGCTCCGTTGCATCGTCTTCGTCGCGAGCGGCGACCGCAAGAAGCTTGAGGAAGCCTGCCATGTCTCCCTGAACGACGTGCGCGAGCTCGTCGTCCAGGCCGAATACGACGAGAACGACGAGCGCATCCGCGACTTCAACGAGCCATTCGGGACCCTATAGAACCCCGTTCCGAGGCCGTTGAACGTAATCTGGGCCTACGAGAGCTTGCGCCCGGATCTCGTTAAGATGATCGGGCCGACCGACAAGGACCTCGGCGACTGAGACGGAGGGTCGACATGGACGCTCGCACTCTCGCTATTTGTTTCGTGTCACTTTTTGCGCTCGC
>Ga0111539_10002285_pt1 | contig 25496 bp, 24 predicted proteins | sample RhiMethybrSRZTD1_FD_79667 | JGI IMG/M metagenome (GOLD analysis project Ga0111539, IMG submission 79667) | Populus rhizosphere microbial communities from Tennessee, USA - Rhizosphere MetaG P. TD hybrid SRZTD1 (version 2) (version 2) | ecosystem: Host-associated > Plants > Roots > Rhizosphere >...
ACACAGGGCGAGAAGAAGATGACGCGTCAGGTCACCGTTCGCCGCCCGAACGCCCTTGCGTTTACCGGGAAGGGAGATAGAGGAGAAACCGCCGGCTGGTACGACGGGAAGCAACTCACGCTGGTGTCTCATCGCGACAAGGTGTGGGCACGTGGTCCGATGCCGCCAACGCTCGATGAGGCGCTCGATTTCCTCTCGGACGAATACGACGTGGAGATGCCAACAGCCGACGTCTTGTACTCCTCGCCGTACGACGCGTTCATGACTAAGGACACGACGGGCGGCTGGGTGGACACGCAGAAAATCGGGGATCGCTCATGCGAGCATCTCGCGTATCGACAGCCGGTGGTTGACTGGGAGATCTGGTTGAGTACGGACCGATCGCTGCCGTGCCAACTGAAAGTCACCTACAAACAGAGTCCGGGCACGCCGAGCACGCTCGTCACCTATCACGGTATCGAGAACCCTCAGGTGACTGACGACACATTCAAGGCGAAAGTGCCCGACGGATATCACCGCATCAAGATCATTCGTCGCGCGACGGTCATCGATCCGAAGCTCGATGAGCCCGCGCCTGCCGATGCGCCCGCGCCCGGTGGAAAGCAGATCAAGTAGCGGCGCGCGCGCGCGCCAGGAGACGACCATGTTCAATCACGCAACTCGGACGGGTCGATTCGTTAGCCGGTCGAGCGCCTTTCGCGCTGTCGCGGTGACTGTCAGTGTGCTGCTCGTACTGTCGACAGTAGACCTCGGGGCTCAGCGGAAGAGTGGTGGCGGGTCGGTGAAGCAATCTCGCAGTACGTCAAGCAACGCCGGCGCGAATCGGAGCAACAACTACAACCGCAGCACGAATACGACACCGAACCGGAACACGAATACGAACGTGAACCGGAACAACAACAACACCAACGTGAATGTGAATAACGTCAACGTCAACCGGAACACGAACGTCAACCGGAACACCAACGTTAACAACGCTGGCTATTACGGCCGGCCCGGCGGCGTCGTGGCCGGTGAAGAGGGCGCCGTCGCAGTCGGGAGACGTGGCGCGGTCGCCGTAGGCGAGGAAGGGTTCGTTGGCGTTGGCCGGTACGGCGGCGTTGTGTCGGGTGAGGTCTACGATTCGTACGAAGGCTGGAGAGTGGCGGCCGGAGTGACGGCTGGAGTCGTCACAGGAATCGCCATCGGCACCATGCTCGCCCGGCCCCCCGCAGCATCGGTGACCGTCGTATCTGGCGGGGCGAATTACATGTACGCAGACGGTGCGTATTACGAACAGGTGATGTACGGCGGAGAGGTCACGTATCGTGTGGTCCAGGCGCCACCCGGCGTGATCATCACCACACTACCAGGTGGTTGTTCGTCGACCGTGGTCGGCGGCGTTGCCGTGAGCCAGTGCGGCACCACCTACTACCAGCGTGTCAGCAACGGGTACAAGGTGGTCGTGTTCTGACCCGCCTTCGCGCTAGCGCTTCGGCGGGGCGGCTTCGGATCCGAGCGGTTCGCTGAACGGCTCCACGGGGATGCGCTCATAACGCACCTCGAGGATCTGTAATTGCTCCGTACCGCCAGGCGCGTGAAGGACCACATCGTCCCCGGGCCCCGACTTCGTCAAGGCGCGGGCGAGTGGCGACAACCAGCTGATGTGGTTGCGGTCCAGATCGACTTCGTCGGCGCCGACGATGCTGACCGTTCGCTCGGTTCCGGCGGCGTTGGCGTAGCGAACCGTTGCCCCGAAGAAGACGTGCGTTGCGGCGCGGCCTTGCCTCGGGGCTGCCGGGTCTACGAGCTCCGCGGCATCAATTCGTTTGGTGAGAAAACGAATCCGCCGATCGATCTGGCGCAGCTTCCGCTTTCCGTACTGATAGTCGGCGTTCTCGCTGCGGTCGCCATTGCCCGCTGCCCACGCCACCACCTGAGTGACCGCCGGCCGTTCCCTGGTGAGCAGGAAGCGGAGCTCGTCTCTGAGCCGTTGCAAGCCGCTCGGCGTGATGTAGTTCTTGACTCCGGCGGGCTCGATGCGTGCCGGCTCATCGACGGCATCGAGTTCGTCGTCCTCGTTGTCCGATTCCTTCGTGAATGCCTTGTTCATGCGGCTCCTCCGATTCAATCACGACTGCCCCCGCCATAGCTACGTCGCGCAACGTGTAAGGAGGTTGCTCCGTCTAACACGAGCATGAGCGTCCTTTTCCGCGATATGACGTACGCCCTTCGCACGTTCCGCTCGGCGCGAGTCTTCGCGGTGACCGCTGTGTTGACACTGGCGCTGGGGATTGGCGGCACGACGGCCATCTTTACGCTCATGCATGCGGTGATGTTGAAGTCACTCCCGGTGGCCGATCCGTCGCGTCTCTACCGGATCGGTGACGGCGACAACTGCTGCGTACAGGGCAGCCCGCAGGGCCGCTGGGGGTTCTATTCATTTCCGCTGTTCGAGCGCATCAAGGCGGAGACGCCGCAATTCGAGGACCTCACGGCCTTTCAGACCTTCGTCGGTCGCATGAGCGTCCGTCGTCAGGGCGTGGCCGAGGCGCCGCGGCCGCTGCGGACGATGTATGCCACCGGCAGCTACTTCAAGACCCTGGGCGTCGGCGCGTTCGCGGGGCGTGTGTTCACGGCCGACGATGACCGCGCCGCCGCAACTCCCGTGGCGGTGATGGCGTACAACGCCTGGCAGGGCCTCTACGGTGGCGACGGCTCGGTAGTGGGTTCCACGCTGATGATCGAAGGACACCCATTCACGGTGGCCGGGATCGCCCCGCCGGGATTCTTCGGCGAGACGCTACGCGCTGATCCGCCGGATCTCTGGCTGCCGCTGCAGCACGAACCGCTCATCAGCGGCGCCGACACGTCACTGCTGCGTCAGTCGGTGTCGGCATGGCTGCGGGTGATCGGACGGCTCCGTGCGGACGCGACGATCGATGGTATGGATGCGCGGCTCACCGTGTTCCTCCATCAGTGGATGCGCAGCGAAGCCGGATATCCCGCCAACTTCATGCCGGAAATCGAGCGGAGGATGTCGGAGAACGTCATCACCGTGGTGCCTGCCGGTGCAGGCGTTGGCGTGATGAAGGAGCAGTACGGGCGCAGCTTGCGGATTCTGCTGGTGGTGTGCGCGATGGTGCTGCTCATCGCCTGCGCGAACGTCGCCAACCTGCTGCTGGCGCGCGCGGTGGCACGGCGCGGCCAGATCGCCGTACGCCTGGCCCTCGGCGCGTCCCGCAAACAGATCGTCGTCGATGCGTTGATGGAAAGCGTCCTGCTTGCGGTTGGCGGCGCAGTCGTCGGGCTCGTCGTCGCGATCGGTGCGGCTCGATTGCTGCTGTCCCTCGCCTTTGCTGGCGCGACGACGCTCCCGATCGACATCACGCCTTCACCGCTCGTGCTGGCCTTCGCGGTTGGCGTGGCGTTGATCACCGGCGTCCTGTTCGGTGCCGCGCCGGCGTGGTTCGCCACTCGCACGAATCCGATCGAGGCGCTTCGGGCCACGGGACGATCGACGGGCGACGGCGCATCATTCACCCGCACGACGCTGCTGGTGGTACAGGCCACGCTCTCGGTGGTACTCGTCGCCGGTTCGACGATGCTCGGTCGCAGCCTGGGCAACCTCGAGGGGCAGGACTTCGGCTTCGATCGCAACGGCCGCGTGCTGGTCGCTGTTGGCCGGCCATCGGCAGCCGTGATGGGTGACCGCCTCACCGCGCTCTATCGCGACGTGGAAGCCCGGCTCGCGAGCATCCCCGGCGTGCACGGCGCAGGTCTCGCGCTGTATAACCCCCTGACCAACAATTGGGGCGAAGGCGTGCTCGTGGCCGGCAAGCCCCCGGCGGCGCCGGGCGCGGACATCGGCTCATCGTGGGACCGCGTCAGCACTCGCTACCTCCAGCAGCTGGGAGTGAAGCTCGTTCGCGGCCGCTACTTCGCCGATAGCGACAACGAGCTGTCGGAGAACGTCGCCGTCGTGAACGAGGCATTCGTGCGGCACTTTTTTTCGTCTGGAGAGGATCCGATCGATCGGCGGTTCGGGCTGAACCTGCCCGAGAACGTCAACACGTTTCGCATTGTGGGTATTGTCGGAGACGCCAGGTTCGCGGGCTTTCAACTCGATAAACCGGCGCGTCCGATGTTCTTCGTGCCTCTGACGCAGACCGTGAAATACCCCAGCTCGTTGATGCAGCGCGTGGAGACAGCCTCGCACTACGTTGGCGGCATTTTGCTGGTTACCAACATGCCGCCGGGCACGCTGGAGCCACTCGTCGCGCGCGCGCTTGCGGATGCGGATCCCAACATGACTGTGATCAACGTGCGCACGCTCGAAGAGCAGGTGGCCCGGTCCTTCGACCAGCAGCGCGCCGTGGCCAGCCTGGCCGGCTTGTTCGGCGTCATTGCGCTGCTCCTCGCGGCGATTGGCCTTTACGGCGTCACGGCGTACACCGTGGCGCGTCGCCGGAGCGAGATCGGTGTGCGCATGGCGCTCGGCGCTGATCGCGGCAACGTGATCGGCCTGGTGCTGGGTGGGGCGTTCAAGCGCGTCGCGATCGGCCTCGTACTCGGCGCGCCCCTCGCTGTCGGGGCCGGATATCTGCTGTCCTCGCAACTGTACGGCGTATCGTTCTGGGATCCGGTGGCGTTGAGCGTGGCCGCTGCGGCGCTGGCGGTTTCCGCGTTTGTCGCCTCCGTAGTGCCGGCCTCGAGAGCCGCGGCACTGGCGCCGATGATTGCGCTGCGCACGGAGTAGGAGGGCGCGCGGCGCTGAACGCGCATGTCGTTAGTCGGCGGCGAAGCAGTAGAGCAGTCCGTCGCCGAGAGATGCGCGCAACGCGGCCTGCGAGCAGCCGCGCGACGGATGAGCAGAATTCCAGGAATCGCCGCGGCCTCCGCCGCTGCGGTTGTGATGCCCCACCATCGCCCGGCCCTCGCTGTGGCTCGTCCACCCACCGCACGTGGCGTCGCCCCCCGTCATCAAGGTGCCATCGGCATTACTGCCAGTAAGGATGTCGTGCCTGGTGGGTGCGACGTACCTGCCTTCCTCGGTGAGCGCCGTATCCCTGGTGAGATTGACGTCGTCGCTGTGGAGTTCGTCAACGCTGGCAGCGATCTGGATTCCTTGCGCATTGATCCACGGCCCTCGACCGATCCGGTCGCGCGCGTGGACCGCAGGGGCATCGGCGGACGGTGGTGCGCTGAGATACGCGCGCCACAGCCGATCACCTCGTCCGACGGCAGCGGCACGCTGGAGGCAGATCGCATCCGCTCCGGCGAGGCCGCCCAGGTTGCCGCCGAAGCCGCGTCCATTGCTCGTCACGAAAAACGACATTGCGGCCGAGACTGTTGGCACGTCCTGCGCCGCGACCGGTGCTGCGGCGAGGCATGTGGCGATCACGGTCTGCAGGATGCGCATGAATAGGGTCTATCGTCGTAGGGTCTATCGTCGCGCCGCAGCGAGACGCCGCTCATTCAGCACTCCCGCACGCAGCCGGACGGGCATCCACGATTCGAGGAAGGACGAGCGATGACGGCGACGATACTCTCCAAACACGGCCGCCGCCGCATCGAGCGGACTCGTCTCTGGCGCGCAGGTCTCGGATTCCTTGCGCGCAAAGACGACGGTGCTCGAGGGCGCCGGCTTGGACTGCCCGGGCGGAACGCTGTTCAGACCGGCCCGTGCCAACAGCGTGACCAGGCAGGCTCGAGTGAAGGCTGAAACGTGCGGTCGGTCGCTGATGCAGTAACGGAAGTCCCCGTGAGAGGGGAGCGCATCGAGGTTGGGCACGCTGATGAATACGTAGCCGCCTGGCAACAACGCTCTTTCCGCACGGCGCAGCATGTCGAGCGGATCGCGCAGATGTTCGAGGACGTGCCTGAGGACGATCAGCCGAAACCGCTCCTTGTCTGGTACCTCTGTCAGCTCGACGTGGCGGCGAAACGCAATCTTGATGGCGGGCTCGATCCCATAAGTCTTCCAACCCACACGCTGCAGGCCGTTCAAGAGATCGCCACTTCCGCACCCGATGTCGAGCACCGCGGCGTCCGTCGGGGGCGAGAGCACGTTCAGATCGCTGGCAATCGCGCCGAATAGTCTCGCCATGCCGGCCGATGACGGATCACCAGGTGGTTCGGTGTTCGAACGGGGCGATCCCCAGAGACCGTCTTCTTCGTAGAGCGCCTCCAGCTCGGCGCCATCGTGCACGGGATTCGCAAACGCGAGGCCGCATTCTTCACATCCGCCCACGAATCCATATCTGCGGCCGTCGATATTTCGCAGCAGCGGCAGCACGTCGAGCACGCGAAGCCGTTCGCTTCTGCAGGCTGGGCACACTCGAGCTTCACCGGGAACGCGATAGAGGACCGTCTGCACCAGGCGATGTCCGGCATCGCGAATACCTGAAGCCGCCGACGCAACAGGACGCAAGACCCTGGTGGCGCTGCCGGCCTTGCGCCGGAGTTGGCGTCGGGCATCACCGGACCAGTCGCGGATGATTTTCCTTGGTCGCTTCAGCCGCCCCCGCACGGTCTTTCGCATCGGGACGAGCTGCGCGTGGAGACGCCGTCTGGCCTTGAGCAAAAGCAGCCACGCCGACATGACACGTGCGCGTAGCGTGCGTCGAACCGGGGGCACTGCGGGAGTGTAATCCCAACGACGTCGATCAGTCGCTAGCGATTGTCTCGAGCGGCCAGCGTGCCGATCGCGTCGCCGCCAACAACCAGCTCCACGCGCCGATTCTGTTGTCGTCCGGCCGGCGTGTCGTTCGACGCGACCGGTTGCGTCTCGCCGAATCCCGTCGTGGTGACAGATGCCGCGGCGATCCCCTGCGCGAGCAGATACCCCCGCACGGCATCAGCACGATTCTGAGACAGCCGCTGGTTGTAGTCTGCATCCCCGACGCTGTCGGTGTGCCCCTCGATCTGCAGCTTCAGATCGGGATGCGACAGCAGAATACCGGAGACACGGGCAAGCTTCTCGCGCGTGCCGGGTTTCAGTGTGGCGCTGCCGGTGTCGAACAAGACGTCGGAGAGGTTCACGATCAGCCCCCGCGCGGTTTCGCGTGTGTCCAGCACCTGATTGAGCTGCTGCCGCAGCTGGTCGCGAAGTGCTGTCTTCTCGCGATCGGCTTGCTCCACAGCTGCGCGTGCCTGCTGCGCCTGCGTTTCGGCTGCGATTCGGGCGGCTTCGGCGTTGGCTCGCGCCGATTCGGCGGCGGCTCGATCTCGTTCCAGCTGTGCGGCTGCCGCACGCGACTGCTGCGCCTGCGCCTCCGCCGCCAGCCGCGCCGATTCCGCGACCGCTCTGTCGCGCTCGGCCGAAATGCGCGCGGATTCGGCCTGCAGCTTCTCGAGTTCGGCCAGACGACGAGTCGCTTCCTCGGCGCGAGCCCGGTCGAGTGCCGCGGTCTCGCGATCCTTGGCGCGCGCTCGTTGGTCGGCCTCGAATGCCTCTTGCTGTTTCTTCAAGGCAATGAGTCGCGCGTCTTCCGACGTCTGGACCGCCTGGCGTGCCGCCATCATCACCGCGTCGCTGCCACGCTTGCGGGCCTGCGCGCTTTCGGCCTCGGTGAGCAGTCGCGTCGCTTTGAGATACGTGTCATCCGCGTACTTGTCCGCGCCGGCAACGCGCGCCAGCATGACCGCGTTGCGCGCCTCGGCCAGATCGAGCGGAGCGCCCGGTTCGAGCGGCTTCAGCTTCAACCCGCGCGTGTCCTGGTTCATGAGATACGTGCCGCGCGTGAGCAGCTCGTATTTCGCCTGGATCACTTCGAAGTTCGCCTTCGAGCCATCGCGAAGACTGTTTTCGACGACGACGACATCGCTTGGCTGGGTGACGGCGAAGTAGGGTTCCGCGGTCAGAATCATGCCGAACGCCTGCAACTCGGTGGTGACGTGAATGCGCGCCTCGTCGCCTTTCACCTGAACCTCGCCAAGGTTCGTCGCGCGCCCCTCGGGCGTGATGGCCCACAGAACGTACGTCATGTATTCGGGGCCGAACTGCGCCGGCGACCCCAGCTTGTCGAACTTCGCGTCGATGTCGATGTAGCCCTTCTTGCCCTGGACCTTGGCTTCGCCGATCGCCAGCGGCATCAACGTCGTTCCTCTGAAATCAATCTCCGTATCGCCGTTCCGCGGCCGGTAGTTGATCGCCGGCGTGACGTGGCCGACGACGGTGACGCGAAAGATAGGCTGGCTCGGATTTGGCGGCGTCTGAGCGATCGCGCTAACAGGGGTCAGAACGGCAATCACCAGCGAAATCGTGATGGATCGCGTGCGCATGAGGTGGTTGAGCGCAACTTCCGGTCCATCTCACGTCCGCACGCTTTGACGCGCGATTGCAGTGGTCACGATCGCTGCGCGGTGTCCGACACGGTCGTCGGATCACAATTGTGAGTCAGTGCCCGGGCGGGGCCGCGGCGTGGGTCGGTGGGTGTGTGGCGGACGCGATCTAGCGCCCGAACTGATAGTAGAGCCCCACGCTGAACCGAACGCTGCTGTTGTCCGAGACAAACACCTTCAGTTCGGGCTGAACACCCCAGTTCAGTCCTCCTTGCCAGCGCGCGCCGGCGCCGATGTTCAGGCCGGCATCGGTATCAGACACGCTGGTGGTGGTCCCGAAGACCGTGGTCGTCGCGCTCGCGCGCAGGAATCCGATGCCCGCGAGCAGATACGGCGTCAGACCTTGGTTGGTGGATTGGGGAAACAGGTAATGCGCGTTGAGATCCACCGAAATCGCGCTGCTTTCGACGCCGACGCCAACGCCTTGAACGTTACCGTCGAAGTCGTCGCCGCCGGTGAGGTAGCCCAGTTCGCCCACCAACACCCATCGTGTGTCGTACACGTAATGGATGCCGCCGCCGAAGGTGAAGCCGCCGCCATCCGTCACACCACCGACGAACGCGGCGCCTTCGGTCTGGCCGGGGGCGAGTTGTTGCGCCGTCGCGGTGCTGGTACCGACGACACAGAGCAAAAATGCAAAAGCAGCCGCAACTCTTTTGAGATCAGACACTGTACGCTCCTCCCAAAACCGAACCCCGGAGACGCGATCTCCAACGGTATCGGCCAGGCAGGCGCGATGCCTTAGCCTCGATTGATTTCGGTGCGACAGAATGAGCAACCAGGACGCTTCCTCATTCACACTCCGAGCTGGCTGGCCAAGTCCTCCATGCTCTTCGCAGCGAAATCGACGGGTACCCGAGGAGCCGATTCTCCTGTCCCCGGTCCATTCTCTCCTGGTCTTGCAACGTGAGCGGTGCGAAGCCCGTTCGATGCTGCCTGGCGCAGATCGTCGCTGTGGGCGGCGACCATCATCACCTCGTTTGGCTGCAGGTTCAGCGCGGCCGCGGTCATCAGATAGACCGCGGGCTTCGGCTTGAAGTCGCGCGCGATTTCAGAGCCCAGAATTGCATCCCACGGAATATTGTTGCGCCGCGCGATGTCGACCATCAGCGCGATGTTGCCGTTCGAGCACGGAGCCAGAATGAACTTGCGCTTCAGCCGTACGAATCCGGGCACGGTGTCTGACCAGGTATCGAGGCGATGCCAGGCGAGGTTGAGATCGTCGGCAACCTGGTTTGCGAGCTTCTCCAAACCAAACTTCGGCCTGATTTGGTCGAGCATGCGCCGGTGCAGGATGTCGAGCTTGACGAAGGGCTCGCGCCCGGAGCGCACTTCTTCCATGCTTGGTTGATAGAGCGCGCGCCAGGCATCGGCAAAGGCGAGCCAATCGATCTTGTAGCCGAGCGGCTTCAAGATACGCTCAGCGTCGCGCGCCACCCCGTTTCGCCAATCGACGCACGTGCCAAAGACATCGTAGACGAGCGCCTTGACGCCAGCCGCTGTTGCGCCCGGCTTCGGACTGCGCAGACACCTCCGTCGGATCAAAAGCCGCAAGGGCACCAAACGCGCCTGCCGCTGCAACCGTCGTCGCACCCTTGAGCAGGCGCCGACGCGTGATATACGTCATCGGTCTCCTCCGTTCTGGACTGGCTTGCGTCGAATGATACTCGCAGCGTTATGACTATATGGACGACTTGCTGAGAGATGCGGCGGCTCGGGCGATTCGGTACCGCCGGGAGGTCGGGAATCGGCCGGTGTGGCCGGAGCCTGCGGCGGTGGAAGCGCTCGGACGGCTCGATGAAGCATTGCCGGCCACTCGGCAAGACGATGCCTCCGTACTCGCGTTCTTGGACGAGGTCGCATCCCCAGCGACGGTCGCGACGTCTGGCGGACGATTCTTCGGGTTCGTCATCGGCAGCTCATTGCCAGCGACGCTTGCGGCGAACTGGCTCGCCGGCGCATGGGATCAGAATGCCGGCGGCGTCATCCAGTCGCCGGCCGCGGCGCGACTCGAAGAAGTCGCGACGCAGTGGATGCTCGACGTGCTCGGGCTGCCTGACGGCTGCGGAGCGGGGTTCGTGACGTGCGCGACGATTGCGAACTTCTCGGCGCTGGCGGCTGCGCGGCACGCCCTCTTCGCGCGGAGGGGCTGGGACGTCGACGCCCGCGGCCTGTTTGGCGCGCCGCCCATCACCGTCGTCGTCGGCGAGGAAGTGCACGTCAGTGTGCTCAAAGCGCTTGGCCTGCTCGGGCTCGGACGCGATCGCGTGGTGCGAGTGCCAGTCGACGATCAGGGACGCATGCGCGCCGACGCGCTGCCGCCGCTCGACGATCACACCATCCTCTGCATCCAGGCCGGGAACGTGAACACCGGCGCGTTCGATCCCGCAGATGCGATCGTGCCGCAGGCGCAACGTGCCGGCGCGTGGGTGCACGTGGATGGCGCGTTCGGGTTGTGGGCCGCAGCTACTCCGGCGCGGGCGGACCTGCTCGCGGGGTTCGCCGGTGCCGATTCGTGGGCGACCGACGCGCACAAGTGGCTCAACGTGCCGTACGACAGCGGCATCGTGTTCGTCCGCGAACCGCAGCACCTGCGCGGTGCCATGAGCACGTCGGCGGCGTACCTGGTGCGCGGCGAGCGCCGCGACCCCTACGACTACACGCCCGAGTTTTCCCGGCGCGCCCGCGGCGTCGAGGTCTGGGCCGCGCTGCGATCGCTCGGTCGCGAAGGACTCGCCGACCTCGTCGAGCGCTCGTGCCAACACGCGTCACGCTTTGCCGACGGTCTTCGCGACGCCGGCTTCGCGATTCTGAACGACGTCGTCATCAATCAGGTCCTCGTGTCGTTCGGGGATCCGGAGATGACACGTCAGGTGATTGCGGCGATCCAGGCCGACGGCACGTGCTGGGTCGGCGGCACCGTGTGGCAAGGGCACACGGCCATGCGCATCAGCGTGTCGTCGTGGGCGACGACAGATGACGACGTGAAGCGCAGCCTGGCGGCGATGGTGCGGGTCGCGGAGGCAGTGCGTAGGGCCAGGGGCTGACACATGCTGATTCTGATTGCGGGAAGCGGCCACCTCGCGGATCGGCTCGAGGCACTGTTCCGATCGACGCGTGCTGTTGCGCGCGTCGATGCCGTGCATCCCGGCCCGCTCGCACCGTTCGAAGACGCACTCGAGCGCGCCAACATCCGGTCGGCGGCCACGTTGTACGTTGTCGATGACCGCGACGCGGCAAACGTGCAATTCGCGCTGGCCGCGCTGAAAGTCAGGCCCGAGCTGCCGATCACCATGGCCCTGTCGAATGCGGGCCTTGTTCCGCATCTTCAAGCACTTCATCCCAATCTCCTGGTCATCAACCCGTGGGAGATCGTCACGCCCGACATCGTCCGAGCGCTCAAGGCACCCGCCTCAACCGCCGTCGCGAGCGCCGCGGCACTCCCACCCGATCGAATCCGTCGGCATACATGGAAGCGCGGGAGCGTCGTGCTGATGGTGCTCGCGGCTGCATTTGCGACCCTGCTCGCGTCCGCGACGGTGTTCTTTCATCACAGCGAACAGCTGGATTGGCTGACCGCTTTGTATTTCGTCGTGACCATGGCGACCACGACTGGGTTCGGCGACATCACCCTGCGCACCTCCAGCGTAGCCGCGAAGCTTCTCGGCATCGTCACGATGATCTCGGCGATCGCGTTTGCGTCGGTGTTTTTCTCGCTGCTCGTCGATGGCATTGTCGCGCGACGTACCGAGAGCATTCTCGGGCGCCGCCGTCATCGGCTGGTCGGCCACGTGATTGTCTGTGGGTTGGGTCGGGTCGGCTACCACCTCGTCGAGCGGCTGCGCGCAGAGAAGTATCCCGTGCTGGTCATCGAGAGGGACGCGGACAACCAGTTTCTGGCGACGATTCGCGAGAAAGGCATCCCCGTGATGATCGCGGACGCGACCGTCGCGAACACATTGGTGGACGCAGCCGTCGATCAGGCGTCCGCAGTCGCGTCAGTCGTGAACGACGATCTGGTCAGCCTCGAAGTCGGCCTGAATGCGCGTGCGATTCATCCCCGCATTCGCGTCATCCTCCGCATCTTCGATGGTGACACCGCGACCGAGCTCCGGCAGCGTCTCAATATTCACTACACCATCAGCACGTCGGCGATTGCCGCACGGGCGATACTGGAGCGCGAGGCACCGACGGCATGATGTCGCCTCAGGCATCTGTTCTTCTTCAGATCTTCGATCGGCATCCACTCTTCGGATTTCGTGTACATGTCACCGCGCAGGATGTAGGCGCCCAGCACCGAGTTGCACGGCAGGAACTGTTACACGCGTACGCGTACCGCCGCCATCCCCAACGACCACACGCACCAGAAAGCCATCGCTCCGTGCGCCCCGACCAAGGCCCACAACAGCGGACTGACCGAGCCAAAGATTCCGGAGAGGACGAGAGCGACAACCGCAGCGTTGTAGATCAACAGACCGCTCACGAGCGCTCTCGAGGCGGCGCTGCCGCCGTCATGGCGTGCCCACCAGGATGCTGCGCCCAACGACACGAGAGCCGCGCCCGCCAAGCGACCGACGGCAACGGTTTGGAAATCGGACGGGCCGAACAGCAGTCCGATTACCAGTGCGGGTGCCACGAGGAGGGCCAGACCCGCACCGACCTCCATCACAGCGGTCACCACGAAGAAGTGTGTGGGTGTGGGTGCTCGAATCACGTCTCACCACTGCAGCGGACCACGCCGCTGCTACTGCGCCATTGGCTTGTAGCCGGCGTTCTGAATCACGACACGGATGTTCTTCGCTTTGGCGTCTAGCGTGGTCTGGGCGGTGTAGGTCGTGCCGTCGGGAAGCGAGTTCATCGCGACGTTCAACGTCACGGCGTCGTCCGGGCTGTCCAGATACGAGTTGACGCTCACACCGGCGAGTCGATTGGCCGCGCCATCGACGTTGATTGTCATCGTGTCACCCGGCTTGAGGTAGCTGGTGAACTCCAGCTGCGCGCTGCCGCCCTGGCCAGGGCGCAACGCCAGCTTTCCTGTCTTCTTCGCGCTGTCGATGTCAGCCGGATTCGGCGGCACGTATTGGTGCACGAGCGCTGCGGCGCGCTCCATGTACTCCTGCATCTCGTTCTTCTTGCTCTCGACGATCTGCTCCTTCAGCCGGCCGCCGCGCCGGCCGCCACCGCTCTGCGCGCCTTGAGGCGGATCGCCAACAGGAAGCTTCTGCACCTTGCCGTCTGCACCGTAATAGCAACGCATCTGCTTTCGGCTCTTCTCCTCGCCTTTGAGGCTGACGGTCGTGGTCTCAACCCATTCGTACTTGCGCAGCTTCGCCTGGTTCTCTGCCAGCGACTTGCTTCAGCGCCGCAACTCGCTGCTCCGCATCCTGCGCACTCTCCTGGGCCACGATGAGGCTGACGCCGAATGTCGAAGCGGCGATCGTCGCGATAACGAACACGCGTGCATAAGCGTGATTCATGGCTCGTTCCCCTCTGAACTGCGATCACAGCGGATGACTCGTGAGACCAACGTGCGAGGGATCAGGGATCGGGAGAACGGTTCTCGACAACGCATCATGTTGGTCTTGGTCTGACATCGCGTTCTCCTCGCAAGGACGAGCTCACCGCGCCAGCTGCTCTGTGTTCGAATTCGGATGTGGGTGGACTCCCGCAACGCGACCCGCGATAGGGCAGCGACTCGACATGTAAGGGGCAGCAAGGAACCGGCCAGCGGCTGTCCGGGCGTGCGCGTGTCCCGAAAGGGCTGGTCCGGCGTGAACTTTTTGATGCTGAATCTGAATCACACGAGGCGCTGCTGATCGGCGCTCGGTGAAGGTTACTCACGCTCCGTCGCGGACCTCCGAGCCGTTCGCCCAGCGGGTCGCGAGAGTCTTCGCCTAGAAGCTGCCGGCACCTGAATCGATCGAGTCGTAGCGCTACGTGACCGACAAGTGCAGGCCGCGAGCCCGCTCCAACTTCAGGATCTCGCGTGTCGATCCGGTCATGGCGATGCGAGCGGAGTAGGGAGCGGTTATAACCGGTTACGCTGGCTCGACAGTGCGGATGCTCGAGGTCGACGCCACATCGCCCACGAACGGCTTACAATCGTCAGCCTGCGATGAACCATCGGCATTGCGTGAAGGTTGGCGCGCCGATTCGGCTGGCACTCGTGGTGGCAGCGCTGCTCACGCGAGATGGCGTGGTCACGCGCGCCGACACCCACACACTCACGGACGTGATGCGGCGCGCTCACCAGTACGTCGTCCTCTACGAGGACCACGAACTGTCGACCGTGGTCGCGCGTGAGCAGTATCAGCAGCAGTGGCTCGATGCGCGGGGAAACACCAAGATCGAGCGCACGCTGAGGTCCGACTATCTGTTGTTTCAATTGCCACCGAGTGAGGATTGGTTCGCGCTGCGGGACGTCCACGACGTCGATGGGACGCCGGTCGTCGATCGTACCGCCCGGCTCAACGATCTGTTCGGTCGTCCGCACGACGTGCAGCGCGATCTGGCCATGGAGATCATGAAGGAGAGCGCGCGCTTCAACCTCGCTCCTGACCTGTACTATCGGACTGTCAACGTGCCGACCTTTGCCCTTCGCTTCCTGCGACCCTCGAGCCGGTCACGCATGAAGTTCGCGAAAGGGGGGGAGGAGCAGGTCGAGAGCACCCACTCGTGGATTGTCGAGTATCAAGAGGTCAAAGGGCCGACCTACGTGTCCACACCCGATCGTCACGACCTTCGCGCGCAAGGCCGGTTCTGGATTGATCCGGACACTGGAGCCGTGATGCGCTCGGAGATGATGGTTGGTGGGACGCGCCGGACGTCGGGGCGGGTCACGATCACGGTGACGTATCGCCACGAGCCGGCGCTGGGCTTCCGGGTGCCGATCGAGATGCTGGAGCGTTACGAGAACCCGCGGCATCTCGAAGACGACGTGGTGCTCGCCCGGGCGACGTATTCGGAGTTCCGGCCATTCAACTGGCAAACGCTCGTGCCGCCACGGATCGAGCCCGAGTCCCGCTGACACGACCTTACCGACCTGATTGGACTGCCAAATCCTCGTCCGTTGATTCTGGTACTGCAAAACGGAATTCATCAACTAAACTGAGGCCGCACAGACTACCGCTGCAGGAGTGGTGGTATGAGGACGAGACGCAGGTCGCTGCTGCGCTCGACAGAGTGGTGCGGAAGCTTACGCTTCCACGTTGATAGCGAGGACGGACGGCGCGCGATGACGGGAAAAATTCAGACGATACGGGCGGATAAGGGGTTCGGGTTCATCAAAGACGACAAGGGGAAGGAATATTTCTTTCACCGGAGCGCCGTGCAGGGCGAAGGCCTCGAGAATCTGAGGGAGGGTGACAGCGTCGAATTCGACATGGGCGAGGGGCCGAAAGGTCCTCGGGCCGAGAACGTGCGGCGCACATCCACCTAGCGGGACTGACGGTCCGCACACGGGCAAACCATCACATCGACTCGCGGAAGTCGATGTGCGGGTTCTTCTCGAGGGTGATTGCAGCACCCATTGCGCCTCGAACACGAGGACCTCGTGGTGGTGTGAGTCGAGCGCCTGTCGCGCGCCTGTCGCACGCCCGAGGTCCGAAGAACACACGGGCCTACCCTCGATCTTCAACACCATGCGTCGCGACATCGTCGGTCCCAACGACATCTCCTTACAGGGACGCGGCACGGCCTTCGTGACCATCGGCTGGGGCGGGAACCCGACCCTGCGCGCGAATCTCGGGACGGGCGAGGTGCTGCGGATTCAGCCGTAGCCTCCGTTCATCGAGACCTTGGTCCAGGTCCTGTCGCACCCCCTGAGGTTGGAAGAACCAGCGGCTTGCCTCGACTACGTCGAGCTCCAGGGCTCCCGACAAAGCCTCACTCGGCCTTCGATTGGAAGACTTATTTAGCCAATTCGGGCGAGATCCGGTGCATGGTGTCTCCTACAACTCGCCCACTCGGGGAAGTCCTAGTAGTACGCGTATTGCACGCCTTTAGCCGCAACGACCCATTTCTGCATGGGTCCGACTCATGGACTCAAGGCCCTGCATCGGCTTGATGCGCACGTCGGGAACGTCGCGCATGAGGCGCCCGGAAATCAGCAAGGCACCGGGGGATTTCAAATGGCGCGGGCGGGTGAATCAATAACGATGAGTGCGCGGCGTGCGTCTGGCCGCGCGCCCGAAGCGTGGTTCCAGAGAGACGTTCCGCTGCCCGGCCGTATCCCCGCTCTGGACGGGGTCCGGGGCATGGCGATACTCCTCGTCCTCTTATTCCACCTGAATCTCCTGCGAACTTCGACGACAAGCCACGCCGTGGACGACCTAATGTCCACGCTGCTCGCGGTCGGATGGTGCGGAGTCGATTTGTTCTTCGTTCTGTCAGGCTATCTGATCACACGCATTCTGTACGAGGCCAAAGGATCTGACTCGTACTTTCGGAATTTTTTCATCGGTCGCATCCTTCGGATATTTCCGCTCTACTATGCTCTGCTGCTCTTTACGTTCGTCGTTGTTCCGAATCTGCCCGCCGGACTCATACCGGCCGAGACGCTCGACGAATGGGTAGGACTTGAACACAGCCCGCTGTGGTTCTGGCTCTACTTGAGCAATTTTGCGATTGCCAGCGCTGCCAGCTGGGGCCACGGCACGCTGGATGTGACCTGGTCGCTCGGCATCGAGGAGCAGTTCTACTTCCTCTGGCCCTCGGTTGTGTGCTACCTCAATCGCAAACGACTGCTCAAGATCTGTCTCGGGGTCGTCGTGGCCGCGTTCGCGATCCGCGTCGTTATGACGGTTGGCGAAATGAGTCCCGTCTCGACGTACGTGTTCACCCTTGGCCGATTCGACGCGATCGCGGCTGGCGCCTTCGTTGCCCTGGCGGGCGCGGGCTCCGGTGGCATCGACCGGCTGTTTCCGGCGTGCCGGATATGGGGCATGACAGCGGCCGCCTTGGCCGGACTCTTCCTCTGGCGAGGCACGAACAACCTGGATCCGATCGTTCTGACCGTCGGCCTGTCCCTGGTGGCTTTGAACTTCGCCGCGCTGCTGGCCATCATCCTGAGCGTTCGGTCCAACCACTGGCTTGTTCGCCTTTTCTCGCTCGGGTGGCTCCGCAGCTTCGGAAAATACAGCTACGCGATGTATCTCGTCCACGTGCCAGTGGCTGCGGGCGTGCGAGAACTCTTCTATGGCCCCAACGACTTCCCAAGCTTGGTCGGATCGAGAATTCCTGGACAGATTTTGTTCTACCTCCTCACGACCACTCTTATCTTCACCCTCGCGTTCGTGAGCTGGCACCTGTGCGAGAAGCATTTCCTGCGACTGAGACGCTCCACGGTTTTCAGGACCAGGAGCCCCGCTTACGCATCCGGCTCGTAGGCGCAGCCACGAATCTGCCTCAGGCAGACTTGACGAACTGATTGGTTTCCGTTCATCGAGACCGTTCGAGCAAGGCTCACATCGAATCGCGGAAGTCGAAGTGCGGGTTTTTCTCGAGGGTGTATTGCAGTACCCATTGCGCCTCGAACACGAGGACCTCGCGGTGGTGTGAGTCGAGAGCCTGTCGCACGCCCGAGGTCGGAAGAACCAGCGGCTTGGCCGTCTTCGCTACCGGCCACCGGGCGGCGATGTGCGGGAGCCGATCCACCGTGCACGGGATGTCGTACTCGGAGAGCATGCGGGCCTCGACCACGTCGAGCTGCAGGCTCCCGATGACGCCGATGATCGGGTTGCGTGTTCCGGAGATCGGCATGAAGACCTGCATCAGGCCTTCTTCCGCGAGCTGAGCGACCGCCTCGTCGAATTTCTTGTGACGGATGTCGGATGGCCGCAGAACGGCAAACTGCTCCGCGGCGAACCGCGGAATGCGCGGAAACTCCACGAGCCGGCCCGCGCATAGCGTGTCGCCAATCGCGATACGACCCGGGTTCACGACGCCGACGACATCGCCCGGAAACGCCTCAGGAACCGTCTCGCGATCGCGCCCGAAGAATCGGTACACGCGCGAGAGCCGCAGCTCCGAGCCAAGGCGGGTGTTGGTCACGAGCATGTCCTTCGCCAGCCGGCCCGAACAGACTCGTACGAAGGCCACGCGATCACGGTGACGCGGGTTCATGTTCGCCTGGATCTTGAACACGAACGCCGAGAAGTCAGTATCACCTGGATGGACCTGGCCAATGCTGCTCTCCCGAGGCCCGGGTGGCGGCGCGAGCGTCAACAGCGAGTGCAGAAACGGCTGCACGCCGAAGTCGTTCAGCGCGCTCCCGAAGAACACTGGTGTCTGTTTGGCCTGTCGGTAGGCCTCGGGATCGAAGCGGGTACCGGCGCCCGTGATGATCGCGACCGCCTCGATCAGCTGCCGCTGGCGCTCGGCTCCCACCAGTTCTTCGACGACGGGGTCGGTCGGGGCGGCGACGGCCACGGGTTCCATCCTCCGTCCTCGCTGCTGCCGCTCGTAGAAGAGCACCTCGTTGGTCTCGAGGTCGTAGACACCACGGAAATCCGGTCCGTCGCCGAGCGGCCAGTTTCTTGGCGCTGCCGAAATGCCGAGCACGCGCTCGATCTGGTCCAGCAGCTCGAACGGATCGCGGGCCGGCTGATCCAGCTTGTTGATGAACGTCAGGACGGGCAGGCCGTGGTCGCGACAGACCTCGAAGAGCTTGAGCGTTTGCGGCTCCACGCCCTTGGCCGCGTCCAGCACCATCACCACACTGTCCACCGCGAGCAACGTGCGGTACGTGTCCTCGCTGAAGTCCTGGTGTCCGGGCGTGTCGAGCAGCGTCACATGGTGCCCCTCGAGCTCGAACTCGAGCGCCGCCGCGCTGATGGAGATGCCGCGCTGCTGCTCCAACTCCATCCAGTCCGACACCGCGTGGCGCTGCGTCCGGCTCCCGCGCACGGCCCCGGCGAGGTCGATCGCGCCGGCATACAGGAGCAGCTTCTCCGTCAAGGTCGTCTTGCCGGCATCCGGATGGGAAATGATCGCGAACGTCCGCCGGCGCGCAATTTCGCGGTTGAGCAGATCGGTGGCGACGCTGGCGTCTTCGAAAAATGAGGCCATCTCAGGGATCGAACGAGGTTGCAGAGGGTTGAGGTCGCGCGACGGCGAGACCAGACGATTGTACAACGTCCGGACTACGCTCGGCTCTGCTGCTGTGTTCCGGCAGATAATGCCGCTTGTGTCTATCGGCGCCGGCACCCGCATCGGTCCCTATGAAGTCACGTCGCGTCTTGGCGCAGGAGGCATGGGCGAAGTGTGGAAAGCCCGTGATACGCGGCTCGAGCGTGATGTCGCTGTCAAGGTGCTTCCACAGGCCTTTGCCTCCGACGTCGACCGGATTCGCCGGTTCCAGCACGAAGCGCGTGCGGTCGCCGCCTTGAACCATCCGAACATCTGTCAGATTCACGACGTCGGTCCTGACTACCTCGTGCTCGAGTACGTCGAAGGGAGTCCTCTCTGCGGGCCGCTGCCTGATGCCGATGCCCGTCGTCTCGCACTGCAGGTGGCAAGCGCCCTCGAGGCGGCGCACAAGCGCGGTCTCCTCCATCGGGACCTGAAACCGGCGAACGTCCTGGTCACGACAGACGGACGGGCGAAGCTGCTCGACTTCGGCATTGCGAAGCTCGTCACGACCGACGACATGACCCGAACGACGGAAGGTGAGGTCGTCGGCACAGCGCCGTATATGTCGCCGGAGCAGGTGCAGGGGAAGACGCTGGACGGGCGTTCCGATATCTTCAGCTTCGGCTCGGTGCTCTACGAACTGCTCTCGGGCGAACGCGCGTTCGCAGGTGAATCGAGCGGCGAGGTGCTGAGCGCGGTGTTGCGTGACACTCCGCGGCCACTTGGCGCGTCTCCGTTGTCGCGCATTGCCAGCCGCTGCCTGGAGAAGGACCCATCGCATCGATATCAGACGATGGCGGAGGTGCGCGCGGCGCTCGAGGACGTGACGCGAGCACAGCCGGAGCCCGAACCCTCGATTGCGGTCTTGCCATTCGAGAACCTGAGCGCCGACAAGGACAACGAATACTTCGGCGACGGTCTCGCGGAGGAGATCATCAACGCGCTGACGCGCATCCCCGGATTGAAGGTGATCGCGCGTACCTCGGCGTTCGCGTTCAAAGGCAAGCACGAAGACATCCGGCGTATCGCCAGCGCACTGGGCGTCGCCACTGTGCTCGAGGGAAGCATCCGTAAATCAGGATCACGCATCCGTGTGACGGCGCAGCTCATTACCGCTGCTGACGGAAGTCACCTGTGGTCGGAGCGCTACGATCGAGAGCTGGCCGATGTGTTCGCCGTCCAGGACGAGATCGCGGCGGCGATCACCCAGGCGCTGCACGTGAAGCTCTCGCCCAGACGTCGGCACACGCCGAGACTGCCGGCGTACGAACAGTACTTGAAGGCACTCTTTTACGCGCAGCGGTGGACACCGGACAGCCTCGCGGTGGCCAAGGATTGTTTGGAGCAGGCGATTGCGCTCGACCCGCAGTTTGCAGTGGCCCATGCGGAGCTGGGCCATCTGTTTCTCCGTTACGCCATTTACGGATTGATGCCGCCGCGTGAGGCACTCGCTCGCGTGCGCGCGGAGGCCCGGCGCGCGCTCGACATGGATCCGAACCTCGCCGAAGGACACGCCATGCTGGGCGCAGTCTCCGCGATGTTCGACTTCGACTGGCCGGAAGCCCAGCGACAGTTCCAACTCGCGCTCGCCGACGGTGCGTCTCATCCACACGTGCATCGGTACTACGCGCATTACTGCTTGGTGCCTCTGATGCGGTCGCGGGAGGCCATCGAACACCACACCATCGCGTTCCGGGCTGATCCGCTGAATCTTTCCGGACGTGCGGAGCGGGCCGTGTCGCTGGCGGCTGCCGGCCTGCAAGGGGAAGCCGAGGCCGACATGCGCGAGGTGATAACCCTCGATCCCTCCTTTTGGTTTCCCTACTTCATCGTGGGTCATTGGCGGGCGGTCGAGGGGCACGTGGACGAGGCGCTGGCGCTGGTCGAACGCGGGCACCAGCTCGCGCCGTGGTTTCTTCCTCTGGTGGCTGTGCTCGCGGTGCTGATGCAGCAGAAGGGTGAGAACGAGCGCGCGAGCGCGTTGACGGCGCTGCTGCGATTTGAAGAAGGGCAGGGCGATCCGATCGGCCGGGCGGTGTACCACATGCAACGCGGCGAACTCGACGCCTGCGCTGACTGGGTCGAGAAGGCGATCGAGCATCGTCAGCCGGCCGTGTTCTTTTTCCTGCACACCACGGCGAGGAAGCTGCAGTCGACGCCGCGATGGCCGAAGCTCGCAGAGATGATGAAGCTACCTGCGTAGCCATTGACTTGCTTACGCCTCCGAAAGGGCGTATGCTGCGCCTGCGTCGCTTTCCTGAGCCACGGCTACACTTCGCCGGGGAATCCTCCCCGACCCTGATCAATCAGCCCTCACCAAAGCTTCCCCGTCAGGCGTTCGCGGCCGGCGTGTCTCTCGTCAGGTTCCCGCGAGATTGACGGAGGAGTGTCACTGCGACACGACCACATGAGGAGAGGAGAATCATCATGACTCTCGTTCGTTGGGATTCGTCGCGTGACGTCGCTGCGCTGCAGGAAGGAATGAGCCGGATGCTCGAGGGCTTCTACATCCGTCCTCAGGAAGACCTCACGCGCGGCGCGTGGGTGCCTGCGGTCGACATTTACAGCAACGGCCAGCACGAGCTTGTGCTGAAGGCGGAGCTGCCCGACATGAAGGAGGATCAGTTCGAGCTAACGGTTGAAGACAACACGCTCACGCTGCGTGGCGAGAAGAAGCTCGACACGGAAGTCGCAGAGGAGCACTTCCATCGTATCGAGCGCAGTTATGGCTCGTTCGCGCGGTCGTTCTCGCTACCTCCGACGGTCGACGCCAGCAAGGTCAACGCCGAATACAAGGGCGGCGTGCTGACGGTCCGGCTCCCACTTCGCGAGGAAGCCAAGCCCAGGCACATCAAGGTCGCTGTCGCCGTCGCCGCGTAAGTCACCGCGGCGAGACGCCGGGCGAGAAGACGGTCGTTCATCGCCTCGGGCGACCGACGACGACAACGAAAGGTCGCATTGACGATATTGGCACAGCCGCAGCCGCTCGATGGCGTCGTTCGGCGCGTCAGGGGTGAATACAACGAGATGCCCGGACTTCACCTGACCGTGACACAAGCACAGCGACTATGGGGACTGGATCGCGTCGCGTGCGATACGGTCCTCAGTGCCCTCGTCGACGTCAAGTTCCTGCGTCGCAACCGTGACGGCGCATACGTGCGGCGGTCTTAGCAGGATCGCGCCGTCACCCACAGATCAAACCCTCAATCGAAAAGAGAAACTATGAAAAGAACAGCTGTCTCAATGTGTGCGCTGGCGGTGATCGCAGTTCTGGTTGTCCCCTCCGTTGTGAGCGCGCAGGATAACAACGTGGGAACGTGGAAGCTGAATCCGTCGAAGTCCAATTACAGCCCCGGCCCGGCGCCGAAGAGCCAGACCCTGACGATCGAAGCGTGGGGCGACGATGGCGTCAAGTACACGTCGGATGCCGTCGGTGCGGATGGCAAACCCACTCATGCGGAGTTCCAGGCGAAGTACGACGGCAAAGGCTATCCATTCAAGGGCAACCCTGACGCCGACGTGCTGTCATACAAACGAATCGATGCGAATAACTTGCAGGCGACCACGACGTTGAAGGGCAAGAACACGACAGCGATAACGGTCGTGGTTTCCTCGGACGGCAAGACGCGCACCGTGACCCAGACGGGTACGAATGCGCAGGGCCAGGCGACTAAGATTTCCTCCGTTTACGACAAGCAGTAGGAAGTGTTGCGAACACTGGTCGGGCGGCACCTGTGGCCGCCCGAGCCTGTGGGCTCAGGCTGCGCGTGAGCAGCGGTTGTGCTGAATCGGACAGCGGGCCGATCGCCAACCGAGCCAATATCGGGTTTCCGAAAGCGTATCGAGCAGAAAGGACACACATGATGACGGGATCGATTCGAACACTACGAGCTGAAAAGGGTTTCGGGTTCATCAAGGACGACGCGGGGAAGGAATACTTCTTCCATCGGAGCGCCGTGTATGGCGAAGGTCTTGAGAATCTGAAGGAGGGCGACGGCGTGGAATTCGATCTTGGCGAAGGGCCGAAGGGTCCGCGGGCCGAGAACGTCCGGCGCACAACGACCTAACGGGACCAACGCTACGCGAACCCCGGTGCGGGGTACGTCATGTCATCGAACGCAGTCGGCATCGGTATCCTCGGCTTCGGTGGCTTCGCCATGTTCGCTGCGCAGCAGTTTGCGCAAGTGCCGGGAGCCGCGTTGCGGTACATCGCAGGCACGCATCGCGAAGCGTCGCTCGCCTGCGCCAAGCGGTTCGGCCTTGCGGACGTCCAACGTGCCGAAGAGCTGTTCGCGATGCCCGACGTGCATCTCGTCTACATCGCCACGCCGCCATTCCTGCACTACGAGCAGGCGCGTGGCGCTCTCCGCGAAGGCAAGCACGTCATCGTCGAGAAGCCTCTGGCGGTCACGATGGAGCAGGCCGACGAACTCGTCTCTCTCGCGCGAGACACGCGGCGTCTCCTCGTCACGAACTTGATGCAGCGCTACAACCCACTCTTCTCCCAGATCAAGGCGCTCGTCGACTCGAAGCTTCTTGGCGACGTGCTGCGCGGTACCTTCGAGAACTATGCGTGCGACGAAGGGCTCGGTCCGGACCACTGGTTCTGGGATCGCACCAAGAGCGGCGGGATCTTCATCGAGCACGGCGTGCATTTCTTCGACATGTTCGCGGGCTGGCTCGGCGTTGGGACTGTCGAATCGGCGGGACGCGTGCTGCGCCCCGGATCGGGGATAGAGGAACAGGTCTACTGCACCGCTCGGTACGGCGAGGTGCCTGTGACGTTCTACCATGGCTTTACGCAAGCGGGCCGCATGGACCGTCAGGAGCTGCGCCTCCTCTTCGAGCGTGGAGACGTGACGCTGCGAGAATGGATCCCCACGCAGGCCGTCGTGCGCACGGCTCTGGATGAGGGGGCGACTCGTGCGCTCGCGTCGATCTTCCCGGGTGCGCGCATCGACGTCGAGAGCCTCTACGGCCCGTCCGAGCGAGTGCTCAGTGCGCGTCACAAGACATACGAGGCCTATCAGCGCATCACCCTGACGTCGGTGCCGGCAACAAAGATGACGGTGTATGGCGATCTGCTCCGCGCCATGCTGACCGATCAGCTCGCGTTCATCGCCGAGCCCTCGCACACGCGCGTGATCACGGAAGACAATGGACGCGAGTCACTTCGAATGAGCGTGCGAGCCACCCAGCTCGCCTCGTCGTCGTGCGCATGAGCCTCGCGCGGAATCACTTCTGGGCGGCCGACCGGAGGGCCGCGCTCTTGGAGGGACTAGCACCCGTGTCTCAGCGTGTGAACGCAGCGCGTAGATCAGCCCGCTTAATGGAGAGGACGACCTCGGCGCTTGGGACGTCAAAGGACGTGAAGTAGCGGAGCACATAGCGGTCGTTCGGCGTGTCAGGCTCGATGACTCCGGGGAACGCGATCGAGCCGCTCGTCCGGAGTGGTTGCCGGATGTAAGGCACATTCGCTGCGGCTGTGAAATCCCAGCCCACCGACGACATGCTCAGTCGTGTCGCGGCCTCGGGATCATCCGAGGTCGATTTTCCGAACCTGCCTCCCGCCGTCGAAATCGACGTGATCTGAATCCAACGATTCGCCTGCTTCGAGTGGACGAACAATCCTGGTTCGGTGTTGCCGCGCGGATCGTTCGCGCTTCCGAAATCCCTTCCCGCGAACAGAAACGCATCGTCGTAGTAGATGATCCGAAAGTTGCGCATCGGCGGATCCGACCTGTGCGCGATGATTGTGGTCCGCTCGGCCTGGGCCGCGGGAAGGAGAACGAGCAGCCAAAGAATTCTTGCGATCATTCTTGAATCCTTCGACGATCCGCGGTGCTGCTCGGTTGGTACCGATGTTCGGGACGAGAGGCTTCGCGACCCGGCCCAGCGCGTCAGGGAGTGACCATGACTCACCCAGCTGTACCTCGAAGGACCGCTGGAAGCCTGATGGTCTCCGCAGGATCCAAACCATAGTTTGATTAGAAGCCGACGATGACCAGCAAATCGCTCATGGTGCTCCGCACTATGTGGTG
>Ga0111539_10002286_pt1 | contig 25493 bp, 23 predicted proteins | sample RhiMethybrSRZTD1_FD_79667 | JGI IMG/M metagenome (GOLD analysis project Ga0111539, IMG submission 79667) | Populus rhizosphere microbial communities from Tennessee, USA - Rhizosphere MetaG P. TD hybrid SRZTD1 (version 2) (version 2) | ecosystem: Host-associated > Plants > Roots > Rhizosphere >...
ACAACGCTTGCTTTTCTCCCTGCTGGACGCGTGGCTTGGGCAATACGCGACATCGCGTCCGAACGGAGGCTCTATGAAGCGCTGGGTTCGCGCGGGTATGTGCGTCTCGCTGCTGCTGGGTCTGACAGCCGCCGCGGAAGCGCAGGGTCCCGACCTCAGCCGGTGCACCACCGCGAACTTTCTAGTGGGCGGATCGGTTGGAAGCGGCACAACGCAGGCGCTGTTGGGCGGTGCCGTCGGCTGGGAGATTCTGCCGCGGTTCTCACTCGAAACGACCACCAGGTGGATGATTCCGGAGCGCGGAGCGGAAGCATTTTCAGCACTCGTGACCGCGCAGGTGCCGCTGCGCGGGCGCAGGACGCTCGTGCCCTTTGTCACGGCCGGTGCGGGTGTGCTTCGCGCCTCGTACGACCAGGAGCGGAGCGTCATCCCGCTGTTCTATGCGCGTCGCATGCAGGAAACCGGGGGGCCCGTCACGGACACGCGACGCACGTTCGTGGATCCCGCGTTCGTGTTCGGCGGGGGCATCAGCATCTTCGCCTCACGACATGTGTCGGTCCGTCCCGAGGTGGAAGCGATGGTCGTGCATGAAGACGGGCGAACCCGTACGACCACTTCGATCGCGGTGCGCCTGGCATATCACTTCGAGACGCACCGGGTGACGCCGAATCGAGCTCGTTGAGCCGCCATTGAGGTCGGCGGGACGCGCGCTTGGTTGAGCGCGCGTCTACTTCAGCCGGTCGTAGACCTTCTTGGCGACGCCTTTGATGGCTTCGGTCGGATCGCCGCTTGTCCGAAGCACGATGGAAAAGAAGGTCACGCCCTTCAGCACCTGCAACTCGCCGTGCTTGTCGTTGTACCAGCACGTCACGTCACCAAGGCCCGTGAGCCCTTCCTTTCCTTTCTTTGCACACATGGCCTTGTACATGCCGGCAGTCGCGGCGTCGAAGGGGATCACATTCAAGTGCACGGTATGAAGGCCCGATCCTGAGTACTCGCAACTCGACGGCCCGCTCGGCATTGCGGTCGATTTCGGGCCCGTGACCGGCTCACCGAGCGCCGCGGCCGCGTCTTCCCTGGTCAAGAGCGAACAGGCGGTGCCCGCGGCGGGCGCCGGCGGCGGGGTCTGGGCTGATGCGGCGATCGTCGTCGTCATTACGATGGCGGCCAGACAGGCGGCAACGCGCATATCGCCTCCTTGAGGAGCAACGTTATCTTACGCCTGACGCTCGACGGCAGATGATCGTCGGGCTCTCGGGCGCCAGAGCCACACACTGGCGGCGGCGGGTTCACCGCCCGAGGAGCGACGCGCTCTGAGTCCAGGCGCGGCTGAAGAAACCGGCTGTGTCAGGCGTGCTGCAGTGCAGTTCGATCATCGCCCATCCCCTGAAGTTGACCGCCATCAGCGTCCGCGCGATTTCCGCCCAGTCGATGTGTCCATCTCCCGGCGGCAGGTGATCGTCGCGCCGCCCGGCATTGTCGTTCAGGTGCACGTGCGCCAGTCTCCCGTCCGCCACGTTGAGGAAACGATGCCAGTGGCGCCCGAGGAAGGTGTGCCCGGTATCGAGGCAGACGCCAACCTGGCGGTCGAGCCGATGGAGCAGCCAGGCGAACTCATCCGGGTGCCCGCCAATGAGGTGGGGCAGCGGCGACTCGACAACAAGGGTCAGTCCGCCGTGCCGGCACTCGTCCGCCAACCCGTGCAGGCTCGCGAGAGAATCGGCAAGCCGCGCCTGCACGTCGTGTTCGTGGCGCTCGAGATCGCTGGGGTGCACGACCACGAGCTGTCCACCGAGTGCGCGAAGCGCCGTCATCGCCGCTCGAATCGTCGCTGCGCCGGCATGACGGCGGACGGCGTCAGGATGGGCGAGATCGAAGTGCTTGCTGAACGGCGCGTGGATCGAGATCGGCGTGAGGGTCAGCCGACGGGCGGCGTCCCCGGCTGAGCGGACCTGCGCGGCGTCCGCGGCATCGAAGTGCCGCGGAGGCGTGCCGACTTCAATGCCGACCGCGCCGGCGTCGCGAATGAGCGGCAGGATCTCGAGGATCGGCCGATCCGGACAGGCGCCGGTCGCCATGCCGAGCGACCAGCTCACGAGGGGCGCTGCCTTGCCAGTCGGTCGCGGTCGAGTCGCATGTCGAACGTGCATCCCGTTCGCGGACAGAGATCTTTTTCCTGGGCTGAGACGCAGTTGAAGTCGACGAGCGTGTCCAGTCCGGTGTGAATCAATCCGGCGAACACCCTGACGTCGAACTCCGCGCGTGTTTGGGGATGCATCCGCGTCCAGCGGTTGCCCCACTGGTGGGGTTCCTCGTACTTGCTGCGGACGAGCGCCGCAATCTCTGCCGGAGTCCAGTCACGTGCAATGAGGCTGCGCACCAGGTGCTGCAGGTGCTCCGGCTTGAGCAGCAGGTCGTTCGGATAGAGGAGCGGTGCCTGCACGCACGGCGGCAGCGTGTCGAGATCCAGCGATCGCGGCGCCTGCGCCTGCTCCGCATAGAAAGATCGGTGGAACGTGGCGAGGGGGCTTGCACTGTACGCCCGGAGCAGGTGCGCCAGTCCTCCGGAAATATCGGGCAACGCCACGGGTGTCCGGCGGGCCGCTGCCCGCGCCGCGCACAGGTCCCGGCCCGAGATCACGATCGTCGGGAGCGGCCGGTGCGGGCGGGGCAGCGTGGCCAGCGCTGCAAGATGCCGCTGCCCAAGTCGTCCGAAGATGTCCGGCCGGAGCAGGTGCCACTGATAGGCGCTGAAGGCGCTCCGCACGTGCCTGACGTCGAGCGGATCGCCGGCGTGGGAGAAATCGACGGACACGCACTCACGCCCGACGATCCCCGAGCCCACGACCGTCCCGTTCACGACGACCGGTACGCGCGCGGTGTCCTCGGCGGCCTTGAGGATGAGGTGCGCGGCGTACTCGAGCAGCAACCCGAGGCCGCCGGCGGCTCGCGCGTGAACGGCCGACATCGGTGGTTCACTCGGGAGCTGCCGTCGATCGCCAAGCGTCGCATGCCAGCCCGGCGTCTCAGGGAGGAGCGCGGCCAGGGCCGGGACCAGCGGATCGTCCAGGGCGATTTGGCCGGCGAAGTGATAGCCCCGGCCGCTCATCACGACGCTCGTCGTGAGTCCCATCTGCGCAAAGACATGGCGCGCCGCTCGATAGACCGGCTCAATCTTGAAAAACGTCTCGACCGGCCGCAGATACGGCTCGGCCGGCTCGTCCACGTTCTCGTAATCGAGCTCGATCAGGAACAACAGGTGGGTACGATCCCAGAGCGATCGTGCGATGTCGCAAGCGCGGCCGCACAGCGCCTCGAGCTCAGCGGGGGCGACACGCACGCCGTCGCGATCCCACGCGGGAAACGCATGATCGCCCGGACACAGGCCGGCGAAATAGACGGCCGTCGCTGACGACCTCGCCGTCGCGCCCGCATATTCGAGCATGGCGTGACGAACGTCAGCGTCTTCGTAGTAGTCGAGCACGCTCAGGTGCGGCGACTCCCGACTTGAACCAGCCCGCCAGCCCATTGCACTTGCCCTCACGATCAGCTCGCGATCGACTCTACGGGTGTGAAGACCGGCAACGCTCCGCGCAGGGCGGGCCGCGCCGAGCGGCCCCGCAACCAGGCGTCGAGGCGGTCTGGCGTGCCGAGGTCCGTCCAGCCCATTTCCCGTGGCCAGACGTACAAAAAGAGCCCAGCGGCCTTTCCAAGCAGGTCGCGCGAAAAATCGGTGTGAGGCAGCTGCGGATAGCGATCCGCGAGGAAGGCCTCGCGCAGATCGGCCGGGACCGCCCGCGCCTGCCGAAACACGTCATTGAGGGCCGGGAGGTGCGCGGCGTAGAGACGATAGAGCGCCTGAAGGCGCGCGACAACGACCATCGTGCTCCAGACGCCCCCGCTTGCCAGCAGGTCGGCCGCGGCCTCGCGCGACGGTTTCTCGACGAACGCCTGTACCCTCCGAAGCCGATCCGGTCGATCGTGGTGCGCTGGCCGGATCCATCCGAAGTCGTTGCTCGAAGATTCAGGTTCCACAGCCATCAAGACGATGCCGGTCGATCCGAGCCGGATCTCGCGAGCGGCGTCACGCAGCCCGGCGAGGAACACCTCGCTCCGGGCCACGCCGTGATCGGACGGGGTCAGGACGACCAGCGCATCAGGCGGGGCGGCGACCTCGATGAGCCCGCGTAGCACACCGGCCGCCGTTCCCCGATCGCCCGCCTGATAGGCGATACGTCCGAGCGACGTGCGCGCGGCTATGAGCTCAGCGTGCGCGCGCTGCGACTGATTGACCACGGTCACCATCCGCGCTGGCGGGCTGACGTGGGCCATGCGATCGACCGTGTGCTCGAGCAAAGTCCGGCCGCCTTTCGGCGCCCAGAACTGCTTGGGCAACCCACCAGTGACGCTGGCCAGGCGGCGTCCCTGGCCCGCTGCGAGAATGACAGACCAGGCCGACGTGGGCATGCAGTGTCCTCCCGATGGTCGTATCGATGACGATCGGCCGATCACGCGGCCGAGGAATCGCGAAGTCGCTGCGGCGGCGTCTGGACGAGAATCCGGGTGAACACACCCTGCACACCGTAAATCATGCGAACGACTCGCTCGGCCGCTGCCTTCTGGTTCGGGTGCGCCACCGTCCCCGAAAGCGTGACCCAGCCGTCGCAGACCGTGGCGAGGATCGTGCCGGTCGGCACGGCGGTGTACCAGCTCAGGGTGTTCGCGATCGCGCGGACGATCGCGGCGTCGGTGCGGGCTGTCGCGCGCGCGGAAAAAATTTCGATGTCGTTGGCCACCGCGCGGACCTCAGGCACCCGCTGGGCGACCCGCTCGGCGGCCCATCGCTCCTGGAGCGTGGCAACGCTGCCCGTCAGCGTCACGATGCCTTTCCGAACGGCGACCCCAATCGACGCTGGCAGCACCGCCGGTTCCTGATCGAAAGCGTCGGTGACTCGTTGTTGAATCTCGCGATCTGTCATGGCGACCTCCGATCTCAAGCGTGCGCGACGGTCTGCAGCGCGTCCGACACGACGAACTCGCGTTCGGGATGTCTGATCGTCAAGACGGGGCAGGGCGCCGCGCGCACGACCCGTTCGGCGACGCTGCCCATGAACAGGTGGCCGACCGCACCGCGCCCGTGCGTCCCGAGGACGATGAGGCCAATGCGCGGCAACGTGTGTCTCGCGTAGTCGAGGATCGCTTCGGACGGCGATGTCGACGTGATGACGACCGCCTGGGCGTGGAGCGCCGCGCGGTCTTCGGTCGAGAGCCACGCAGCGAGCCGCTCGCGTGCGCTGGCTTCCGCCGACACCTGAAGCTTGCCCACGTCGCCCACGTGGAAGGGGAACCCGACAAAGCGGGCCGGCAGGTCTTCCACGACGTGCAGGACGTGCAGCGTGCCGCCGAACTGACGCGCGAGCGCCCGGCCATAGACGAGCGCCGCCTCGGATGATTCGCTGAAGTCGGTGGCGACCAGGATGTTCTTGAGGACGATCATGACGCTCCGCGCAACGCTCGGTCTCCGAACCGTGACCGTGTGCGGCCTCCACCGAGGGCGTGAGCAGGATGTATGCCACGCTTCGAGGCGCGCGTTTTCTCCAGAAGAAACCGCAACCTCGTGCGATCGGCGGGGCTTGCGGCATTCTTCCCGCGCGCTCGCGTAATAGTCCGCAGTCCCGCGAGCGGCCGGGCTGCCGCCGCCGGCCGATTCGGGCGGGCACGGGAGACGCCGCGTGGCACGGCAGTTGCGATGAGAAGACACGGAGTTGACTATGCGCACCATGAAGGCCGTCGTCTTCCGAGGCAAAGGCGCAATTGGCGTCGAAGAAGTTCCGAAGCCCGTCCCCAAGGCCGGAGAAGCCGTCATTCGCATCACCACGACCACCATCTGTGGCACCGACGTCCACATCGTCCGCGGCGAATACGCGGTCAAGCCGGGATTGATCCTCGGACACGAACCAGTCGGCGTCATCGAGGAGCTCGGCCCCGGGCTCGAGGAGTCGTACCATGTGGGTCAGCGCGTGATTGTCGGCGCCATCACGCCGTGCGGCCAGTGTTTCTACTGCCTGAACGGCACGCACTCGCAGTGCGGTGGCGGGCTCGGGGGCTGGCGCTTCGGCAACACGATCAACGGGGCGTGGGCTGAATTCCTGCTCGTCCCGGATGCGCGCGCGAATCTGGCGCCGATTCCGGACGGGCTGACCGACGAACAGGTGATGCTCCTGCCGGACATCTTCTCGACGGGCCTCAGCGGCGCCGAGAAGGGGAACATCAGGGTCGGCGATGCCGTGGCGGTTTTTGCGCAGGGTCCCATTGGTCTGTGTGCGACGCTCGGCGCGCGTCTTCGTGGCGCCGCGCTCATTGTCGGCGTGGACACCAACCCGGGACGGCTGAAGATGGCCCGCCAATTCGGCGCCAACGTGACGATCGACCCGCGCGAGGAGGATCCGGTCGCTGCGATCAAGCGCCTGACGGACGGTCGCGGCGCCGACGTGACGATTGAAGCGTTGGGGCAGCAGGCGACGTTCGAGAACGCCCTGCGGGCCACGCGCCCGGGAGGCACCTTGTCGAGTCTCGGGGTGTACTCCGGCAAGCTTGTCGCGCCCTACGAAGCGTTCTATGCCGGGCTCGGTGACCAGAAGATCGTCACCACGCTGTGCCCGGGCGGCAAGGAGCGGATGCGCCGTCTGATGGCGATGGTCGAAACGCGACGCATCGACTTGATGCCGCTCGTGACGCACCACTTCGCGCTCGATGACATCGCCGAAGCCTTCGAGATCTTCAGCCAGCAAGAGGCCGGCGTGTTGAAAGTGGCGCTTCACCCGGGCGGGGTCACCGCGGCGGAGCGATTGGTCGGCGCGGGCGCCGTCGACCGCGAATGTTAGGCACTCACTAGAAGGGGCGGGCTTCAGCCCGCCCTTGTCGGGCCGGCTGAAGCCGGCCCCTCCTCCTCTGCCCGGAGGAGAGAAAGAAGGTGTGGCCGTCATGATTCGGGTGCTCTTCGGTGTGGTGGCGCTGGTCCTGACAGCGAGCTGTGCGTTCAACGGGCCGCCCGTGCCTGTGTCCGGCACTGCAGCCGACTTGGAACAGCTCGCCGGTGAGTGGCGTGGGAACTATTTCGGGGACGTCAATCATGCACGGCGCGGGACGGTCATGTTCAGGCTGGTCGCCGGTGAGGATCACGCGCACGGCGATGTGGTCATGACCGCCGAAGGACTGGATCGGCCGTATCACGCGTATCAACCGAGCCAGCCACTCGGTTCGCCGCAGGCAGTTGCCAGGTCCACGCGCGCGCTCGCCATTCGCTTCGTGCGTGCAGCCGACGGCATGGTGAGTGGCGCCCTCGAATCGTACTGGGATCCCGAGCGCAGCTCAGACGCGCTGACGGTGTTCCGCGGAAAGTTCGTTGACAGCGAGACGATCGAGGGCACGTTTACGACGCGGTATGCGACGGGCACCGCCGCGACCAAGGGGACCTGGAAAGTGACGCGCGCATCATTGGTCGGCCGATCGGACCGGTAGCGCGGGTGCGCTGACTACGGCTGCGCGAGCGCCCGAAGCCGAGACTCACTGCGGCGGCGTGCTGCGATGCGGCGCCGCCGCCAGGCTTCCCAGACGTTGCCGATCAGCAGACCGATCAGCAGATAGCAGACCGCGCCCAGCCATTCGAACGCCGCAAAGCTCGTGATGGCGACGAGCACGCCGCACTTGATCTGATCGTCCTGCCGGGTCGGCGCCGTCGGCGGATCGGTGAGCATGAAGCAGACGAAGTAGAGTACGGCGTTGAGGTCCGGCGGGCGGAAGACCTCCGCGACGCGCGCGGGATCGCCGAGGAATGCGGCGATCGTGAACAGCGTGTAGTACGTGCCGAGGAATGCAAGCACGATTGGGATCTTGTTCACACGCTGCGCGATGAACGCTCCGCCGCCCACGAGCGCCGCGAGCGCGATTGGCGGCAAGTCCGGCAACGCGCCCCACCAGTCCTGTCCAGTGCCGAAAATGTAGAACGCGGCCACCAGCGCCAGCGCCGCCGGGTTGAACACGTTGGCGGATCTCGTCCGGACGAGGTACTTGCTGACCACGGCGAAGGCCGCGGTCGCCGCGGCGACGATCCACGGTTCGTGCGGCGTCAGGATCATCGCGACGATGAGCCCGGTGAGCAGGGCGCCGCTCGGGAACACCCACGCGCCCTCCCGCCAGCGCAGGATCGGCGCGTCGAGCGCCATCGCCGCGACGGCAGCCGCCGCCACGCCGGGCCAGACCAGACGCCAGCCCTCGGCAGGAGCGGCCAGCAGGACGAGCGCCCCGAGCACGAGGAGCAGCAGGCCCTTAGGCGTTCGGAAGAATCGTCGCACCGCCGCTCCAGTCGCCGGACACCGCGTCGTTGAGGCCGAACTGTCGAGACATACCTTCGGTCGCGTACTGCTCGAGGAGCGGCGTGACGAGCAGGCCATCCACGCCGTGTCGTTCCAGGAACGACACGCCCTGGCGCGCGCCCAGCACGAAGGCGGCGGTCGCCATCGCGTCGGCCAGCATCGCTGAACCCGCCACCACTGTCGCACTCGCGATCGACGTCGCGGCGTGTCCCGTGCGCGGATCGAGAAGATGGTGGCCGGCGGACGTCCCCGCGCCGTCCCGCTCGTAGTCTCCCGAAGTGCAGACGGCGCAGTCTGACACTGTGAGTGTCGCCAGCAACTGGCGATCGGCGCGCGGGTGGCGGATGCCGATCCGCCACAGCGTGCCGATCTCGTTGCGTCCCGATAGATACAAGTCGCCGCCGGCATCAATCGCGAAGTGCTCGAACGGCTGCAGTTCGCGCGCCGCCAGGTCAACGGCCAGGCCCTTGGCGACGGCGCCAAGGTCCAGCACGAGCGGACGGGTGATTGTGATCGTCTTTTGCGCGGGATCGAGTTGCACGTCGCGGTAGCTCACGTTCGCGGCGGCCTCAGGTGTCTGCACGATCCGGCCGTCGCCGTAGTTACGATCGAACCCGCGCTGCTGCATCGCGCGGCCGACCGTCGGATCGAAAGCGCCCTCGCTGGCCGCCGCCACCGCCATCGCGACCTCGACCGCGGCATACAGGATGTCGCTCGCCGCGGTCGCGAGACCCACACGGCCTGTGAGGGTCATCAGCTCGCTGGCCGGATCGAAGCGCGTGCACGTCGCTTCGACCAGTCGAAACCATTCGAACGCGCGCTCGATCGTCTGTTCGACGGCGTCTTCAGGACGAGCCGGCTCGAGATCCACCACGTGGATCGTCACGATCGTGCCCATGAGCGCGGCGGTGCGGCGCACCGGCTACTTCGCCTTGGAGAGCGCCTCGACGACGGCGTAATAAAAGGCGTTGGTGCTCTGAGTCGCGCCCGAGACGTAGTCAACCTCCGGGCTCTGTCTCGCGGCGACCTGCGGAGGGAGCTTTTCGATCACCGAGCACGAGTAACGCGTCAGACACTGCGAGATCGTCGCGGAAAGGATCTTGCCGCCTTCGATCACGACCGTGGCCTGGATGTCGCCGTGCCGTGACGTGCCCCAGCCCGTGTACGTACCGTCTTTGTAGACCGGCGCCGCCGGCGCGGCCGGCGTCGATCCTGACGCCGGCGCGGACGTGACCGGAGGCGGCGCGACCGGACTCGCAGCGGGCGGCTTCGGATCGTCGGCCGGTGCCGGGACCTGCGCGGGCGCCGTCGGCATTGGAGCTGGAGACTCCGTCGCGGCCTGGCTCGGGAGCGGCACGGCGCGTTTCGGGCGCGCAGCCGCTCTTGACTGTGCCTGGGGCTTGGCCCCGGATGCTGGCCTTATAGGCGGCGGTGCGGCCGGGACTGGAGACACCTCCTGCGGCACTCCGACCACGGGCTCACCCGCGACAGCTGGCGCCGCGATGACCGGTCGCGGTCGCTCCGCCGTGCTGGCGATCCGCGCGGCGGCAGCGCGCGTGCGCATGTAGCCAGCCGTGTAGACGCCGAGGACCGCGGCGGAACTGAGGGCGACGAGGTGGCTCGTGAGTCTCGGCTTCACCGCGCCCTCGACGTTATCAGAATCGGCGCGGCGTGGCTGGCCGCGAGCCTATTGGCGCGGCGCCCTCGCAAAGCCCGTGTGGGAGACCGTTCAGTAGCTGACCCGCCGGGTCGCTGGCGGCGGCGCCAGCGGCGCCACGCGCACCCGCACGTCGAGCGCGACGACCCCGCTCGCCAGCACCAGCAGCGGGTTGACGTCGAGCTCGCGGATCTCCGGGCAGACGTCGATGAGCGCAGACAACCTCAGGACTGCTTCCTGAAACGCTGCCAGGTCGGCGGCGGGGCGGCCGCGGTAGCCGCGGAGGAGTGCGGCTCCGCGCAGGCCGTTGACCATCTCCGCGGCGTCAACATCAGTGAGCGGGTGCACGCGAACCTGGCTGTCGTCCATGAGCTCGGTCAGGGTGCCGCCCGTTGCGCAGGCGATCACGGGACCGAAGGTCGGATCGTCCACCGCTCCCATCAACATCTCGACACCGCCGACGATCATTTTCTGGATCAACGCCCCAGTCATGCGATCGCCCAGCCGGCCGTGCAGTTCCCGCCACGCGACACGGACTTCGTCCGCGGACGCGAGGTTCAACCGCACCGCGTCCAGCTCGGTCTTGTGGAGGATCGCCGGTCCACTGGCCTTCATGACCACCGGATAGCCGATTTGATCGGCCGCGGCGACCGCGTCCTCTTCCGTCACGGCGACGCGGCCAGGAGCCGCCTGGATGCCGGCGGTGGTCAAAAGTGCCGACGCCTCGCCGGGCGCCAGCCAGCCATCGCCGTTCCGCAAGGCCGGCTCGACGATGGCCCGCGCGGTCGCGCGATCGAAATCCGGAAACGCCGGTACGTGGCCGGCTGGCTGGCGCCGCCACTCGGCGTAACGCGCCGCCCGAGCCAGGGCAGAGGCGGCGGCCTCAGGAAACCGGAAGCAGGGGACGGGCGTGAGGAGCGGCAGCACCGGCTCGGCGGACATGAAGATCGCGAGCACGGGTTTCGCTGGTGCGGCCGACGTCGCGCGCCGGATGGCGGCCGCCACGTCCTCGCCCCTGGTCACGACCGGCGGGATGAAGATGACGAGCGCCGCGTCGATCTGATCGTCAGCCAGGAGCGCCGTCACAGCGCGCTCATAATCGGCGGCACTCGCCGACGCGATCATGTCCACCGGGTTGCCGATCGACGCGGCGGCCGGCAGAAACGATCGCAGGCGCGCCGCGGTCCCCTCCGAGAGTGGCGGCAGGTCGAGCCCCTGCGCTTCGCACGCGTCGGCGGCCAGGATCGCGGGCCCGCCGGCGTTCGTGAGGATGCCGACACGCCGGCCGGCAGGCAGTGGCTGGTTGGCGAGGAGCGCGGCGACATCGAACAGCTCCTCGAGCCTGTTCGTGCGAATCACCCCGGACTGGTGGAACAAGGCATCGACCACGGCGTCGCGCGCGGCGAGCGCGCCCGTGTGCGAGGACGCCGCCCGGGCGCCGGCACGCGAGCGGCCGGCTTTGACCGCCACGATCGGCTTGGTGCGCGCGATGCGCCGGGCAATCTCGGTGAACTTGCGTGGGTTCCCGAAACTCTCGAGGTAGAGCAGGATCACTGCCGTCCGGGGATCCGTCTCCCAGTATTGCAACAGATCGTTGCCGGAGACGTCGGCCTTGTTGCCGACCGAGACGAACGTCGAGAACCCGATGTTCAGTTCCCGCGCGTAGTCCAGGATCGCCAGCCCGAGCGCCCCGCTTTGCGTCGAGAGCGCCACGCGTCCGGGTGGTGGATCGACCGGCGCGAACGTCGCGTTCATGCGGACGGCCGGACTGGTGTTGATGAGACCCATGCAGTTCGGCCCGATCAACCGGATCCCGGCGCGCCGGACCTTCTGGACGAGCTCGTCCTCGAGCTGACGGCCCGCGGCGCCGGTCTCACCGAAGCCAGCGCTGATCACGACGACCGCGTGGACGCCCTTGTGAACGCAGTCGTCGACAACCGCATTCACTGCGGCCGCCGGCACGCAGATCACCGCGAGATCCACCGGCCCGGGAATTCCAGACACGGCCGGGTAGGCCGGCACACCATCGATTGATGAGGCCGCTGGATGAACGGCGGTGAGTCGTCCGGTGTACCCGCCCGCGCGCAGGTTGTGCAGAATCTCCGATCCGATTCTGCCGCGTTCGCGGTTGGCGCCGATCACTGCGACGCTTCGCGGCTCGAAGATCGCGCGCATCGACGCCGTGGCCGCCGTACGGGATCGAACGGCGGTCTGCTTCGTCGCCCGTTCCGTCGGTTCGAGTGAGATCCGGACGTGGCACACGCCGGCATCGACCCGCTGGCTGATGGTGAACCCGGAGTCCTGGAACATCCGCAACATCTCGGTGTTGTCGCCGAGCACGAACGCATCGAAGGCGCGCAGGTGACGGCACCGCGCGAGATCGGCCAATCCTTCCAGCAGGCGCGTGCCGATTCCCAGGCCGTGCCGCTTGTCGTCGACGGCAAAGGCGACCTCGGCGGACTCGGACTCCGGCGCCGATCGCGTGTAGCTCGCGGCTCCGACGATGCTGCCGTTCAATTCGGCCACGAGCGTCGTGCCGGCGTCGGCCCGCATCAGCCGGGCGACTTCCGCGGGCGTCGCGTCTCGCGACGAGAAGAAACGGGAGTACCGGCTCTCGGGCGAGAGGCGGTCGTAAAACGCGTGTAACGCCCCCTCGTCGTCGGGACCGACGGGACGAAGGAGCAGGGTCGATCCGTCGCGAAGAACGATGTCGGTTCGAAGCACGTCCGATGGTATCGTTGCCACGCTTCCCCTGATCAGCAAGCGACGTACCGCGAGAAGCCCCCCGCGAGGCGGCATGGCGCTTGCTCACGCACATCCGCGGGAGCGGTTGCCGCACGGATCGGAGGAGGTGCTCGATGGTCCCAAGAGGGCAAAAACACTGGCCTTCGGCCCTGGATAGGCGTCGGGTTCCTCGCCTGGGTGGCCGCGGCCGTCGCAATTCAGGCCACGCGCCCGCGACCGGTCGTGGGAGCGGCAGCCGGGAAGTATCCCGCGATTGCGCGGAATAGTCCTCAGACGGCTTGATCGGGTATCTTTATCGACCTATACCGCAAACACGTTCTGGGACCGGCTCATCGACCGGTGGTCGGTGGGCCTCTCAAAGGAGCAAGTGGCATGAAGCGGGTTTTGACAGGCGTGCTGGGGTTGGCGTGCGCAGCCGGGATCACGGTGGTGGCACAGGACGCAAAGCTCGTCGAGCAGGGAAAGAAGTTGTACGGCACCTACAAGTGCGCAGATTGTCACACCATCGGCGGCAAGGGCGGACGGCTGACGAAGCAGCATCCGCAGGATGACGTGGGCAGCAAGCTCTCCGCGGCCGATATTCGGAAGTGGTTCACGAACACCGCCGAGATGGAGGCAAAGGTCGAGAAGCCGTCGAAGCTCAAGATGACGTCGAAGAAATACGTGTTCAAGGATCCTGAAATCGACGCCATGGTCGCCTATATGCTGACCCTGAAGAAGAAGTGACGACGGATCGTCCTGCACTCGCCCGCAATCCGATCTCGTTCGCCGGCGCCTGGCTGACCACGCTCGCCGCCGTTGCTTTCATCACGTACTACGTCACCGACGCGTTGGGGCTCATCGTGAGCCCCTACGCCGGGATCCTCGGCTACGTCGCGATCCCGGCGCTGTTCGTCGCCGGCCTGGTGCTCATTCCGTTCGGAATCTGGCGTGAGGGCCGCCGCCGCCGGCGCGGGAAAGGGCCATGGCTGTGGCCAACCGTCGACTTCGGGCGTCCGCGTACACGACAGATCGTCGGCGGGGTCCTTCTGCTCACCCTGGTGAACCTGGCCATCATCACCGTCGCCACGGTGGGCGCGCTCCACTACATGGAGACGAACGAATTCTGCGGGCAGGTCTGTCACACGCCGATGACGCCCGAGTTCGTCGCGCACGGCAACGCCTCGCATGCGGGAGTGACCTGCGTCAGTTGTCACGTCGGTCCTGGGGCGAAGGGCCTGGTGCGCGCCAAAATGAACGGCACGCGGCAGCTGGTTGGGATCCTGACGGGTCACTACGCACGGCCGATTCCCTCGCCCGCGCGGGACCTGCCGGCTGCGGCGGAGACCTGCGTCCGATGCCACGCGCTGGACCACATCGCGGCAGAACGAAGCTGGATCAAGCGCGAGTACGACGAGGACGAAACCAACACCGAGACGGCAACCGCGATTGTCGCGTTCACGAAGGCCGCGCACTGGCACGCGCGGCGCGACGTCAATGTGGAGTACGTCGCCACCGACGCGCAGCGGAACACGATCCCCTACGTCCGGGTGACTGAACCCGGCGGCACCGCCGAGTACCTCGCCGAGGGCGTCACGTCGCGGCCCGCAGGCGAGCTGCGCCGGATGGACTGCCTCGACTGTCACAGCCGCCCCGCGCATACGATGTCACCCTCGGCCGAGCTGGCCGTGGATCGCGCGATTGCGGACGGCACGCTCAGCCGCGAGCTGCCGTTTGTCAAGCGCGAGGCGGTGGCTGCACTCAAGATGGAGTACCCCAGCCACGACGCGGCCGGCGAAGCGTTCCGGAAGCGTATGACCGAGTTGTACGGCTCCACCAAACCGCAACTCGCCACGACCGCCGCCGCCGCCCTCGATCGCCTCTACCGGACCAACGTGTTCCCCGCGATGAAGGTGACGTGGGGGACGTACATTTCTCAGCTGGGTCATCCCGAAGCCTCCGGCTGTTTCCGGTGCCATGACGACAGTCACAAGGCGGCCTCGGGCAAGATGATCCGCCAGGACTGCGAGATCTGCCACAAGGTGGATTGAGAGCGGCTTCGGAAGCCAGAACACAGCACCAATAAGAGCAGCCGAATGTACTTGCCGTGATCTGGTCGCGGCGCTATCGTTCCCGCTGTGAAACGGATCCTTGCCGCAAGCGCGTTGCTGGTGTTTGGCTGCATCGCGTCCTTGCAAAGCCAGGATCGGGTGAAGACGCAAGAACTGCCGAACGTGTTACCCGCTGATGCGAGAGTGGATCAGTTCACGCTCACCAGCGACGGCCAGCGCACGTATTACACAACACCAGCGGGCGACATCTGGCTCTACGACCGGAAGAGTCACACAAGCTCGCGCGTCGCCACGGGCAGTTTCTGGGATGTGTCGGTGTCGCCGTTGCGGGATGCGCTGGTGCACACCAGGAGCGGAGAGACCCGACAGGAACAGTACGTCTGGCTGCTGCCTCTGGATCCGAAGACAGGATTGGCATCCGGAACTGCACGGCGTGTCAGCGAACACACCGGTGACGTCCCCTCGATTTCGCCGGACGGAAAACGGATCGCCTTTGCGCGCGACGACTCCACCGGCGTCGGGCAGAGTGTGGCCGTCGTTCCGATCAACGGCGGCAGCGAGCGGATTGTGGCCAGCGGACTGCCATCGAGCATCGGCAGTATTCGATGGACGCCGGATGGGCAGACCCTCTATTTCGGTGTGAACCCTCCCGTGCCGTTCACGTGCGCGGAGAGTTGTTTGTCGATACCTGGAGGGAATCCGCAGGTGCCGGGAACGATCCGGCGCGTGTCAGCCGACGGAGGACCTGTCGCTGTAGTGGCGACCACCGGCAATCCATCGCCGGGCCTTTCGCCCGATGGGACCAGGCTTGTCTTCGGGGACATCAAAGGCGCCAGGCAATTCGTTGTTGCGGATACGACCGGGCGCAACGTCGAGACGTTCACTCTCCCGTCCAACCAGACCCAGCAAGGCTGGTTGAATGCGTCGACGCTGCTGACGCTGGCCTCCGGAACGGTTCGCCGGCTTCGCGCGGTGGCTCTCACGGGCGGACCCTCACGCGTGCTCTTTGAGACCGGGGGCGTGATGTCCGGAGTGGCATTGTCGCCAGACGGCAAGACAGCGTCGGTCCTCCGCACGGTTGGCGGCGGTTGCGAGCTCCGGAACATGGACGCTGTCGATGGGACGGTGCGACAGGCGATCACATTACCCGACCCAGGTTGCGGTGATTCCTTGACCTGGACGGCGGACCAGCGGCAGCTTCTCTATACGCAGTACTTCCCGCCGGACCGCCGGCCCGTCATTACCGCCGTCGATGTCGGCACCGGACAGACGAAGCCCCTGCGAGATACGCGCCCTGCCGACACGAGCTGGGTGATCGACTCCAATGCGGTGATCGTGTCCGAGCTCTCCGCCGCAACCGGGCCGCAGCGCCGCATGTCCTTCTCGCGAGTCGAGCTCGATGGGAGAGCGACGTTATTGCGCGATCTGCCGTTCGACGAGCCTCCTGCGAGTTTTGCGACGCCTCTCGACCACTCAACCGCCATCGTGATGAGCGCCGGCAGTCATGAGTTTCGTCTGGTCCCGCTGGACGGAGGCGCGGACCGACGCGTCGCGTTGGCGACACAAAACGGCGTTGTCTTGCCGCGACCGTCGATCTCGGCGGACAGACGATGGGCCGCGTTTCGGATCGTTCCGTCCGGGAATGAGGCGACCCGAATAAGCTTGGTCGAGCTGGTGCGCATGGACGGGACCGAGCGGCGTGTCGTCGACCTGCCGTTCCTGGCGCAAACCGTATTCATCATGCCTGGCGCCCAGGATCTGATTGTCGTGGAGCGACCGGCGCAGAGTACGGATTTGGGTGTTCATGTGGTCAACGTGGCGACGCGTTCGGTGAGGAAACTGTCCGTCTATGCCGCGCAGGGACGCGTACCGGAATTTGTCGCATCGTCTGACGGCCGGACAGTGCTGGCCTTGCTGACTGAAACGCGGGCCCCTTCGGTGTCTGCCCTGGATCTGGCGGCCATCAAATGAACAGGCGTATCGCTCGCTCGCTGATCTGTGTGCTGCCGCTCTCGGCTCTCCTTGGGGCGCAAGCGCCACTGCGCGGGCCGCACTATGAGCAGGTGTACACACTCAAGCCGAAGGAAGGAGTCTTTGCTTACGCGCGCATTTCCCCCGACGGAAAGCGCCTCGCGTACGCGTCACAGATTTCGGCGCGCCCGGTGAGTCAACAGGGCTGGGCAGTCAACGTCGTGGATCTCGCGACCCGGCAAATCCTGTTCAGCCAGCAAGGGATCGATGCGTACTGGTCCAACGACGGCAAGCGCGTCATCTACTCCGGCAGCCAAGGCGTGACGATCTGGAACGCTGAAACGGGTGGCTCGTCATCCACGCCCGAGGCGTCGCCCCTCGGCGACTATTTCAGCTGGGCCGTGCGTGACGGCAAGGATCTGATCCTCACCATCCGAAACAACTACTACTACTTGAACGGGGACAAGCCCGTCCTGCCGCACACGGAAGTGCCGAGCTGCGACAAGATCGGCGTGGGCGAGCGCCCGCTGATTTCAAAAGACGGCCGACGCATCACGACGTTCTTCAAGGGCAACCTCGTCGTGCGCGGCCTGGACAATTGCGACAACATCTTCGACACGGGCATTCAGGGATCGAAGGCGGATTTCTCCTGGGACGGGCGCTACATCGCCTTTCATGCCGTGAAGAGTCAGGAAACAGGCTACGAGATCCGGATTGTCGATCTGCAGGATCGCACGGTCCGCACCCTGCCAGGGTTGCAAGGATCCGCGCTTTTTCCAAGCTGGACCACGGACGGGCGCCTGTGCTTCCGCTACGACGGCCCGGACTATCGAGGATTCATGATCGCGACCGATGTGCTCGCCGCACCGGTCGCATCGCTGCCCGCGATGCCCGAGGCGCTCCCGGAGCGCCGGGCCTGGAACGACATCTTTCCGGAAACGCACGCCGCGGCGGGAATGCGCCTGGTGATGATCTGGGCGCCGTGGAGTGCACACAGCTTTGAAGCCTTCACGAGTCTTCAACGAGCGCGCGAGTCCTTCGCGAAACAGCGCGTCAAGATCGACATCATGGCGGCCGCGGATCCAGGCAGCCGTGAAAGCGATATCGCACGCCAACTCTCCGACTTCCGCGTCACCGTCCCGCGCATTCCACTTTCGCAGAAGGGACTCGCGATGACGGAGGCTCGGAATCAAATGCCAACGACGTTGTTGTTTCGCGACGGGATCCTCATCGGCCAACGCCTCGGCGCGCAATCCTCGGAATCACTGCACGATTGGGTGGCCGCTTCAGCCCGCTAGCGGCCGAGCCTCTCTCTTTGAACGTCGCCGAAACCGTTGTCGAGGTCGGAGGAGGAGCCGGTTTCGCCGGCGGGAACTCACGCCTTTTGTCGGGGTAGGCGCGATGGGTGAGCTGTGCCGGTTGGCAGGCTGCTGTATGGGATCTCGCGCACCTCGCCCGACACCGGGCCGGCGATGGCAGCCTTGCGGGCCCACGCCAGCGCCTCGTCCATGTCAGCGGCTTCCAATATCCAAAACCCACCAACGTGCTCCTTGGCTTCCAGATACGGGCCGTCGGTGATGAGCAGTTCGCCATTGGGCTGCGTCCGCAGCGACTTCGCCTGGCTGGCTGGGGCGAGGCCGACAGCCAAGAGCCTGGCACCCGCAGCGATCAACTCTTCGTTGAGCCCGTCGATAGCGTGTACCGTCGCTTCGTCCACTGTCGATGGGTCGAAGTTGTCGGGGAGGTAATTCGTAAGCAAATATTGCGGCATGATTTCTCCTCTGATCCTGTCACGCTCTTCGGGCGGGTCGATCTGACCGGCCTTCATCATGTCGACGAACGGCTTGAGCCGATTTCTACAAAGGGCCCAGGATTTCTTTGAGTTTTCTCGACAGCAATTCGTGCTCCCGAACGTTGTCCGTCATGGCGATGGCGCGTTGCAGCTCTTCGCGGGCTTCGGCATATCGTCCCAGCTTCACGAGCAGATCTCCCCTGACGCTCGGTAGCAGGTGATAGTTAGCCAGCGCGGGCTCGGCCGCGAGCGCATCCAGCGCATGGAGCCCGGCGGCCGGCCCTCGTGCCATTCCGACGGCGACCGCGCGGTTCAGCCCAACGATGGGAGATGGGCTGATCTGAAGCAGGCCGTCATAGAGAAGCACGATCCTCGCCCAGTCGGTATCCGCCGCGGTGTTGGCGCCCGCATGACACGCAACGATCGCCGCCTGCAGGGCGTAACTCTGGGCGCCGCCACCCAGTTGCTGCGCTCGCTCGAGTGCAGCCAGGCCTCGCTGAATCTGCGCATGGTCCCACAACGAACGGTCCTGCTCCGGCAGAAGCACCGCTTCTCCGGCTGGCCCGCTACGCGCTCGGCTGCGCGACGCCTGCAACTCCATCAACGCCAGCAGACCATGCACCTCGGGCTCCCCGGGCAGCAGCTGCGCCAGCATGCGCCCAAGGCGGAGCGCGTCCTCACAGAGCGCTGCCCGCATCCACTCGTCGCCCGCGGTTGCGGTGTATCCCTCGTTGAAGATCAGGTAGACCACGGACAGCACGGATTCGAGCCGCTGTCTCAGCTCGTCGCCGCGCGGCGTCTCGAAGGGAACATGAGCCTCGGACAGTGTCTTCTTGGCTCGAAAGATGCGTTGGCCCAGCGTCTTCTCCGGCACCAGGAAAGACCGGGCAATCTCGGCCGTGGTGAGGCCGCAGGCCAGGCGCAGGGTCAGCGCAACGCGCCCCTCGACGGCCAGCACCGGATGGCAGGCGGTAAAGATGAGGCGGAGGACATCATCATCAATGACCTGGTCCAGCGCTTGATCCATTGCATCAGCTAGCCGCTGCTGCTGGAATTCGAGCTCTCGCGCAATCTCTCCATGCTTTCGTTCCAGCATCCGGCCACGGCGCAGAGCGTCGATGGCGCGCCGCTTCGCCGCGGTCATCAGCCACGCAGCAGGTTTTTCTGGGATACCTTCGTCCGGCCATCGTTCGAGAGCCGCAACCAGCGCATCCTGAGCGAGTTCCTCCGCAATGTCGATGTCGCGGGTAACGCAGGCAATCCCTGCGATGAGTCGCGTGGACTCGATCTTCCACACGGCCTCGATCGCTTTATGTGTGTCGCTCATGCCTGAATGTCGCTCACGCCTTTGCCGCAGCCGCGTTCGGCCCCGTCGTACGACGGCACCGAGCTGTCGATACGGTCAGCGGACCGATTTTCTTGTCGCGCGGCAAGGAGGTCCGTCTCGCCTTCGGGCCGGACATACTATGGCGTTTTCGAGAAGCGTGTAGCACGCTGCTGGCCTCAGCCGCACGCTCGCGCGCCCCGCGTGAGCGGAACGTCGGGCGCGCTGCGGCAAATTCGGTCTGCAGCGTGCCTTCTGCCCAACCGTCTCGCCCGGTCGCGTGCGCCCCCGCCGCGCGAGATGATCCGACAACCGTTCGTAACGATCTCCAAGATAAAGATGCACCTGGGGTTTCAGGTCTTCGTGGCCGATCCCTCCGACAAGAAGCAGCATTGCGCGCACTGATAGCACGTCATATCGAAGGCGCCACGGCGATGGGCTCTCGGTTGTGTCGCTCATCGTCCTATTGAGTCCGCCTGACGTCCGGCTTCGCGTGCATTCATGAGCGAAGGGTGGAGCGGGCTACGGGAATCGAACCCGTCTAGCTGGCTTGGGAAGCCAGAACATTACCACTAGGCTAAGCCCGCACAGCGCACAGAAGCGGCGATCATAACAGGTCCGGCAATTCTTGATGAGGTCCGGGGATCCTGAGCTGTTTACCTCTTCATTTCCTCATGCTGAAGCTTTGGTATCGCCGGGAGCGGCGAAAGATAGCTTCTTCGTGCCCGCACGCGCATCGTCTGGTCGGCCACGCGGACGGTGAGATCGTGCGTCTTGCCGTCGCGCTTCTCGGGCGCGAATCCGAGCAGATACAAGTAGTGCAGTTCGTCTGAAATCCGCGTGAAGGTCGCGCCGACGTCGTCCTCGTCGAGAAGGAGGACGCGGCCGCCGCCGGTCTCGCTTGACATCCGATCGAGCACCTGCACCGGAGTGAGGACCGCGCGCGCGTCGTTCATCTTCAAGAACTCTTTCAGCGGGATGCCGGTCTTGAGCTCCCAGTCCACGTGGGCTTCGCAGCCGAAGGTGGGGCGCGGCCGGCTCGGGCGGATGCGCGGCCGGAACTGGACCATGTAGAGCATCTGCTCCTCGCTCATGAACCGCCGGCGCAGCGTATCCCACGAAGTCTGGCTCCCGGTGTCGCAGCCGTCGGTCATCACGACCACGACGCGGCGGCCGCCGAGCGGCTCGAGCAGCGTCATCGCCTCGTCAATCGCGTCGAACAAGCGCGTGGGGTTGGCGAACCGGTCGTTGTCGCGCAGCGCGCGGAGCAGCACGTCACGATTGCCGGTGAACGTGTCGCTGATGATGACCTTGTCGTTGAACGTGCCCACCCGCGCCTGGTCGCCGGGCCGGAGCCGGATGATGAACTGCTCGGCCGCCAGCCGGGCCCGCTCGAGCGCGGTCGTCATGCTGGCGCTCGAGTCCACCAGGACGACCGCCGAGATCGGCTGGAGCCCGCTGATGAAGTTCGTCACCGACTGGCGGTAACCGTCGTCGAACACCTTGAAGTCGTCGAGCGTGAGATTCGTGACGAGATTGCCGGCGCGGTCGAACACGGTCGTCGGGACAGCCACCGTCTCGATCGTGCTGCGAAAGACGGGTGGCTGCTGTTGCTGCGGCGGCGGGGTGGTCTGCGGCGGTGATTGGGCGGCCAGGGTCACGGCCGCCCCCATCGCCGCCAGAACGACCGGTGCTAGCCTCATTCAGTAAAGCCTACTTTTTTTACAGCGCGGGGCCCCACCCCCGCGCTCGAACCGGCGCGCTCGCGCTACGCGCTCGGCGCCGGGCGCCACAACCCACCCCGCGCTCGAAACCGGCGCGCTCGCGCTACGCGCTCGGCGCCGGGCGCCACAACCCACCCCCGCGCTCGAAACCGGCGCGCTCGCGCTACGCGCTCGGCGCCGGGCGCCACAACCCACCCCCGCGCTCGAAACCGGCGCGCTTGCGATACGCGCTCGGCGCCGGGTCTCACCGCCCACCCCCGCGCTCGGCGCCGGGAGGCTATCCTCGAATTACGCCGAGCACTTCGTCCCGTTTCTCTGCCATCAGGGCCGGCGACGTCGCTTCCAGGTTCAAGCGTAGCAGGGGTTCGGTGTTCGATCCCCGGACGTTGAAGTGCCAGTCGGGAAACTCCGCCGAGAACCCGTCCAGCGTATACGTGTGGCCGTCCTGGTATCGCTGAGAAAGGGTCGCCACCTTCCCGTCAACGGCGGCCATGTCGGGCACGCGCGTGTTGATTTCGCCCGAGATGAAGTACTTCGCGCGGAACGGCGCGAGGAGCTCGTGCAGGGTCTTGCCCTGGCGCGACATCAGCTCGAGGATCAGCAGCGCCGGAATGAAGCCGTTGTCGGCGTAGTAGAAGTCGCGGAAGTAGTAGTGTCCGGTCACTTCGCCGCCGAAAATCGCGTTCTGTTCGCGCATTTTCGCCTTGATGAACGCGTGCCCGACACGATTCATGATGGCGGTGCCGTGATGGCGCGCGACCAGGTCCTTGACGGCGTAGCTGGCGCGCACGTCGTAGATGATTTTTTCGCCCGGCGACTTGCTGAGCGCCGCCTCGGCCAGCAGCGCCGTCACGAAGTCGCCGGCGATGAACTCGCCGGTGCCGTCGATGAAGAAACAGCGATCCGCATCGCCGTCCCAGGCAATGCCGATGTCAGCGCGCTCGGCGATGACGCGCTCGACGATGTCCCGCCGGTTTTCCTCGATGAGCGGGTTGGCCTCGTGGTTGGGAAATGTGCCGTCGATGTCGAAGCAGAGGCGCGTGGTCCGGCAGGGGAGCTGGTCGAACAGCCTGGGCGCCACCAGCCCGCCCATTCCGCTGCCGGCGTCGAGCACCACACTGAACGGCGCGATGACCGCCGGGTCGATGAACGACATCACCTTGGACACGTAGTCGTCCAGCAGATCGCCGTGCTCGCGGCCGCCCGGAGAACGCGTCGGCGCCGGGATCGAGTCCGTCGTGACCATCTCGCGAATCTCGCCGATCCCGGCGTCGCCCGACAGCGGGAACGCCTCGCGCCTGACGAGCTTGATGCCGTTGTACTGCTTCGGGTTGTGCGAGGCGGTGATCTGCGCGCCGCCGTCGAGCCCGTCACGGACGACGGCGAAGTACATCATGTCGGTGGCGCACATCCCGTAGTCGATGACGTCCGCGCCCTGCGCGCGGGCGCCCTCGATGAACGCCGCGGCGACGCCGGGCGACGAAAGGCGCATGTCGCGCGACACGGCGATCCGCTTCGCGTCGAGGTAGGCCACGAACGCGCGGCCGATGGCGCGGGCGGCGTCCTCATTGATTTCCGTCGGATAGATGCCGCGGACGTCGTAGGCCTTGAAGATGTCTTTTGAGATGTTCATAGGATCAGGCACTGGGCACTAGGCACTGGGCACTAGACAAGGCACCGTGTGAGCTGCCGAACCAGTGCCTAGGGCCTAGCGCCGAGTGCCTGAAGAACGTTAGCTCCTCGAATAATCTGTCACAACTGACTTGTCGCCGAACGTCGCCGCGCCGATTTCGACGTTGCGGCCGAAATGGCAGTGCCGTCCCGCGACCGTGCCGGTGAGGCGCGCGTCGGCGTCCACCCACGTGTTCGGCCAGAGAATCGCGCCCTCGACCGTGGCGCCCGCGGCCAGATGGCAGTGGTGGCCGATCACGCTGTAGCGGCCGACCCGCGCGCCCGCCTTCACGACGGCGCCCTCGTCGACGAAGCAGGGCCCCTCAATCGTCGCGCCCTCCTCGATCCGTGCCTCGGGCGAAACGACCGCCTGGCCTGCCGCCTCGCGAAAGGGCGGCGCCGCGAAGCGGCCGTCCATGATGTCGCGGTGCGCCTGCACGTATTTTTCCGGCGTCCCGATGTCGATCCAGTAGCCGCGGTAGATGTGCGCGACGAACGTCTCCCCGTTCGCGACCAGCGACGGAAAATAGCCGCGCTCGATCGAGAACGCCGTGTCCTTCGGGATGCGATCGAGCGTGTCCGGTTCCAGCACGTAGATCCCCGCGTTGATCGTGTCGCAGACGATCTGGTCGGGCGACGGTTTCTCGAGGAAGCGCAGCACGCTGCCCTGCGGATCGGTCTCGACCAATCCGTACGCGGCGGGGTTGTCCACCGGCGTGAGCACGATCGTCGCCTTGGCCTGCCGTTCGCGATGCAGGGCGATGATGCTGGCCAGATCGACGGCGGTGAGCACGTCCCCGTTGAACACGACAATCGGCTCACCGCGCGCCGCGCCGGCCGCGAACTTGATTCCGCCGCCGGTCCCGAGCGGCGCCGGTTCGACGACGTAGCTCAGGCGGACGCCGAGATCGGCCCCGTCCCGGAACACCTCCTCGATGCGCCCGGGCTGGTAATTGAGGCTGAGGACGATCTCGTCGATCTCGGGGACCTGCCGCAACAGGTCGATCTGATAGCGGAGGAACGGCCGGTCGAAGATCGGGACGATGGGCTTGGGGGTGTGCAGCGTGAGGGGCCGCAGGCGCGTGCCTTTGCCGCCGGCCAGCAAAATAGCCTTCATAGCAACCCGCAATCTTATCAAGCCTCGGGGTGGGCCGTCGGGCCGCTTGCTTCGCCGCCGGTCCCTTGCCGTACAATACGAGACGGGCGGCCCGTGAATCTTCCCAACGCGATCACGCTCGGGCGAATCTTCCTCGTCCCGCTTCTCGTGGTGGTCCTGCTCACCAACCCGAAGGACATCTCGCTCTTCGGCATGGGCAAGGAGCTGCTCGGCGCGCTCATCTTCGGCGTCGCCTCGCTCACCGACTGGCTCGACGGCTACCTGGCCCGGCGCCGGAAACAGATTACGGGCTTCGGTCAGTGGATGGATCCGCTCGCCGACAAGCTGCTGGTGACGGCGGCGCTCGTCTCGCTCGTCTACCTGGAGCTCGCGCCGGCCTGGATGGTCGTGGTGATTCTGTTCCGCGAATTCGCGGTCACGGTGCTGCGGAGCATGGCGCACGCCCGAGGCCACGCCCTGCCGGCCTCGCCGCTTGGAAAGGTCAAGCTGGTCGCCCAGGTCGCGGCGATTCTGATCCTGATTCTCGGGCGCGGCCACATGCGCGGCTTCTTCATCCTGGGCCAGGTCGGCCTGTGGATCGCGACCATCGCGGCGCTGGTCTCCGCGATTGACTACTCCCGCCGGATCAACGACATCCTGGCCGCCAAACCGGGCCCGTCGGGGCCGGTCGCGGTGCCGTCACCGGAGCAGAAACGAACGCGGGATCGTATTAGCGCCTGACTTCCCGGTCTTGATGATCGCGACGCGCTTTTTGGCCTCTGCGCTTCGTTTACTCGCCGGAAACTCCGCAAGCAGCCGTTCGTAGTAGGGCAGCGCCTGATCGGGCAGCAGCGCTTTGAAGTAGGTCTCGCCGAGCAGGAAGTAGACCTGGTCCTTCCGCGTGTATTGCGGGTCCTCGGTCAGGAGCTCGGTCAGGCGGGAAAGCGCGCCGGCGTAGAGCCGGATCCGAAAGTAGAACTGGCCGACGAGGAATTCGCTGTCCGACAGCCGGTCGCGCGTCTCACGGTACAGCTTGTCCACCTCCGGCTTGTACTGGCTCTTCGGGTAGATCTGCTGGAACTTCTGC
>Ga0111539_10002287_pt1 | contig 25491 bp, 22 predicted proteins | sample RhiMethybrSRZTD1_FD_79667 | JGI IMG/M metagenome (GOLD analysis project Ga0111539, IMG submission 79667) | Populus rhizosphere microbial communities from Tennessee, USA - Rhizosphere MetaG P. TD hybrid SRZTD1 (version 2) (version 2) | ecosystem: Host-associated > Plants > Roots > Rhizosphere >...
CTAGTCGCTGGTCCGCAGCGAGCCTATGATTCGGGCGTGACGAGGGTCGAGCATGTGCTGCTCGCCGAGGCGGGCATGGACGAAGGGTCGCGCTTCGCGGTGATGGTGGGCGTGTGTATCGACGATCCATCGCTGATCACGGACCGCCTGACCGACGGCGGCGATGGCGGCGTGGTCGAGGTGCTGCGCGACGTGGCGTTCGCCACCCGCATCTCTTTCGCATCGAAACGTCAGCTCGGGTCGGAGGGTCGGGACTGGCCGTTCGTCCTCGTGGCGAATGTGGTCCGCTACCACTGGAGTCCGGATCGACCCAGGTGTCCGGTCATCGCCCACGCGCGCGAAGGAGGGTCGTTCGATGTCGAGTGGAGCGATGCCTTCTTCACGAACCAGTCTTACGGTCCAGTTCGCGTTCGGACCGAGATCCATCACCGCGACGACCGGTTGCTGCTGATCGCGGAGACTGTCGCGCGAATCGTCCAGGCGGCGCTGGAAGACGATCCCGATCGGCCAAGCGCGGCGCGCGAGCGCTATGACGTGCTGGCGCCCTTCGTCTCCCTCGAGGACGTCGGCGCGAACGTCACCCATGGTCGGGGCGTCACGGCGGACGAGCTGGTCCGGATGACGGTGCGAACCTGAAGACGCGGGCCCCTCTCCCCCACCCTCTCTCCGCTTCGCGGGGCGAGGGGGCCGGAACTTCTACGGGGCACGCGGGAGGCGGAAGCGGCCGTTGGTGACCGGGTAGTCCATCGTCGTTCCGCGCAGCGTGAGGTTGGCGGTGAAGGTGCCTTCGATCCTGCCGGGCACTGTCGGCTCGACGAACGTCACGGCGCAAGTCGACGTCGCGGTTCGCGAGACGAAGCGGCGCTCGGGGTCGAAGCCGAGCTCGTGGAACTCGATGTAGTTGCCGACGCAATCGAGGGTGTGCGGATAGGGATCGGCGGGGAGCGTGAAGTTGAATTGCCACTCGCGCGACGGGGGCGACGGCTCGACGGTCGCGACCTCGAAGAGGAAGTTGTTCGTGACCGGCGTGATGTTGTAGGTGGCCAGCCAGGTCTGGCCGTCGATGTCGCCGGCGATGAAGAAGCCGGCCGGACCGTCGGCGCCGCCCGACGCGTCCGCCGCGTCCCCGCCGGCATCGGCGGCGGCGTCTCCGCCGGCATCGGCGGCGGCAGCATCACGGCCGGCATCAGCGTCGGCGTCGCGAGCCGACTGCGCCGGGCCGCAAGCGGCCAGCGCCGTCACGATCATCAACGGGACGAGCAGCTTCACGTCACTGCACGGAATCGATGCGCTCCAGGTCGATGAGGACCCACTGTCCGGATTGGCTGACCGGGCGATCCGTCGTCAGGTTCGGCTGCAACAGGCCGCCCTGCGCGGCGGGCAGGGTCGTCGGCGCCGGCATCACGCCAGTGAGGTTGATGATGCGCGCGTTCGCCAGGATGCCGCACTGGTTCGCCGGCGTGTTCATCGGCCCGCAGTTCTTGATCAGGCGGCAATTTCCGTCGTGGTGACGCAGGCGAATCCTCCCGCCGCCGATCACGTCGATCTGCTTCGAGAAGTTGAGGACGTACGTCCAGTGGCCCTCGGCGCTGTCGGCGTTGAGGTAATAGACCGCCACCTCCTGATTCGCCTCGTTGTCGAGGCGCAGCTCCCAGGTGTCGTAGTCCGACGTCGGGTAGGCATGGCCGGCGGGCGCCACCGCCCACGGGGTCGGGAACGCGCCGGTGTCCTGATTGCCCGGCCGCCCTGCCCCCGCCTCGCGGGTGACGTCGGGACCGTAGTTCCTCGGCTCGACGATGCCGTAGAAGTGCAACGTGATCCGGTAGGTCGCGCCCGGCGCTCCGCCGACCGGATAGCTGTGCACGACGTCGAGCGCGCCGCCCGAGCAAGCGATGCGCGTACCCCGGTAATACGCACCCGCGCTCCCGCAATCGGTGCCGGTGTCTTCGTTCCCACCGCAGGGTTTGACGAGCAGGCGTCCATCCAGCGGCCCATCGGGGCCGGCCGGAAACCGCTCCGGGGCGAACACACAGCTGGTGCCCACACACGCGACAGCCTCGGCGCTGGCGGGGCACTCGGCGCAGATGCCGCCGCACATACGGTAGCCAGCGCTGCACGTCGAGCCGCCCCCGCCGCCGCGGCCTGCACCGCCGCCCGTTCCGCCCGCCCCGGTTCCGCCGGCGCCCGTTCCCCCTGCGCCAGCCATGCCTCCCTGGCCACTGGCTCCACCCGCGGCCGCGCCGCCGTCGCCACCGGCGCCGCTCGTTCCGTCGCCGCCCGTCCCACCGGTCCCGCTGGCGCCGGTGCCGCCGTCGCCACCGACCCCGCTCACGCCGCCGGTGCCGCCGACACCGCCCGCGCCGCCGCGTCCCCCGCCCCCGCCGCGCGCCCCGTTGCTCCCGCCTGCCTCCGCGCCGCCGCGTCCCGAACCGCCGCTCGCGCCCCCACCTCCGAATCCTCCCGCGCTCGCGTCCATGCCGGACGCGCGGCGCGAGCCGCAGCCTGCCAGCAGAGCCGCCGTCCCACCCAGGACGACCGCCCAGATCGCGCCTTCGGTCCTGAATCGCCGCCGCAACACAGCTACCGCCGCATGATAACCCGGCAAACCGCTGCAGACCGAAGTGCGCCGGACCCCTCACCCCGACCCTCTCCCCGCTTCGCGGGGCGAGGGGGAAAGAACCGGACCCTCCCCGCTTCGCGGGCGAGGGGGAAAGGACCGGACCCTCTCCCCGCTTCGCGGGGCGAGGGGGAAAGAACCGGACCCTCTCCCCGCTTCGCGGGGCGAGGGGGAAAGAAGGTGTCACCGATGTCGCCGGTCTGGCCGGGAACCCTAGTGCTTGAGGCCGGCGAGCTTGCCGGCGGTTGGGCGCGGGAACACGGCGAGGCCGATCCCCGCCTTGCCCTGGCCGGCCCATTTCCCGGCGCCGACCATCTTGAGGGCGATGATGTTTGGTTCCTGAGCGTAGACCAGCGCGGGATCCTTCGGGTCGAGGTTCTGCGGCTTGCCGAACTTCGCCTCCATGATCTGCTTGACCGCCTCGGTGTCGAGGTCGCAGTAGCCGCCCTCGAACCGGGTCTCGTAGCTCGTGGCGGTCCCGGCGCCGTCGAAGTGGACGTCGAAGGTCACGTTCATCTCGCCACAGCGGTTCGGGGGAAAGAGGATCCGATCCTTGTCCAGCTTGTAGGCCGCGACCAGCTGCGCGCGCGTCGCGCCAATGATCGGTTGTTTGGCCTCGAAGGCGAACGCCTTGCCCGGGTTGCCCAGGAACGTTTCCAGCGGCGAATACGCGTCGATGAACAGGCGCGTGTCGTATGACGCCTTGCTGAAGGTGGCGCGGATGCCCTTCTCCGGGTTCAGCCAGATCTTCACCTCCTTGTCGCCGTCCTTGCCCAGCACGGGCGCGCCCCAGGCCGCGGTCGCCAGGTCGGCGGCGTTGGTGCCCTCGGGGAAGCTGATGTCCACCTTGTCGAAGCGCTCGGTGCCGTAGCCGAACACCAGCTCGATCAGGGTCTTGCGGTAGCCCTTCGCGTACAGCGTGTCACCGATCATGCGCCCGGCCGGCGCCGCCGCGGCCAGCGCGTCCGCCTTCGCCATTCCGAAGGTCAGACCGCCGATCGGCGGCGGGAGGTCGGGCTTGCCCGGCGCCAGCAACGTCTTCGGGTCCTTCCCGCAACCGGATGCCAGCGCCAGCATGGCGCACGTCGCGACAACAACTGTTCTCATGTGAGCTCTCTCCTGGTTTGGCGGACGATCGCCGCCCGCCCCATTCAAGACGCTCGAGCCCTCCGCTTGTCGCGCGGTCAGTCGCAGGTACAGAGGCCGGACGGCACGACCTCCGCGACGCGCCGGCTACCGGCGACCACGATCTTGCCCCCCGTGGTGCCTTCGACATAAAACGCGAGCGATCGGCCCGTCACGTCCTCCTTCGGGATGGTGGCCGCCCACCACCCGCGCGCGGTCCGCTGCATCTCGATCGCCTTGTAGGTGTACGTCGAGCCCGCGTCGTAATGCAGCCTCGCTCCGTCCACGCGACGCCGCGGGTTCACCGCGCAGCGAACGACGAAATCGGTGCCCCACAGGACCTCTTCCTTGAAGGCGCAGTCGAGGGCATTGATGCGCGCGGGCACTTCCGGCTCGCGGTCGACTTGCGCCACGGGACACCGGCGCGGCTCGCGGTACTCGGTCTTCACCTCGGCGAACGCCACGCCGACATCGGTACGCGCCGCGAGCGGTCGGGGCGGGCGCACCCCGGGGTCACGGCACAGCGCCCGCCTGAAGTAGTCCTTCCCCTTCGCCGTATCCGCGCCCGCCACGATTTCCAGCGTGCCCAGGTGAACATGCGTCCGCGCCAGCAGCGCGTCCCCCTGCACGCCCCCGCGCTCCCGCGCCATCCGCGCCGCCTCGAAGAGATGCTTCCTGGCGGCATCGAACCGCTTCGCCTCCATCTGATGGACCGCGGATTTGTTGAGCTCGTCGACCCGCGACGCGAGCACCTCGTCACTCACGACGTCCGCCGCCGCCGCGCTTGCCACGTTCATGATCAGCGCGAGGCCCACCACGCCGCCCGCCCCCGCCCGACGGCACGCCCGAATCTCACCGCTCATGCGGCGCCCTTGTGTCCGTTCGCGCCGTCGGGCGCGCCTCCACGACCTCCGTGCGTTCGGATGCCACGACGCGCGCTTTCCGGTTCACCGGCGCGTTCCACCTTGGCGAACGGGCTCAGGAGCAACCATTTCGGGAACGCGCGCGTCAGCTCCGGCGCGCCCATGAGCGCGATCTGACCGCCACCCACCGCCTCGTGAACGTCGCGGTCACCCAGCCAGACGTCGACCATCGTGCGCAGCGTGGTCTCGACGGTCAGCTCCACGTCGAGGCCCGGGTTGGTCAGACACAGCTCGATTTCCGGACGTTCGACCCTGAGCCAGTAGCGGCTTCGCTTGCCGGGCTGATCCCGGAACCAGAACATCACGACCGTCGGGCGCTCGGGCAGGCGCCGCGGGTCGAGGTTGCGGCGCAGGTCCCACATCAGCAGCACCGGATCCAGCTTGTCGGTCGGCTTGCGCCGCGCCCAGCGCTGTCCCCAGTTGCCCAGCCCGAACACGATCGGCCGCAGCTCCTCCCCCGCCGGGGTCAGGCAATACTCGTGGCCGCTGCCGGCGGCGCGCTCGCGTCGCTCGATCAGGTTCGCGTCCTCGAGCGCCTTCAGCCGCTGCGACAGCAGGCTGCGCGACATCAGCGGCACGCCGTGCAGGATCTCGCCGAAGCGGTAATTTCCGCACAGGAGCTCGCGGACGATGAGGAGCGTCCAGCGCTCTCCCACCACCTCCAGCGCCTGCGCCACCGGGCAGAACTGACCGTACACGCTCATGGCGTCCAGCATGCAGAGGGCGCGGCGCGCCCGCAACAGCCCACCCGCGGCAGTCCATTTTTCGAACTTGTGAGCCGCGCCGGCAAAAACTAAACCGGTGGGTGGGGAGGGAGCCATGACAACCACCAGCCGTTTCCTGGAGATCGTTCAGAAGTTGGGACCCCGTTTCGCGGGGCGCGCCGCCGGGGCCGACGTGGAAGGGCGCTTCGTTCGCGACAACTATGCCGACCTCAAGGAGGCGCGGCTGATGTCGGCGCTGGTGCCGGCCGAGCTGGGTGGCGGCGGCGCGACGCACGGCGAGGTCTGCCAGGTCCTGCGCGAGCTGGCGCACCACTGCGGTTCGACGGCGCTGGCCCTGTCGATGCACACCCACCTGGTGGCGGCCGCGGTCTGGCGCCACAAACACGGCCAGCCCGCCGAGGCGCTGCTGCGGAAGATCGCGGCGTCGGAGCTGGTGCTGGTGAGCACGGGCGCCGGCGACTGGGTCGACAGCGTCGGCAAGGCCGAGCGCGCGCCCGGCGGCTACCGCGTCAGCGCGGTCAAGCGGTTCGGCAGCGGCTCGCCCGTCGGCGACATGATGATCACCAGCGCGCCGTTCGAGGATCCCGAACGCGGCTGGGAGGTGATGGTGTTCCCCGTGCCGCTCGGCGCGCCGGGCGTGACCGTGCGCGACGACTGGGACACGCTGGGCATGCGCGCGACCGGCTCGAACTCGATCGAGCTCGCGGACGTGTTCGTCGCTGACGAAGCGATCACGGTGCGCCGGCCGCGCGGCCAGTGGCACCCGTCGTGGAGCGTCACCATCACCGTCGCGGCGCCGATCTACATCGCGCCGTACATCGGCATCGCCGAGCGCGCAGCAGCGCTGGCGCGCGAGACCGTGGCCGGCCGCGCGCCCGACCCGGTGCTGATCTCGTCGCTGGGCGAGCTCGGCAACGCGCTGACCGTCGCCCAGATGGCGTTCCGGGAGATGATCGAGATCGCGAACAACTTCGACTTCGCGCCGAAGACCGAAGACGCCGACCGGATGTTGATCCGCAAGACCATCGCCGCGAACGCGACGATCGCGACGGTCAACAAGGCGGTGGAGGTCGTGGGTGGCAGCGCGCTGTTCCGCAGCGTCGGCATCGAGCGGCTGTGGCGCGACGTGCAGGGCGCCGCGTTCCACCCGCTGCCCGAAAAGAAGCAGCTCGCCTTCTCCGGCCGCGTCGCCCTCGGCCTGCCGCCGGTGGGCTGACGGTCGCTACGCTAAGGGACCGTCAGGCAGCGCAGATTGGCGAGCATGTTGTGTGGCGCGAGCGTGAGCGTGCCGGCCGCGCCGACGGCGTAGTGAACGTCGTAGCTGCCCGGGATGATGCGGACATTGTACGAGCCCGTGTGGCTGGGACCGAGGGTGATGAGATCCTGGGCGGTGCGCAATGACAGCGTGCCATAGTCGCCGGTCGAGCTGACCAGCATGTTGTTGACCATGATCAATCCGGTGACGTTCGACGCCGGGACATCGATGTTCAACGTCGTGGTGCCGGCGGCGGAGACGACCGCGCCGCTGCGAATCTTGGCCCGGCCGTTGCGTGGGACGTTCGCGCCCGCCGCGAAGACCTGGTAGTAGATGTCGTAAGTTCCGGGGATCGCGCGCACGGAATACTGGCCGGCCGACGTCATTCCGAGGGGAACGGTATCGCCGGCGTCGGTCCGCAGCGACAGGATGCCGGCGTCGTTTTGGATGGCCACGGTCGCGCCGTTGATCTTCACCGTGCCGCTGATCGCCGCCGATGGCACGTCGATGTCCAGCGTGGTGGCGCCGGTCGCCGCGACCGCGACGGACTGCAGCCTGCTCAGGGTGTTGCGCGGCGCGGTCGCGCCCGCGGCGGTCGACTGGTAGTAGGCGTCGTAGCTACCGGGAACGACGCGCACCGAGTAACTGCCGGTCGCGGTGTTTCCCAGGGCGACCATGTCCCCCGCGCTCGTGCGCAGCGACAGGTTGCCGCCGTCGGCCGTGCTGGCGACGGTCGCGCCGTTGATCTTGAGCGTCCCGCTCACCACCACCGACGGAATGTCGACGTCGACCGTTGTGTTCCCGGTTGCGGCAACGACGATGGATTGCAGCCTGGCCAGGCTGTTGCGCGGCGCGGTCACGCCCGGCGCGGCCGACTGGTAGTAGACGTCGTAGCTACCGGGGACGACCTTCACCAGGTAAGGGCCCGTGGTGCTTCCCAGCGTCACGCTATCGCCCGCGCCGGTGCGCAGGGACAGGGTGCCCGAGTCCGCGACCGTGGCAACGGCCGCGCCGGCGATCTTCGGCGTGCCGCTGATGTACGCCGCCGGTACGTCGATGTCGAGCACGGTGGTGCAGCCCGCCGCGATGACGACAGACTGCAGCTTGGCGGCAAAGTTGTGCGGCGCGACCGGTCCCTGCTCGGTCGACTTGTAATAGACGTCGTAGTTGCCGGGCACCACGCGCACGGAGTAAGAGCCGGCGGAGGTGCTGCCCAGAGTCACGACGTCGGTGCCGTTGCGCAGGGTCAGAACGCCCGCATCGTTTTCGAGGGTGTGAGTCGCGCCGTTGATCTTGAGCGCCCCGGTGACGACCACCGACGGCACGTCGATGTCGAGCGTGGTGATCCCCGCGGCGTCGCCGATCGTCACGGTGCGGAGCTTCGCGGCGGTGTTGCGCGGCGCCACCCCCTCCGGCGTGCTTGCTTGATAGACGAGGTCGTAGGTCCCCGGCACGACGCGCACAGAATACGAACCGGCGCTGGTCCTACCGAGCGGGACGACGTCGCCGCCCGCGGTGCGCAGCGACAGATCACCCGCGTCGGTCGTGGCATTGACGGTTGTGCCGTTGATCTTGAACCTGCCCGTGACCAGTGCAGACGGGATGTCGATGTCGAGGCCGGCGCACGAGACGGTGCCGCCGCCGCCCGCTCCCGTGGTGCCGCCGCCTCCCGCGGTGCCGGCGGCGCCGCCGCTTCCGGCGGTGCCGCTGACGCCCGCGCTTGCCGCCCCGACGCAGCTCGCCGATCCGCCGGCGCCGGCCACGCCGGTCATACCGCCGGCTCCAGCCACGCCGGCGCCCGCGGTGCCTGTCGCGCCGGCTCGTCCGGTCACCCCACCGCCACCGGTTCCACCCGCGCCGGAGCGCGAACCTCCGCCACAACCGACGAGAACCATCAAAAGGAAGAGCGGGCCCCCGTTTCGTCCGCGCACGACGATGCGACCTCCCGTCGCGTAGTTTCGGCTGCGGGCGGGCGCCCGTCAATCGGAGGCATCGCGGCCGATCATCGGCATCGACCGCGAATGAGCTGACGCGTCCCCGGTCGACGTGTTCTCCTACGTCGGTCCATGACCGAACCCACCGCCGCGAAACGCGGACGCTTCCGCGTCCCGCTTTACGTCCAGATCATCATCGGGATGGTGATCGGCGGGATCGTGGGGCCGCTGCTGGGCGCGCGCGCGGCGCCGCTGGGCGAGCTGGGGAAGCTGGTCATCCAGCTGATCAAGGCGGTCGCGACGCCGCTGCTGTTCTTTGCGATCGTCAACGCGATCCTGCGGACGGAGCTCAAGGGGCGCGCCGGCCTCCGGATGTTGGGGTTCGCCACGATCAACGCCTGCGTCGCGCTGACGATCGGCCTGCTGCTGGCGAACCTGTTTCACCCGGGGCGATCGTTGCAGGCGGTAGCGCCCGACAGCGCGGCCCCGGCGCTGGGCGCCTACGCCGACAAGAAGCTGGACATCGTCAAGACGCTGGCCGGCTACATCCCCGCCAATCTCGTGCAGCCGTTCGCCGAGAACCTGATCCTGTCGGTCGTGTTGCTGGCGCTGCTGCTCGGGTTCGCGCTGCGCGCGATCCGCGGCGAGCCCGACGTCGCGCCGGGCGCGCGCACGATCGAGGACGCGGTGGCCGCGATGCTGCGCGTGACAGAGGTCGTGCTCGGCTGGGTGATCCGCCTGGTCCCGATCGCCGTGTTCGGCGTGGTCGCCAAGACCGTCGCCGAACACGGGTTCGCGCCGCTCAAGGGCCTGGGCATCTACGTCGCGGTCGGCCTCGCGGGCATGGCGCTGCACGTCGCGCTGACGTACCAGCTTTGGATTCGCGTCGGCGCGCGGCTGCCGCTGCGGCGGTTCTGGGGCGAGGCCAAGGAGCCGGTGGTCTACGCGGCAGGCGCGAACAGCAGCCTCGCGACGTTGCCGCTCACGGTGCGCGCGCTGGATCGGCTGGGCGTGTCGCGTGCGTCGTCGACGCTGGGCGCGATGGTGGGGACCAACTTCAACAACGACGGCATCATCCTTTATGAAGGCATGGCGGTGCTGCTGGTCGCGCAGGCGCACGGGCTGCACCTGGATCTCGGGCAACAGCTGCTCGCCGCGGGCGCCTGCCTGGTGGCCGCGATGGGCGTCGCGGGCGTTCCGGAAGCGGGGATCATCTCGCTGGCGCTGGTGCTGAACACGGTCGGCCTCCTCGTCGACATCTTGCCGCTGTTGCTCACCGTCGACTGGATCCTGGGCCGCGCGCGCTCGGTGACCAACGTGCTCAGCGACATGGTCCTGTCGATCATGATCGATCGCGGCGGCCGCCCCACGGCGCCACCCTGAACGTCATTCGCAGGTCCGGGTACTCGTGTTGCAACGTCCGGAGCAGCACGCCGCCCCCGCGGAACAGGTCGAGGACTGCGAGAGACAGCAGATGTTGTTCCGGCAATACGGGGCGCCGTCGCCGCTTTCGCAGTCCTGATCGGCGGCGCAGGTTCCGCCGACCGGCGAGCGCCCGCAGTATCCGCTCGCGCAGACGCCGGTACAGCACTGGATGTCCCTCGTACAGGGCACGGGGGCGGGGTGGCAGCAGCGGCCCTGGTTGGCGGCCCCCGAACAACAGGTATCCGCGCTGCCCGTCGTGACGACCCCGTCGTCCACGCAGCAGATCGATCCGAGCCAGCACACGAGGCCTGCGCAGCACGTCTGGCCGCTCGAACAGGTTTCGCGATCGCCGCCGCAACACTTGCCGTCCGCGCCGCAGGTGAGTCCGATGCAGCACGCGGCGCCGCCCGTACAGGTTTCGCCGGCATGCGAGCAGCAACGCCCGCCGGTGCAGCGACGACCGAGGGATCCGCAGCAGTCATCGTCCTCGTCGCAGACATCGCCGCCGGGGTGGCAGCTGCCGCAAGTCCCCGCGTTGCACGCGAGATCGCCGCAGCATTCACGGTTGATGGCACAGCCCCTATCTCGCTGACTGCAGCAGGTCCCCGCTTCGCAGCCGCCGCCGCAGCAGTCGAGACTGCCCCCGCAGTCGTAGTCGGCCTCGTGGCAGACGCCGTAATGACAGGCGCCCTGAATGCACGCGAGACCCCCGCAGCAGTCGGCATCGGCGGAGCAGGCGGCAGCGAGGGCCGCGCACGTGCATCCGCCACCGCGACAGACCAGCCCCGCGCAGCAATCGGCATCGGCGCCGCAGCCCTCCGACCGGTCGGCGCAGCGGCACTGTCCGGACCGGCAGGTCAGGCGATCGCAGCAATCAGCCGTCGTCGCGCAGGAGGCGTCGCGGGCGCCGCATTTGGTGCACAGCTCGCCCGTGCAGCGAGATCCGGGGCAGCAGCCGCCCGGCCCCAGGCAGGAGTGGCCGGCGAAACCGCAGGCGGGCGCGCAGCGCCCCGCCTGACACGAAAAGCCCGAGCAGCAATTGCCGTCCGGGCAGGGGGCGACCATCCCGCCGCACCCCGCCCGGCAGGTGCGCACCTGCCCCGACGGTGCGCTGCTGCCGTCGGGATTCACGCAGGAGAGCTGGCTGCAACACTCGCCGCTCGCCTCGCAGGTCTCCCCCTGGCGATTGCAGCGGGGCGCCCCGCAGCGTCCGGCTTCGCATCCGCCCGAGCAGCAATCAGTGGCGGCGGTGCAACCCGCTCCGTCGTTCCGGCACGCAGGTTTGCAGAGGCCGTCGCGGCAGGCGTGGCCCGTGCAACACTCTGCATCGTCGTTGCAGAGCCCGTACCCCAGCGTGCACGCGCATGAGCCCGCCACACACTCGCGCGAGCAGCATTGCCCGCCGCGCGAGCAGGTCGCGCTCGGTCTACGGCAATCGCTGGGCGGGCCGCAGCCCACGTTCGCAAAGACGCCGGCGAGGATTGCAACGACCAGGAGCGCCGCGCGGCACACCACCACCGGTACGCCGGCCTCGACGTATCCGCGCGCCGTCCCCACCGGGGCGATGGTACCACCGCCCTGTCACGGCGGACCCCTCACCCCTGCTATCCCGGCTGCGCGGGGCGTGGGGCGTGGGGAAGGCTAACGATCGCTGGCGTCCGCGTGCGGGCGAGACGCCTTCGAGCGGGAACGAGGCGAGCGCCGGTGGCGGCGACGGCGTGAGGACTTCTTGCCGCTCTGATCGTCGCGCGCCACCGAAGGCGCCGCTGGCGGCGGGGTCTCACCCGCGCCGCTCGCGACCTCGGTGGCCCGGGCGGGCGGCTGGGCCGGCGTCGATTGCTCCTTCATCGCCTTGCTGAGATTCGCGGATCGCTGGCGTTCCAGCTCCGTCGTCTCGGCGACCGCCGCGGTCAGCGTCTGCAGATCGGCGCGGATCTGGCGCAGCTCCTGCCGCAGCTCCTGCACCTCGCTGGCGTCGGCGGCCCAGGCGTCATCCGGTAACAGCGCCGTCGCGAAGACGGCGATCATGGTGGCGGTTGCGAACTGCCTTCTGCGGTGATTCATGGGCCCTCCGTTGGTTCGCCGACGGCGCGCCCGGTATCTCGGCAGCTTGTCCCGAATTGTTGAGGCGAAACGTGCCCTTGCGGCCCGAGGCAACAATCGCCAGGAAATTAGTATGGGCCCACTCTTTACGGTCGGGCATTCGACCCGCGCGCTCGACGAGGTGGTGCACATGTGCGAGGCGGTCGGGGTCCGGATCCTCGCGGATGTACGCAAGATTCCGGGATCGCGCCGGAGCCCGCACTTCGGGCGGAAGGCCCTGGAAGACAGCCTTCCGGCACGCGGCATCGACTACCTCTGGCTTCCGGCGCTGGGCGGGTATCGGCGCCGGGCGGCCGGGGCCCCGCCATCACCCTGGCACGTCGCGGCCTTCGCCGCCTACGCCGACCACATGCGCAGCCCGGAGTTCCACGCCGGGATCGCCGCGCTGCTGGCCGCGCTGGCCGCGCGCCCGACCGCGATCATGTGCGCCGAGGCGTCGCCCTATCGTTGCCATCGCCGCCTGATCTCGGATTGGGCGGCGCTGCACGGCATCGAGGTGGTGCATCTCCTCGACGAAGACCGGCGCGAGCGGCACCAGGTGACCGCGTTCGCGCGCCGTGACGGCGACCACGTCTTGTACGAATCGAGCGCGCAGCTCGAGTTGCCGATCGCCTGAAGCCGGCTATCGGGCGCGTGACCCCCTCGAAAAGAGGGTTGATCTCGGCGTTCGAGGACCCATGTTGTCGGCAGGCTCGACCAGGTGGGTGTCGCGCGCTTGCGGGGCCCGCGTCGACCGGAAAGGCGATGAGCGATGACGGGATTGCTCGCGCAGGTACCGAACAAGCTGCTTGGGGGCGCGATCGTGGGCGTGGTGCTGCTGGCCATTCTGACGCTGGTGCTGGCGTGGCACGGGCTGCGCCGCGTGTTTGATCTGCCGCGCGTGCCGAAGCCGCGCGCGATGTACGTCGTGCTGATCGGATCGTGGCTGGCGCTGGTCACGGTGTGTTCGGCGGCGATCGGCGCGATCGCCCTCCTCCGAGACTACCGGCACGTTGATCGCCCGACGCAGCTGGCGGAGGTTCGCTGCGCGGTGGCCGATCTCGACCGCCTGGAGCTGGAGTTGCGGCCATCCTCGGCGACGCCCGAGCGTTACAACCTCGCGGGCGACGCGTGCATCGTCTGGGTGAAACAGGTCGAGCTGCGGCCCGGGCTCGGGGGCCTCGGCCTCCGCGCGCTCTCGCGCATCGAAGGTATCGGGCCGGTCGTGCGTCCGGCTACCAATCCCGACTGGCTGACGCCGCAACCGCAACGCGCGCGCCGGCTGGTGGACCTCTTCGTTCGCCACACGACGACGGTTCCCGTCGCGGTGCCGCTCGACCCGCGGGCGCGCCTGGTGCTGGTGTCGTCACCGACGGGCCCGACGCTGCAGCCCAGCCCGATCTGACGGACTAGTAGGTCTTGCCCATCTGAAGGTTCCCAATCCCGACGCCGAAGCTGCAGTCGTCCGCGCAGTTGCGGGGAACGTAGAAGCACGCAAGCAGGATCCCGGCGGCGTCGAAATAGAGGGAAACGTCGTTCCGGTCCGGATCCTGGGGGAGCACCTCGCGGGCGCACTGATCGTAGAGGGCGTCGACGGTGGCAGGCGGCGCTGCGACGGGGTGGGCGCCGACTTCGGTGCCGCGTTCCTCCCATTGCAGCGTGAGCACGCCGGTTCCACCGTCTTGTTGTGGCGTCAACACGTCGAAACGCCGGTAGGTCGCCACGCCGCTCTCGAACTGCAGCAGGGTGCGCGCGGAATAGCCGGTCCACGACGACGTCCCGACTTCGTAGCTGTACGTCGCGGCGTTGGCGGCGGCCAGCGCGCGCCAGGTCGCTCGGCTGTTGTTCAGAGCTTCCTGTCTGGGGTCTTCACTGCAACCGGCGGCAATGCTTGCCGCGAGCGCCGCGGTCGCGAGTGGCCTCGACATCACCATGGCATTTTAGATCCGCACAGGGGCAGTGGGCAGGCCCCACCCCGGGATGAATCAGCGGTCAGGTCAGGGTTTCACGGCTTGCCGGAGGGCGGGAGATTGCTGGAGCAGCGCCTGCACGACGTCGTCGCCGCGGGTGATCCGGGCGTCGAGGCGGCCGGTCCATCGCGGCGTCACGCGGCCGTCGCGACCGACGGACAGCACGAGGATGTTGTCGCCCTTCGGCAGCTCGGCGCCGCCCAGACGCGCGGTCGCGCCCGCGCGCGAATATTCGACGACCACCGGGCCGCTGGGGGTGGTCAGCTCGATGTTGGTCGGGTCGCGCGTGGTCTCGATGCCGGACACCGCCCACTGGCCCGCGCTGGCCGCCTCGACGAACACGACCAGCGCGAACTCCTTCGCGCACGACGATTCGGCGGCGTCGACAGCGACGGCGACCACGCGATTGTTCACCTGCAGGACGTCGCCGCGGATGTTGGCCGGGCGCACCGACTCCGAGCATTTCCCGGCGGCGCGGTCGGCCATCATCTTCTCCAGCATCCGCGCCCCCAGCGCGTAGCGATCGAAGTCGCGCGCGGCGGGCGCGCCGTCGACCGGCCCCGAGATCGCCTCGAACAGCCGGCGATGATCGGCGATGTCGCGCGGGTAGATGTCGCCCAGCTCCAGCAGGCTCTGCGCCGCCTGGTAGCGAACGAGATACTCCTTGTCGCGGCGGACCGTGTCGAGCAGCGCCTTGGTGATGCCGTCTCGACGGAACCGGCGGGCGCCCATCGCCGCGCTCATGCGGACGTTTCGATCGCGGTCCGCCAGCAGCGGCACCAGGTACGGCGCCCAGTCCGTGGCGGGATCGACCGCGTTCGCCGCGCGCACGAGATCGACGCGGAACGGGGAAGACCTTCCCGTCGCGCCCACGGCGCGCACCAGCCCGCCGGCACCGCCGCTCCCGCCGGGCGGGCCCAGCAGCGCCCTCAGCTCCGGCAGCAGCCCACGCAGCTTCGTGACGGTGACGGCCTGGGCGGCGATCGGATCGCACAGCGACAGTCCGAGGCGCAGCATCCGCTCGGCGGTCGCCGGCTCGCTGGCGGCCAGCTTCTTGATGCGCGAGAAGTCGACGCCGTCGGGCGCGATCGGCATGGTCTCGCGGCTCCAGCGCTGCCAGTCGGCGTTCACCGGCCGGGTGGGCTCGTCGCAGCGGCCGGCGGCGGGCCCGGCGTCCTCGCGGGCGGCGGCGGTCGCCGACAGCGAGATCACCACCGCAACGACCGCCAGCTTCGACATCGGCGGCAATCCTAGCAGGAGACCCGGGTGAAGGGCCTCGGGTGAACGGCCTCGGGCCTCGGGCCTCAGACTTCCGGGGGAAACGTCTGGTTCGATCCAGAGGACCTCAGACGTCGGACTTCGGGCCTCAGGTCCGGATCCGGAGCCAGAAGCCCGAGGCCTGAGGTCCGAGGCCTAGGGTGCGCCAACCGATCAAAACATCTGTGGCGAGGTACTAGGGACAGATCCAGAGAGGGCGCTGGCCGGAGCCGTCGATCTGGCCGCACGTGCACTGCCGGGACGTCATCGGGATGACGCAGGTCGCGGCGACGTTCGGGCAGTCGAAGCCCGGAACGCAGGTCGCAGACGTCGTCGCGACGTCGTCACCGCCGACCACCGGGGTGGTCGGCGTGCTCTGGGCCATCGGGCTCGCGCTCGCCGCCACCGGCTGGCCCTTGCCGGCCATGTTCATCTCCGTGCCCTTGGCGTTGCCGGGCTCCGCTATCAAGTAGTCGTCACCGCAGCCGGCGACCGACAGCGACAGCGAAGCCGCCAGCCCGAGCGTCACGCTCGCAAGAAACGCGAGCCGTCCGCCCACACGATGCCGCCGTCCACCCGTCATTGATTCCCCTCCCAGCTCCGCCGCGATCCGCGCCGATGACCTCAACGTAGGCATCCCGCGTGCCGGCGCCAAACTCAAGCAGCCCCCTCTCCCCGACCGGAGCTCGAGCACGCGCTGATCAGACGCGGATGCGTTCGACGATGGGCGGATCGTACGGCGCGGCGAGCTGGCGGAACAGCTGGCGCCAGAACTCGGGCAGACGGCCGCCGAGCATCGTCAGCGACAGCGAGCTGACCACCGAGGCGCGCCGGGTCGCGTCGCGATAGCGCTGGAGATCGGGCGGCGGCGGCAACCCGAGCATGGCGCGCCGGAACAGCAGCGGTTCCAGCACCAGCTCACCCAGGTTCCACTCGGTCAGGATCTGGAACGCACCCTCCAGCAGCAGCTGCACCGACCAGCGGCGCGCGGCGTCGCGCCGAAGGTCGAGGTCGCAGACCAGGCGCTGCAGGTCGAAGGAAAACAGGTTGCCGAACCAGTCGCCGCGGCGGCCGACGACGTGGTCCGTGCCGGCCTCGCCGCAGCGGAAGCCGCGTGACTCCCAGTAGGCGACCGCGTCGTCCCACCCGCGCGCGCCGCGCGGCGGCCCGTCGTCGAACGAGAAGCGTACGAGGCGCTGATTCCACTTCACGGCGCGCCAGGTTCTAGCAGCGCGGTCGCAGGATCGCCCGCCATCGGCTAGTCGCTCCGCGCCGCAGGCGCGGTGTGCGACTATTTGTTTTTTTAGTAGCCGAAAACCCGCGCTTCGCGCGGGATCGGCTAGAACAGCGCGCATGACGCCCACGATTGAGCTCGAGACCAACCTGCGCGACTTCTTCGACGGCTACGCGCGCGCGTTCCACGCGGACCTCGGCCGGTTCTGCGAGCACTACCACTTCCCCTCCACGACGGCGCGCCTCGACGGCACGCTGCAGTCGTTCGTCACGAAGGGAGAGGCGATGGACTTCTTCGCCGGCGCCAAGGAGACGTACGAAGCCGAGGGCTGCACGCACTGGGGGATCAAGCGCCTCACCGCCCTCCCGCTCGGCGCGGGCAGCGCGGCCGCGACGATCGACTGGGTCATGCTGCGCGCTGACGAGTCGCCCATCCGGGGCTGGACGCAGACCTACAACGTCATCGCCAGCTCGAACGGCTGGCACGTCCTGCTGTCCACCCTCCACGTCGGCTCCGAATCGTAGATTTGCGATACCTGAACATTCGTATAGGCTGGTGCGGTGCAAGCCGCAGCGCCTGTCGAAGCCAGCAAGCTGAACCCCGCCCAGCGGCGCGCGGCTGACGCTGACGATCGGCCGCTGCTGATCGTAGCGGGCGCGGGCACCGGGAAGACGCAGACGCTGGCGCACCGGGTGGCGGCGCTGATCGCGCGCGGCGCCGACCCGCGGCGGATCCTGCTGCTGACGTTCTCGCGGCGCGCGGCGCAGGAGATGACCCGGCGCGCGCTGCGGCTGCTGGCGCGCCGGCCGGGCGGCGACGATGCGCTGCCGTGGGCGGGGACGTTCCACGCGATCGCGAACCGCCTGCTGCGGCTGCACGCGCCCGAGCTCGGGCTGGACCCGGCGTTCACGCTGCTCGATCGCGAGGACGCCGCCGATCTGATCGATCGCCTGCGCCACGAGCGCGGCCTCGCGCGGACCGACCGCCGCTTCCCGCGCAAGGGCACCTGCCTCGCGATCTACTCCAGCGTGGTCAACACGCAGGAGCCGCTGCGCGCCTGCCTGCAGACGCGCTTTCCGTGGTGCCTGGAATGGGAGGAGCCGCTGCGCGCGCTGTGCGCCGGCTACGTCGACGCGAAGGCGGCGCGGGCGGTGCTGGACTACGACGATCTGCTGCTCTACTGGTTCCACCTGATGTCGGACGCGTCGGCGGCGGCGCGCATCGGCCGCCGCTTCGATCACGTGCTGTGCGACGAATACCAGGACACCAACACGCTGCAGGCAGAGATCCTCCGCCTCCTGAAACCCGACGGGCGCGGCGTCACCGTCGTCGGCGACGACGCGCAGGCGATCTACAGCTTCCGCGCCGCGCGGGTCGGCAACATCCTCGCGTTCCCGCGGACGTACGATCCGCCGGCGGTGATAGTCACGCTAGAGGAGAACTATCGGTCGACGGCGCCGATCCTGGACGCCGCGAACGCGGTGATGGCGCTGGCGCCGGTGGGCGCGCGCCACGAGAAGAACCTGACCGCCGTGCGCGCGGGCGGCGTGCGCCCGGTGCTGGCCACCGTCGGCGACGAGCTGGCGCAGGTCGCCTACGTCGTCGAGCGGATCCTCGAGCGACGCGAGGCGGGCGTGCCGCTGCGCCAGCAGGCCGTGTTGTTTCGCGCCGCTCACCACAGCGACGCGCTGGAGGTCGAGCTCGGACGCCGCAACATCCCGTTCGTGAAGTTCGGCGGCCTGCGCTTCCTGGAGGCCGCGCACGTCAAGGACGCGCTCGCCTGCCTGCGCTGGGCCGAGAACCCGCGCGACAGCCTGGCCGGCTTCCGCGTCGCGCAGCTCTTGCCCGGGATGGGGCCGCGCCTCGCCGACGCGCTGGTGCACCACCTGGCGGGCGCGCGCTTCGTGCTGCCGCCCGCGCTGCGGAGCTTCGAGCCGCCCGCCGCCGCGCGCCCCGACTGGCCGGCGTTCGCCGAGCTGTTCGCGCGCCTGTGCGACGCCGCCGCGCCGTGGGGCGCGCACATGGGGCTGGTCCGCCGCTGGTACGAGCCGCACGTCACGCGTCTGTACGACGACGCGCGCGTGCGCCTCGCCGATCTCGAGCAGCTGGAGCAGCTGGCGGCGGCTTCGCCGTCGCGCGAGCGCTTCCTGTCCGAGCTGACGCTGGATCCGCCGGCCGGGACCGGCGCCGAGGCCGGGCCGCCCCACCTCGACGAGGACTATCTGATCCTGTCGACGATCCATTCGGCGAAGGGACAGGAGTGGGACAGCGTGTTCGTCCTGTCGGCCGCCGACGGCTGCATCCCGTCCGACCTCGCGACCGGCACGCCCGCGGAGATCGAGGAGGAACGCCGTCTGATGTACGTCGCGATGACGCGCGCCAAGAATCACCTGGCGATCATTCACCCGCTGCGCTTCTTCATCCGCCAGCAGCACCGACACGGCGATCGCCACGTCTTCACGCCGCGCACCCGCTTCATCCCCGACGCGATCGTCGACCGCTTCGATCGCGTCGTCCCCGCCGCCCTCGCCGGCGACGAGCCGTCGCCCGCCGGCGCGAAGCCCCGCATCGACGTCGCCGCCCGCCTCCGCGCCACCTGGGCCACGCCAGCGGCGGGATCGACGTCCCCTCTCCCTAGCCCTCTCCCCGCTTTCGCGGGGCGAGGGGACCTCACCTAGAACAGCGGGCGGTGCAGGAGGCGGCGGCCGTGGGCGAACGGGCGGCGCGGGCGCGGGCCGTCGTCGACGAGCGCGCCCTCGACCACCACCGGGCCGAGGTTGCCGAACAGCACGAGGCCGCCCGTGTTCTCGCCGCCGGTGCCGTCGATCTCGACGCCGATCTCGCTGTCGCGGCCGTCGTTGAACGTGATGACGGTGTTGCGCGCGCCCGGCGTCACCGCCGGCTGGCCGCAGCACGAGTTGTCGACCAGCACGCCCTGCCCGATCGACTCCGCGTTCGGGTTGTCGGGGATCGACAGGCGGTTGCGTGTCACGACGGTGCCGTCGGCGGCGAACACGAACACGCCCACCATCGAGAACACGCCGAAGCCGTCGGGGATCGCGCCGTTGACGACGTTGCCGGCGACGAAGTTGCGTGACGGGCGGCTGTCCGGCGCGGATGTCGCGACCTGGATGACGATACCGTCGCCGCCGCCGCACAGCGCGCCCGTGCAATCGAACACGGTCAGGTCGTCGATCACGTTGTGCACGATCACCCAGCGATCGCCGCCCGTGTTGGTGATCCCCTGGACGGTGCCGAGGATGCGGTTGCGCTCGACGCGCACGTCGTTCGCGAACGCGCCGATGATCGCCACACCCAGCGGCTCGAGGTTGGCGGCCGACACGCCCCGCCCGTCGAACACGAAGCCCTCGATCTGCGTGCCGCTGGCGGCGCTGACGCCGTCCGCCCCGACCAGGCGAAAGCCGGCGCGGACGCCGCCCCCCAGCGCGGGCCCCTCCGCGCAGCCGACGATGACGGCGCGCCCGTTGCCGTCGAGGCGCACCGGCCGATCGATCGTCGCGCCGCAGTGCCGGCCCGGGCTGACGTCGATGACGTCGCCCGCGTCGGCCGCGTCGACCGCCGCCTGGATCGTCGCATAGCGCTCGGGCACGCGGCGCGTGCGCGCCTGCGCTTCGCCCGGCGCCGCCGCCAGCCACACGGCGGCCGCCGCGATGAACCCGACGCCAAACACCCGAAGCCTCGAACTTGCAGCGTCGATCATGATCGCCTCCTGTCGGACTACCCGTCCTGCCGTACTGCCGTCCTGCCGCGCCGCGCCTCTCTGACCTAACGCGCGTCCGGCGCGATGTCCAGGGCCGCCGTCAGCGGCAGGGCGGGTCGTCGCACGCAGGCCCGCCTCCTCTTTCCCGCCCCGGGCTCCCCCATGTGAAGGCCAACGTCGGCATGACGAAAGTCTTCCCAGTCGTCCAGAAATACACGTAGTTCACCGCCAGACGCACGCCGTAGCGCGCGCCCGGGCCGAACTTGGTCTCGATCGCCGCGCCGGCGGTCGGATACGGAAGCACGGAACGCTCGCCCAGCACCCCCGCCGCCAGCCAGCTGGCGCCCACGAACGCACCCACCGAAGTGCTCGAGAGCGCGAACAGGCGCGCGCCGAACATCGTGCGCGGCAAGAAGGTCGCGCTCTCCCGGAGATCGGGGGGAGAGCCGCGCTCGCCGATGTAGGGCTCGCCGTCGAAACCGCCGTACGGGAGACTGGTCACCGCCATCCCCGTCTGGTGGCCGATGTCGAAACGGCGGTGCAGCCTCCACCAGACGCTGACATCGCCGCCGAACGTCGGGCGCTTGTCGATCTCCCCGAACCCGTTCGCGACGATCGCCCCCGGCTCGAGGTGGCCCTCGACCTGGGCGGCCCGGGCGGTCCGGGCGCCGCACCAGGCGACGAGGGCCAGCGTCAGGGCCAGGAGCGGTTTGCGTGCGTCCACGACCGTCCCCACATCAAGACACATGCCGGGCGCGCTCCTGCGTTTTTCGGCAGGGAATCGCCCGTCGCCGCCCGCGCTGTCAGAGTTTCAACAGCGAGACGCGCAGGAGCTGGCGTCCGGCCCCGGTCAGTTCCTCAGGAACCCGGTGTTGCTGATGCAGAAACCGTAAGGGATCGGCGTGGACGTGTTGGGGACGACGTGGAAACGGATCGCGGTGAGCTGCCTCGGATCGAACGGTGGCGCGTTCTGCCCCAGGTACATGGGCCCGCCCACGTCGGGCCACCGGATCTCGTAGTGTCCGGGGCCAGGAACCGGAGACACGTCGTGCATGACGCCCGACCAGTAGGCTGCGCTGTTGTTGGTTCCGACGGTCGCAAACTCCACCCGCAGCCAGGGACCGGGAGACACGTTGTCGATGTCGAACGCGAAACCGGTGAACCTGCGGGCGATGGCGTCGTATGGACCCGCGACACCGGCGTCGTCGACGGCGAGGTCGAACCCGACGATGGTTCCCCAGATCGAGGACCAGGCGGGAAGGCCGTCACTCCCTGTCTTCACCTGGGCCACGACGCCCGACGTGCACATCGCGCCGCTGACGGACGCCGCGAACGGCTGGTCCAGCGCCGGCGTGCTGATCATCGAGCAGTCGGCGGGCGGGAAGCCCGCCATCGAACAGGCGCCGCCCGCCGGCGCGCCATCGAGACCGTAGAAATCGCCGGTCGCCCACCAGCTGCCGCGCACGCCGGCCGCGTTGTTGCCGTCGAAGACGCCATTCGGGTCGGGAACCAGGCTCGCGATGGTGGGAAGGGGGGGACCGCCGCCGGAGCCGCCGCCGGTCGCCGTGCCGCCGGCTCCGCCGGTGCCCGCCCTGCCGCCAGAGCCAGGGCCGCCGCCAGAGCCAGGGCCGCTGCTGCCCGCCGTGCCGGGCGTCGGGGGGACGTCGCCCGTCCCACCCTTGCCGACCTTGAACGGAACGACGACTTCCCAGCCGTGATAGTAGGCGCCCTTCAGTGTCACCCGAAATTCGTAAGTGCCGTCAGGTGCCTGCAGCGCCGACTGCGCGAGTGACCCGTTGGCGACAACGCCGATGATCGCGTGGCTCGCCCCGCTCACGTCAATCGGGGGATCGATGCCGCTGACCGTGACGGCCGGAGTGAACCGGTCGTGTCCCAGGTATTCGAACGTGAACGCCGGGCCAACCGGCTGCCCGCCCCGGTGAAGCTTGGCTTCGAGCGCGATCGGAAATTCGAAGTTGCTGATGATCGGCCCCGCTTCGAAGTCGGACGATCCCCCGACGCGCTGCCGGTCGCCCCAAGGCACCAGGGTCATCACCATCACGACCCCTTGAGGCGCCGTGAACTGCGCGTCGTCGAACGCCTGCGTCGGTGTGATACCGAGCGCATCGAGTCCTTCGTATATCTCGCCTTCGTACGGCGGCGGATGGGCGATCCCGGGGCCGAGCTGGTTTGCGCCGCCGTAGAGCTTGTGCCGCGGCGCCAGCAACGCCTGCAGGAGGGCGTCGCGATTCTCGCCCGCCCGACCAATGTTGGCCGAAAAAAGCACGACGCGGGCAGGCGCCCACTCCGGCGCGTCTCGGGCGCGCGGATCAGGATTCTCCGAGCGGGTGCAATCGATGCAATCGGGGCCGAGCACCCAGCCGAACGGGTTGGAGTGATCCTTGGGTGCGGCGGCGCGCGGTTCCCACAGGATGGCGTCGTCGCAGGCGACGGCGCACACCGCCGCGACAGCGAGGGCGGCAATTGGTGTCGCTCGCATTTTGTATTCCTACAGCAACCGCCGTGCCGCCGTCGAGAACGGCGAACGACGCGGTCGGCGGCGACGCGCGGCCGACAGGTCGTCGGGCGCCGGACGGACGGATAGACGGATAGACCGGACGACTTGCGCAGGCGTAAAATGGCGGCGCGGGAGGTCATGCGATGACCCGATTGCGTGTCCTGGTAGTGGCGGTCGTCTGGATCGCGAGCGCCGGTTGCGGCTCGGGCGGCGGGGGCGGCGGAGGCGCCGGCGGCACGGCGGGCGCCGCGGGCGCGTCGGGGACGTCGGGCAGCGCGGGCACCACCGGCACCGCCGGCACGTCCGGCAGCGCCGGCCGCGGCGGCACCACCGGCACCGCCGGCGCCTCGGGTACGGCGGGCGCGGGCGGCGCAAGCGCGCTGCCGCAGGGGAACACGGGCATCGCCAGCCGCCACCCCGGCGACGTCGGCATCGGCGGCGACATGGACGTCATCTTCGCCGACGACTTCGAGGGCTACACGCAGGGCTCCGATCTGAACAGCCGCTGGGACGCCGTTTATCAGAACCAATACGTGGCGATCACCACCGACACCGCCAACGTCTACCGCGGCGGCAAGGCGCTGCAGTTCACGCTGCCGCAGCAGAACGCCGAGCTGTCCGACGCGACCGACAAGGTCGTCAGCCCCGAGCAGGACGTCCTGTTCCTGCGTTACTACTCGAAGATCCAGCCGCCCTACGACGTCGTCGGCTCCAGCCACAACGGGGCGATGATCTCCGCGCACTACTTCATCAACGGCCAGGCGACGCCCGGCGTGCCCGCGAACGGCACCAACAAGTTCCTCGCCAACCTGGAGAACTGGCGCGGCGAGGCGGCGACGCCTTCGCCGGGCGATCTCAACATTTACCTCTATCACCCCGAACAGCGGAGTCAGTATGGCGATCACTTCTTCCCGAACGGCGACGTGTCGCCCAACACCAGCCTCAAGTTCACCTACGGCCCCGGGTTCGTAAGCCGGCCCAACATGATTCAGGAGCTCGGTCGCTGGTATTGCTACGAATACATGCTGCAGGCGAACACGCCCGGGCAGCGCGATGGCCGCATCGCGGTCTGGCTGGACGGCGTGCTAGTGGCCGACTTCCCGGGGCTGCGGCTGCGCGACGTAGCGACCCTGAAGATCGACCGCTTCGGCCTGTCGTTTCACATCGGCTCGAACCCGAACGGTCAGGCGCGCAAGTGGTACGACAACGTCGTCGCCGCGAAGGCGTACATCGGGCCGGTGGCCCCGTGACGCGACCATGCGCGATTCATCAAAAAACTGTCGCCGCGGCGCCACAACTCCGACAGCTGCTAGTCGGGTGACAGCGAGCCGGCGCGGACTATACTGCGGGCGCTAAAAATGCTGGGTTTGCGCGGGGAACTGGGACCGGTCGAGGCGGTCGGGAAGTACCGGATCGTGATGCCGCTGGGACAGGGCGGGACGGCGGACGTGTACCTGGCCGTCGTGGACGGCCCGAGCGGCTTCACCAAGCTGGTCGTGGTCAAGGTGCTGCGCAAAAGCCTCGCCAGCGACGACGAATTTCGCCAGATGTTCCTCAGCGAGGCGCGGCTCGCGGCGCGCCTGCATCACCAGAACGTCGTGCAGACCAACGAGGTGATCGAGGTCGACGGCGCGCCGGTGCTGGTGATGGAATACCTGGAAGGCCAGCCGCTGTCGCAGGTGATCACGCGCGGCAAGCAGGGCGGCTTCTCGCTGGCGATGCAGCTGCGCGTGCTGGTCGATGCGCTCGCGGGGCTGCACGCCGCGCACGAGCTGGCTGACTTCGACGGCACGCCTCTGGGGGTCGTGCACCGGGACGTGTCGCCGCACAACCTGTTCGTGACGCTGGAGGGGCACGCCAAGGTGCTGGACTTCGGCATCGCGAAGCTGGAGCGATCGCTGGTCGAGACCGAGGTCGGAACCGTCAAGGGCAAGCTGCGCTACATGGCGCCCGAACAGATCCGGGGCGACAAGCTGGACCGGCGCGCCGACATCTATGCGGCGGGCGTGATGCTGTGGGAGGCGCTGACCGGCGAGCGGATGTGGAAGGTGTCGGCCGAGGGCGAGATCCGCCAGCGTGTGCTGGAGGGCAACCTGCCGATGCCGGAGACCGTGCGGCCGGATGTGCCGGCGGCGCTGGCGCGCATCTGCCGGCGGGCGCTGTCGCGCGCGCCCGACGACCGGTATGCGACGGCGCGGCAGCTCGCCGACGACCTGGAGGCGGCCATGTCCGAGCTGGGTCTCGCCGCCAGCCACCGCGAGATCGGGGCCACCGTCGCGCGCCTGTTCGACGACGTGCGCCGCGAGACCAAGCGGACGATCGAGGCCAAGCTCGGCCGCGCGTCGATGGCCACGCCGATCCGCGCCGTGACCGGCACCGGTGAAACGCCCACCGGGCGGCGGACGGGCGCGCCGTCGAGGCCGCGCGTGGCGCTGGGTGTCGCCGCGGTCGTCGGGCTGGGCGCGGTGGTCGCGATCGCCGCGTGGCGGCGCAGCGCCACGCCGCCGCCGGCGCAGGCGGTCGTCCCGGCGGGGCCGACGGCACCGATCGCGGCGCCCGCGCCGCCCGCGAAGGCCCAGGCTGTCAGCCTGACCCCGACGGCGCCGGACGCGATCGCTCCGGCCACCCCGGCGGCCGCGGGGCCACGGCCACCGCGGCCTCCCGCCGGCGCCGCTGCGAGAGCGACGACGAAGCGGCCACCACCA
>Ga0111539_10002289_pt1 | contig 25490 bp, 25 predicted proteins | sample RhiMethybrSRZTD1_FD_79667 | JGI IMG/M metagenome (GOLD analysis project Ga0111539, IMG submission 79667) | Populus rhizosphere microbial communities from Tennessee, USA - Rhizosphere MetaG P. TD hybrid SRZTD1 (version 2) (version 2) | ecosystem: Host-associated > Plants > Roots > Rhizosphere >...
GGTGACAACCCTCCAGCTCGTACCGTGCTGGGTGTCGCCGCTTTGCCGGGCGGGAACACGATTGAGATCAACGCCATCGCAGTTGCCGACGCAGGCACGAAACAAGCCGTTTGGCCCAGCGGTTGGCCGCGATCCAGTCAAGCCGATCCACCAGCAGTCCAAGCGGGCGAACTTCTTTACCTGTCAGGTTTGGGTGCAAGGGGCGCAAACCAATCCGCTCCGTCCGAGCAGGTGAAGGCGGCTCTGGACAATGTTGGAACCGTATTGGCCTCTGCGGGCATGTCCCACAAAAATGTTCTCTGGGTGAACCCTTACCTTGACGACATCAAGCAGTACGGAGCAATGAACAAAGTGTACGAGACCTATTTTGAGTTTGGAAATACGCCTGGGAGGGGAACGATTCACGTGAATTCTTTGCCAGGCGGAGAGCACATTGTCTTCAGCGGTATCGCTGGAAAGGATCTTTCCAAGCGGAGAGCTGTAAAGCCGCGCAACATGCCTGCCAGCTCCACAGCAAGTCCCGGAATTCTCTATGGTGACACCCTCTACCTTTCTGCTAAGTCGGGCTTCATCCCGGGCCAAGGCATCGTTACAAAGGACGTTGAGCTGCAGTTGAGACAAACGATGCGAAACTTGCTGGACGGCTTGGAGGAGGCGGATATGGATTTCTCTAACGTCGTTTCAGCAGTGGTGTACCTCAAATATATGAAAGATTACGACTCCATGAACCAGCTCTACCGCACCTTCTTCAAAGCTGATTTCCCTTCCCGAACGACGGTCCAACAAAACCAGGACCGCGAGACGCAGACTGAAGAACAGATTTCAATCATCGCGGTTCGTGGTGAGAAACCTTAGGTAAGCCACAGAGTTGAGGCTGGGAGACAGCCTCAAGAGGCAAAGAATGGCCTGACCGCAAGTCAACCAGACGGAACGAAGACGAACCTGATGCCCCTAGTTTTGAGGAAAGCGCGAAAGGCCTTCATTTCTTCTTCTGATGAGAGCAGCGGTTCGCCGCCGAATCGAACGCAGCCTGGCGCCCACTTCAGTTCAGAGCCTGGAGGCCAAGTCTCGAGATACCGCTTGAGAGACTTGGCTGATGTGAATCCAGACTGTCCAATCACGAAGATGAACGCCATTTTCGGCTCGTCGAAGACATAGATGAGTCGGAGCTCGCCCTTGATCGGCTCGCGCCGGACTTCTTCGGAGGATGCAAATAGCCCTACTGCGGCGAGGAGGATTCCCGAAAGGACATTGCCCAAGCTCTTCATCGAATGATTCTCCTCCGTCGTAGCCTCAAGTCCGGTTGATTTCTCTGGAACTTTCCTCGCCCGGTCCTCTACCGCGGTTCAGGGCAGTAATTCGTAAATCCGCGTGCCTGTTCCCTTCTCGACAACATGTCCTGAGCTGGCAGCGCTGGCAGAATCCCCATGCTCACTAGCACTGGCCGAAATTCGTAGCGCAAGTTGATTGTAGCCACGGGCGTTGAGTCCAGTTGCATGTTGACCCACTGAACCTCGTGCTGCGTTCTCCGTCCAATTCCGGTCGCGGCGTAATCCTCCGCCTTCTTCTGCGTAGGTGCAGCCGGGGGGGCAGCCTCCGATGCAGCTCCGGCTGAGGTTTGGGGGGCTTCCTGCCGGGCGTCACGGTTGGAAAGGCGACCCTCTGAGGAATCTTCTTTCGGAGCGCGTTGACTCATTTCCTGACCCTCGTTCCAGCGAGGGCGTTCACGGTAGAAAACCGCGCTGATAATTCCGAGGTTTTGGGTCTTGCCGAGCCACTGACCGTAAGACTTGGCTTCAGTTGTGAAGAAGAACTTTCTGGCTTGCTGCTGGTTCACCTGCCATCCATCGATTGTGATGGTCTCGTATGGCCCCAAGACCCACTTCTTTGCGCTGAAGGCATCGCTGGTGCGGGCATCAATACTGTTGAGTCCGTCGACCGCGAGAGCTACTGCAACGCGCCTGTTTAGTGGGTTCGTCAGCCGGATGGAGTATTCCTGGTTTTTCAACGCCTCAATATAGACCTTCCCCGACTGGAAGTACTTCGGCGCCGTACTCCCATTCACCAGTAATTCCATCTGAAAACCGGTCTGATCGTGGGATTGAGCACCGGCACAAGCCAATAGAATCAATAAGCTGACGGCTAGGATAGTCTTCTTCATCACGTCTCCTCTCAAACTGAGATTCAAGCTTTGTGTTGAAGACGGGCGCGTTCCAGGGGCTTGCAAGGAATTTTTTCTCTGAATTAGGCGCAAAGTATTGTCACCCGCTAAAATATCACCCGGGCCGGGCGGGAATTCAGCAGTCATCAACCACGATCTGCTTTTGCGGGAATGACGGCTCCTTGGGTTTCGCCAGCTGTGAGCATTTGCGATCCGTTCCATGGTGTACCCGAACCAGTAGCCTATGTAGTGAACCCTAGCTTAAGGACGTGTGTACCAAATCCGTTGACACTGATTTTGCGGGTTCGCTATCATTCAAAGCTTTTTTCAAGCTGTGATTTCTACACAAGAGCCATGTCCCTCGAAGTTCTGACGCCGGCCAATCAACTCACGATCTTGAGGATGATCTTCATTCCAGTGTTCGTCATCCTGCTGGTGTACGACTACCTGGGTTGGGCTTTTGGCATCTTCATTTTGGCGGGAGTAACCGATGGGTTGGATGGGCTGATCGCACGATCGTTCCGACAGAAAACTTCGTTGGGCGCTTATCTGGATCCCATCGCCGACAAGTTGTTATTGATCACATCCTTCGTGGTCCTGTCGATCCGCGGCATGGGGCTGCCCAATTTGGTGCCGTTGTGGCTGACGATTCTGGTAATCAGCCGCGACATCATTATGATCTCCAGCGTCTTGATCATTGTCATCAGTACCGGGCATCGAAAGTTTCCGCCTTCCATCTACGGAAAAACGACAACGTTTCTCCAGATCTCAACAATCGTGGTCGTGCTCTATTTGAACTACCGGAATATTCAGCATCCGGCGTTGTACTGGCTGTTTGTGGCAACCGCGGCGGTGACGGTCTACTCCGGTCTGGACTACATATACAGAGGCAAGAAGCTGGTCTCGGAATCGGGTGCCGCCGGAAACTAGGAGTAGAGAATGTCAGTTCAGCAGGTAACGGGAGTTCTGATTCAAGGAGTCGAGCCAGGGTCGATAGCCCAGGAGGTCGGCATCGAACCGGGTGACCGGCTGCTAGCAATCAATGACCGTCTGATCGAAGACGTGCTGGACTACCGTTACATCAGTTCCTTGTCTGATCGCGAACTGATGGTGAAGATTGGGAAAGCCTCGGGCGAGCTTTGGGACATTGAGATTGAACGGGAGGAAGATGAGGATCTCGGTCTAGATCTGGAAGGCATTCAAACACGCATCTGCAAGAACAACTGCCTCTTCTGCTTTGTGCACCAACTGCCTCGGGGCAAACAGGTCCGTCGCACGCTACGAGTGAAGGACGAGGACTTCCGGCTCTCGTTTCTCTTCGGACATTACCTCACACTCACCAACCTTTCAGAGGCGGACTTTCAACGGATATTCGAGCAGCGGCTTTCACCACTCTATGTCTCCGTTCACGCCACGGAGCCGGGGCTGCGGCAATACCTGCTGCAGAATCGAACGCCCGACGATCTGTTGGGAAATATGCGTCGACTGATCGAAGGCGGCATTAAGTTGCATACGCAGATAGTGCTCATGCCCGGCATCAACGATGGCTCAAATTTGGAGCGCAGCCTCAGTGACCTCGTCGAGTTCTACCCGAACGTGATGAGCGTCTCGATCGTGCCCTTGGGCCTCACGGACCACCGTAAAGGCCTTCCACAGCTCAAGGCAGTCGATGCAGACTACGCACGGGCCACCATTGAGCACGTCGCAGGCTTGCAGCAACAGCACATTGCAAAGGTTGGCGTTCCTTTCTGCTTTCTTGGTGATGAATTCTACATCATGGCCGGACATCCCATTCCGCCACGGTCGCATTACGGCGACTTCCCCTTGGTGGAGAACGGCGTGGGAATGATTCGCAATTTTATGGATGAGTTCGCTTCCGCCATCAAGAAGCGCAGGAAGCAAGCGGAGCACACGATTCGAGGAACTGTGGTGACCGGACGTATCTTCCATCCGATCCTAAAGGACAGCATCGATCAGATGAACGCCAAGCTGAACCTCGAGCTGAGATGCCTTCCGGCAGACAATGTCTATTTTGGCAAGGGCATCACAGTGGCCGGGCTCTTGACCGGCAGTGACATTTTTGAAGCCGTACAAAACCAAATGCACGGGGATTTTCTCGTCATACCTTCAGAGAGTATGACAGGTGAAACTGGTCTCTTCCTCGACGATTGGGTTCGAGAAGAGTTGGAGACCCGCCTCCAAGTACCCGTCTTTGGCGGCGGCTATCATGTTTCTGATTTTTTCAAGCTAGTCCTGTCTGAAAAACCTCGCGGTAACGATCTACGCCGGCTGGCGCCGCCAGCCACGCCTCAGCTAGGAAGAATCTCGTAAGACTTTGCATGCCTCGCATTGGCTGAAACATTGCTCCTCATCAAGGCGGGGGCGAAGAGCGATTGGTGTTACCTGTTCGGCTTTCCAGCACACATCAGGACAACCCTCGGAAAGCTTCGCTGACAGTCGCTGTTAACGAGTCTCTCGAAGGGAACGTGTGATACGTAGAATTCTGCTGCTTCTCACCTGTATTCTTCAGCCTTGGACAACTGCGGTCTTTCCTCAAGATCGAGTCTCCACTAGCAACGCGCACGCCTGGTATAGCTATTTCGGCGATCATCCCGTGAGCAAACGCTGGGAGCTTCACCTGGAAGGGCAATGGCGACGGCACGACTTGGGGCTGAAGTGGCAACAACTGCTGATCAGGCCAGGCGTAAACTTTGAACTGAATCCGAACGTGATTCTCACGGCTGGCTATGGCTTCGTAGACACGTTTCAGTACGGTGAATATCCAGTCCCCTATCGATTCCCTGAGCATCGTCTGTTCGAACAGGTCCTGTTAAAGCACAAAGTTGGAAAGTTCGATCTGCAACACCGTTACCGACTAGAACAACGTTTTTTCGGTGTGCGCTCAGATCCGGCAATCAATCGCATTGACTCCAGCCGCTACGAGAATCGTTTTCGCCTTTTGACGCGAGTCAATATTCCTCTCACGGCCGACAAGAAATACTACATTGGCACTTTCGACGAGTTCTTCATCAACTTCGGTAAGAACGTTGCCGCCAACGTCTTCGATCAAAACCGGGCCTATGTGGCGTTGGGACTCCCTGTTGCCAGAGCAACAAAGATCGAAATCGGATACATGCTGCAGATCATTCAACAGCGGAACGGGCGCGTCTTTGAATACAACCACACGCTTCAAGTGAATCTCTTCTCGAACCTTCCATTCTTCAATGCGCGCAAGTGAGATTCGAATCGCGGCATCGGCCGAACCCCGCTTGCAGCTTTTGAGCAGACGGGCTCACGCAATGCGAGCGGGGAGATCTCAGTGCCCCTTCTGTGCCGGAGCAATTTGGCGAAAGGGCATATTTAGGATGGGATACTTCTGCCAGTCCTTGTAGTCGAAGTGCCACCATTCAAACGGATAGACTGTGAATCCTTCCTTTTCCATAGTCTTCCGCAGCAGGTCACGGGCTGTTCGTTGTTCGACGGTTCCTCCTTTGTAAGTCGGGTAGGAGCGTTCGGTCATTTCGTCGTACACACCGGGCATGGCAACTTCGTTGCCATGCTTTAGATCGTAAAGCGACAGGTCGACCGCACAGCCGTGATTGTGTTTCGAGCCTTCCGCAGGGTTCGCCACAAACTGCCGTTTCGCTGGAGGAGTGACATCCCAGAAGATCTTAGTCACCGACCAAGGACGGTATCCGTCGAAGATAAGCAACCCATATCCGTGTTTTTTTAGCGACTGGTGAGCCCGCACTAGCGCCTCAGCCGCGGGACGTTGTAGAAACGCTCGGGCCTCATCGTAAACCGGGCGGCCCACCAGATTGTTAGCCGTTGCGTAGCGGATGTCGAGCCGCAACGTGGGGTCCAGCAAGATCAATTCAACCATGTCAGGCTGGCGAGCTGTAGCATGTGTGCTGCTCACCTGTGGTGGCTGGTCCTGCAAAGCCCCAACTATGACAGGCACTGCAAACCCACAACTGAGACATAGGGCCAGTCCGAACCACTGCAGGTTCCTTGACACCGAATTGCTGGGCTTCACTTCTTCTCCTCCTGCAAACGATTTCCTATCTCCAACCCCCCTGAAGTCCCCCTTGTCCAAGGGCGAAGCTTGATTCATGAAAGGGGTGTCGCAGGACGGGCAACTAGAAATAGCGCACTTCAAACTCTTCACGCGGGCCAACTCCCAAGAGTGCAGCCGCGGAAGCCTCGCGTACTGCTATTTCCAGCAAGCCTGCACTGCCAATGATTGCGAAGGGCTCATCGCTGGTAGCTTCTGAGTAGGATCTGCACAGTTGCCGAATCGTCCTTCCTCGGATTTCTATCTCGATCTCCTGAGGCGTACTGGTTGGACAGACCAAGTGCCCAGCCGAGATGTTCGTTACCAGGTTGCCGAATCGATCCACTCGAAGTACGGTCCCGAAAAGGCTGTTACCAACCCGTCGAGGAGTTGGCCAATCCAGCCGAATCCAGTCGTCAATCACTGTGCCAAACGACTCGGGTGCCATTCCGCGCGAAAGCCAGGCGGCAACCGGTGCAAAGACATCTCTTCCGTGAAACGTCTGGCTAACTGGCTTGAGAAAGTGGTCTGCTTCCGTGAGGTGAAAAACTCTGACGCTCTGCTTCGAACTAATTGCGTGAGCCAGGAGCCCGTTGTCTGGGCCCACAAACGCATAGTCGTCGGAGATCGCCAGTAATGGCCGACGGCTGCTGCCTACGCCTGGATCGACGACAGCCAGATGAACTGTACCTTTCGGGAAATAGGAGCAACTGGACTGCAGAGCCATCGCACCTGCGAGAATGTCGTGGCTGGGAACTCCATGTGTGATGTCGACGATGCGTGCCTTGGGATTCACCGACAGGATGACGCCCTTCATGATGCCAGCGAACGGGTCACCCAGTCCGAAGTCCGTGGTTAGAGTGATGATCGAGTTTGGAACGAAAGCCAAGACTCCCTAACTCCTCTCGACCTCCGAAAACAAAAAGCAAGCCGCAGAGACACAGAGGCACGCAGACTGGGAGATCGAACGAAGAAAATCTGATGAAGGCGACGCTTGCGAAGCCGCACTTTGTCTCTGCGGCCAGCTTCGTCGAGCCGAGGCTTTCTCCGCGCCTCTGTGTCTCTGTGGCTTGCTTTCCCTCACCCCAAGTCTCCCTTCTTCAATTCCTCGGCCAAATAGTCGGTGGCACGCCAGGCGAGGGCAAGAATCGTCAAGGTAGGATTCTTTTCGGTGGCCGTGGGAAAGGCGCTGCCGTCGACAACAAATAAATTTTTGACTTCGTGCATCTGGCAGAATCCATTGAGTGCTGAACGCTTGGCATCATCGCCCATCCGGCAAGTCCCATGTTCGTGAATCGCGCTGCCCGCCATATCGACGGTGCCGCGTTTGAAGTGGACGAGCTCGGCCTTGGCCTCGTGCATGATCTCCAGGGCAGTGTCGTGCATTTCTTCAATCATCGCTCGCTCGTTGTCGCCGATGGAAAGCACAATCTTGGGCAGTGGAACACCATAGGCATCGAGTGGCGTACCGTCGACGGTGACGAAGTTGTCCGCACGCGGCAGCACCTCGCCGTAAGGATGCATTTCGATCCAGGCCGGGTAGTGGCGTTTCACATCCTTCTTGAGACTGGAGCCGAATCCTTCGAGGTACTTTGCAAAATGGCCGGCTCCTGCCTGGCAGCCAATACCCCAGAACTGCGAGCCAAATCCACGCAGATAGTTGCGCGCCCTACCCCGGTGGTTGAAGCGCGGCATGTAGATGTGCTCGCCACCGATGCCATCGTCATTGCTGGCTGGCCTGCCATACAGCTGAGGCAGGAAGCCCCTGACGTGAAAGCGCACCTGCTCGCAAAGATATTTGCCAATGACACTAGCGCTATTGCCGATCCCGTTTGGATAGCGGCTTGATTTGGAATTCAAGAGTATGCGTGTGGAGTCAATGCAAGAAGCTGCCAGAACGATCACTCTCCCAAAAGCATGATGCTCTTCCTTGGTCTGGCGGTCGAAATACTGGACGCTTCCGGCCAGTCCTTCATCATTTGGCACTATCCGGGCAGCTACAGCGTTGGTCCGAAGCGTGAGACGGCCCGTCTTGAGAGCAACAGGAATAAGGTGATCGGCAGAATTGAAGAACGATGCAGTGTCGCATCCACGGCCACAAGCACCGCAGTAGTGGCAAGGAGCAAATCCGTTGTGAGGACGTGTTAACACGGCACGACGGCCCGCTACGATGGGAATGCCTGCGCGCTGGGCAGCTTTCTTCAAGAGCACTTCGCCGCAACGCGGGCGCGGTGGAGGCAAGTGATAGCGGCTGCCCGGCAGAGAGTCCGAATTGTCGTCACCGCCGCAAACGCCGATGAGTTGGTCGACGCGGTCGTAATAGGGAGCGATGTCCTTGTAGGAAATGGGCCAGGGAATTTCCCAGCCATCACGTTCTGCGCCCTTGAAATCCAAATCGGAGAATCGCAGAGAGACGCGGCCCCAAACGTTGGTCTTGCCGCCGACTCCCCAAACGCGCCAAAGATCGAAAGGTTTTTCGGGAGGTGTGAGGTAGGGCTGTTCCTGGGAACTCAGCCGGAACGGCGGTGGCTGCTCACCGCGCTGTATCCGTTCCCGCCATTCATAGGGTGTGACGTGAGTCCAAAAATCCTTGCGGTGGAAATGCGTGCCCGCATCCAGCATCAGGACGCGGGCACCTTGGTTCGTCAGGTTCCAAGCAGCCATGCCGCCTGATGCGCCGGAACCAATGACAACGACATCGTAGACGGGTTCCTTCGGAGTCTGAATCAGCATTGGCGAGCGGCGTGACCCGAGCCAAGGCTGAACCCTTCATTCCCTCATCTGTCTACTTGGCTCGATGATCTGACTCTATCATCACCATCCCGGACCTGACAACTTCGGGCAGCTTTACGAGTCCACCGAGGTTGAATCCGTCCTGGATCTTCCCTTTGACACCCACGCGAGCCCCTTCCCGCGGCACATTATTCTTGGCCACCACCCACATCTTCCCAGTACCGTCATCCACCTGGTAGGCTCCAGCTCCCAATACTGAAAAACTACGGACGACGTTTCCGGTAATGCCGACGTCATGGTTTTTATAGCGCTGGGGCTCAGCCAGGATCTGGTTGATGGTTTTAGACTCACAGCCAACAAGCACTAACATCGCGGATGCTAACACCATTGCAAAGAGTAGCTTTGCTTTCTTAGGGCTCATGCGATTCCTCCAGCCGCGAGGTGCGAACACACGACTTGCGGCAATGAATTATCCGATGCAAACCGTCACAATTCGCTCAGATGGCGGCCCGATGCCAGATGTTGTCTGGTCTGCTAACAAAGACTCATCGTCCGCCAGTAAACCTTTTGTCCGCTTGCACCTCCCAGAAAAGCTTTTGCGCAAGTCTGGCCTTGATGGTTAAATAGCGCCTTTCCAAAAGCAGGTTTCCGCACCAGACTGTGAGGACACACTCATGCGATTCGGGATCAACACGTTTCTGTTCACTTCTCCGTTCACCGACGACAGTACCAAATGGTTCAAGACTTTCAAGTCCTGGGGATTTGACTCGGTAGAAATCGCTGTCGAGCATGAGTCGCACATCGATCCGACTTACGTCAAGGGGGAACTCGACGGCAATGGCTTGGTCGCCGGCACCTTGTGTGGGGCCTTTGGTCCAGGCCGGGATTTGCGCGGAACGCCCGAGGAGCAGCAGGCGTGTCTTGACTACGTTCACAAGCTCATCGATATGATGGGAATCCTCGATTCCCCCATTCTGGTCGGTCCCATCTACTCCGCCGTCGGTCGTGCTGAATTTGTTCCTGAAAAGGAACGCCGGGCACAATGGAAGCAGGTGGTGAAGCATCTTAAGACACTGTGCAAGTATGCGGAGAAGAAGAAAAAGGCCATCGCTCTCGAACCCCTGAACCGCTTTGAAACGGATTTTATTAATACCTGTGACCAGGCAATTCAAATGATTCAAGACGTGGGCAGTCCCGCGCTTTTGATCCATCTGGATACGTTCCACATGAATATCGAAGAGAAGGAGCCGGCCAAGGCCATCCGGAAAGCCGGCAAGCTGTTGGGACATTTCCACGCTTGCGGCAGTGACCGCGGCACACCCGGTAACGACCACATTCATTGGAAGAGCATTGCAAAAGCGCTCAAGAAGATTCGCTACAAGGGTGATGTGACAATCGAGTCATTCACTCCCGATGTGCTGGTGATCGCGAAAGCTGCGTCAATCTGGCGGGAAATGGAATCGAACAAGAATGACATCGCGATTAAGGGAGTGAAGTTTTTGAAGAAGGCATTGAAGTAACGCGAGTGTGAAGGCCTCAAGTTCGGCAACAACCGTCCCATCCTCGCTTGTCACCTTGGTTGAAGACCAGCGCGACGACAATTTTCAAGAGCAACTAGACTCTTCAGTCCCAAATGAGAGATTTCCTATGAAGAAACGCATTCTTACTTTCTCTTTTGTCCTTCTGTCTCTGGCTGTCAGTGGCTTTGCGCAAGATCAGGGATTCAAGAGCCTGTTCAACGGCAAGGATCTCTCCGGCTGGGACGGCAATCCCAAATTCTGGTCTGTAAAAGATGGACTGGTCACCGGGCAGACGACGGGTGACAACCCGACTCAGGGCAATACCTTCTTGATTTGGCGATCCGGCACCGTGGAAGACTTCGAGCTCCGGCTTTCGTATCGAATTGTCGGCGGAAACTCAGGCATCCAGTACCGCAGCAAGGATCTGGGTAACTGGGTAGCGGGCGGCTACCAGGCCGATTTCGAAGCCGGAAAGATGTTCTCAGGCATTCTCTACGAGGAAAAGGGCCGCGGCATCCTCGCGAAACGCGGCGAGAAGACCGTCGTGGGCACCGATGGCAAGCCCCAGGTGGTTGCATCGTTGGGCAACTCGGACGAGATTCAGGCTGCGATTAAGAATGAGGATTGGAACGATTATGTCGTTGTGGCTCAAGGGAATCACTTGATTCACAAGATCAACGGACGTGTTACGTCCGAAGTGACTGACGAGCAGCCGGAGAAGCGCGCTTCTTCCGGCATTCTCGCTCTTCAACTGCACGCCGGGCCACCGATGTTGGTGCAGTTCAAAAACGTGCAATTGAAACGGCTGAAGCCGGAAGGCAAAAAGAGGTTCGTCTTGGTAGCAGGGACACCCAGCCATGCGGCAGGAGATCACGAATTCAATGCCGGAAGTCTGCTGCTGAAGAAATGTCTCGACGGCCAGTCTCAAGTGCAGGCCGGAATTTACCTCAACGGTTGGCCCAAGGATCCCTCCGCTTTTGATGCGGCCGACACAATCCTGCTCTTCATGGATGGCGGTGCAAACCATCCTGTCATTCAGCTAGACCACCTCCAACAAATGGGCCAGCTCATGAAACAAGGAGTCGGCCTAGTCTGTGCGCACTATGCCGTGGAGGTGCCCAAGGACAAAGGGGGACCTGAATTTCTGCAGTGGATCGGTGGCTACTACGAAACGGGTTTTTCAACCAACCCGCACTGGGATGCCGACGTCAAGAGCCTTCCCAAACACCCGATCACCCGCGGGGTCACACCGTTTAAGATTCGGGACGAGTGGTACTACAACATGCGTTTTCGACCCGGAATGAAAGGAGTCACACCGATCCTGATCGCAAAGCCGTCAGATGAAGACCGCCAAGGCAAAACCTCGTCGCCGCGCGGTCCCTATCCGCACATTGTGGCGGACAAAGGACGCGATGAGATTCTGATGTGGGCCGTCGAACGACCAGACAAGGGACGTGGGGTGGGCTTTACGGGCGGCCACACGCACAGGAACTGGGGCAATGAGAACTTCCGACGGCTGGTTTTGAATGCGCTTTTCTGGACCGCGAAGCTGGAAGTCCCTGCGGAGGGCGTCTCCTCGACAGTGACGGAGGAGGACCTCACGATGAACCTGGATCCGAAACCGTTAGGAAGATGAGTTCAGTGCAGAAATTTGAGTTCGATTGGAAGTTCAAGCTCGCGCTCGGCTAGTAAGAACCCGTAGGTCTGGTAGGAGTGGACCAAGGGAGACATGATGGTCAAGGCGAAAGATATTTCCCCAGCCACGCGAGGAGCTCTTGATAGAAAAACCGGCTATTCTCGCCTTTCTGTATCCAGTGGTTCTCTTCGGGAAAGACAATCAAACGGCTTGGAACTCGCAAACGTTGTAAAACACTCCAGTTCTCCAGTGTCTGATTGAGCGGAACTCGGAAATCGTTTTCGCCCACTGTAAGAAGGATCGGAGTGCGAAAATCCTTCGCACGGCGAATCGGATTCTGCTCCCGCCAGACTTTTCCTTGTTCCCAAACGGGTCCTCCGTTATTGAGTTCACGAAGGTAGATCGTGTCGCTGGTACCCCACTGTGATTCCAAATTAATCAATCCGGCGTGGCTGACGAGACAGCGATAGCGTGTCGTGGTTGCCTGCAGCCAATTGGCGAGATGCCCGCCATAGCTGGCTCCTGCGGCAGCCTGTCTGGTGGCGTCGATGAACGGGAAGCGGCGAATCGCCTCGTCGGCTGCCTGGTTGATTTCGCGGCTGCAGCGACCGAAGGGATCGAACTGGATGTCTTGTGCGAACTTCTCGCCGAAACCGGTTGAACCCGTGTAGTTGGTTAGCAAAACCACGTACCCTGGACTGGCCAGCAGATGATAGTTCCAGCGGAGAAAGAATTGGTCGCGCCACATGCTGTGCGGCCCGCCATGAATCAGGACGAGCAAAGGATACTTTTTATTGCGGTCGAAGTTCGGCGGCAGCGCCACCATGTTGTGGATCTGTCCACCGTCTTTGCTCGTAAACCAGAAATGCTCCAAAGGTTGCCAATCAATCGTTTCGGCTCGTTCACGATTGAAGGAGGTCAGGCGAATCTTTTTCTTGTGAACCGGATCGATTCGAAAAAGCTCGCCAGGATTCACAGCACTTTCCCAGTTGGCCAGCAGCAGCGTGCTTGAAGCTTTCTGTGGAATTACCAGATTCGTAAAAGCCCCTTGTTCTGCCTTGAGTACCGGTCGTACTTCACCTCCGTTTGCCGGCAATGAAAAGAATTTTTCGTTGCCTGCTTCCTCCGCGCTTAGGTAAATGGTGCCAGCATCTGGAGCGAATGCGAAGCTGGCAATAGACCGATCGAACCCAGCCGAAAGAACCGAGGACGGCCCAGGCGTGGGCCATGATAGTCGGGCAAGCCTATCCAGGTTATAGACCTTCTCTCCTTCGCGGGTTACGACGCAGAAAAGGCCTTTGCCATCCGGCGAGAAGGCTGGTCTTTCAAAGCTGTCTGAGCCGCTGGTCAGTTGTTTCGGCTCGCCGCCCTGCAAACTCACTTGATACACTTGAGTGTTACCGCGAGCATAGGCCGCTGTATTTCCGACCGTAGTGGCTGTGAACACAATTGACTGGCCATCAGGTGCCCAGATCGCTTCTAGGTCCTGACCGGTGTCCGCTGATTTTCCACCGTAACCCGGTTTACTGACCAACCCCGTTCCAGCGAGCAAATCCTTCGGCCCGGCCGCAGGTTCCAAAGATTGAACAAAAAGATGGACCTGCATGTCGTCAAGCCATTTGTCCCAACGGCGAATTGGAAAGCTTTCGTAAACTCGTGCCTTGTATCTTCGAGCTTTGCGTTCGGTCGAAATCTTCTTGTTGGCTTCATCATCTGACGCTCCTGGAAAGACAGGACTGACAAACAATAACTTCTTCCCATCCGGGCTCCAGCGCGGCGACGACACGCCGGTAGACAGCGACGTCACTTTCGTCGCTTCTCCGCCCGAGGCCAAATCCATTACGTAAGCTTGATTAACTTCATCCTCCCCTCGCTTGGCAGTGAACAGCAACCTGCGGCTGTCGGGACTCCATGCCAGTCCGCTTTCGCTGCCCGCCGTGTGCGTGAGCCTTTGGGGTTGGTCACTTCCATCGGCTCCTACAATCCACAAATCCGATATCTGTTCCTTCTCGTTATAAGCGGGCTCGATGACAGAAAACACCACCCATTTCCCGTCCGGGCTCGGAACAGGTGCTCCCACTCGTTTCATGAGCCAAACATCCTCGTGAGTGATGACGTGTTTGTTCGGAACTGACTGTGAGGAAGCCAGTACTATCGAAGCAAAGTAAATGCCGAAAACAGGCTTTAGCCGTGACTTCACCGCAAGCGACAAATTCAGCAAGTTCACTGGACTCCTCCCGGCTTCCTTTGCTTTTCCTGAATGCGTTTCGCGATGGCGGACCTCACAGCATAGATCCGCTCCGCGTCGTCCTCCCATTTCCACCAGGAATGGGCGACCTTGGCTGTTTCCTGCTCGACAAAATCGCCGTCGCCCAAACCTGCCAGCAGGCTGAAATATGCATAATCTTCCAGCCCGTCGCGCAGCGCCTTGAGGCGCAAAGATGGCACAGGGCCAAAAATGCCGGCTTCGCTACCTGGGTACAAAAGGTAGCCTTCCCCGTTGTACCGATTGCGAAATCCTGGATCTGTCCAGACGTCGCGTTCTGGGTCACCCCAGTGCACTGCAGACCAGTAAAGCAGCCCCTGAACCTTGTTGCGCCAGTTGAGCCAGAGCGGCAGACGATAGTTCAGCAAAGGAAAGTCAATCTGCCAAAACATGCCTGGCTGTCCGCCAACAGTGGCAAAGTTGGGGTGATAGGGTGGAGCCTTCTGGCAAAGGGCCGTATAGGTCCACATGATTTCTCCGCGCTCTCGGGCTCGTGCCGCTCTGTCCCCGTCGAAGAAGGTGAACAGCGGACACCAGACATCCACGGCTCCATGTAAGTCTCCCCAAGACGAATCTTGGGTGTAGGGTTGTTCCGTGCACAGAAAACGGATGCTCGGTTCTGCTTCATGCACCAGTTGAGCGACAGACCGAACACGATCGTAGGCCTCTTTGGTGTTAGGCTCTGAAACTGGAAAGTAGTACGCGCCTCGCTCCCACCCGTTCTCCTTCAGGTAAACAAAGAATTCACGCAGATAACGCTCGAAAGCCTTTTTCCCTTTTCCATCCGACGGAAAGACTGGAATGCGAAACGGGCCTGTGTGATGTTGGGTCAGATACTGCTTGAGTGCTTCGTGGTTCTTTTTGGTATCGATGGAACCGTTGGGGCGGGTGATTGGCAGCAACGCAGAGGGAATCGGTGCTGCGATGCGGTGTTCTTCCAGCGCTAGGGCATACCGTTCCTGAAGCTCGAGAGACTGTGGAGACCCGTCTGGCACGCCGTGTTTTGCTGAGACGCCATCGAGACTACCGAACTGAGTCGTCAGGGGCAGACCATCGGGCAAGGCAAAATCCCACACCGTAAGCTTCACAGGAATCTCGACTGTGCTAGACGCTGCCAGTTGAACCGAGAAAGTGCCTTGGTAGAGTCCCGGGGGCTGGTTCGCGGGAATCGCGACTTCGCCCCACAGGGGCTGATTCCTTTCCGGCCAGACGTTGAAGCCGTTTCCCGCAAAGCGCGCACCAGACAGCTGGTAAGAGACTTTTCCGTTCTGTTCCTCGCGATTCAGGCGCATGGCTGAGATGGGCTTGGCATCGTAAGGATTCAAGAAAGGCACCAGTGGATCGGGCCACCAGCCAGGAGGTTCGGTGGAGTAAGGGCTGGGGTTGCGCAGATACACGTATTCTTGACGGTAGAGCTTGATGCCCGAATTTGAAATGCGATGGCCCGTCGCGTCGCTCAAATCGGATACGAACGCCGTCACCCCTTCGAGCTTCGGACCGGAAGACGAGACGATGACCTGAAACGATTCCACTTCGTTTCGTGCGGCTGCAATCTCCACGACTTTCTTCGAACCGGCAGGCGTCGTCGGCTGGACGCGTGTGAGTGCTTCTTCCACCCAGACACGAACTCCAGAGTCGGCGTGTTGTGCGTCTGACACTGAGGCCTGCAGAAGCCAGGCGATCAGACCCAGGATTCCCAGAAATTGTGAGTAGATCGAGAGTTGTTGGTGTCTCATTGCCATGTACAACTGCAGTGGGAAAGCCATCTTAGCATGGGTACAGGACGATTACCTTCCGGGAGCAATTGGGGGCTCTGCCGAGAAAAGAGTGTACTTGAGAAGTAGCGCGTCCTGCGGCTGGCAGGCGCTAATGGCCCGCCGGGAGCTTAACAACAGTCACGTCCGACGAATCTTGTTGCAGCGACGCGCCTGGATTACACTGGCTTGCACACTACTGGGTTCGGTTGTGCAAGGCAGCATGAAACTTTTTCTTGGCATAGACGGCGGTCAAACCGCCACAAAAAGCATTCTAGCGGACGCATCGGGATGCGTGCTGGGCACGGGTCGAGGCGGACCGGCCATTCACTTGAAAGACGGAGCCACGCGGGAACACGCGCATAGAGTTCTCTACGAAGCCATTCACCAGACACTGCGGCAGGCAGGCTTGCCGGATACAACCGAGATCGCGTCTGCGTTTCTGGGCTTCAGCGGGGTTTCAGGACCTGAAGCGCCCGCAGCCAAGACGTACTGCGAGGTGGTTCAAGAACAATTCGTCGTGCAGTCCATCTTCATTGATCACGACGCTCAAACGGCACTGGCCGGCGCCATTCCGTCAATGACGGGAGTCGTTGCGATTGCCGGCACAGGTTCGATTGCGTTTGCGATGAATGCCAACGGCGCGAGTGCGCGTGCAGGAGGCTGGGGATACCTGCTTGGGGACCCAGGCAGCGCCTATGAGATTGGGCGGCACGCACTGGCCGCCGTCGCGCTGGCGCATGACGGTGCGGGACCTGTGACGACGCTTTCTTCACTCCTCCTGCAGGCTCTAAATATCCAGGACGCTGGTGAGATTACCCAAGTGATCTATCGCGACGCGTCGCCCAAATTGCGAATTGCCGGCGTGTGCCCTACCGTTGCCGCTGCGGCAGCCTCTGGTGACGCAGTGGCGCTGCGCATCTTTGAGGAGGCTGGGCGCGGCCTCGGATCGATGGCTTGCGCGGCGGTCCGGAAACTGACGCCACCTCCGTCACTGACTTTTTCAGGCGTGGGCGGAGTTTTCGAAACAGGCGAACTGCTCTGGAAACCCTACCGGGGATTTGTACTAAGCGAGTATCCGCAGGCACAGGTCGTCACACCGGCGTTTCCACCGCTCGTCGGCGCACTGATGCTGGCATTCCGGAAAGGGGGAGTGAAATCTCCCCAGGAATGCTTGAAGCGAATTCGCGACAGCTATGATTCTTTTGCGTCCGGGGAGCCGGAACCCGTTGGCTAAAGTGTTGCGCCGAAAAATCTGATTGACCTCATCATTTCGATGCTCGACAGTGGACGAACACGACGACGAGGAAGATCTATAAAGGAGACCCATGACCAATCAATCGCTGATTGCAATCGACACGAACTCGATGCCCTGGGAGGAACGCTTCAATGAACACATAGGGCGCGCACTCTACCGGAAGAACCTAGTCGAAGATCCTGAGACCGGAATGGAGGTCCGACTGGTGCGATACCCTGCCGGTGTCATTAATCCGAGGCACACTCACCCGTGTGCGCATGGGATGTTTGTGTTAGAGGGTACCTTGGTGACTCACTCAGGTAGTTATGGGCCGGGATCGTTTGTTTGGTTCCCTGAAGGGACAACGATGGAACACGGCGCGAGTGCCAGCGGAGACACCACTGTAGTCTTTATTACGAACAAACGATTTGAAATCCACTATCAGTGAGAGGGTAGCGATCCTGTGTCGGTCGATGGGTTAGCGATCACTGTTCCAAATGTTCTGTAATACTTCCACGCTCCCGGGGCCTCTTGCTTCAAAAATCTCAAGGTACTTGCCCGATTCTTCAACCGCCGTCCGTCTATCCTTCGGAATCAAGACAGACCGGTACGATCCCCGCGTGAAGGCCCAACTGCCGTGCACCTCCACCTCTTCCAAGGTCCGGGACTCGCGAACGGAATAATCCTTGAATAAACTCTCAAGCGAGGCTCGGATGGCTGGCCGCCGAGCCGAGCTCGGCCGGGCACAACGGCCTCGTCGGTCAGTTTTCGAATTGCTTCTACTTCCTTCATATCACCAGCCACGGTCGGTGGAATCTCGGCAAGAGTCGTTATTCAGGCCACGCACCAGAAGAGGGCAGACCGGCAACCGGCAGTTGCCGCCACCCCGGTGGGAACGACAGCCACCAAGGAGCGGCGCAAGTGCTGTTGTTAGCGCTGGCTGTTGGAGCACGAACGTCTCGTTCGCGAAACCTGAGGCGAGTCTATCATATAGATTTCCGACCCCTTGCCGATAAGGAGGAGAGTTCAGAGTTACAACAACTGTTCCCGTGAAAACTAGCGCGAGTCCAGGGAGAACGTGAGGATGGATGCTCAAGCTTGGGACCGAATTGCCGGGGCTTACTTCGATGAAATCAGCACTCCATTTCAGGCCGAGGTAATCAACCCATTGTTGGACTACCTGGATGGCTTGCCCGGGCGGGAGGAGTTGACTATCGCCGACCTTGGGTGTGGAATTGGCAACTTGTTGCCCTTCCTGGCAGAACGTTTTAAATCCGTTGTGGCAGTTGATTTTTCTGCGAACATGCTGCGCGCCGCTCAAGAAAACTGCACTCACGAGAACGTGCAGTTTTGTCGGCAGAGTCTCACGGATCTTTCGGTTTTTCAGGGACAGTTCGATCTCGTGGTCACTGTGAATTCCGTGCTGGCACCGAGTCTAAATGTAGTGGACCAAATCCTGCGAGAGACGGCCGCAGCTCTTAGACCAGGTGGTACTCTCGCTGGAATTTTCCCATCCATGGAATCGGTGCTCTATGAGGGGGGATTGATCCTCGACTGGGAGCGGCAGCGGAGTGACAACGAAGAACAAGCTCTGCGGCGTGCTCAGAGAAGGACAAAGCGGGGCTCCTACGACTTCATTGCAGGGCTCTATACCGAAGGCGAAGACCGCCAGAAACTCTACTATTCCTTCGAACTGCGTCGTCGTTTGCAGAAGGCAGGCTTCCGAGGACTACAGTTCGGCAAAGTCCTTTACCCCTGGCACGAAGAAGATGGCAACGTTCGATTCTCCAGCGAACCCAGGTTGTGGGACTGGTTCGTGCGCGGAAGCGTGGCCTCTGGCCAGCCCCACCACGATTAGGGAATACCTTCATTCGTTCCCTCACATTCCGAGCACTCTCACAATCAGGCCAAACGGACTCAGATCCGACCCCATTTCCGCATTCCTTCCCTCACTTCTTGAGAATTCGGACAACGGCTTCGAACAGTCTCTGATCTTTCCATCGGTCCAGTGGTGCCAAGGACCCTCGCAGGGATTTCTCGCGCACTCGCTCCAACACATCTTCAATACCTTCATTCGAATCTACACTCTTTTCCGCCGGCCCAGTTTGATGAGGGTTGACGACTACAAAATCGGCAGCGGCGACAGCCTGCTCTGCTTTGTCCTTCCACCACGACCTGGGTAACAACGGATTGACGACGGCCACGTGCAAAGTGGATCTCAGGTGTTTGACTACGGTGCTTCCTTCCACAAGGAGCGGCGTGTTCGCTCGCAAATGATTCATTGTGTACTCTCGGAGCATTTCCGGATACCCTTCAGGCTTGGAAACACACCACAGCGTTTGAACCGCGCCAGCACGCCAGATCTTGCCAGTATCTGTGTCGGGTTTGGACAGCACCTCGGCATCGGTGCAGATGTTATAGTCTCCCCGCAACCGATGGCAGGCGCAGTCGTGATCCTTGGCCGGGCAGAACTGCTCGTCGCCATAGATCGTTGTAAACTTGGTGAACGCGAACGTATTCGGAAATGCACTTAGGATCGAAAGGATCAGTGAGGTTTTCCCGGAGCCGTTGCAGGGCGCGTCAATCGAAATCACGTTCATGCGATAGATTCTACCCGCGCAGTATTGGATTGCAAACGTTTGAGTGGAGTCCACGAATTCAGACCCGTACTTTCATGACCTTCGATCCCAAGCCGCTACTGTCCAGAATTCGCGTTCCAGCAGGATTCGTTTTTGCCGCTCTCTACTTGTATTTCTCCACGCCATCGAGCCGGAGTCTTTGGATCGGGGGGAGTCTCGCCTTTATTGGGATTGTCATCAGGGCCTGGGCGACCGGTCATATCCGAAAAAACGATGAGCTGACCGTCTCGGGCCCCTACGCCTTGACCCGCAATCCTCTCTATCTCGGTAGTTTCATTATCGGTATGGGTTTTTCGATCGCGGGCGGCAATCTCATCATCCCCGCTGTGTTTCTGGTTTGTTTCGCCGCCATCTATGCTCCCGTGATGCAGCAAGAAATGGACTACTTGAAGCACAAGTTCCCCAGAGAGTATGAGTGCTATCAGGCCACTGTCCCTTTGTTCTTTCCCAGGCTGACTCCGGAAGGGATGGGGCAAGGGGATTTTAGTTTTCATCGCTATATGAAGCACCGTGAGTACCAGGCGCTGGCTGGTTTTGTTGCAGCGATTAGTTTCCTGATCTTGAAGCTTCATACTTCCTGAGGACTTGCATGAACTTCCTTCCCCGTCTCCGACCCTTAAACAAGGTGTCTTTGGCAGTCCTTGCCGCACTCGCTGGCTATTTGTTCCTGCGCATGGCTGTTCCCACCTGGAGCGTAGCGGCAGTGCAGAAGCCCAGCCTCACGGCCAACCCGGTGCCATTCGAAGTGGGGGAAAGATTTACCTACAACGTTTCCTGGAAGGTTTTTGATGCCGGAATCGCAACGATGACTTTGGCAGAAAAAGTTTCTTTTCAAAACGAAGAGGCTTACCGCATCAATGCGACCGTCTATTCCACGGGGATTGTTTCGGCATTGTTCAAGGTTGTGGACGTTTTTGAATCGTTCTTTCAGACCAGGGATCTATGTTCGCGACGAATCACCAAAAGGATACAAGAGGGCCGACGCCATCGCGAAACCGTGGTGACGTTCGATGCGAAGGCACGTCGCGCGAAGATGGAAGACCGCGATTTGAACCTCCCCGATCTCCCTCCCAAACGAACTGAGTCCCCGGTTCCATCCTGCGTGCAGGACGTCATCTCGGCGCTCTATGTCATCCGAACGAAGACTCTTCGGGTGGGAGAACTGGTGCAATTCCCGATCAACGATGGCGGGCGAACCTACGATGTCACGGTTGAGATCCAGGCACAGGAGGAGGTGAGAACTCCGGCGGGAACGTTCCAAGCCTTTCGATTGGAACCCAAAGTCTTTGACGGGCTCTTCAAGAGCAAAGGGAGGCTGTTCGTATGGGTGACCACCGATAGTGCACGCATGCCCATCCAGCTAAAGGCTAAGATCAATATTGGGACGATTACGGCGTCACTCACTCAGGCGGATCGCATTCCCGCTCCGTCACACCGGACCCCCGTCAAGCTGTAGAGTCTGGCGACGCAACTGATTAATCTCTTTCAGATGATGTGAGTTTGGTTTAGAATTTTTTTGCGGTTTGTTGCAGGGTTCGTCCTCAAAATCATCTAATCCACCGGCCATTCATAAGGCTTCGCGATCCACTCTCAGGAGCAGTTCCATGTCTACGTTCAAGGAAGGCCTGCAGGATATCGTCGCTGCGACTTCATCCATTTGCTTCATAGACGGCGACAAGGGAATCTTGTCCTATCGCGGCATTGACATCCACGATCTGGCCGAGAAGTCCAACTTCGAGGAAGTTTGCTATCTGCTATGGTTTGGGAAGCTTCCCCGCCAGTCGGAACTCGATCAGTTGATTGGCGATCTGGCAAAAAACCGTGCAGTTCCGCAAGAAGTGTTTGCGCTGATGAAGTCTTTCCCAAAAGACGCGAACCCAATGGATGTGATGCGCACCGCCGTCTCAGGTCTGGCTCTTTATGATCCGGACCGGCAGGCAAGCAACACCGAAGCAAATCTCCGCAAAGCATACCGACTCACAGGACAGATCGCTGGTATTGTCGCTGCGACCGAGCGGATTCGTCGCGGACAGGACCTGGTGCCACCGGATGCGACCCTTAAGCATGCAGCCAACTTCATTTACATGCTGACCGGGAAGAAACCTTCGGCCACGGCAGAAAGAGCTATGGACGTTGCTCTCATTCTGCATGCCGATCACGAGCTGAATGCGTCCACCTTCGCAGGTCGCGTCACCGCCGCAACCCTTTCAGACGTGCATTCAGCCGTCACTTCGGCGATTGGCGCACTCAAGGGACCGCTACATGGCGGCGCCAACATCGACGTGATGCGCATGCTGCTCGAGATTGGAGACGTGAACAAGGTAGAGGCTTGGTTAAAGGACGCCCTGGCAAGCAAGAAGAAGATCAGCGGCTTCGGCCACCGCGTCTACCATACCGAGGATCCTCGTGCGACGCACCTAAGGACCATGTCCAAAGAGCTTTGCGAGAGTTCGGGAAACGGCAAATGGTTCACAATGTCGCGGCTGATCGAAGACACGATGAAGCGCGAAAAGAATATTAATGCCAACGTCGATTTCTACTCAGCCACCGTTTACTACACGCTGGGTATCGCGGTGGACCTTTTCACTCCAATTTTTGCTGTCAGCCGCATTTCTGGCTGGACGGCTCATATTCTGGAGCAACTCGGCAACAACCGTCTGATCCGGCCGAGGGCGGAGTACCTGGGACCTCAGTATCCGGCACCGTACATTCCCATGACAGGGCGGTAGATTATGCAGCGATCTCGAATGCTTGCATCACTCCTTCAACCAGGCATCCCATTAAGAGTACTGTTCGTCCTGCTCCTGTCGGTCCATCCAACACAACGGCTAGCCGCTCAGGAGAGTTTGTCAGACGAGGAAAAGGAAACCCTGCAGCAAGCCAAGGATCCCGAGCAGCAATTGAAATTTTGGCTGGGCATTGCCGAAAGCAGGCTGAAGGATGTCGTCGTATACACCAAGAAACTAGACAAAGCCGAGAGTGCCAAAGCAGCGAGTGGTTATCGGACCGCAGTTACATCCGCAGAAGACTGTGTTGCCAAAGAGCAAGGCGGGAAGGACTACAAGAAGCTCCTCACCCAGCTTCACAAAGCCGTAAAGAAATATAACTTCGCTCTGTTGCAAGCACTCAACAAGGCGGCTGAAGACTTTCGCCAGTACATCCAATCCGCTTACGAAGCCTCGCAGCGGGTTCAGGACGCGGCCGAAATCCAGATGGCCCGCTTCAGGTAGAGCCAACGAGATTGAACCCTCCCTTCCCACGAGCTTGCTGATTGGCTCGACTTGCCTGCTGCAAGATCTCTAAAGCAATCCCTCCCGCTCAACGATAGAATTCACAGAGATACAAGCTGACTTCGATGGATCGTTAGTGGAGGTGGCTGATGCAATCCCCAATCCGACAAGTCCCTCCTGTTTGGATGCTGTTCCTATGCCTCGCCTATCCCTTGTCGCTCAGAGCAGAGTTCGTGGAAGTCGCTCCGCAGGTCAAAATCTACTATGAGAGTTCTGGACAAGGCGACCCTTTGCTGTTCGTACCGGGTTGGATGATGACGGCTGGAGTCTGGAAGGAACAGGTGGCTGCATTCTCCAAAACCCATCGGGTTATCGTGATGGATCCCCGTGGCCAGGGAAACTCCAGCAAAGTCCTTTCGGGCAACACCCTGCAACAGCAAGCCAAGGATCTTCGCCGGCTGGTGGAGAGCCTTCAACTCAATGGAGTCACGGTAGTCGCTTGGTCTATGGCCGTAGCCGTGGTACTGGAGTATGTGAACCAGTTCGGAAACGACCGCCTGAAATCAGTGGTTCTAGTGGATGGATGGCCGTCGATGGTAAAGAAGGAAGACTGGCCACGGGGTCTGACAGCCGAAGAAACAAACCGCCTCGTTCTGGACTGGGAGAATAATCGTATGGTGAAAACCAATGAGTTCATAGACAGCATGTTCACCACGGAGCGTTCTGATCCCGAACTCGAATGGATGGTGAAGGAAGCTCTCCGCACACCTACGACCGTCGCGACCGTCATGGGTTACGACTATTTTTCATCGGACCGGCGCCCTCTCCTAGCTAAGATTGCTGTTCCAACTCTCATCACCACGACTGCGGAGAACAAAGAAATCGGTGAGTTCATGAAAAGCCAGATACCCAACTCACAGCTCACGGTGTTTGAGGGCTTGGGTCATGCGATGTTTCTAGACGATCCAAAGAAATTCAACGAACGGTTGGCAGCATTCTTGAAGTCCACCGAATGACCTCTCTCGCAAGCGAAGTGTTCATTCTCAAGTTTCGTTAAACAACGGCTGCAAGACGAGCGGGCCCCACGAGATGTTTGATGTCCTGATCATTGGTGGCGGCATGGTGGGCTCTTGTTGCGCCTATGAGTGCGCAACACACGGGCTGCGAACCCTGCTACTGGAGCGCCAGGATTTAGCTTCAGGAGCTTCGGGACGCGGCGGTGGCTTGCTGTTGAAAGGAGCCACAGACGCCTTCGCGCCGCAGATTGTCCCCCATCTTCTAGCTAACCAGCAACTACTGGAGAACTTTCTTCAGAGCACCGGTGCAGATGTCGAGTATGTCCGTGGTGGCAGCGTGTATATCGCGTTTGAAGATGATTGGACCTTCACGCAAGATCAGGTCCAGCAAATGTGCTCGGCCGGCTTGGCAGCAGAGCTTTGGAATGTGACCCAGTTGCGAAGTGCCTTGCCTAAGCTCACACCCAAAGCCGTTGGCGGTCGCTTTATCGAAAGCGACGCCCAGCTCTCGCCTCCCCAACTGACGCTGGCCTTTGCTCAAGCTGCCCGGCAGGCAGGGGCAGAGCTTCGGACGCACCTCGCCGTGCATGGTTTCGTCAGAAACAAGCACGGACAGATCACCGGAGTCCAGACTCAGGATGAGGCGATCTCTGCTCGGTACCTCATTCTCGCAACCAACGCGTACACGGGTCGTCGTTTGTGGCCCCGGCTTGAATCAGTTGTCACGCCAACTCGCGGTCAAGCTCTGCTGACTGCACCCTTGCCCAAGTCATTTTATTTTGCTTGCGCCGCAAACTATGACATGCAGTATTGGCGGCAAACCCGTTCTGGGCAGATTCTGTTTGGAGGCTGTCGCCGGCTTGAAGTGGAAAATGGGTTTGGCAGGGGAACGGATTCAACGGGGACCACACCGGAGGTGCAAGACGGGCTGAAAGGGGCTTTGCTCTCGTTATTTCCAGAATGGCGAGGGGCGATTAAATTCGAAAGGTCATGGGCAGGAACGATGGGGTTTACGCCTGACTACAAACCACTCATCGGACGATTGCCAGGACACGAGAACATCCTGATCGGGGCAGGCTTCAGCGGGAATGGGCTGCCGTTTGTCTGCATCACAGCGTCCCTCCTGCGAGAGCTCATCGTTCAGGGAAGCACCTCACTGTCGCTCTCTACATTTGACCCGGGACGATTCTTCCCGAAAGAATATTAGGAGTTCGTCTAGTTTTCGAAACGCGCCGCCACGAATA
>Ga0111539_10002295_pt1 | contig 25435 bp, 22 predicted proteins | sample RhiMethybrSRZTD1_FD_79667 | JGI IMG/M metagenome (GOLD analysis project Ga0111539, IMG submission 79667) | Populus rhizosphere microbial communities from Tennessee, USA - Rhizosphere MetaG P. TD hybrid SRZTD1 (version 2) (version 2) | ecosystem: Host-associated > Plants > Roots > Rhizosphere >...
AAGCGGCCCCGCCGCCTAAACACGTCGTCTTTTCCCCTCGATGATTCGCACCCGTGCTCGCAGGGGCTCGAAATCGATATAGGATTCGCGCTGCTTCCGTTTCAGGAGGGCACTGTGTCCATTAGCGTCAGACGCGTGGTGCTGAGCGGTTTAATTGCCGGCGCAATCGAGCTCGTTCTCAAAATCATTGCGGGTGCCATGTATCTGGATGCGCTTTTCAGGGAGGCGATTGAGCGAGTCGATCCCGCCTTGATGGCAAATGTCGGCAGTACGCCAGGAGTGATCGGATTCGTCACGTTCACACTGCTCCTTGGTGTTTCTGCGATGTACATCTATGCGGCCATGCGTCCGCGCTTCGGCACACGCCTCGCAACAGTTGTGAGCGCCACGCTCGCGGCGTGGGCGGTCGAGTCTCTCAACTGGGGGATCGTCGGATTGATTGGCCTCTTCTCTTGGTGGCACATCGGTTCGGAGGCGATGATCACGCTGGCGATCATCTTCCTTGCGGTATACACGGGTTCGATGCTCTACAAGGACACCCCCTCCTAGATCGCAGAATCGACGCCGGGCCGAATCGCAAATTTGCGAGTGGAATTAGGCGGCAACCCCAGCCACTAACCCCAACCAGTAACCCTGTCAGCGGAGCTCAGCTGAGCGCACCGGCCGAGCTTCAAACCGCCGCCGCGCGCGTAACATCAAGAGACGCGACCACGGTGAGCGTCGCACGGAGATGAATTATGAAACTTGAAGTGTCGGCGATCATTCTCGCACTCGCCCTGACGAGTGCCGCCTCGGCGGAGCAAGCGAAGCCGAGAGAAAAAGGCAAACCACCCGCAACCAAAGAGCAAGCGCCGGGATCCTCTAGCGCCACGCAATGTTCACCGGACACTGTCGCGCCCGTGATCGCGTCGGTCAGCGCGACGCCAAACCGCCTCGGGGCGCCGAACCACAAGATGACCCCCGTGTCGATCGGCGCGAGGGTGACGGACAATTGCCCGGGCGCCACGACATGGTCCGTCACGGGTATCTCAAGCAACGAACCGGCTAACGGCACGGGCGACGGCGACACCGAGCCAGATTGGACGATAGCCGGGGCGCACGCAGTGAGCCTCCGCGCCGAGCGCGCCGGCACCGGCAGTGGCCGGATCTACACGATCACGATCACCGCGAAGGACGCCGCAGGCAACACCTCCACCGCAACAACGACGGTGTCGGTGCCCCACAACAAGTAACGCCGTTTCCCAGGGTCGGCGGCGTTACCGGATAAAGCCCTCGATCCACCACAAGGTGGGTGTCAACAGAGAGCATGACCAAATCGCCGTCGATCGATTCATTACGCCGCCATTGGCAGCGGTCCGCCAATCGGTACAAAGGTTGTCAATCCAATCGGGGATCCCACCGAAGCGATGGGGGTTGAACGGATTCCTGAAAAAGGCGATGCGACCTCGCTTGCATTCACCGCTCGCATGAGAATGCGGGCCCCATGATCAGGGGCAGCGAATCGCGTTGTCGATGCGATCGAGCATGATGTTCGCCCTGGCGTCGTGAAGGACCAGATCGGTGTCGAGAAAGCGATAGAAGACGTCTTCCGGAAGCCGCGGCAGTACGTCGAGCATCGACGGTGGCACGCTCGACACCGGACGTTGCTTCGGATACTCAGAGTTCACCGCCCAGCCCCACTCACCGGGATTGTCGTCGTGAATGAACTCGCAGGTCGCGGCGGTCGTCAGCGGCCGCAGCATCTGCCGGAACGCGCGGCGGCTCTCGTCCGTGAAGATGTCGTGACGCCCGGCATCCGCTCGCGCCTGGCGAATGCGTTCCGCGAGCAATTGCTCGGCGCGCTGAATCTCCGTCGGTTTATCCGTTACCACCAGGTCGGGCAGCCCCTTCTGCAGCCGGCTGCGCAGCCCGGCGTATTCGTCCATCTTGGCGTTGAACTCCGCCACCTTGGAGCCGAGCACCTCGACGGTAAATTCAACGGTCGGCACTTGCGGTGTAGTCTGCTGCGAGGCCCCAAGAGCCGCGAGGTGACACATCGCCATTGTTGCGAACAGGCAGGAAATGCGTATCACGGCTCTTTCATTGTCCCATTACCTGGCGACGAATGTGTACACCCCGACCATCTCTACCAACAGATGGTCGGAGTGGTACGCGATCGCCTAGGCAGCCGCGATCACAACCACGTGTTCACTGACCTGCAAGATACGACCAGTTCCCGTCGGGGACGCCATCTTAGTTACATTGAGAGCCGGTCGCTGGACGCGCAGGCTGCCCCGGTCTGCGAGGCTGGTGCCTCAGTTCCCTGATCGGCGCGTCGAAGTTTTCACGGCGGCGGCCGGCGCTAGTCTGCTGCACACCGTCACGAACTCTCCTTCGCGCCATATGCCGAAGCCGCGATCCGCGATGGCCCTGCGGAAGATGGGTGTGCTTTTGCCAAATACCGAATCGTCGTGTAATTCGATCATGATGGTGTCGACGCGGTCGAGCCATTCCAAGTTCGGATGATTGAAGACGACGGCTTCGGCGCCCTCGATGTCGATTTTAAGAATCGATATTCTCTCCGCCGCCGCCTGATGCATGATCGCGGGAATATCGAAACCTGGGATCGGCGCGCGACTGTCGGCAGCGCATTCTTCGACTTGTTTCGACCAGTGCCCGCCATCGCGATAATCCTTCTCCACGATTTGCAGATTGGTGCAATGGGACCACAAGGCGCCGTTGATACACGAGGCGCGTTCACCGTACGCGGCCAGATTCAGTTCGAGACAGCGATAGTTCGTTCGATCCGGCTCGAGCGCGATCACGCGACAGCGATCGAAGCGTGACAGAAAATAGGCCGCCGTATAGCCCACGTTGGCTCCGCAGTCGACGATCAGATCCGGCTGCTGCGCACTGGGAACGGAGGCATAAGCAAGGTCCTTGAACACCTGCGCAAAGACAAAATGATCGCTGGTATGAGCGCGGCACATCAAAGGATGCTTGGCCAGACCCGACCGCACCATGACCTCGTCACCGGGAGCGGCCCTGGTGAGGCGGAGACTGTGAATCCGATAGCGCAACCATCCACGGATGCCCAGCCTCTGTGCAATCGCGCGCTGATCTAAGAGCCCCATTCGTGAAAATCCTGCGGGGCATGATACGAGATCCGCGTCCACGCTGAGCCTGCGCTGCAGGCACGGATTGATCTCGTAGAATGGTGCGTCGATCGATGTGGGGGATTATTCCGGCGGCAGGCGGCGGCACCCGTATTCAGCCGCTGGCGTTCTCGAAGGAGCTGCTGCCGGTGGGCAGCCGCATCGAAGGCGAGGCCGAGCGCCCGCGTGCCGTCGGCGAATACGTGATCGAACGGCTGATCGCCGGCGGCGCAACCAGGCTCTGCATCGTGATTGCCCCGGGCAAATCCGACATCGTGTCGTTCTTTGGCGGGTCGGTCGGCGGCGTGCCGGTGTGCTACGCCGTCCAGCAGCGGCCGGCGGGCCTGTGCGATGCAATCTTCCAGGCCGCGCCGTTCATCGATCGCCGTGAGCCGGTGGCGATCGGGTTGCCCGACACGATTTGGTTTCCCGAGAAGGCGCTGGCAGCGCTCCCGGATGACGGGCTGTCCTTTTTGCTGTTTCCCGTTTCCAATCCGGCGCACTTCGACGTGGTCGTGACAGCCGAGGACGGTGCCGTCCTCGAGGTGCAGACCAAATCGCCCAATCCCCGGGGCACGTGGATATGGGGTGCGGTGAAGGTCTCGGGCGAGGTCTTTCACGACCTCTTCTCGCTGTGGTGCGCGCGCGGAAAACAGGACGAATACCTTGGTCCTCTGATCAACGCCTACTTGGCCGCGGGCGGAGCGGCACGAGGTTTTCAGATAGGGGAGTCGTACGTCGACGTCGGCACCCTCGACGGTTATCGGCAGGCGATGCTGCTGCTCAACCGCGCCGCGGTCTGAGCGCGGGAATCACTCGATCCGCGGCGGAACCAGTCCGAGGGCGCGCATATCCCGGACCGCGCGTCGGATGCCTTCGCCAACGCCGATGCGGGCGCGCCATCCGAGATCTCGCGCGGCACGCTCGGTCGAGTGGTGCTGGTCGTTGACGAAGAACCCGAGCTTGCCGCGATCGATCGGTGGCTTCCCCAGGCGCAGCGGGTAAAGCCACTCGCAAAGGCGCGCGGCGGCCATCGCCGCGGGCATGGGCACACGAAGCGACGGCGGTGGCACTCCGAGCGCGCGAGCCACTTCGCCGCAGAAATCACCGCTCGTGATCGGCTCGGGTCCTGCCACCTGATACGTGCGGCCCTCGATTCCGGGAACCGTCGCAGCCAGCCATAGTGCGTCGACGACGTCTTCGACGCTCACCGGCTGCATCGTGTTTCGTGCCCGGCCGACGAGCACCATGCGGCGCGTGGCAATCCGCTGAAACAGCTTGATCGCTCCCGGGGATCGCGCGCCATACACCCACGCCGGCCTGACGATCGCAACGGGCAACTCCGCGCGCGCCGCATCGCCGGCGGCCTGCTCCGCGCGCCACTTGGTGATTCCGTATCGGGTCACCGGCGATGCCGGCGTGTCTTCAGTGACGGCAGCGCCCGGCGGCGCTCCACCCGTAACGGCAACGGACGAAACGTGGACCACGCGTTCGATCGAGCGGCATCGCCGGCACGCGTCCATCACCAGGCGCGTGCCTCCCGCGTTGATCGCTTCGAACGAGGCCAGCGGCAGCGCCGCCGGACCGACGACGGCCGCCAGATGGAAGACCGTGTCCACATCGCGGACGGCAGCATCGACAACGGCAGGATCGGTAATGGCGCCCGCGCAAAGTTCGGCGCCCTGCCGCGCGAGCCATGCGCCGCGGGTTGGGTCGCGCACGAGCGCGCGGACGCGTACACCTTCGGCCAGCAATCTCTCCGCGACATGCCCGCCGATGAAACCAGAGGCGCCGGTCACAAGGGCCGATCGCGGACTGCGCGGTGTCACGCGCCGACGTGTCCGCTGCCGGGCCGTGAGAACAGGACGAGATCCTGGAAGCTCAGGAAGTCAGGACGGCCGCTCCACGCGCCGTACTCGATCGCCTCGATCGTCAAGCCGCACTCTGCTGCCACCTCGCGCAGGACGCGCTCGTCGTAGGCCACTTTGTACTCGGGGACCGCTCGGTCGAACAGACGGCAGCCGTGCCCGTCGAACGGAAAGGCCATAGCCCTCGTATTACCGGCCGCATGCCGCTCCGAGACATCGTTGAGCAGGATGAACGAGGCAAGAACACGGCCGCCCGGCTCGAGCATCCTGCGGATCTCGTTGAAGTAATTCCGAAGAGCCGGCAGCTGCAGGTGGGTGAACACCGATTTGAGCAGGATGAGATCGAAGGCTTCATCGGGATAAGGAAAGTGAAAGGCCGCCGCGTCGAGCGTCCCGGTCGGGTTGTACAGCGAGTTTCCCAGATCGGCGTGCATGAACCTGAAGCGCGGGAATCGTGCGGTGATGTGCCGCGTGCACCAGGCGATTGCCTCCGAATCGGGATCGAAGCCGTCGTAGCACCCAGCCGGCGCGACCATCCGCGTGAGGGGAACGGCCATCTGTCCGCAGCCGCATCCGATATCGAGAACCCGGCTGTCGGAGCGCAGGCGCGCGAGAGCGCGCAAGTGATCGACGAACTCGTCCGCGACGGCGTCGTAGTGCGACAACCGGATGTAGCTGAGGAAGCACCCGACACGCACGCGCAGGCGCGCCGGAGGGACCAGCGGCCTTCGCCGGCCGGCGATCCAGTCGCCGGCGTCGACGACGGCGCACACGGCCTCGCGCACGGCTGCCTTCGTGCGCCCGCGCAGCGCTCGCCGCGCCCAATCGGGCACCATCACGCCCGTCAGCTCGCCGGGCAACGCGCGCGAGCGGGTCACTGCAGCTCGCGCGCTACGGCGCGCGCCGCCGCGACCACATAATCGTGCTGCTCCAGTGTCATGGACGGGAACAGCGGGAACGTGGCGACCTGCCGCCACACGGTTTCCGTTACGGGCAGGGATCGCCTGAAGCGCTCGGCGACCGTGAAGAGATGGATTGGGATGTAGTGCACGCCGACGCTGACCCCGCGCTTCATCATTCGCTCGATGAAGGCATCGCGGAACGGCATGCGGACGGTATACATGTGATGGCTGGGTAGGGTGCGCGGCCGCGGGCGAATCGGCGCGAGCGCCTCGACATCGGCCAGCTGCTCGTCGAAGCGTGCCGCGAGCGCCGCGCGCTTCCTGTTCAGATCGGCCAGACGACGCAACTGCACGAGCCCAATCGAGGCCGTGATGTCGTTCATGTGAACGCGCTGTCCGGCGCTCACGACGTTATAGGCCCAACGCGGCGTCTTCGTCTCCGCCGCGTCGCCCGCGAGCCCGTAGCGCTGAAACGTGTCTCGGTCGATCCCGAGCGATCGATACAGCGCGAGCTGGCGCGCCAGGTCGGCGTCGGGTGTTGTCACCATGCCGCCATCACCGACCGACAGGTTCTTCATCGCGTTGAAGCTGAAGCACGTCATCGTCGCCAGGTTTCCGACCGGCCGGCCCTGCCAGCTCGCGCCGCACGCGTGCGCCGCATCGTCGACGAGCCACAGGCCGTGCGCCTCGGCGAGCGTGCGCAGCCGATCGATATCGGCGAGCCGCCCGCCGTGATGCACGGCCACGATGCCCCTGGTTCTCCCCGTGATGCAACGGGCAACATCCTCGGGATCGATCGTCAGGTACTCCGGCTCGACGTCCGCGAATACGGGCGTGGCGCCCAGACCGATCACGACCTGGAAGATTGACACCCAGGTAAACGACGGGATGATGACCTCGTCTCCCGGTCCGACGTTCAGTACGGCAAGGGCCGCCTGCAACGCGGCGGTTCCCGTCGACACGGCGACCGCGTGGGGAGCGCAGGCGTGCCGCGCGAAGAGCGACTCGAACTCCATGACGCGCGCCCCGGCGCCAATCCAGCCAGAGCGCAGCGTCGAGCAGACGGCCTCGATCTCCTCCTCGGTGATGTCCGGTCGGAAGACCGGCATCAGGCCGTTATCGGCGCTCATCATCGCAGGGACTTGTAGCACCTTCATCGGGCGCGAGACAAATGGAATTATCCTGTTGCCGACGATGAGGATCGGCCTCTTTCCGTTGTGGACCGACAGTCAGATCGGCGGCATCGCGACCTACGACACGTGTCTGCTGCCGGCGCTCGCCCGGGTCGGACCCGGCGACGAATTCCACGTGTACAGCCCGAGCAGCGATGCGATGCGCAGTCTCGCGCAGTCGTATGCCAACGTGACGCATCACCGGCTCGTGCCGCGTTCGCGCTGGATCAACGTGCCGCTGTCGTTTCCGATCGCGACCGCGTTTTCTCGCGTCGATCTGCTCCACGTGACGCACGTGCCGCCGCCGATCTCGACGCGTCCCTACGTAATGACCCTGCACTGCATGAGCACGTTCCTCTATCCGGAGTTTTATCCGCGCGGCCTCAATCTCAGGGCGAATGCTTTGCTGAAAAAGGGGCTGCGCTCGGCGCGCCGGGTCGTCTGCGTCTCGCACGGGCTGAAGGAGATCGCAGCCGAGAAGCTGGGCGTCGAGCGCGAGCGGCTCGCGGTCGTCTATCACGGCGTGTCGGATGACTTCCGGCCGATGCCCAGGCCCGAAGCAGCCGCCCGCGTGCGCGCGGGCTACGGGATCGATCGGCCGTTCCTGCTGTTCGTCGGTGTCTTTGCGCCGAAGAAGAATCTCGGCCGGCTGGTCGACGCGTACGCGATGTTCAAGAACGAAACGCGATCCTCGATCGCGCTCGTCCTGGCTGGCCGCCGGTGGCTTACTGACGATGTGGATGAAGCGGTGGCCCGGAACCGTCTCGAGGCCGACGTCATCCAGCCCGGGCATGTCGGCTTGGATGCCCTGCCGGCCCTCTACAACGCGGCGGAAGCGTTGGTATTTCCGTCGCTCTGTGAATCCTTCGGAATGCCCATCATCGAGAGCATGGCCTGCGGGACGCCGGTGGTGACCTCGCGCGGATCGTGCCTGCCGGAAGTGGCCGGGGACGCCGCCTTGCTTGTGGACGAGTATTCCGTCGAGTCGATGGCCGAAGGCATCGACGCCGTCGTGAACAATCCGGGGCGCGCGTCGCGAATGCGCGAGAGCGGCTTGCGCCGAGCGCGATCCTTCACCTGGCGGTCTGCCGCTGAGCAGACATTGTCCGTCTACCGCGACGTCCTCGACTGACGGCCGCGGCATCGGATCGCACCCGCCTTTGATGCGGCCCACGGTCCGGGGCATTGCTTGGTCTTGCCTCGAAGGCTGTAGTAGACTCCGCGCCATCGCGCGCGAGCGCGCGTTTTTCCCAACCAGCGCGAAGCTGTCGCGGAGCCGCCATGAACAACGCCCAGCGTCTGCAACTCGGAACCCTGCAGTTTCGACGACTCGCTGAATACGCGTGGAACAAAGCGACCGGGTCGGCCTTGCCGGTGCGCCCGTACTATGCGTCGATCGACGTCACCTACCGCTGCAATCTGAAGTGCGTGCACTGCAGCCTGTGGGATCGACCCGAAGGCGAGTTCGAGATGTCGCTCGAGCAGATGAAGGACGCCGTGCTGAAGATGAAGCAGTGGCTGAAGCTTCCGGCGATCGACATCCTCGGCGGTGAAGCCTTCCTCCGTCGCGAGACGATGGAGATCATCCGGTTCGCGACCGAACAGGGGATGGTGATTCACATCACCACCAACGGCACCATGTTCACCGAGCGCATCGCGCGCGAGTTGATCGAGCTGCAGGTGCACAAGATCGCCATCTCGCTCGACGGGGTCCGCGCCCGGACCCACGATGCCACGCGCGGCGTCGAGGGGGCCTTCCGCACGACGATGAAGGGCGTCGAGCGGCTGAAGCGGTGGAAGGACACGCTCGGCGGGTCGACGCGCATCGCGATTCACACCATCCTGGATGCGTCCACGTTGAACGAGATTCCGAGCATCCTCGAGTGGGTCTACGACTGCGGGCTGGACGGCTTCCACCTCGTTCCGCTCGATCAGAATGTCGGCGGGGTGGATCACGGCGCGACCCGCTACCACTTCGAGGAGGGCTGGTTCGAGCGCAACCCGCTCTGGATTCGCGACATCGCGACGCTCGAGCGGACCGTGGACCATATCATCGGTAAGAAGCGCGACGGCTATCCCGTTGCCGATCCGGTCACCTACCTCCGCGACACGATCCCCTATTTCCGGGATCCCGGCGGCATCCAGTATCGCCGCCCGTGCCGCGCCGGCTCAGAGCTCATCAAGGTGACGCCGCGGGGCGAAGTCACCTTCTGCCCGTACGAACCGCCGGTCGGCGATCTCAAGACATCGACTTTCGACGACATCTGGACGAGTCCCGAGGCCGCCGCCGCGCGCACGAAGATCAACGCGTGCACCAAGAAGTGCTTCATCCCATTCTGCGCCTGGAATGAGGGCGAGCGCGTGACGCGGTTCGTCGACCAGTTCATCAAGCGGCCGAACGTCGGCTCGGGGATCGTGGTGCAGCCCCACGAGGACGCCCCGGTGGCGGACGGGTTGCCGCCGGTGCCGCACGGGCACGTCGCGGCGGAGGGGCAGCTGATTCAGATCACGAGATCGCCGAACGCGCCGCCGCCGCAATAGCGTGACCCGGCAGATGCGCCCCAACGTGACCGGCGCCGGCCGGCGGCCTCTTACGATCCTGCACCTCCACAACTCCCGCATTGTCGGTGGCGTCGAGGTGTCGTTGATCGGATGGCTGCGCCATCTAAACGCCGAGCGCTGCGTCGCAAGGCTCTTCTGCTTTGCCGAGGCTGACGGAACCGAACGATCGCTGCTCGCCTACATCGGGCAGCGCGACATGAGCGCGCACGTCCTGCCGTGGGGCTGGCGGAAGCGCCTCATCGCCGCCGTCTCTGAGCTCGTTCGAGCCATCCGCGCGAACATGCCGTGCATCGTTCACACACATGACATGCGTCCTGACATTGTCGGCGGGCTGGCGGCCCGCACTGCCGGCGTGCCGTGGGTTGCGTCGGTGCACGCATGGCACAGCACTTGGCCGGATCTCGCCGCCAAGCGCCGGCTGATCGAGGCAATTCGCGGCCGTCTGCTTCCGTACTGCGACGCGGTTGTTGCCGTGTCGGATCTCACGCGCGAGGAGACCATACGGCGTGGCGTACCTGCCGGACGGGTGATGACCGTGCACACTGGAACGAGCCTGGAGGACCGCGAGCCGGCCATCGGCCGCGACGCCATCCGTGCCTCGCTTGGATTCGCCGCTGACGACATCGTGATCGGCAACATCGCCCGCCTGCATCCGGAGAAGGGCCAGGCGCTGCTCATCAGGGCGTTCGAGCGCGTCAGTCGGAGCATTCCCAGGGCGCGGCTCCTGATTGTCGGCGACGGCACGCTTCGCGAAGCGCTGCGCGCCCAGGCTTCACGTCTTGGCTTGACCGGGCGAGTGACATTCGAGCCGTTTCGCGACGACCTCGCGTCGCTGCTCGGGGCGCTGGACGTATTCGCGCTGCCGTCCCATGCCGAGGGCATTCCGCTCGTCGTCTACCAGGCGATGGCCGCCGCCTTGCCGATCGTCGCCTCGGACGTGGGGGGCATCAGCGAGCTGCTGACGCACGAGAACAACGCGCTGCTCGTGTCCGCTGGAAGCGTCGATGCCGTCGCCGACGCATTGATCAGGGTTGCTGCAGATTCGAAGATACGCGGCGCGCTCGGCAAGACGGCACGCGAGACAGTCTACGGCGACGCGCGATGGTCGATGGCCACCTCGACGCGCCGCCTCGAAGAGTTGTACGAGCAGACGTGGTCGCGGCACGACGCGGCGGTGGCCCGATGACGAGCGCGGGCGAGCGGTGGGTCGAACGGTATCTCCTGCCGCAGCTCGACCGCCGGCTGCCGGGGCATCGTCGTTCGCCGCTGGCGATTCTGCAAATCGATCCGGATGACGAGACCGAGGCGATGCGACTGCGACGCGAGGGTCACCGGTGCGACGTGGTGCTGTCGGATGCGTCGCGCCTTGCCGCGGAGCGCTGGCAGGACCCGCCGGTGGTCCGCGACCCGGCGGCGACGCTGGGCAGTCCGGGCGCGTACGACTTCGTGCTGACCGGCTACTTCGGTCGCATGAGCCAGGGCAGTGCCCGCCGGCTCGCCGTCGCGCGCGAGATCGCGCGCGTGCTGCGCAGCGGCGGCGGTTTTCTCACGGCGATCGGCAACCGCCTGAGCCCGATCGACTTCACGCACAACGCGGCACGCGTTCACGGGCCGTCGGTGCCGTCGCTCGTGACACTGCAGGAGATGGAAGAGGTATTCATCGATGGTGCTGGGTTTTCGGCGGTCGATCCGTTGCCGCTGACCGGCCACTTCGGCATGAGCACGGTCGCGGGTCCACGGCGCATGCTGACGACGCTGCTCGAGCTTCATTGGCGGTGGCTCGCCGTGCCGGAGCGCCGATGGGCCTATGCCGGGCCGCTCAACCCGGTGTTGATGCTGTGGATTCAGAAGTGAGGCGGTAATCATGGAACGCGCCGCGCGGGACGTCTCCTTCAGCATCGTCATCGTCAATATGAACGCGGCTGACTTTCTCGAGAAGTGCCTCCAGACGATTGCCGAGACCAGCGCTGATGTGCCCGTCCAGACGATTCTCGTCGACAACGGATCGACCGATCGCAGCCTCGACGTCGCCCGTCAGGCGCCGCTCCCCGTCACCGTACTGCGCCAGGACAGGAACATCGGTTATGTGCCGGCGAACAACGTCGGCCTGCGCGAAGCCACCGGCAAGTACGTCATGTTCCTGAACAACGACACCGAGTTGCATCCAGGGTGTCTGTCCGAGCTGGCGCGCTTTCTGGACGGTCGGCTCGACGTCGGGGCGGCAAGCCCGCAGATTCTCAACTCCGACGGGACCGACCAGGGATGTGCCCGCCGGTTTCCCTCGGTTGCCAACGGTCTGTTCGGCCGGCGCTCCGTGCTGACGCGGCTCTTTCCGAATAACCCGTGGTCGAAGCGGTTCATGGTCGGGCGTCACCATCAGGGCGACGACCCCTTCGAGGTGGAGATTCTCTCCGCCGCGTGCCTCGTCGTGCGGACCGACCTGGCGAAGCAGCTTCGCGGGATGGACGAGGACTTCCAGCTGTATTGGGTGTGCGCGGAGATGTGCAGCCGCGTTCGCGCCGCCGGCTACAAAGTGAACTGCGTGCCGCGCGCGCGGCTGACGCACCACGAGGGCAAGGGCGGGAGCACGAAGACGTTTCGCCAGCGCTCGCGGATGACGATTGCATTCAACCGCGACGCCTACCTCGCCTATGTCAAGGTGCACGGCCTGTCGCCGCGAAACCCGCGACGGTGGTTCGCGGCGGCCGCGCTCTCGGTCCGCGCCGGCTGCCTGATGGCGCTGCAGCTGCTTCGCCCGCAGCGCGCGACGTCGAGCGGGGGCCGTAACTAGCCGAGCTCGCTGTGCCCGTATCGATTGTCTGCCCTGCCTGTCGCGCGAACGCGCTCGAGCGTACGACCGAGTCGATCGCGTGCACGGGCTGCGGCGCGCAGTTCGGCCTCCGCGACGGATTTCCCGATCTGGTGCTCGGCGATCGCTTTCCGGACGAGACGACCGAGCAGGTGTTGCGAAGCGAAGAGGACTCCAACCGTGACACGGTCAACCGGTTCTGGGTTCCGCTGTTGCGTCAGTTCTTGGGAAGCCCTTCCGTTCCGCCGACGGTGCTGTCGGTCGGATGCGGCATTGGCGTGGACGTCGACGTCCTGCGCAGCCATGGGTTCGATGGGATGGGGATCGATTGCGGCAAGCGCACCGAGTCGTGGGCGGGACGCGATGCCAGGGACGCACTCGTCATGGCCAACGCCATGCGGCTGCCGTTCGAAGATGAAGCCTTCGACGCGACCTTCTGCGGCTGCGTCTACCCGCACGTCGGCGTTGTCGGCGACAGCACCGAGGTTGCGCCTGGATATCGTCAGGATCGGCTTGCGCTCGCCCGCGAGATGATCCGGGTGCTGAAGCCGGGCGGCCGGATCTTCGTGAGTGGCGCGAATCGGCGGTGCCCGATCGACATCTTTCACGGGCGCGAGCCGGAGAGCTATCGCCCGCGCTTCAACGCGCCGTCGAGCCCATTCCTCCTCAGTGTCGACGACTACCGCGACCTGTTCGAGACGGCCGGCGCGTCCTTCGTCACGGCACTTCCGGTCCAGAATTACTGGGGATTCGTGAGCAGCCGCAAGACGATGAAAGGGACGCTGCTGAGCCTGCCGGTTCGCGCGATCTTCCGCCTGGTGTCGCTGCGCCGGCTTGCGTGGCTGCGAGGCTCGTCCGTCGATCCGTGGATCGTCGTGACCGCTCAGAAGCCGGCCGCGAGGTCGACGTAAGGCATAATGACGAATAATTCGCTGCTATGAAACGATTCGCGCCTGTGCTCGCCGCGTTAAGTACCTAATGTTGAATCATCGAATGCGCGTCGTATCCATCGCGGCGTTTGCGACCGGCGTGATGATGTGCCTGCCCATGAGCGCGCATGAGCGTAAAGCCGCGGGCAAATTCCACGTCGTCATCGGCTGGGGTGACGAGCCGGCATTCAGCGGCGCCAAGAATGCCGTGGAGATCGATCTGACAGATGGCGCCGGCAAACCAGTCACAACGCTTGATGGCGGCACATTGTCGGTTGAAGTGATCTACGCGGATCAGCGAGTCACGCTGCCGTTGCGGCCGGTGCCTCAGTCGCCGGGCAAATTCCGCGCGTGGCTCGTACCGACGCGTCCGGGTGTCTACACGTTTCATATCAGCGGCACTGTTCAAGGCCAATCTGTTGATGTCTCGTCGACGTGCTCGGATACAACCTTCGCTTGTGTCGATGCGATGTCGGAACTGCAGTTCCCCGCCAAGGATCCATCGCCCGCCGAACTCGCCGACCGTGTCAGCCGCGGGTTGCCGCGCGCAGAGGATGCCGCCTCTGTCGCCGGCGTGGCGCGAATGACTGCCTTCGCGGCGATCGCAGTTGCCGCAATCGCGCTGGCGATTGCGATACGCAGGAAATAGAATCCGCCAGAGTGATGGTGAGACGCATCGCGGTCATCGCCGTAATGACAACGGCGTTGGTGCTCACCACCTCGTCTCTGCTCGCACATGGGGGACTGAGTCGCGCCGATCCTGCACCTGGATCCGCACTGGGTGCATCGCCGAAAGCGGTCCGGCTGTTTTTCAGCGAGCGCCCGGAAGTCTCGCTCTGCGAAATCGCGGTCGTCGATCTCAAGGGCGCCGCCTATCACGATGGGCGGCCCCAGGCCGTCACCGGCGACCCGTTGTCGCTAGTCGTTCCGGTGCGTCAGCTCGAGCAAGGCGTATACATAGTCACGTGGCGCGTGGTATCCGCCGTCGACGGTCACATCACGACCGGGCGCTACGAGTTTGGTGTCGGTGTCGTGCCGTCCACCGCTTCCACCACATCGGCGGCGATTCAGCCGCCCACTGCTCTTGAACTCGGCGGTCGCTGGCTGCTACTGACTGGCCTGATCGTCCTCATAGGCGCCACTGTGGCGGCCGCGTTTCGTCTTGTCGCTACGCAGAATGTCGCTGTCGCCTCCGTCGGATGGATCGTGACACTGATCGGCCTGGCCGTGTTCGCCTTCGCGCAAATCAGCAACGCCAGTGTGTCGATGACCGCGCTGGCGTCGACCACGATTGGTCGTGCGTTGCTCTGGCGGGCACTCGCGATCGTGACGGCGGGTGTCGCGCTGCTTGTCGCTCGCGCGCGCCCGGCGCGGTATGGCGAGGCATGTGCGGTGGCGGCGATTGCCGCCGTTGTCACGGTGGCGATCCACTCGGCGGCGGGACACGCCGCCACGAGCAGCGGATGGCAGCTCGCCGGCCGGGTAGTCGCGCAGTGGATTCATGTCGTCGCTCTCGGCGTTTGGCTTGGCGGCTTGCTCGCGTTGCTCGTCGGCATTCGGGGCGAGGCTTCGGAGACAAAGGCCACGCTCATCCGACGTTTTTCCCGCATCGCCGCGGCCGCGTTAGTGACGGTCGTCGTAACAGGGCTTGTGCGCACGTACGGGGAGCTGATTCATTGGCGCGATCTGATCGCAGCTGATTACGGTAAGGCAGTGCTACTCAAGATCGGCGTGACGGCCGCCATCGCTGGCCTCGCGGCCGTCAACCGATGGTATTCGGTCCCCAGGGCCCCGATCTCGTTGCGCCCGTTGCGCCGAACCAGCAGTGCGGAACTCGGCTTTGCCACCATCGCTCTCGCCGGCGCGGCTGCTCTCGGTACGTTGCCGCCGCCGGCTTCCGGATTCGTGGCGCCACGACCACTGCTCGCGACCGGATCCGATTTTGCGACATCGGTGCGTGTCGAGTTGAGAACCGAATCGGATCAACCTGGCCCCAATCAGTTCACGCTTCACGCCAGCGATTACGACTCGCGAGCACCTATCGAAGCGACGAATGTCGTCCTGCAATTTGCGGCGATAGACGATCCTGAAGAGCCGGTCACATCGCTAACACTCGATCGGAGTAGTCCGGACACTTACGCGGGAACCGGCGCAAACCTCGCCTTCGACGGCCGGTGGCAAATCACCGTCCTAATCCAACGTGGCGCCGATTCAGTACTGGTGCCGTTGCACCTCGAGGTCGCCGGCCCCGCCGTGGAGGTGCTGCCGCGACGCGAACCCTCCGGCAAGCTCTATCATGTCGCGTTCGTGCCTTACGTAGGCATGTTCAGACTCGATCTTGAGTCCGAACGCGCCGGAGCTACGGCGCTGACCGTTGGTTGTTACGACCGGATATTCGAGCGGCGGCCCATTAACAGCATCGTCGTGACACACGAATCGAGCGACTTACAAATCCGTCAGCTGTCCATGCGCCGCATCAATCAGTTCCAGTTTGCTTCCGATGTTGTGTTGTCACGCGGCGCTAACAGAATTGTTATCGTCACGCGCGGCGCTGACGGATCGCGGACGCGCGTCGTGTTCGATCTCCCAATCGGCGACTAGCAACACTTCCAGTTCACAAGAAATTTGCACGATTGACCCGTTTGGAGGGTTGATCGCCTGGCAGATAGAGAGTATAACGGCCTCGCTCACAGCGCCTTTTTGCCGCGAGCCCCCGTTCCAACACAACTCGAAGTCTGCGCGTTGCCCTCTGGAGACAGCGATGGCTACATACATCTGGCGTCGGCGGCCGGCGGTAATCCTCGTGAGCATCATCATCTTCGGCATGATTGGGCTCAGCCCACTCGTGCAAGAAAAAACGAGTGCGATATCGGACGGCAGTCCGTATGTGCTCGACGACGTCACCGACACGGATCCCGATCCTGACGTCGTCGAGACGACGATCACCGCGCAAGGCGCCATGGTCGACCTTGGCAACGGCGTTACGGCAAGCGCGCTGACATTCAACGGCAAGATCCCCGGACCGCTCTTCCGTCTCAAAGTCGGTGATCGAGTGAAAGTACACTTCATCAATAACGCCGGGCACCCAACCGGCATTCACTGGCACGGCATTGAGTTGTCCAATCCGAATGATGGCACACCGCTGACGCAAAACCTGGTGCCGCAAGGCGGTGGCACGTTTGAATACGACTTCGTCGTGTCGCGCCCAGGGCTCTTCTGGTATCACCCGCACCACCACTCTTCGACCAATCAGGTCTTCAAGGGCATGTACGGACCGATCATTGTGACCGATCCGAACGAAGCGGCACTGCAGGCGGCGGGCATTCTGCCCGCGGCTGAAGACACCATTCCACTGCTCTTGAGCGACACAACGGTCTGCAAATCCACGAACGATGCCAAGACCTATAACATCGCGACACAACCATGGCTCGACGGGTCTGTTGCCCTGAGCGACCAGCAGGGGCCGTTCCCGGTGACGCTCTGTAAAGACTCGCCGATTGATGAAGATGGCGCCGCTCGCGCTCCCTTCGCTGCTGGCGAGATTCCCAACATTCAAAGACTAACTGCAGCAGGCCAGGCGACCAACGAAGGTCAGACGGTTCTTACGAACGGGAAGAACGTTGGCCCGCGCTCGGGCACGATTGCTGGCGGAGACCTTGATCCAGCGCCCGCTGGCATCGAGTCGGTCGACGTCCAGCCGGGCCAGGGCATTCGCCTGCAATTGATCAACGCCGCCACGATACGGTTTTTCCGGCTGCGGCTTACCGATGGCGAGGGCACGACGATTCCGTTGGTTCGCGTCGGCGGCCAGGGCGGACTCCTTGATCAAGCGATCATCGAGGGCGGCGTGATCACCGGCGCGGATGGGGACTTCGACACGAAATACTCGACCGGCGAGATTCTGCTCGATCCCGGCGATCGTCAGGATGTCGTTGCGGCGATTCCAGACACTGCCACCGGCGTGCTAACGCTGTGGACGCTCGATGTCGCTCGAACTGGAGGCGGCAGCGGATTCACGAACACCCCGACTGTGCCGGTTGCGCACTTCAACGTAACGGGCGCGGCCGTGAGCCCTGCGTTCACCATCGACAGCACGACGCAGTTGCGTCTGCACACAGGCGACCCGGTGGAAGTACTGGGTCCGGCGGACGGATCGCTCCTCGATCCAACCACGTTTGTAGGCACGTTCGACCCGCCACTGCTGGGCACGGACGACCCGGACATCGTACTCTCCAACAATATCGGAGGAAAACTCGGCATCAACGGCGTGGTCGGCGCACACGATAGCGATGGCGATTTCACGGACATCGAACATCCACTTTCCTCGCGTTACGCGAATCTGGGCGACACTCTGGCGTTGACGACGACGAACGAGACGCTCGCCCACCATCCGTTCCACTTGCATGGGTTCTCGATTCAGCCGTTGACGCTGACGAAGGAAGGATCGCCAAGCTACACATTCCCGCGTCACGAGTATCGCGACAACATTGATGTGCCCGCCGGGTATACCCTCAGCTACCGTGTTCGCATCGACGACCGCAACTATCCGGATGGCACACCGGGCGGCGCGATTGGACGTTGGGTCTTCCACTGCCACATTTTCTTCCACGCGGTCTTCGGGATGATCTCGGAGTTTGACGTCGTCGCGCTGCCGAAGGTGGAGGTTGATGATGCAGCGGGCAACGAAGGCGCGGCGATTCCAATCCACGCCACCGCCACCGATCCGCTAGGTGGGTCATTGACAACACTTTGGTCAATCGCTCCGAGCGGTCCCGTTGATGCGGGTACGGTGTGCACGATCGCCGATCCTAATGCGCTCGACACCACCGTCTCGTGCAATGACAACGGCACGTTCACGTTGACACTGACGGCGACCAACAGCATCGGTAGCACAGACGGCGTAGGGACGTTGACCGTCGCGAACGTGCCACCCGATCTGACACTCACCGCGCCGGCGTCGTGGCAGGTCTCGGGCATCAACACGCCGATCGCGTTCAATGCGACGATCACCGATCCGGCGACGAACGACGTGCTGACCTGCACGTTCGACTGGGACAACCCGGATCCCGACACCGTCATCTCGCCGCCGGTTGCAGGAGCGTGCAACACGTCGAAGACGTTCACCGTGCCTGGCGTCTACACCGTCAACGTGACGGGTACCGATGACGACTCCGGCAGCGACAGTGCGAGTGTCGTGGTAGTTGTCGTCGATCCGAACGGAGGCTTCGTCACCGGCGGTGGAACGATCGACTCGCCAGCGGGAGCGTTGGCAGCCGACCCGGCACTCACCGGCAAAGCGAACTTTGGATTCGTGTCGAAGTACCAAAAGGGGGCGACCGCCGCAACACCTCCGAATGGTGAGGTCGAATTCCAATTCCATGCTGGAGGTGTGAACTTCCATTCGGCGGGCACCAACTGGCTGGTGGTGGTTGACGGGAAGGCGATGTATCGCGGCACCGGAACTATCAATGGCACCGGGACCTACGGGTTCTTCATCGTCGCTTACGACGGTCAGGGACCGGGAAGCGTTGACCGCTTCCGAATCAAGATCTGGGATGCGGCCAATACGGTGATCTACGACAACCGGCCGGGCGCGTCTGAAGACATCGATACGGCCGATCCGCAGGCGATCGCGAACGGCAGCGTCCAGGTCCACAAGTAGCGACGACTACGAGCGAGGGCGGCCGAAGGGCCGCCTTCGCTCGAACCACCAGACGCCAACTACTGAGTTTTGCCATTTTTGGCAAACTCACTACGCCAGCCAGTAATCGATCGAGCGCGATCCTGCCACTGAACGCATCGCCGCGGCGACGCTCGTCCGTGATCGGCGTGAACTTCAACGGGCCGACCAGTAAGGCGCGCAACACGCCGCGGGCCTCAGTTGACGACCATAGGCGCCGCGTCCGCATCGCCGGCTGTCGGCCGGCGGCTTTCGTCGGAATTCCTTACAAACAACAAGGCACGTTCATCCGAGACCTCAGCAGGATCTCCGATAATGCTGGGAAAACCGCCAATTGTTAAGTTGGCCCTGCGCCTGCATTACACGCCTCCATGCGCCGCACAAAACTCATCCTCCGAGCGTTGACGACTTGCCTTGCCTTGGCTCTCCCGTCGGTAAGTGCGGCCAACACGATAGTTGACACGGGAACGCCGATTCTAAATTTCCCGTGGGTGTTCGATAGCGGCCAGTATTTCGCGGGTGAGTTCACGATCGTTGACAGCTTCGTCATCCAAACAATCGAAGGATATTTTGACAATTTCCATGGCGGCCTCGGCACAGTTGATATAGCGGTTCACCTTGATAATGGCAACGTTCCTGGCGCCGTAGTGTTCACGGCATCAACGCCGTTGGCCGCCGAGGCCCCGCTTGGGTGGTATGGCGTGTATGGGTTGGGCGAGGACTTGGCCCCAGGCACCTATTGGGTTTCTTTCAAACCGAGCGCTGGCATCAACGGAGCGATCAAGGGAGGGGCCCCAACTCCGATGGTCGACTACGCCAGAGGTTCCGGTGACTACAATTGGGTCCACACCGATGGTGTCAACATCGCCGTTCACATTAATGGTGATCTCGTGTCTGTTCCGGATTCGACTTCGACTCTGAGCCTCTTCATCGGTGTCGCCGTGCTGGGTTTCGTCGCGCATCGTCTGTGGACTTAGGCTGCGCCACGCATCGATCGGCACACTCAGGCAATTAAAGCCCATTCTTTGAATTGCGGGCGCGCCTCTTATGCCGCGACGGGAATTCGTCCCCGTAGGCGCTTATACACCTTCGGAAATTGCCGGGACTGCCGCCCGTTTTTCAAAAGTGAGTGTCTAATTCGAAGCCAGGGGAAATAGTCACCGACACGTGAGCCGCGGAGACTCGCCATGCAGAGTCGCAGGAGCTTATTTCTCAAACGTCTCGGACCGTCAGCGCTCGTCGCTCCCTTGCTGGTCTTGGGACTAGCAGCCGGGATTTCGGCGGCTTCGCAGGAGCGCCCCAACTTTACGGGAGACTGGACGCTCGATCTCAAGGCTAGCCAGCTTCATCAGGATTTCCGCGCCCTTGAGCGAAGCGTCGTTCGTATCGACCACCGCGAGCCGGCGTTCACATTTCGTAGAACTGTTGTCGTGAAGGGACAGCAGAACGAAGCGTCCTACGATGTCACCACGGATGGCCGGGAGCATCGTGGCATGGCTCCGAACGGCGGCATCTCCGTCTCGACCATGCATTGGGAACAGATGGCGCTGGTCATCCATCAACGCATTGCGGATCCCAAAGCAGGCGAACTGAAAAACAGTGTTCGGTACGAGTTGATTGACGACGGCCGAACCCTCCGAGCGACCGAGGACTTTGAGGGCGGGGGACGCTCTCATCACAACGTCTGGATCTTCAGGCGACAATAGCCGCGCAATCCCGTCGGGGTGAGGAATCGCTATCGGCCCGGCGGCTTGGTGAGCTTCTCGTCGGTCGAGACCGTGTACCTTCGAAAGTCGCTGTAGGTGGCCACGGCATCGATCGTTTCGCCGGTCATGCTGTAGCGCTCAGTCATCTTGATCGGTACGCGGATCCCGAGGCGCGGATCGATGCCGAATTCCACCATGCACGAGCCTCTCGAGGCGCGGTCCTCGACGAGCAACTCAGTCCGCACAATCGCGCCGGAGCCTGGCTCTGCCCAGACGCGGCCGCGAGCACGAAGATCGGCGCCTCTCAAGTCGCGAACAATGCTGGGACCGGACGCCTCCCAGAATCTGAGGACGACGACGGGCCGGCCCTCGATCGTGTCATTGCGTAGCGCTTCAAACCGTATGTGCGCGCCTTGCCGGGGCTGAAGATACTCGAGCGCGATGTCCGGCACATTCATCGTCCGGGTGATGCGGCCGAGATTGAACCGCGCGCTCTCCTGCGCGATCTTGCGCGCCTGGGTCAGCGCATCTGGCTCCGGTGATTGCAGCAGCTTCAGCAGCCGCTCCTCGCGATCCCCGACCGTTCGCTTGTCCACGGTGAGGACGTCGCGGAACGTGACCCAACCCGCGGCGCCCTGCAGCCTGACCATGACGAGTTCCGCGGTCGTGACCTGTTCAGTCCCGCCCCGTGGAGTCGTCAGGCTCTGGACGTACTCTTCACGAGCGACCAGCGATGGCGCCTCACGCTGATATTTCTGTGCAAATGCCTGTACGCTCGCGATCGCATCCGGAGCGGACTGCGCTATAGCCGGCGCTCCCGGACCAAGCATCGAGGCGATCAGAAGGAGGGTCAACGCGCGCACGGTTCAACGACGAGACATTCTAATCTCTCGGGCGCATAATGGCGCTTCCGTTAAATCGGGATTCCTCCAATCCCTCTATGCGCCGGAGAGACCATATGAAACACCTGGATGATCGTCCACGTAGTGCTGCCTCGAGCTGGACTTTGGTGCGAGCGCTTGCGCTCGTCATGCTGGTTGCCGCGCTTGCGGGTCACACAGGGGTAGCGGCCTACGACGTGTGCACCGACGACTATGCCGGCCGGGGCGTTTTTAGCTGCGCTCACGAAAAGATGTTCGACGAGGCGATGAAGTTCTACACCGATCTGGCGGCGCCGAACCGGTTCAAACAGGAGATCATCGCCCACACGGAAGACATCCGCGGCGGAGTCGGCGCGCCAGACGCGGGCGATCCCCTCTACGACAACGTCGGTATCGGCGGCGCGTTGGTGACCATTACGCACTTCTGGGAACCGGATCACTCCTTCGGATTTCCCCAGGTGCAGGTCCTCGATCCGTACCCGAACGCGTTCAACGCCGCGCAGGGTCTCTGGACGCGCGCGCTAGGCGAGTACGCCGCGGGCAACAAGGAGGAAGCCTACAAGTACCTCGGCATGATCGCCCACTTCCTCGGTGACCAGACCGTACCCGCACACGCCAATGGCGACACGCATCCCGAGATGTTCAACGACGGTGATCCGTTCGAGGAGTGGATGAGTAATCCGGAGCTGAACAAGACAAAGCTGAGCGACGATGAGTTCAATGATCTGAAGGCGAAGGGCCTGATCGATCTGCCGGACTACGAGAACATCGACAAGCTGCTGTGGCTGTTCCTCAACGTGAACCAGGTGGGCGGATATTTCGCCTCGGACGATGATGACGGCGACGCGAACCTGCCGTCGGACCCGCGCTATCCCTGGGCGGACGGCTACGCGACCGACGCGCTCAACGAGGTCATCGCTCTATGCGCCGCGGATGGGAACTGTCCCACCGATGCAGATGACATCCAGAACAACGACAAGAACACATATCCGTACTACTACAACGACGACGGCGACCTCGACCGCATCCGCAAATACTCCTATGTGCCCGGAGTGCGGAGGCTGGCGGCGTTGCTCTCGCTGTGGGAGGAGGCCATCCAGGACCCGATCATGACGCTGACCGTTCACGACATGGAGGAAACCGGTTTCACGGACGCCGTTATCTGCGGCTTTGGGACCCTTGGCCTCGATGACTGCGGCCAGCCGGATTACTACCTGGGCGTGATCATGGGCAACCGACGACGCAGCCCGGTTCCCCCTGGCGCGCTGCTGGAGAGCGACGACGACGACCATTCGTATCGCTCGTTCGAGGACCAGTACGTCCCCGCGGCCTCTACCCGGACGGACAGCAACAACTCCATCGCCGAAGACAAGACCCACACCACCCACGATTACCACTTTGGTCAATCGTTCAAGCCGGATGCAACCACGAAGCAATTCATTGCCGGGGCCGACATTATCGACGTCAGCTTCATCGTCAGGGACGGCGACGTCACGATTTTCACGAGCTCGCCCTACGGGGACGACGATCTGGCGCTTATCCATCCGAACGGCACGGGCCGCGTGAATCTCGAAGTCGACCTGCGGCAGTGTGCGGACGGAGCGTCGAACGGCATCAACGTCGTGGGCGTCGGCAACTTCGCGTGTGCGCCTTCGACGGCAGACTCAGCTTCCACCATCCTGGTGGGCGGCGGCCGTGGAGGCGATGACGACTACGGTGAGGACCACCAGGATGTGGACGTCAGGTTCTCGGTCAACCTGTTCGTGCCCGACACGGAGCCGCCGGTCATCACCTGCGACGCGCCTGACGGACTGTGGCACCCGAGCGATGTCGTTATTCACTGCACGGCGGCCGACGCGGGCTCGGGCCTGGCCAACCCCGCCGATTCGGCGTTTGACCTTTCGACCAACGTACCGGCCGGCAGCGAGACGGCCAACGCGCTCACCGGCACCCGCGAGGTCTGCGACGCGGTGGGCAACTGCAAGACGGCGGGCCCGATCGGCGGCAACATGGTCGACAAGAAGGCCCCCGAGATCGTCATCGTCCAGCCTGCGCCAACCGAATACACGCACAGCGATACGCTGGTACTCGACTACAGCGTGACCGACGGCGGCTCCGGCGTTTCCACGGTGACGCCCATGATGGACGGCGCGACCACGGTTGCGGGCGAGAGCCTGCCAAGCGGTCGGGCGATCTCGTTGCTGACGGCGCTGCCGCTCGGAGACCACACGTTCACGGTGGACGCGGACGACCATGTCGGCAATGTGAGCCCGACGGAATCGGTGACGTTCTCGATCGTCGTCACGCCGGAAAGCTTGATCGAGGCGATCACGATCTTCGAGGGCCTGGGCGACATCAAGTCGACCCTGGTCCAATCCCTGCTGGCAAAGCTCGAGAACGCCGCGAACAAGTTCAACTCCGGCGACTGCTCAACAGCGGAGAACATCTATCGTGCCTTCATCAACGAAGTGCAGGCGCAGACGGGCAAGGGGATTACCGCGTTTGCGGCGGGTATCCTGATCGCGGATGCGGAGTACCTAATAGCAAACTGCCCGTGAATTGCTGACCAAACCCAGATCGTCAGCTGGCATGAAGGGCCGCCGCCACCCAGGCCCTTCATGCCTGGGGATTCCGCGGCACGCTTAGTCTGGCTGCAGTCGAGCAGCCCGCGCCCGTAAGCAGTATGCTGACCTGATGAATTCCGCCCGGGTCATGTGGGGCATCGTCGTCATCATTGCGATCATCGCGCTGGCGATGGTCGGGCAGCGCGTGTCTCCGCCGAGCTCGACGCCGACGGCGGGGAAGTCCGACCGCAAGTGTGACGTCGATGCGCCGAAGGAGCTCAAGACCGTGGCGCAGCACTGGTGCGACAACGGCCTGGTGTCGAAGGTCGCCGTCACCGTCGACGAGAAGAACGTGGTCGCCGTGATCCACTTCTCACCGAATGGCGCGCAAACCTTTCAGCTCCAGAGCACGAGCATCGTCAATACCTTTCGCGCGCTGACGGAAGAAATGGCGGGAGCGGCGCCTGGCCGCGATATATCGGTCGCGGTGCAGGGACCTGACGATCAGCGCGTGGCCGCGTGCGCGCGCCGCACTACCGACAAGTCAGCGACCTGCGAGACCAGTGAGTAATGAGGAAGGGATTCACGCGAAACCCCAAGGCCGACGCGCCGGGCCCGCTCGTCAAGAACTACATCACCCCGAGCGGCCTGCAGCGGCTCAAGGACGAGCACCGCTTCCTCTTGTTGAGGGAGCGTCCGGCCGTGACACAAGTGGTCGCCTGGGCGGCAGCCAACGGTGATCGCAGCGAAAACGCCGACTATCAATACGGCAAGAAGCGGCTCCGCGAGATCGATCGGCGGATTCGCTTTCTCACGAAACGCATTGACGCCGCGGAAGTCGTGGATCCGGAAACGCCGCGCGCCGCGCAAGCCGCGTCACGAGTGTTTTTTGGAGCGACCGTGCGCTACGCCAACGCGGCCGGCGCCGAACGGATCGTCCGGATTGTCGGCGTCGACGAAGTTGATCTCGATCTCAACTACATCAGCTGGGTGTCTCCACTGGCTCGCACGCTGATGAAGAAGGGTCCGGGCGACCGCGTCGTGCTTCATGCGCCCGGCGGCACCGAGCCGCTGCAGGTTCTCGATGTGCGCTACGAGCGCATTCCTGTCGAGCCGTTTCGCGAGCCACCCGGCGCCCAGTCCGCACCCCGCACGCCGTAAGGAGTTAGGAAGAAGTGACGTTGGTGAGCCGGGTGGGGATCGAACCCACGACCACCTGATTAAAAGT
>Ga0111539_10002298_pt1 | contig 25408 bp, 20 predicted proteins | sample RhiMethybrSRZTD1_FD_79667 | JGI IMG/M metagenome (GOLD analysis project Ga0111539, IMG submission 79667) | Populus rhizosphere microbial communities from Tennessee, USA - Rhizosphere MetaG P. TD hybrid SRZTD1 (version 2) (version 2) | ecosystem: Host-associated > Plants > Roots > Rhizosphere >...
GATGGCGTCGTGCCCGGTGGTCAGGGCCTTCACCATCTCGTCTTCGCTGATCTCGGCCGCGCCCGCTTCCACCATGACGATGGCGTCGGCCGTGCCCGCGATGAGCAGGTTCAGCTTGCTCTTGGTGCGCAGCTCGGTCGAGGTCGGGTTGACCACGAACTCGCCGTCCCAGTAGCCCACGCGCACGGCCGCCACCGCCTCCGTGTAGGGGATCTCGGAGAGGAGGAGGGCCGTGCTGGCCCCGGTGATGGCGAGCGTGTCGGAGTCGTTCTCGAGGTCGGCGGAGAGGAGCAGGCCGATGACCTGCGTCTCGTTGTTGTAGCCCTCGGGAAAGAGCGGCCGCAGCGGACGATCGATCATCCGCGAGGTCAGGACTTCCTTCTCGTTCGGCCGGCCTTCGCGCTTGAAGAACCCGCCCGGGATCTTGCCCGCGGCGTAGGTGTTCTCGCGGTAGTCGACGGTGAGGGGGAGGAAGTCGACTCCGGCCTTCGCGTCACGCTGCGCGTTGGCCGTCGCCAGCACGACCGTGTCCCCGAGCCGCACCACCACCGCGCCGTCCGACTGCTTGGCCATCCGCCCCGTCTCGAACGACAGGGTGTAGCGGCCGAGGGGCATTTCCACACGATGCATCGTCATATCTCTTCTTTCTCCCGCTCCGCGCGGGGCCTCCCCTTGGAGGACCCGCCTGGTGATGGCGCGCGCGAGAGGAGCCCAGGCGCCGGCCGGCGCCCGCGACTCACGTTCTCGTGCCTTGTTTGCGTGTTGAGGTGGGGTCTGTCTGCCGCGACGGCTTACTTGCGAAGGCCCAGCTTGTCGACGATCCCGCGGTACCGCTTCACGTCCTTGGTCTTCAGGTAGTCGAGCAGCCGCCGGCGCTGTCCGACCAGCATCATGAGTCCTCGCCGTGAATGATGGTCCTTGGCGTGGGCCTTGAAGTGCTCCGTCAAATAGCTGATCCGTTCGCTGAGGATCGCGATCTGGACCTCGGGCGAGCCCGTATCCGACCCATGGGTCTGATGGCCCTGGATGATCGTCGTCTTCTGCACCTTGCTGAGCGTCACCCGACTTACCTCCCCTATCTCGTTTCGCTTCTCGTTTTCAATAAGCGCCCATCGTAACACACGGCACTTTTCCGTGTAAACCCTGGACTTTAGGCCGGTTGGGGAAGGCCGCGGTGCTTGACAGCCGGCCACGGGGTCGCCCATGATCGCGCGGCGCCGCCCTGGCCGCATAATCGGCACGCCTTCAGCATGTTAGCAGCCACAGCCCGGTATGCGGCCTTCCTGCTGATCGCGCTCGTGGGCCCGGGTGTCGGGTTGCAGAGGTGGGCCGGGGTCCCCATCGATCCCGCTCTCGTGCTGCCCCTCGGGATCGCCTTCACCGCCGGCGCCTATTGGCTGGCGCTCGTGACCGGGCTGCCCTGGCTCTTCCCTGTCGCCATCCTCTTCGCCAGCGCGGCGCTGGCCGTTCGGGGCATGGGCTCGCCGGCGCCGGGTCCCTCGCTACGGGGAGCGGCCGCACCCGCGTTCGGCCTCGTGGCGCTCCTGGCCGTGACCCAGTACCCGTGGAACCGCGTGGCCGCTTCGGGCGAGTTCCTGCTCGATCCCCTCGTGCCCTACGACACCGCGTTCCACGTGGGCCTCGTACGCGAGCTGACCCTGGGCTATCCCCCGCAGGTGCCGGGCGTCTCCGGGCTGCCGCTCGGTTATCACCTCGGAACAGACCTCGTGCGTGCGGCCGCCCTGCGCTGGGCGGCCGTCGATCCCTACGACTCCGTCTCGCGCTTCGACGTGACCGTGTTCGCGATCGCGTTGCTGCTCGCCGTCCGCGCGGCGGCCGCGCGCCTGGGGCTGTCGCCTCTGGGCGTCGCTCTGTCGGGCTGGACTCTCGTCGCCACCGACTTCTCGTTCGCGTTCGCGCTCAACGCGCAGGCGCATTGGTGGACCGACCTGCTGCGCGGGAACCTGCTCCTCTCGCTCGCGCTCGCGAACCCGGTCGTCCCCGCCCTGGCCCTCGCGCTCGGCGCGCTGGTGGCGCTCTCGCGCGTTGCCGACGGCCAGGGCCGCGGGTGGGCGGTGATCGCCGGCATCCTGGCCATCGCCGTGCCGTTCTTCAAGGTCTTCCTGGGCGCGCATCTGGCTCTGGGGTTGCTGGTGGCCCTCGTTCGCACGCGGCGGCGGGAGGTGGCGCTGGCCCTGGTGGCGGTCTCGATCGCGACGCTCGCCCTCGCGCTGGGACAAGGCGGACGCACGGTCGCCGTCACGCTGGCCCCGCTGGACCTCGTGCGCGTCTCGCGCGAGAGCCTGGGGCTCGTACCGGTGCACGGCGTCCGGCTCGCGGTCTTCGCGGCGCTCTGGATCGCGGCCTCCCTCGGCCTGCGCCTCTTGGGCCTCCCCGCCGCCGTGCGCGCGTGGCGCGATTCGCAAGTCCTCCCTCCCGCCCTGGCCGCCATGGCGCTGGCCGCCTGGCCCCTGGGCCTCCTCTTCCGCGTGTCCGCGCCGGAGATGCTCGAAGGGCAGAAGGCGGTCAACGACGCCGCCTACCTCGTCGAGCAGGGCGGCCCCCTGCTGTGGCTGTTCACCGCCGGCACCCTCGCGCGCTGGATGGAGGCGCGCCGAGTGCCGCGCTTCGCGGCGCTGGCGGCGATGACTCTGCTCGCTCTCCCCTCCACGTTGCAGTTCGCGGTCAAGAAGGCCATGGAGCCGCCCGATCCGCTGCCCGCCCCGATGGTGCGCGCGATGGGTGCGCTGAAAGTGGCCAGCCGGCCGGGCGAGGTCGTCCTGCAGCGGCCGGGAGCGCGCTATCCCCCCGCGCCCGTGATCCTCATCGGACGGCGCGTCCCCTACGAGCGCTTCACGCCATGGCTCACCCAGTTCGCTCCCGCCGCGCAGCTCGAAGCGCGCCACGAGGTCGTGTTCCGATTCTTCCGGACCAGCGATCCCCAAGAGGCCATGGCCATCGCGCGCGCGCTCGGCGCCCGCTACGTCGTCCTTTACGGTGCGGATCGCCTTCGCTTCGATCCCACCGGCCATCTCGTCCTGATCCACGAGGAAGACGGGGCACGCGTGTATCGCGTCCTCGGCTAGCGTCAGCTTCGCTCCAGCGACCAGCGCCAATCGCTCGCGCGTTCGGCCATGGAGAGCGACACGCGCAGGCGCGCTCCGCGGCCGGTGGAGAGGGGCTCGAAGGCCGGCAGGAAGAGTTGGCCCCAGTGCGTGCCCGTGCGGTCGGGACCGGTCGAGAACGAGCGGCGCCGGTCGAGGTGCACGCGCAGGAACGCGCAGAGCCCGGTGAGCCGCCCTCCGCGTGCGAGCCGGAACGACGTCGTCACCCGCCCGGGGAGGCTGGACGCGCGCCGCAGATCGAGGGCGAGCACACATTTCGCCGGAGCCAGGAACGACGAAGTGTCGCGCAGGGCGATGTTGGCGGGCGCGAGCGCGCCCGCGATCCCCTGCTCGAGGGCCAGGCGGCCGAAGGCGCCGAGATCCAGCCCGTGGTGCTTCCGCCTCCAGAAGGCGAGCGAGCGCTCGAGCTCGGAGAGGTGGCTCGTGGGAGCGACGAAGACGTCGATCCGGGTGGGCAGCAGCCGGCCCGCGCGAGCGAGATGCGTGCGCCGCGCCTGCGTGATCGCGGGCAGGAGGCCCTCGTCCCAGAAGCGGCTTCCGATGAGCTCGTGCACGACCAGATCGACGCGCTCGGGCAAGACGAGGGCCGCGAAGGCGGAACGGATGAACTCGATGCGCCCATCCAGTCCGTTGCGGCGCGCCGTGTCGCGCGCGTCGTCGAGGATCGAGGCGCGGTCGACGGCGTAGACCTTGCGCGCGCCCGCGCGCACGGCCAGGAACGAGAGGATTCCCGAACCGCAGCCGAGGTCCAGCACGACGTCACCCGGGTGCACGGCGGTCGCGATCGCTTCCGCGTAGGCGCGCATCCGCACGCGGTCGCCGATGAGCGCCTCGTGGGTCCGGGCACGGGAGAACGGATCGGCCTCGCTCGCGTCCGACACGGCGCGCGCCTAGCCGCCGCCGGCCGTCTCGAGCAGGACGATGTCGGGATGGAGGACGGGGTCCACGCGCAGCTCCCCTTCCGCGGCCGTGCCGCGCGGGCTGGCCAGGGCGACCAGCGCTCCCGATCCGTCCAGCACGCGCCAGCGCGGCCCCGCGGCCGAGGGGAATCCTCCGACGAGCAGCGGCGCCGCGAGGTCGCGCCCGAAGCGGAGCGCGCGCTGGCCCTCGTCGGTTACGGTCACGGCGGGAAGGTCGGGCAGCAGCGCGCCCATGGGCAGGAGCGCGTCCCGGCCGCGGACGGGGACGTCGTCCCACGTCACGGCGTCTCGTTCCGTGAACGACCCGTTGCGGATCCGGCGCAGGGCGACGAGGTGGGCGCCCGTGCCCAGCCGCTCGCCCAGGTCGCGGGCCAGGGCCCGCACGTAGGTGCCCGCCCCGCAGCGGACCTCCATCTCGACCTCGTCTCCGTCCGCGCGCCGCACCTCGAGCGCGTGGACCACCACGCGCACGGGCGGCCGCTCCACGGCCACCCCGCGGCGGGCGAGGTCGTAGAGGCGCTCGCCTCCGCTGCGCTTGGCGGAATAGGCGGGCGGGACCTGCATCTGCGCGCCGACGAGCGTGCGCGCGGCGGCCTCCACCTGGGCGCGGCCCACGGTGACCGGCCGCGGTGCGGAGAGCGGCTCGCCCGTGCCGTCGTCGGTGGTGGTGGCGAAGCCGAGGCGCGCGGTCGCGCGGTAGGTCTTCTCCCCCGCGGCCAGGAACTGGGCGAGGCGCGTGGCCCTGCCCAGGCAGACGGGCAGGACGCCGGTGGCGAACGGATCGAGCGTGCCCGTGTGCCCGGCCCGCCGCTGGCGCAGGCTGCGGCGCACGTGATCCACCACGTCGTGCGAGGTGGGGCCGGCGGGCTTGTCCACGACCAGCACGCCGTCGAGCATCGGGCTACTCGTCGTCGTCGTCGGAGCGGGCCGGGTCCGCCGGGCGGCTGATCTCGGCCAGGAGCTGGGCCACGCGGTCGCTGGCTTCGAGGCCCTCGTCGTAGGTGAACACGAGCTCCGGCGTGTAGCGCAGGCGCAGGCTCTGGCCGAGGGCGCGCCGCAGGAACCCGGTGGCCTGGCGCAGGCCGGTGAGCGAAGCCTGCCGCTGCTTCTCCGTTCCCAGGACGCCGACGTAGACGCGCGCGGTGCGCAGGTCGGGCGTGACCTCGACGCGCGTCACGGTGACGAAGCCGATGCGCGGGTCCTTGAGCTCGCCCACGATGAGCTGGGCCACCTCTTCCCGGATCTCCTCGCCCAGCCTCTCCGTCCGCCGGCTCACAGGATCTCCGTGTTCACGTCGAGGACCTGGATGTCCCGTGCGTTCTCCGCTTCGCCGGCCGCGCTCTGAAGAGTGGACTCGAGATGGCTGTGGTCCGTGTTCACGGAGACGACGGCCAGGCGCGCGCGCTGCCACAGGTCCTGGTGCTCCACCTCCGCCACCGCGACGTTGAAACGGTTGCGGAGCTTCGTCTCCAGGCTGCGCAGGGCCTGGCGTTTGTCCTTCAGGGAGCGGGCCCCGGGGAAATGCAGGTCGAGGGTGAGGAGGCCGATGACCATGGCCCTATTCTAGGGCCGCGGCCTTTGGGCGCGTCAGGAGAGATAGGTCCGCCGGGAAAGATCGTCCCTCGCGAGCAACCCTCCCCGGCGGCGGTGGCTACTAGTCAAAAACAACCACCGGCCTTCTCATTGGCAAGGACGATGCCGCGCCGCCTGCACCGCAGATCAAGGACTTAGAGAGCCGCGGGACCGTCTAGCCTTACGACCCCCGTAATCCCGTTACCGCGCCCGAAAACCTGCTTTCGTGGGAATCGGACGCGAAGCCGCGTCAGGAGCGCGGCCTCCACTTCCCTGCTCGTTGAAACAAGGTTGCTGTCGCCTGCGTCCTGCTCCCGGCGGAGCGCCGGGGGTTGTAAGGGGGGCGCCGAAGGCGACCCCCTTGAATCACTGAGGTAGAGGGGATCCGATCGAGTTCTTCACCCAGCGCGATGACCAAAGAGACGCTGACGGCTCGAACCATCCGAGCCGCTTACTGCAGCGTCTCTTTGACTTTCTCGGTGGTGAAGAACTCGATCACGTCGCCGGGCTTGACGTCGTTGTAGCCCGCGATCCCGATGCCGCACTCGAGGCCGGACTTCACCTCGCTCGCGTCGTCCTTGAAGCGCTTGAGCGACGAGACCTTCCCCGTGTGGATCACGACGTTGTCGCGGAGGAGGCGCACCTGGGCCTGGCGGTTGACCTTGCCGTCGGTCACGTAGGACCCGGCGATGGTGCCGACCTTGGAGATCTTGAAGGTGTCGCGCACCTCGGCCGCGCCCAGCCGCACTTCGCGGATGGTCGGCTCGAGCATGCCCTCCATGGCCTTCTTCATGTCCTCGACCGCGTCGTAGATGACGGTGTAGAGGCGGACCTCCACCTTGTCGCGCTCGGCCGCGTCCGCGGCCTTGCGCTCCGGCCGGACGTTGAAGCCGATGACGACGGCGTTGGAGGCCGCGGCCAGGAGGACGTCGCCCTCGCTGATCGCGCCCGCGCCGGAGCGGATCACGCGCAGCTTGATCTTGTCCTGGGGCAGCTTGAGGATCTGGTCCGTCACCGCTTCCACCGAGCCCTGCACGTCGGCCTTGATCACGAGGGGCAGCTCCTGGAGCTGGCCTTCCGCGATCGCGCGGCCGAGGTCCTCGAGGCGGATCTTGGACGAGGCCGCCATCGCCTTCTCCCGCTGCTTGAGCTGACGGAACTGGACGATGGACTGGGCCTTGAGCTGGTCCGTGACGACCATGAGCTGGTCCCCGGGCTCCGGCAGCGTCTGCAAGCCGAGGATCTCGACGGGCGTGGCCGGTCCGGCTTCCTTGAGACGCTCGCCGTGATCGTCGTTGAGGGCGCGGACCTTGCCCGCGACCGCCCCCGCGACGATGGTGTCGCCGACCTTCAGCGTGCCATCCTGGACGAGGATGGTCGCCACCGGCCCGCGGCCCTTGTCGAGGCGCGCTTCGAGCACGGTCCCGACGGCCGGCTTCTTGGGGTTCGCCTTGAGCTCCTGCAGGTCGGCCACCAGGAGCAGCATCTCCAGGAGCTGCTCGAGGTTCTGCTTCTTCTTGGCGGACACGTTCACGAAGACGGTGGTGCCGCCCCACTCCTCGGGCATGAGCCCACGGTCGGAGAGCTGCTGCTTCACGCGGTCCGGCTGCGCGTCCGCCTTGTCGATCTTGTTCACCGCGACCACGATGGGCACGCCCGCGGCCTTGGCGTGATCCATGGCCTCGACCGTCTGCGGCATGACGCCGTCGTCGGCCGCGACCACGAGCACGACCACGTCCGTGACCTTGGCCCCGCGGGCGCGCATCAGGGTGAAGGCCTCGTGACCGGGGGTGTCGAGGAAGACGACCTTCCGGCTGCCCACGTCGACGTGATAGGCGCCGATGTGCTGGGTGATGCCGCCCGCTTCGCCCGCCGCCACCGACGTCTCGCGGATGGCGTCCAGGAGCGACGTCTTGCCGTGGTCGACGTGGCCCATGACCGTGACCACGGGCGCGCGCGGCAGGAGGTCCTCCGGCTTGCTGTCGGTGGTCTGGACCTGGACGACCTCTTCCTCGAAGGACTGGATCGACGCCTCGTAGCCGAACTCGCGGGAGAGGTCGATGGCCAGCTGCGGGTCCATGGTCTGGTTGACCGTGGCCATGATGCCGCGCGAGATGAGGGCCTTGATGATGTCGCGGCTCTTGACGTCCTCCATCTTCTCGCCCAGCTCCTTCACGGTCACGCCCTCGGTGAGCGTGATCTTGCGGGGCGGACCCGTGTAGACGGGACGCTCGTCCCTGACCGGCGGCGGCAGGATCTGCTTGCGGTCCGTCTTGCGCGGAGCCGGACGGCCGACGGGCCGGTTCATCGGCGGCGGCGCGGGGCGTCCCGGGATCGGCGACATCGGGCGCGCGCCCATGGGCGCCGATCCTCCGGGACGCGCGCCCGGAGCGACCGCGTGCGGCGAGCGCGGCAGCGCGCCCGGGTTCACGGGATGGGGAGTGGCGGCGGTCGGATGCGGACCAATCGGACGCGGCGGCGGGATCGGCCGCGGCGGCGCGATGGGCCGCACCTGGCGCGGGATCAGGCTGCCCGAGGCCGCCGGCGCCGGCCGTGCCGCCGCCACCGTCCCCGCGGCCGGAGCCGCGGGAGCGGACGTCGATGCCGGAGCCGGAGCCGGAGCGGGGGCCGGAGCGGCCGCCACGGGGGGCGCGGCCGGAGGGGCCGGCGGCGTGGGCGGCGCGATCGGACGCACGGGGCCCGTCACGCGCGGCGGCGCGGCGGGCGCACGGAGCACGGGCGGAGCCGCGGCCGGTGCGGGTGCCGGTGCCTGGGGATTCGTCGCGGCCGGATGCGAGACGGCCGGGGATGCGGCCGGCGTGGCGGATGCGGGTTCGGTCTCTTCTTCTACTTCCGGCGACTGGTCCTCCTGCTCTTCCTCGAACTCGTCGACGGGCGGCGGCGGCGGCGCGGCGACCTTGGGGGCGAGCCGGGGGGCGCCGGGGGCGTGGAGCAACGCGGGAGGCGGCTCGTCGGCGGCGACCGCCGCCTTGGCCTTGCGCTCGGCTTCGAGCTCCTTCTCGGTCTTTTTGCCCTTGCCCGCCTTGCGGGCGGCGGCGGCTTCCGCGGCGGCGGCGGCGGCCCGCTCGCGCTCCTCGCGCTCGGCGGCGATCTTGGCCGCGAGGGCCTGCTCCTGCTGCTCGCGCTCGGCCTCGTCTTCTTCGCTGCCGTAGATGCGCCGCTTGCGCGTCGTGAGCAGGTCGATCTTCAGCGCGCGCTTGAGCTTGTCCGCCGTGTCCTCGTCCACCGAGCTGGACGCCGTCTTGGCGTCCACGCCCAGCTTCTTGAGGCGATCGATGACTTCCTGGCTCGGGAGGTTCAGATCCCGCGCGAGCTGGAAGACCCTAACGTTCCCCATCCGCCTTACCCCCTTGCGACCCGTCGGCCACGCTCTGCGTGGCTGGTTCCGCCGTCTCTTCGGAAGCGCTCTCCGGCGCGGCCGGCTCCACCGACTCGGCCTGCTCCGCCTGCTCGGCCTGGGCCTGCTCTTCGGCCAGGCGGCGCTCTTCTTCCGCCTGCTCGGCGGCCAGCCGCTCGGACTCGACGCGCTCCGCTTCGGCCCGCGCCGCTTCTTCCGCGTCCTTCTTGTCCCACTCCGCCTTGGCGGTGGTGGCGGCCTCGCGGATCTTCTCCGCCGTCTTGGGGCCGACGCCTTCGACCTGCTGCAGGTCCTCGTCCGTCATCTCGAGGATGTGGGCGAGCCCGGCCACGCCCGCGTCGATGAGGCTCTGCGCGACCTTGTCGCTCACCCCGTGCGGCTCGAGCGAGCGTAGCTCCTCGACGATGCGCTGCATGCGCGCCATCTCGGCCTCGACTTCCTGGCGCTTCTCTTCCTCGCTCTTGATGTCGATGCGCCAGCCCACCAGCTTGGCGGCCAGGCGCACGTTCTGGCCCTTCTTGCCGATGGCGAGGCTCAGCTGCTTGTCCTCGACCACGACCTCCATGATCCGCTGCTCCTCGTCGAGGATGCTGACGCGGCTCACCTTGGCCGGGGAGAGGGCGTTGATCACGAACGTCGTGGCGTCGTCGTTCCACTCGACGATGTCGATCTTCTCGCCGCGCAGCTCGCGGATGATGGACTGCACGCGTGTGCCCTTCATGCCGACGCAGGCGCCCACGGGATCGACGTCCTTCTCGCGGGAGACGACCGCGACCTTGGCCCGCTCCCCCGCCTCGCGCACGCAGCCCCGGATCTGGACGGTGCCGTCGTAGATCTCGGGCACCTCCATCTCGAAGAGCTTGATGAGCAGGGCGGGATCCGTGCGGCTGACCACGACCTGCGGGCCCTTCGCGGACTTCAGGACCTTGACGATGGCCACGCGGACGCGGTCGCCCGTCTGGTAGGTCTCGGCCCGGCTCTGCTCCTTGCGGGGGAGCAGCGCCTCCGCGCGCCCGAGGTCGACGACGAAGTCGCCCATCTCCTGGCGCTTGATGATCCCGTTGATCACCTCGCCGACGCGGCCGGAATACTCGGAGAAGACGTTGTCCCGCTCCGCTTCCCGGACCTTCTGGAAGATGACCTGCTTCGCGGTCTGGGCCGCGATGCGGCCGAGGATGTCCGTCGGCTTCGGAAACTCGATCTCCTGGCCGACTTCGGCCTCGGGAATGAGCTTCTGCGCCTCTTCCAGGCTGATCTGGGTCTCCGGGATCTCCACCGTCTCCACGATCTGGCGGACGGCGAACACCTCGATCTGGCCCGTCTCGTTGTTGAAGCGGCTACGGAGGTCCTCGTTGTTCTTGTAGTACTTCTTCGACGCGGTGAGGATCGCATCCTCGATGGCGGCGATGATGACGTCCGGGTTGATGTTCTTCTCCCGGGAGATCTGCTCGATTTGCTGCCGTAATTGATTCGCCATGGGCCTACTTGAACTCCACTTCCAGGCGGCCGTGCGCGATTTTCTCGAGGGGAATGCGCGCCGTCGTGCCCTTCTCCTTCTCGAGCGTGACCGTGAGCTTGCCGTCCTCCACCGCTTGCAGGCGGCCCGTCCAGTGGCGGCGGCCCTCCCACGGCTCATAGCTCGAGAGCTTCACCAGACGCCCCACGAAGCGGCGGTAATCCGCCTCGCTCTTGAGCGGCCGGTCCAGCCCGGGAGAGGAGACCTCGAGGGTGTAGGTGCTGTCGATCGGGTCTTCGGCGTCCAGGATGGCGGAAACCTCTTCCGAGACGGATTGCAGCTCGTCCAGTCCGATCCCGCCTTCCTTGTCGACGTAGAGGCGCACGAAATGACCCCCGCGTTCACGCTTGACCTCGACATCCACCAGCTCGAACCCCCGACCAGAAGTCACCCGCTCGGCGACGCCGTGAATGATTTCCTTTGCTCCCTGCCCCTTCAGGCTGTCCGCTCCAACAAAAAAGAGTGGGGGCGAGCCCACTCTGGTGCACCACCCCGAGCTGGAACAGTAAGGATAACAGCCTCTTGCACGGGAAGCAAGGATGAAATGCCGACCTTTCGCCGGAACGTCGGCTGCATCTTGCCGTCTTTCAGAAGCTTGGAACGATGAGCCACCTTGTGCCGGCCCCGAGCCGACAGGGCCGCCAACGCGGAGTCGAGAGCGGGAACGACGCCTCAAATCGCCGCCCGGCGCGGGCGATCCGCCGGGGGTCAGTGGCGATCGCGGAGGCGCGAGAGCAGCGACCCGCCGGCCGGGGGCGGAGAGGGCTCGCTCGCGAGAGTGGCCAGCTCGCGCAGAGCCTCGACCTGTTCGGGGTCGATCTCCAGGGCCTTCTCGTACATGCCGCGGGCCCGCTTGGCCATCCCGCGCTCCCGGTAGATGCGGCCGAGCAGCAGGCAGGCGGGCACACAAAGCGGATCGGCCTGGAGGACGTCGAGCAGGACCTTCTCCGCCTCGCGCGGGCGCTCACGGTCCGCGTAGGCGCGGCCGAGCAGCACCTGGGCCTGGCGCTTGAGCGCGCCTCCCGCCGCCGCCACGGTCTCCTCCAGGATCCGGATGGCTTCCCACGGCTGTTGGGCGTCGAGCGCTTCCTCCGCGCGCAACAGCCGCGCCTCGAGGGGTTCCTCGGCCCGGCTCGCGGCCGAGGACACGTAGGCGGCGGCTTCGCGGGCGGCCGCCGAGACCCGGGGGGCGGCGGTGCGCAGGCTCATCGAGCGTTCGTACCGGTCCCGCGCCGCGGAGTCCTTGAGCACCGCGTAGGCATTGCCGACGGCGACGAAAATGTCGTTCAACTTCGTACGCAGGTCCTGGAGCGCGGGATCGCGCTGCGCGTCGGGATGATAGCGGCGGGCCAGCCGGGCAAAGGCCTGCCGGACCTCGTCTGCGGACGCGCTCACGGTGAGGCCGAGGACGGCGAAGTGGCTGGCTCCGCGCAGGGCGGCGTGGGCCTGCTCGATCTCGCGGCGCATCTCGTCCGTGGGTATGGGCCTGGGCGCGGCGCGCGGGACGGCCGCCGCCTTGCTGACGGCCGGCTTCGCCGCGGGCTTGGCCGCCGCGGGGTTGGGCATCGATCGGTACGCCGCGCTCGTCCCCGTGGGCGGGCGAACGGAATCGCGGGCCGGCGTGGGCGCGGCGGGGCGGTCGGGGGCGGACGATTGTGCGGGCGCCGGCGCCCAGTCGAGCACGCCCGCGCACAGGAGCCCGAGCAGCTCACGCGCTGCGGCGTCCCCTCCCAGGCGGATGAGCTCGCCCGCCTTCACCTCGGGAAGCACGCGCGCCAGCAGCGCGCGATGCCCCGAGGTGAGCGCGGCCTGGCCCGCTTCCGCGGCCGTGCCCGCGACCAGGCAGCGGTCGGTGTCGCCAAGCGCTCCTTCCACCACGCTCGTCTCGAGGCGATCGACGGCACGGATCGCGAGCGCGGCCAGCAGGGGCGAGGACGAATCGAGGCTCGCGGACTCCGTGGCCGGATCCCAGCTCTGGACGGCGTCGCGACAGGCGAGGATGCGCGTGATGCCCACCGTCGCCCGCTCCGCGAGATCAGGGGGCAGCGGGCGCAGCGGATCGTCGTCGGCTTCCACTCCGGTCACGCGGCCGTCCTGCAGCTTCAGGCCAAGACGCGTCACGGAGGGGATGCCGCTGCGGAGGGTCACTCCGCTCACGCGCAGCCAGCCCGTCGCGCCCGCCCGCTGGAGCCGGCCCAGGAGCGGCGGCAGCGCACCTTCCGAGAGCGTTCCCCGAACAGGTTCGTTCACGTTTGCCAAGGGTTTCCCAGGAACGATGTTAGAGCGGCCGCGCCTCGTGCGGGCGTGACGGCTGATTCAGGCGCGCTGGGCAGTGACGCCGGTCACGGCGTGGCGGCGAGAGACGCGGACCGCAGGTCGTCCGGGGACGCAGAATCCGCCCCGACGATGCGCACTACGAGATCGTAGGGATGCGCCTCCGTCACCTCGCACGTCACGAACGTCCCCGGCGCGGCCACGCCGTCGGCGACGACGATCATCCCGTCGATGTCCGGCGCCTGGGCCGCGGCCCGGCCGCGGAGCAGGAAGTCGCTTTCGGGATGTGCGCCCTCGACCAGCACTTCGAGACGCTCGCCGATCCGCTTCCGGTTCCGGCGCGTCGCGATCCGCTTCTGCGCCGCCATGAGGCGGCGCCGGCGCTTCTCCTTCACCCCGGGCGCGACGCGCGCGTCGAGGTCGAAGGAGCTCGTTCCTTCCTCGTCCGAATACGTGAAGACACCGACGTTGTCGAAACGCGCCGCTTCCACGAAATCGAGCAGCTCCTGGAAATCGGCGTCCGTCTCTCCGGGGAAGCCCACGATGAACGAGGTCCGGATGGCCACCCCGGGGACGCGGGCGCGGATGCGCTCGATCATTCCCAGCAGGTTCCCGCGTCCCGTCGGCCGCTTCATCCGGCGCAGCACGGAGTCGCTGGCGTGCTGGAGGGGGATGTCGACGTATTTCACCACCTTCTCCTCGGACGCCATGGCGTCGAGGATGGGGTCGGTGAGAGTGGCCGGGTAGGCGTACATGACGCGGATCCAGCGGATGCCGTCGAGGCGTCCGAGGCGGCGCAGCAGATAGGCCAGGCCGTCGCGCAGGCCGTGGTCCAGCCCGTAGCGCGTCGAGTCCTGGGCCACCAGCACGATCTCCTTCACCCCGCGCGCGGCCAGGCCGCGCACCTCCGCCACGATGTCCTCGATGTTGCGGCTGCGGTGGCGCCCGCGGAGGGTCGGGATGATGCAGAAGCTGCAGGTGTAGTCGCAGCCTTCGCTGATCTTGACGTAGGCGAGCCAGGGCGGGGTGGAGAGGATGCGCGGAGCGGCGTGGTCGTAGACCCAGGTCGGGGCCTCGCTCGCGTCCACGGCGGCGTCCCCTTCCACCGCCTTCACGATGTCGTCGACCTGGCCCGTGCCCAGGGTCGCGTCGATCTCGGGGATCTCGCGGCGCAGCTCGGCGTCGTAGCGCTGGGTCAGGCAGCCCGTGACCACGAGGCGCTGGGCGCGGCCGGTCTCCTTCTCCTTCGCCATCTCCAGGATCGTGTCGACGGATTCCTGCTTGGCGCGGTCGATGAAGGCGCAGGTGTTGACCACGATGACGTCCGCCTGATGGGCGTCCGCCACGAGGTCGTACCCGCGGTCGCGGAGGCGGCCCAGCATGACCTCGCTGTCGACGAGGTTCTTGGGGCAGCCCAGCGAGACCAGGCCGACGCTGCGCCGCTCGCTCAGTGCGCCTTCTCCGGCATGTCGATCTCGTTGCCCCACTCGCGCAGCTTCTCCCGGTCGCTGGCCGCGTAGAGCTCGTCGCCGATGTCCGCGATCTGGTCGCTGATGCCGCCCAGGACCTCCTGCTCCTCGCCCTGCTGGCTCATGAGCGAGAGGTGATGGGCGATGGCGTCGAGACGGGGAACGGACTTGTCCATCGCCAGGAGAAGCGCTTCCACGAGCTCCACCAGCGCCTTGCGGCTCAGACCGTCGTGCCACGTGGGTTCCACGTCCGCCTCCTTGGTTATCCGTCCGACCGACCATGATAGCGCGTCGCGGGCGCAACCGCGATCCGTTAACATTCGCCGGGCCGGGGTCGATGGGCCCGTGGGAGGGACTTTGGGCACGGGAGCGAAGATCGCGATCGGGTGCGGGATCGCCGTCGTGGTGGGCGGCGTGATGCTGGCCGCCGTCGTCTTCGGCGGCCTCTGGTGGGCGAAGGGCAAGGCCGAGCAGTTCACCGGCCGCGAGACGCAGATCGAGGAGCTCAAGAAGAAGGCGAACGCGGTGCCCTTCACCGAGCCCGCGGACGGGATCGTGCGCGAGGACCGGCTGCTCAAGTTCCTCGAGATCCGGCGCCGCGTGTTCGACGTGTACGCGAAGCACAAGGACCAGCTCGAGGCCCTCAACAAGAAGAAGCAGGCCGATTTCAGCGACGTCACCAGCGGCCTGAGCGTCCTCGGCGAGGTCCGTCTGGCCCAGGCGCAGGCCCTGGCCGACGTGGGGATGAGCGAGGGCGAGTACCACTTCCTGATCCAGCAGGTCTACAAGACACTCTGGGCCTCGGAGGCGGCCAAGGTCTCGCCCGCGCCCGGAAGCGAGGGCGCCCCCGCGCCCGAGCTCCCGGCCGCCAACATCGCGCTCTTCCGCAAGCACGAAGCGGAGATCAAGCAATACGCGATGGGCGGACTGGAGTGGGTCGGCCTGTAGCGCTCAGCGCTTCGGCGGCGGCCCGGCCGGATCGATCTCGTACACGCGGTCGCTGCCGAAGTCGGCGGCGAGGGCGAGGCCCGGAGGCAACGGCTCGTCGGACGTGAGCATCGCCTGCTGCTGCGGCCGCACCGCCGGCAGGTGCACGACCACGTAGCGCACACCCGCCGCGCGCATCTCGCGGACCGTGGGACCCAGGGGGAAGTGGCGGCCCGCGACTCCGAGGGCGGTGGCCGCGACCGGGAAGAACCCGCCCCAGCCGTTCACCATCGGCTGCCAGTGGGCGGTCGACCAGTAGAGGTATCGCCCCCCGTCGCCGAGGTGGTCCTCGTCCCACGGCAGCTCCAGCACCACGCCGCGGGGGGCGGAGGCGAGCCAGCGCGCGCTGGCCGGGATCGGGGGAAGCGGCCGGAACAAGGGCCGCAGGTCGCCGGGATGGAGTTCGACGGCGAGAAGGACGGCGGCCGCCGCGAGCGCCGCCCGCGCCCAGGGGCCTCCCCGCGCCAGCGCCGCCGCGGCCACGCCCGCGAGCAGGTCCAGCCCGAACAACGCGAGAACGCCCAGGCGCACGGGCGTGCGCAGGATCGAGAGCCCAGGGACGCGGCGCACGAGGTCGTAGGGCGACACGAACGCGCTGCCCTCGGGGCTGGGGCCGAGCGAGAACACGATCCCGACCAGGACCAGCGCGGCCCCCAGGCGCACCGTGCGGTCGCGGTAGCGGGTGACGAGCGCCATCAGGGCGAGCGCGGCGACGATCGCGGTCGGGTAGAGCTCGTCCGAGGGGCGCACGTACGTGGCCAGGCTCGCGCTCCAGTGCGCGGCCTCGCCCGGGCCCTTGAGGATGGCGCGTCCGAGCTCCGCCGCCTGCCGTGACACGACGAGCCCATAGGGCAGGAACACGAGCAGGGCCACGAGCGCGCTGACCGCGAGCGCGACGATCGCCGGTCGCAGGTGCCCGGCGCGATGCGCGCGCGGCGCTTCCAGCACGAGCACCGTGACCAGGCCCAGCGCCGTCATCACCGCGTAGTACCCGCTGCTCAGGACCTGCAGCAGCGCGAAGAGGGCGGCCAGGGCGGCATCCCGGCCCCGTCCCGCATCGAGGGCGCGCAGCAAGAACAAGACGGCCAGCGGCAGCCACTGCGTGGCGAGGCTCTGCACGTGCACGAGGTGCTGGAAACGATAGGCGGAGAACGCCCAGGCCAGGCCGGCGAGGAGTGCGGCCACCGCGGATCCCGTGCGGTCCCGCACGAGCAGGAACATGGCCAGTCCGGCCAGCGGGAAGCTGAGGAGGAGGACGACGTTGTGCGCGAGCACGGGCGAGCCTCCCGCCAGCAGGAGCGGCGCGCCCTGCAGGGCGATGGGCAGGAGGGGCTCGGTGTAGGCGAAGCTCGAGGGGCGCGGATGGAAGCTGTTCGCGTCGAACAGGTGAAGCGGGCTCCGCACCGCCTGGTGCACGACCCAGGCCATGGCCCACGCGTTTCCGTAGACGTCGTCGTTGCGGATGAAGGTGTGGCCGGGATCGCGCACCATCGGCCACAAGACGGCGGCGGTCAGCGCGCCATAGAGAAGGAAGGCGGCGACGGCGGCCCGGGCGCGGGTCAAGGCGCCGAGGCCGGACTACGGACCTCGGCGAGAAGCGCCCGCGCCGCCACCTCCGCGCCGTCCATCCGCGGCGGCGCCGGGAACGGAGCGGCCAGCACCGCGTCGAGGGCGGGCTGCAGCCGGCCCTCGAGCAGGTCGGCATTCGAGACGTGCACCGCGGGGAGCCAGCGCGTCATCTCCTCCACCAGGATGGGGTACTCGGGGAAATCGCCCCGCTCCGTATAGACCATGCGCGTCCGGCAGGCAATCGCGTCCGTGACGATCCCGTAACCCGGTTTCGTGACCACGACATCGGCGGCGGCCACGACGTCGAGGTACGTCATGCCGTGGGCGGCGAGCTCCTCGGTGGAGAGGACGCGCACGTTGGAGGGCGCCTCGGAGCCCGTGGGCTCGCTGAGGAACTGGAAGGACCGCAGCTCGGAGAGAGCCGAGAACTGCAGGCTGCGCAGACCCAGCCCCCCGAACGAGAGCAGCACGGCCGGCGCCGTACCCAGGCCCAGCCGGCGCCGCCCCTCCTCCCGCGCGACCACGGCGCGGCGGACGACGAGCGGGACCGGCGTTCGGCGCGGAAAGGCGGAGAGGTCGCCCGCGAACGGAAGCTGAAGGAGGCTCGCCGCCTGCGCGTAGGCCGCGGCCGCGGCGTCCGCGACGGGAAGGAGTCCCGTCTCGTGACGCGCGAGGTGTCGGTAGATCCAATCCCAGGAGAAGTTCGACATACCGACGGCGCGGACGCCCGCCTTCGCGCCGGCCAGGAAGGCGAGGGGCGGGATGTCCGACACGACAGCGCGTGCTCCGATCTCGCGCAGCCACGCCGCTTCCCGCTCGACACGTGCGGGCATCTCCCGCGCGAAATCCTCGCACTCCGCGAGCGTGGCCGCGGGGTCGATGACGAGGGCGCCCTTCTGGATGAGTCCCACGTCGACGCGCTCGGCCCTGAACACGAGCGTCGGCCCCACCGCTTCCCGGAAGAACCACTCCGGCCCCGAAGTGACGACCGCCATGCGCAGCGACGGGTCGAGCGCCCGCACGGCGGCGAGCACGGTGGCCGTTCGCACGGAATGCCCGAACCCGTGCCCCGAGACGTAGGCGACGAGAGTCGGGGGAACGGTCAAGGGTATATGCGGTACAGCATGCGCGGGAAGGCGATCGTCTCGCGCAGGTGCTCCAGCCCGCAGACCCAGGTGACGAGCCGCTCGATGCCCATCCCGAAGCCCGCGTGCGGCACCGAGCCGTACTTGCGCAGGTCGATGTACCAGCGGAACGCCTCTTCGGGCAGGTTGTGCTCGCGGATGCGCTGCAGGAGCTTCTCCGCGCTCGACATGCGCTCGCCGCCGCCGACGATCTCACCGTAGCCCTCGGGGGCGAGGATGTCCGCGGAGAGCGCGAGCTCGGGCCGTGCGGGATCCGGCTCCATGTAGAAGGCCTTGATCGCGGTCGGGAAGCGATGCACGACCACGGGCCGGTCGTACGCTTCCGCGATCACCGTCTCGTCGGTGCCGCCGAAGTCGCTTCCCCACTTCGTCTCGGACCCCTTGGCCTGGATGAGCTTGATGGCGTCGTCGTAATGCAGCCAGGGGAACGGCGACTTCACGTTCCCGAGCTTCGCGACGTCGCGCTCGAGAACCTTCAGCTCCTCTTTCCGCGTCTCGAGCACGCGCTCGATCACGGAGACGATCAGCCCCTCCGCCACCCTCACCGCGTCTTCGAGGTGCGCGAAGGCCATCTCCGGCTCGACCATCCAGAACTCGGTCAGATGGCGGCGCGTCTTCGACTTCTCCGCGCGGAAGGTCGGGCCGAAGCAGTAGACCTTGCCGTGCGCGGCCGCGTTGGCCTCGTTGTAGAGCTGGCCGCTCTGGGTGAGATACGCCGTCCCCTCGTCGAAGTAGGGCACGCCGAACAACGTCGTCGTGCCTTCGCAGGCGGCGGGCGTGAAGATCGGCGTGTCCACGAGCGTGAACCCCTGGTCGTCCAGGAAGTCGCGCACGCCCTTCACCACGGCGTGGCGGACGCGGATGACCGCGTGCTGCCGTTGCGAGCGCAGCCACAGGTGGCGGTTCTCCATGAGGAACGCGGTGCCGTGCTCCTTGGGCGTGATCGGGTAGTCGTGCGCGACCTGCACCGCGCTGAGGCCGGTGACGTCCACCTCGAAGCCGCCGGGCGCGCGCTTGTCTTCCTTGACGCGCCCGGTCAGCTCCAGCGACGACTCCTGCCCCATCGCTTCCGCGGCCGCCCACGCCGCTTCCGGCACCGCGGCCTTCGCCATGACCGCCTGCGCGAAGCCGCTGCCGTCGCGGACGATCAGGAACTGCAGCTTGCCGCTGGAGCGCTTGTTGTGGAGCCAGCCCTGCAGCCGAATCTCGTTCCCGACGTGGTTCTTGAAATCGGAGATGCGAACGACGCGAGTTGAGGTTGTGGCCTGGTCGGTTGTCATCTCTTGATCATCCACAAACGCTCATCTACTGCAGCTCCTCGAGATGCCTGGCCAGTGCCTTGCGCAGTCCGGAGAACTCCGGATACCGCGCCAGGTTGCGCCGTGCGTGCTCCAGCGTGCGCGGGATGTAGGGCAGGTAGACCCGGCTCCCCTTCACCGTGCCCTGGTATCCGAACGTGCCCAGGGCCTTGAGGTTGCGCTGGATCGACATCAGCTCGAACCGCCGCTGGAACGTGTCCCGCGCCTCGCCCGGGACGGCGCGCTGGCGGAACTCCTCGGCGCGGTCGGCCACGAAGTCCTCGTCCAGCTCGACGTAGCTGTCGCGGAGGAGGGACGCAAGGTCGTAGTGCGGCGGGCCCATGCGCGCGTCCTGGAAGTCGATCCAGTAGAGCAGGTCGTCGCGGTGCGACATCAGGTTGCGGCTGTGGAAATCGCGGTGGGTGAGGACGCGCGGCCAGGACGAGATCTCCGCGCACAGGCGGTGGAACCCGTCCGAGATCATGGCGCGGTCCTCGACGGACAGGTCGCACTTGCGATAGCCCTCGAGGAAGTGCTTCCAGAAGAAGTGCATCTCCCAGGACAGCTTCTCGAAGTCGAACGCGATCTGGAAGCAGATCGCGCGCTGCGGAGCCCTGGCCGCCTCCCGCTGCAGCACGACGAGCTGGTCGAGGGCCTGGCGATACAGCTCCTCGCGGCGCGAGGGGCTCGCTTCCTTGAGCGCTTCCTGCAGGGAGAGGTCGCCGAGGTCCTCTTGGAGGAGGATCCCGCGTTCCCCGTCCACATCCCGGATCTCCGGCACGGGCAGGCCCCAGCCCGCCATCAGGTTGCGGATCACGATGAAGGGCAGATGTTCGGGATCGAACGGCTCCGGGTTGAGCGAGACGACGGAGTGCTCGTCGCCGTCGATCAGCCGGTAGTAGCGGCGGGTGGAGGCGTCGCCGGAGAGCGCGATGACGCGGAGGTCCTTGACGCGCGCGCCGTAACGCTCGGCGAGGAAGTCGGACACGCGCTGGTCGGGCGTGGGGTCGCCGGGGAACGCGGGACCCGCGGGCACGGCCGGGGGCGCGGGCGGACGTTCAGGAGCGCGGCGGCCGCGGCGGGGACGCGTCGAGCGGCTCTCCGTCCGGCGCTCGGAGCTCACGCCCCGAGCTCCATCAGCGGCTGCCCCTTCATCAGGAGCGCCCGCTGCAGCCCCTCGCCGTCCTCGACCTTGACTCCCGCCGCCAGGATGCTCGACTCGATCACGGCGTCCTGCCCCACCTTTACGCGATCCCACAGCACGCTCCCCCGCACCTCGGCGCCCTCCGCGATGACCGACCCCTTGCCCACCACCGAGCGCACCACGCGCGCCCGCGGATGGACCCGGGCCTCGGGGTGGATGACCGACCCCCGCCGGATTCCCCGGAACCGAGATGCGAGCAGTGACTGCTGTGAGGCGAGGTACAGCGAGGGGCTGCCGAGATCGTACCACGGGCCTCGCACGCGCACGCCCAGCGGCGGGCGGCCCTCGGCGATGAGCGGGATGTAGAGCTGCCGCACCGTGTCCGACACGCCCGGCGGCAGACGGTCGAGCAGCACGGGCTCGAGGATGTGCACGCCCGTGAACATGGAGACGACGCCGCGGGCCGGGCGCGGCATCCCCGCGATCGACTTCACGCGGCCGTCCGGCCCCGTGATCACGGGGCTGTAATGGCGCGGATCGGGGTTCGGGATGAGGGCCAGGGTCGCGGGCGCCTGCGCGCGCTCGTGGCGGCGACGCAGCGCGGTGAGGTCGAAGTCGAAGACGACGTCGCCGTTGAGGATGAGGAGGGTCTCGTCGCCGATCCAGCGGCGGACCTTGCGCGGACCGCCACCCGTGCCCAGGATCTGGCGCTCGAACGAATAGGACACGTTCACGCCGAACCTTCGGCCGTCTCCAACGGCGGCGCGGACGCTGCGCGGGAGGTGGTGGAGGTTGATCACCACGTCTTTCACGCCGTGCCCGGCGAGCATCTCGAGGGTCCAGTGCAGCAGGGGCCGGTCGAGGACGGGCAGGACGGGCTTGGCGCGGTCGAGGGTGAGCGGCCGCATGCGAGTGCCCAGGCCCGCGGCCAGGATGATGGCCTTCACGGCGTAATTGATGCTGGTGGGCGCTGCGCCGCGCCCCCCAGCCCCCCCGCTCGCTCACGGGAGTGAATCCCGCCCGCTCGCCGCCCATGGCTGTTCACTCGAACACCATGTCGCCCTTCCCGCCGGCGGCGAAGAAGAGCGCCGCGTAGGAATCCGCGATGTAGTCGCCGGGACCGCGGCCGAGGGCGCGCGCGGCCTCGTGGATCGTCGCCACCGGCCCCTCGATCTCCAGGAAGGTGCCGATCGGCGTCTCGTCGATCACGATCTCCACATCGCGCCAGCGCCAGGCCTCGCGATATTTCTGGTAGCGGAAGACGGGGCGATACCCGAGCGCGGTCAGGATCGCGTGGAACGCGCCGCCGTCCGAGACCTCGAGCTCGGTCTCGGCTCGGCCCTTGATGCCGTCGCCGCGGTCCTGGCGCGGCCCCTTGTGGGTGACGATGGCGCGCCCCCCCTCACGCCGCAGGCGCAGCGCCTGCCCGGACCCGTAGAGCGAAGACTTCGCATCGTCGTAGAGCACGTTGTCTTCGAGGTGCCGGGGCTTCTGGAGGCTCGCGCCCAGGGCCGTCACCGCGCGGCGCGCGGCGTCCGGCCCGTCCATGCGCAGCTTGATCTCGGTCTCGACGGGCGCGGCCACCGCAGGGGACGCTCAGGCGCCTTCGACCACCCGCACCTTCATGTCGACGCGATCGTTCGGGTTGTCGCGGGCGTCCCGCGGCGAGTTCACGATCTTGTCCGCAATCTCCATCCCGCGCACCACCCGTCCGAACGCGGTGTACTCACGGTCGAGGAACCCGGAGTCCTTCACGACGATGAAGAACTGCGAGCCGGCGCTGTTGGGATCCTGGGCGCGCGCCATCGACACCACGCCGCGCTTGTGGGGCGTGTCGTTGAACTCGGCCTTGATGGTATAGCCGGGTCCGCCCGTGCCGTGGCGCGAGCGCGGCCCCTTGGGGTCCTTCGTGTTGGGGTCGCCGCCCTGGATCATGAAGCCGGGGATGACGCGGTGGAACGTCGTTCCGTCGTAGAAACCCTTCTTGGCGAGGTCCGTGAAGTTCTTGACGTGGCCGGGGGCCTTGTCGGCCAGGAACTCGATCTCGATCTCGCCGAGCGGGGTCTCGAGGATGGCGCGCGGAGCGGCCGGAGACGGCATGAACACCTCCTGGATGGCACGGGACTGCCTCAAGGAACTCTAAACGACGCTCCGCGAGAAAGCCACGGGGCCGTCTGGTATGTTGGCCCTCCAACGACGGCGCTCCCCGGAGGTCCCCGTGATCCGTCCTTTCGCCCTGCTGAGCCTGCTCGGCCTCGCGTTGTCCGCCCCCGCGGACGAGGCCACACCCGCCAAGCCGCCTCTCACCAAGGCGCAGGAACGCGAGCGGTTCCATCCCCATCGCGAAGGGATGGCCCCCGCCCCGCGGCTGGCCGGCTACGAGCGGCGCCTGCAGATGGAGAGGGAGTCGCTCCTGAAGGGGCTGCGCTTCCGGGCGGTGGGACCGGAAGTCCAGGGCGGCCGCATCGTGGACATAGAGGGGCCGGCCGCTCATCCGGATTCCTTCATCGTGGCCTTCGCCACCGGCGGCCTCTGGCGGACCGACAACCGCGGCGGGAGCTGGACGCCCCTCTTCGAGCACGAGGCGTCCATCACCATCGGCGACGTCGCGCTCGCCGACCCGGACGGCCGGACGATCTACGTCGGCAGCGGCGAGAACAACTCGAGCCGCACGTCTTATGCCGGCACCGGCGTCTTCAAGACCACGGACGGCGGCCAGACCTGGCGCAACGTCGGCCTCACCGATTCGCACCACATCGGCCGCGTGGTCGTCGACGCCCGCGACCCGCGCACCGTCTACGTCGCCGCCAGCGGCCACCTCTACACGGACAATACCGAGCGCGGCGTCTACAAGACGACGGACGGGGGCGAGACCTGGACGCGCGTGCTGTACGTGGACGAGCGCACGGGCGCCATCGATCTCGTGCAGGACCCGAGCCGGCCCGAGGTCCTCTACGCGGCCATGTGGGAGAAGGCGCGCACCGCCCGCAACTTCCTGGAGAGCGGGCCGGGCAGCGGCATCTGGAAGACGATCGACGGCGGCACGCACTGGACGCGCCTGGGCGGCGGCCTCCCCACCGGCGCCACCGTCGGCCGCATCGGCCTCGCCCTCTCCGCCGCGCGGCCCCAGACCGTGTACGCCGTCATCGACAACCAGACGCTGCGTCCGGAGTCCGACCCCCTCGACGAGGAGACGCCCCCCGGCGAGCTGACCGCGCGCCGCCTGCGCCCGCTGTCCGCGGACGCCTTCGCCCGCCTCGACGACGCGGTGGTGACGCGCTTCCTGCGCCGCTACGACTACCCGAAGTCGCTCAAGGCGGCGGCCCTCAAGCGCGACGTCAAGGCGGGGAAGATCACGGTCGCCGACCTCCTCGCCTACCTGACCGACGCGAACCGCGATCTCTTCGAGCGCCAGATCGAGGGGTCCGAGATCTACCGCACGGACGACGGCGGCGCCACCTGGGCCCGCACCCACAAGGACCGGCTCGAGAAGATCTACTACTCCTACGGCTACTACTTCGGCCGCATCAACGTGGACCCGACGGATGCCGATCGCCTCTATTTCGGAGGCGTGCCCATGCTCGGCTCGGCCGACGGGGGCAAGACGTGGAAGGGCCTCGACGAGCGCGGCGTGCACGTCGACCACCACGTCATGTTCGTGGACCCGCGCGCGCCCAACCGCCTGGCCCTCGGCAACGACGGCGGCCTCAACCTCTCGTTCGACCACGGGGAGACCTGGACGAAGGTCAACAACCTCCCCGTCGGGCAGTTCACGACCATCGCCCTCGACGACGCGAAGCCGTACAACATCGTCGGCGGCCTGCAGGACAACGGGGTCATGCGCGGCCCCTCGACGTACGTTCCCGGCAAGAGCGACCCCGCGGCCTGGAAGTCGATCTACGGCGGGGACGGGGCGGCGGTGGCCATCGACCCCAAGGATCCTTCGATCGTCTACACGGGCTACCAGTTCGGCTACTCCGCGCGCCTGAACCTCAAGACGGGCGAGCGCACGCGCATCCGCCCGCGTCCCGAGCTGAGCGCGGAGAAGAAGGAGAAGCCGCTCCGCTACAACTGGGTGACGCCGCTCATCGTGTCCCCCCACTCCCGCGAGATCCTCTACTACGGCGCCAATCGGCTGTACCGCTCGTTCGACCGCGGTGAGACGTGGGCCCCGATCTCCGAGGACCTCACCTCCAGCCTCGAGCAGGGCGACGTGCCCTTCGGGACGATCACGACCGTGAGCGAGTCGCCGAAGCGCTTCGGCCTCCTCTACGCGGGCACGGACGAAGGCAAGGTCTGGCTGACGCGCGACGGCGGGCTCAGCTGGAGCGATCTCTCCAGTGGGCTCGCCCCTGGCCGCTGGGTCACGCGCGTCGTGGCCTCGAGCTTCGACGAGGGCACCGTGTACGTGAGCCAGAGCGGCTATCGGGACGACGAGTTCACGCCCTACCTGTTCCGCTCGACCGATTACGGCAAGACCTGGGAGTCGCTGGCCGCGGGCCTGCCCGCGGAGCCCCTGAACACGGTGCGCGAGGATCCCAAGGCGAACAACCTCCTGTACGTCGGCACCGACATGGGCGTGTTCGTCTCGCTCGACTCCGGCAAGACGTGGACGGCCATGGCGGGCGGACTTCCCCACGTCCCCGTGCACGACCTCCAGGTGCACCCGCGCGAGGGCGACCTCGTGCTCGGCACCCATGGGCGCAGCGTGTACCTGACGGAGGCGGCCCCCCTGCGCAAGCTCACGCCGGAGGTGATGGGCAAGGCCGTCTTCGCCTTCCCGGTCAAAGACGTCCCCGGCGACCCCGGGCGCGGCTATGGCGAGCATCCGTGGATCACGTGGCCGCGGCAGGCGGTGGTGGCGCGCGTGCCCTACTGGGCGAAGGACGCGGGACCGGTCACGATCGCCATCAAGGACGAGAACGGCAGCGCCTGGCAGCAGCTCAGCGACACGGCGCAGCCCGGGATGAACGTGCTCGAATACGACCTCGGCGTGGACGCCGCGCGGGC
>Ga0111539_10002299_pt1 | contig 25405 bp, 26 predicted proteins | sample RhiMethybrSRZTD1_FD_79667 | JGI IMG/M metagenome (GOLD analysis project Ga0111539, IMG submission 79667) | Populus rhizosphere microbial communities from Tennessee, USA - Rhizosphere MetaG P. TD hybrid SRZTD1 (version 2) (version 2) | ecosystem: Host-associated > Plants > Roots > Rhizosphere >...
GGGTTGGGGTCGCGTGTATCACGACGATCGGCTCTATGCGGCCGGTCTCGAGGCGATTGACCGCGCGATATCTCTCGCGCCCGGTAAGCGAATCGTCATCGATGATCCGGCCCTCGGGATGCGCACGGCCGAGGAACTGAAAGCGGAGCTCCAGGCAGGTCTCCGGCGAGATGCGTCAGACTTCAACCCGATGCGACTGTTCCAGGAACGGAAATGACGCCTCTTCGCGAGGCAGTCGCGCTGCCCGTCGTGTTCCTGACCGTCCTCTTGCTTGGCGGCCTTCGGGTGGCCGACACCATCACACTCACGCCGCCATCGCCGTATATGCTGATCCTGGGCCTGCTGCTTGTGCGACTTGTCGTGCAAAGCGGCGCGCTGGCACCAGAGCGGCTCCTGTCATCATCGCGATCATCGCTTGCCAATCTGAACGGCGCGGTGGTGGTCGCGACGCTGTGGGTCGCCGGGGCGCAGACCCTGGCCGTGCTGGCGCCTGAGTCCGGGCTGCCGCGGCTCGCCGTCAGCGTCTTTTTCTTGCTCCTGCTGCTCAACACAGCGGCAGTTTCGCCAGACCGCACGCGGCTACTGCGCAGCTTCGCGGTCACCTTCGGGGCCGCGTACGTCCTGAAGTTCGTCGTCCTCCACGAATTGTCGGCGCCAGGAGGCAGCCGCCTGGGTGGGGCGCTTCGTGCACTTGTCGACGGCGTGACCCTTGGCGCGTTGATTCAGGAGGTGCCGAGTCGGATCACGGCATACACCGCCTTATCCGCGGTGACGCTGTTCCTGCTAGGGATATTCCTGCTGCCGCACCGTCGACCGGAGCCTGGTGGATTGACGCGCCGGCACGACATCCGCACACTAAGCGGCATCTGACCGCATGCTCACGCGAGGCGAGGCGAGGCGCGGCGAGGATAGACGAATGCCACGTGCAACGAAGAAGCAGGCGACCAAGCGATCGCACAAGCGAGTCGCTGATTCCAAGCCGGCGCCAGGCCTGTTCAGTCAGCGCGGGGTGATCAGCGCCCCTCGCTCAAGGGCCGAACTGAAGCACCTGAAATGGGAGAGCGTCGAGCTGGAGCAACTCAATCCGTTGCTCCAGCGTCAGTTCATCGTCGGGCGAGACATCATGATCGCCCGCGTGCTGTTGAAAAAGGGCTGCATTGTTCCGGAGCACCGCCACGTCAACGAGCAGGTGACGTACATTCTCGAGGGGGCGTTGAAATTCACGATTGATGGGCGTGAGATCGTCGTCCACGCTGGGGAAGTGCTGACCATTCCGCCGAACATGCCGCATGCGGCGGAAGCGATACTCGACACGGTTGACCTGGACGTGTTCAATCCTCCGCGCGCCGACTGGATCAACAAGGACGACCGGTATCTTCGCGAGCCGGCCGCGCGAGTGCCGATTCAGAAGTAAGCGATTCGGGTTAAACTTCGGGCTGAGACCTGAGACTCGAGAACCCGCCAAGAACAAGGAGTTCACCATGCGTCTCGCCATTCTGAGCTGTGGGCTGGTCGTCACGGCCGTTCTGTCCGTCGCCGGCCAATCACAAAAGCCCGTCACCCCCGCACCGGCCCGAGCAGCGGTCCCCAAGATCAACAAGGCCGCACCGGCTGCGCGGATGCCCGACGGCCGTCCCGACTTGCAAGGAACGTGGGACTTCGCGCAGCTGACGCCGTTCGAGCGGCCGGACGCGTTCAAGGACAAGGACGCGGTGACGGATCAGGAGGTTGAGGAATTCGCGCAGCGCCGAATCGACACCGGCAACAAGGACCGCCGCGACGGCGGCGCAGCCGCCGACGTGGAACGGGCCTACAACGATTTCTGGTGGGATTTCGGCACGCGTGTCGCCAAGCAGACCTCACTCGTCGTGGATCCCCCCGACGGCCGCATCCCCGAGTTGACGGCGGAAGCGAGAGCACGGCAGCAGGCCCGCGGCAGAGGGGCCAGGTACGACGACGTCGAGGACCGGCCGCTGGCCGAGCGCTGCATTCTCGGATTCAACTCCGGGCCGCCGATGGTGCCGAGCGCGTACAACAACAACGTCCAGATCGTCCAGACGCCGGATCACGTCGTCATCCTCAACGAGATGATCCATAGCGCGCGGGTCGTGGATCTCACCAGGAAGACGCATGCGCCGAGCACGATCCGATCGCTCACCGGCGACTCGATCGGCCGCTGGGAAGGGGATACGCTGATCGTCGATACCACGAACTTCCTGAAGGACGGCGCCTTCCGCGGCGCGACCGCGAACATGCACCTCGTCGAGCGGTTTACGCGCATCAATCGTGAGGCGCTGCGCTACGACTTCACGGTCAACGACCCGGCGACGTGGACGAAACCCTGGACGGCCTCGATCCCGATGGTTCGGACCGATGAGCAGATGTTCGAGTACGCCTGCCATGAAGGCAACCATGCACTCGAGGGCGTCCTGAAAGGCGCGCGTTTCCAGGAGACGCTTCCACCCGGACAGAAGTAAGGCGCTAGGCCGCCCCTTCTTCGGGAGCAATCCGGATCAGGCGCTTGCCGAGATTCTCGCCACGATAGAGGCCCGCGATCGAGCCGGGCGCCTGTTCGATGCCGTCGAGAATGTCCTCCCGGTAGCGAATCTGCCCGCCACGCACCCAGCCCTCGAGCTCGTGCAGTGCCTCGGGAAAGCGCTGCGTGTAGTCAAAGCTGAGAAAGCCCTGCATGCGCGCCCGCTTGACGAGGAGATGGCGCTCCACCCGTGGTCCCTGGGGTAGCGGGTCCCAGTTTGCGACGGAAGCCGTGCCGCAGATAACCACACGGGCACCCACATTGAGATGGCGCATGACGGCATCGCTAATGCGGCCGGCTGTATTGTCGAAGTAGACGTCGACTCCCCCATCGCGCGCGCCGCACGCGGCATCGAGCGCCGATTCGAAATCGTCGGCCTTGTAGTCGACGGCCGCGTCGTAGCCGAACTCCTCCTTGCACATGCGCACTTTCTCCAGCCCGCCGGCGATGCCGACGGTACGGCATCCCTTGATCCTGGCGATTTGACCGACGCACGATCCGACCGCTCCCGCCGCCGTGGATACCACCACGGTCTCGCCCGCCCTGGGTTGACCAACATCCAGCAAGGCGAAATACGCCGTCAGGCCATTGAGGCCAAGGACGCCGAGCGACGTCGAGATCGGCAAGCCTGAGCCAGCGACCGCGCGCAGGATCGCCTCGGCGTTCACCACGGCGTAGTCCTGCCAGCCGAACATGCCGGTCACGTAGTCGCCGACGGTGAAATCGGGATGTCGCGATTCTTCGATGCGCCCGACGGCACGCGCGCGCATGACCGCACCAAGCGCGACAGGTTCGGAATAGTTGGCGACCGCGCTCACCCACCCGCGCATCGCAGGTTCGACCGACAGGTAGATGTTGCGCACCAGAACCTGGCCATCCGCGGCGTCGGGCACAGGTACCTCGACGATCTCGAAATGCTCCGCCTGGGGAATGCCGGACGGCCTCGATTTCAGTCTGACTTGCCGATTCGCGCGTTGATGCATGTGTCTCGCCGATGCCACGAAGTGGCGAGGGCGGAAGCTACCTCAGCGTCTGCGTTCCGTCCGGATCCGGCCTGAAGACCAGATACTCCATGTCGCCTTCGATATTCGCCCACAGGTGAGGCGTGCGCCCCGGGGTAATGATCACGTCGCCCGGGACGACGTGCCGGCTCGTGCCGCCGTCAATCTTCGTGCCGGTGAAGTTGCCGCCGGGCCGCGCCGGCGGACGACCGTCCGGAATCGTGCCGCCAGTGATCAGCGTCGCCGATCCCTTGAGCATGTACAGAATCTCGGTCATGTTCGTGTCGTGGTAGATCGCGTCCTGGGGCGAGTCCTTCGGCCTGGTCACTGCGTAGACGCCCACCTTGTAGCCGCCGACGTCAACCACGCGGATCGGGCTGTCCAATATCCGCCCGGGCGGCATCTTCGCAATGAAGTCCTGAATCTGATCCTTCGTGACGTGCGTTGCCGGTGCCGTCTTTGGGGCCACGACAGGCTGCTGAGCGGCCACCACCCCTAACCACAACCCAGCACTGACAACGGTCGCCGTGAGTTTCATGCTCGTCATGGCCGGCAGTATATGCCCGTCTCGCGGCGCCGAGCGCGCCGAAACTTGAGGACGCGGCCGCTGGTGCTTGGCCTATCGTCGACAGAGCTCAAGCTCAGCACAGTCCAACGGCTTCGGGCACGGATGTTGCCTCTCTTCTAAAGGCCATGCTGAGATTAATCTCTCGCCTGTCACCCGTACTACTTGGGCTGGGCTTGGCGACCGCCTGCGCTGCCCCATTGTTGCGATCCACCGCCACGTCGGCCGCTCCTCCGCCAATCCATGAACTCTGGCAAGGCAGGGATCAGTCGAGCCTGGATCTGTTCTACGGCGTCGGCGGCGAAGCGGCTGCGCCGAAGCCGAACACGCAATTCAAATTCATCAAGGAAGACACGACCGGCGCGAGCCCCGGTTATACGGTTCGCGATGAGGAAGGCCACGAGTGGGACGTCAAGCTTGGCGTAGAGGTTCAACCTGAAATCGTGGTCTCGCGGTTGCTGTGGGCCCTGGGCTATCACCAGCCGCCAACGTACTACCTCGCCAGCGGATGGAAGCTTTCCGGCGCCCCGGGAAATCTGAAGACGGCTCAAGGCCCGCAGAACGCTGCGCGCTTCCGGCCCGAACGTCCGAACGAGAAGGTCGTTCAGGATTGGTCGTGGTATGAAAATCCGTTCGTCGGTACGCGTGAATTCAAGGGCCTCGTACTCGCCAACTTCATGTTGAGCCAGATGGACCTCAAGACGTCCAACAACAAGCTTTATGAAGTCGACCCGCCCGTCAACGGTGCTTCGCGGCTGTTCGTCGTCCGCGACCTCGGATACGCACTCGGAAAAGAGTCGCCGAAATTGGGCTGGCTGCGCTGGCGATGGATGCGCGGATCGAAGAATGACATCGACGATTTTGAGGAGACCGGATTCTTCAGGCAGGTCGAAAACCGCCTCGAATTCGACTACCAGGGGCTCGACCCCGACCTGTTCGAGGGAATCTCGACGTCGGACATCAGATGGCTCTGCGAGCAGTTCGCGCGACTGAGCGACAGCCAGTTCGACGACGCCTTCCGCGCCGCTTCCTATCCACAAGATATCCGCGCACGTTACATCAAAAAGATCAAGGAGAAGATCGATCAAGGACGGGCGGTCGCGAATCAGTAAAAGCGTTGATCCACCATCCATCTCTTCTTGTCGCCGCACTTGGCAGCCAAATTGCTGCGCGGGGATTCCGAGGAGTGCATGTTTCCAATCGGAGATGATGATCAGGGGCAACCCAACGGCGCGGCGATCGTCACGATCGCGCTGATCGTCCTCAATGTTCTCGCGTTCGTGTTAGAGCTGGGCCAGGGGTCCGAAGGCGCCCTCCAGTCGTTCATCACGGCGTGGGGTGTCGTGCCGCGCGAATACAGCGTCGGTCGCGATCTACCGCCGAGCATTCCACTGCCCTACTGGTCGACGCTGATCACCTCCATGTTCCTTCATGGCGGATGGCTGCACCTGGGCGGCAACATGCTCTACCTGTGGATCTTCGGTGACAACATCGAACGCGCGATGGGCAGCGCGCGGTTCCTGATGTTCTATCTGATCTGCGGCATCGCCGCCGGTCTGGCGCACATCGCATTCAGCGGCGGCTCCGCGATTCCAAGCGTCGGCGCATCCGGTGCAATCAGCGGCGTGCTCGGTGGTTACCTGCTGCTCTTCCCCCAGAACCGCGTTCGCGTGCTCACGCGCGGAGGCATCACCTCTGTTCCGGCCATCGTCGTACTCGGCTTCTGGATTGTGATTCAGTTGATCAGTCAGGTCGGCTCGATTGCACAGACGAGCGAAGGCGGTGGTGTCGCGTACATGGCACACATCGGTGGTTTTGTCGCCGGACTCGTGCTGGTCAAACTCTTCACTGTGCGACGGCTTGCCGCCGCCTGAGCCGAGTTCCGGACTGGGAATCTCACGACTGCCGCAGCGCCACGACCGGCTCAACCTTCATGGCGCGTCGCGCTGGGGGAAATGGCAGGCTGCGGCGGCGACCGCGGTCAGCAACAGCGAGACAGTGACGAACGTCAACGGATCCGGGGCGCGGTCACGCCAAATAGCAGACTCGAACCCGCCCGACCCAGCCACCAGGCTCCCACGAGCCCCAGCGCGAGACCAGTCAGGCTGAGCATGAGCCACTCGCCGAGAATCATGCGGCAGATATCGCCGGGCCGTGCGCCGATGGCCATGCGCAAGCCGATTTCCTGTGCGTGTGGCGATCGAATACTGGATGAGCCGTAGATAACAACTCCTCTATCGCCACGCCCACTTTTGCGCTGAATGGTTTGCGAAATCCCGACGCGCACCGTGAACTCTGGGGCGATTGGGCCGGCCTCGATCCGCTCCACGTGCCGCAACCTCTCCTCGAGGCCCTTCCGTTCTTCGATGGGGCGTCAGACCGCCGACGCGTGTGAGGAGATTTCCCGTGAGCGCGGCGTGGTCCTGACGAGCACCCAACTCCGGGAGTTCATCGATTTTCGGATCCTCCTGCCTGAGCGACAGCCGCCCTCAGAGTAAGACGACCCTGTTCACGCTGTGACTCCGCGTTTTCAAGCGCCCAGTGGCGCAGGTGGATTCGGTGATCCGTGGATCAGTGCATGCGGTCACTTGTCGCGCAGCCCCACGGCGTCAGCTCGCCAGAACGCGTCGGGGTACACCAGGGTTCCGGTCATCCACGCCTCGTACCGCGGCAGCGGCAGCACCATGAAGGCTGCCGTCGGGATGCGCGTGGATGGGGCGATGAACCCCAGCTGTGCCGCCTGACGGAAGCCGAACCGCGGGTAGTAACTTGGGTGGCCTTCTAGAAACACCACTGGCTCATTCCGCCGAGACAGTACGGTGACGCTCTCGTGAATGAGGCGGCTGCCGATCCCTGAACGCTGCAGATCCTTGCGCACGCCGATGGGGCTCAGGAGCAACACATCGACGAGTCGACGCGGCGCGTCAAGAATTGCATGCGAATACAGCACATGACCCACCAACTCGCCATTGAGTTCGGCGACGAACGAGAGTTCGCCGTCCCAGCTCCATGACTCGCGGAGCAGATCGAGCAACGCCCCGATGGCGGACGCACCGTGGAAGGCGTTGAGCGACAGCGAGCGCACCGTCGCGAACTCGTCGGGGCGCATCACGCGCACGACGGCGTCCGAGTGATGCGTCATCAAGCCCCACGCTCCATGCTTCAGGCTCAACAGAATAGCCGCGACTGGGGCGGTGCCTGGACCGGCCGGCGATCGAGCCTTCCCAGGGGCCCGATCTTGACGTGCTACACACGTAGCACTATGATGCTATGACTGTAGCAGTGAGGTGCCTGAATGAAACGGCCAACGCTCTCCTTGGAACGGCTGACGCGCCGCGAGCGCGAAATCATGAACGCCGTGTTTGCCCTGGCCAATCGCGCCTCGGCTGAAGAGATCCGCGCCCGTTTGATCAACCCGCCCGGTTATTCGGCCGTGCGGGCGATGCTCGCACGCCTGGAGCACAAGGGCCACCTGCGGCACCAGGAAGACGGCACGCGGTACCTTTACTCGGCGATCCTGTCGCCAGCTGCCGCCCGGCGTGCCGCCCTGCAGCAGCATCTGCGTGTCTTCTTTCGCGGCTCAGTCGGGCAAATGGTCACAACGCTGCTCCGACAAGAAGAGTGGACCGACGATGAATTGGACGCGCTTCAGGCCGAGATCCAACGGGTTCGCAGCGGAAGGAGATCATCATGATCGAGCTGTTCCTTGTCGTGAAAGCGACCATCGTGATGGTGCTGGCCCTGGGAGGGGCGTATCTGATTCGCAACCGCCGGGCATCGATCCGTCACGTTCTGCTCGCCTCCGCGTTTCTCGCGTTGATCGCCTTGCCCATCGCCGCGGCTCTTCTGCCTCCCGTCAGCCTAGAGATCCCGATCATTCCCGCCACCGGCGTGAGGGCATCGGCCATCGTGTGGCCAGATAGCCAAGCCAGCGGTACGACGACCGTTGTCGGCCGCTCTCCGCAGCGGGCGCACACGAGTGCCGGCCGGGGGCTCTCGACGGTTTCGGCGTTGACGATCCTCCGTCTTGCGTGGGCTGTAGGCACCGTGCTCTTTCTCGTTCCGATCGTCGCGCCGTTTTGGTGTCTACGATCCATTCGTCGTGACGGGTTACCCTGGCCGCGGGGCGAAGCCATCGTTCGCGAGCTCGCGCGCGAGGGCGGCATCCCTCGCCATATTGACCTGCGGCTTCACGAGACCATCCAAGCGCCCGCGATGTTTGGGTGCGTCCGGCCCCTGATTGCACTGCCGTCCGATGCGCCCGACTGGAACGAGGCAGACGTTCGGCGGGCCCTGGTCCACGAGTTGACACACATCCGTCGCTCCGATTGGCCCGTCCACCTTGTGGCCCGCGTCGTATCGGCCATTTATTGGTTTCACCCGCTGGTCTGGTCGGCTTGGCGCCTCTTGCGGCTCGACGCGGAACGAGCCTGCGATGATGCGGTCCTCGGCGGCACGGAGCGAACCGCATACGCCGACCAGCTCGTCACGCTCGCGCGACGACTCTCGCGCAGCGGAGCCCGCCCTTTAATGTCCATGGCGAGCCGGAGCGATCTGCACGCCCGGGTCGCCGCCGTGCTGGATGGCAATCGCCCGCGAGGACGAGCGGGAATGATTGCAAGTGCCGTCACATTGGCCACTGCCCTCTCGGTCGGAGTGCTCGTCGCCCCGCTGCGAGCCGTAGGTCGATCGCTCCCACCGATGACCCAGATTCCGACGACCCCTGCGGCTCAGCTCAATGCCGACTCCGTGAGCGCGCGTCAACTTCCCAGCCAGTCACCAGTCGTCTCTTCTGCGCGACGGATCTCAAGCAGTGCTGGAATGGTTCGCCCGAGCAGTAGTGAGATGGCGCCCTCGCCCAAACAAGTCGACGCTCAGATCGTGGCGACCGTAAACGGAGAGAGCTTCACGACGAAGGACGTGCGCTCTTCTCAGGCCCTCGTCGCGGCAGTCGACGAAATGCTGGTCGCGCAACGAGGAAGGCAGCTTGGCTACATACTCAGCAACGAGCAGTTCGCGAACATCATCGTCAACATCCGGAGAGACAACAAGCTCGAGACCGACGAACAGTTTCAGGCCGCCCTCGAGCAGGAAGGTCTGACAATTGAGGATCTGCGAAATAACCTGGAACACCAGATGATCAGGCAGCGGGTGGAGCAGAACGAAGTACTCGCAAAGCTCGTCATCGCCGACGATGAAGCGCAGAACTACTACGACGCCCACCCAAACGAGTTCCCGCTGATGCCATTCGAGCAAGCCCGCGATCAGATCAAGGCACAGGTGATCGCAGCCCGCAGCAAACAGGAATGGGATAGGTACGTCGATTCCCTGCGGTCTCAAGCGACTATCGAGTGGAACAGTCCGGATCTCAAACGAGCGTACGAAAGCGCCCTCGCCAACAAGTGAAGCACCGTTGAGTCGTTGGCTGGCGCCGCGCGGCTACTGAAGACCCCCACGCACCGACGTAATCCGTTGCGTGTTGAAGCCCAACCAGTGCATGCGCCCGATGTAGCGCGCGTGTTCGACCTTGATGCAGCGATCCATGATCACCGACACACCGCCGGCCTCGGCGATGCGCGTGGCTTCCTGATTGATCACGCCGAACTGGCACCAGATGTTCCCGGCACCGATCTCGACGGCCTCGCGGGCAATCGCCGGCAGCGCGTCCGGCGCACGAAAGACGTTGACGATGTCCAGCGGAACCGGCACCTCACCGAGGCTCTTGAAGCACTTCTCCCCAAGGATCTCCGCCTCGCGTGGGTTGACCGGAATCACGCGGTATCCATGCCGTTTGAGGTAGTAGCCGACGAAGTAACTCGCTCGCAGCTCATTGGTCGAAAGTCCGACAACGGCGATGGTCTTGGCGCCGAGGAGGACCCGCTGAATCGTCAACGGATCCTGATAGCGCGCCAGATCGAACACAGCGGGATCGGCAGGAGTCATGGCACTGATTCAGAGCGTGGCGACTTCGGTTGACGAAGCAGAGGCAGCCCGCGCGAAGCCCTGTTCGAGGTCCCAAATCAGGTCGTCGATTGATTCGGTCCCGACAGAGAGACGGATCGTTCCCGGCCCGACACCCGCAGCCCGCAACTCATCGTCGTTGAGCTGACGATGTGTCGTGCTGGCCGGGTGGATGATGAGGCTCTTCGAATCGCCGACGTTGGCGAGGTGCGACCACAACGTGACGCCGCGAATGAAATCCTGTCCGGCCGCGCGCCCGCCGCGGCAGTCGAAGGAGAAGACCGCACCTGCGCCGAGAGGCAGATACTTGTCCACGAGCCCGCGGTAGCGGCTTGTCGGCAACCCCGGGTAGGTGACGTTCGACGCGAGCTCGTTCGACTCGAGATAACTGGCGACGGCGACGGCGTTCTCGACATGGCGCGCCATTCGCAACGACAGTGTCTCGAGCCCCTGCAGAAACAGGAACGCATTGAACGGACTCATGGCCGCGCCGAGATCTCGCAGTGTCTCGGCCCGCAACTTCATCAGAAAGCCGTAGGTGCCGAATGTTTCGTGGAACTGGAGCCCGTGGTAGGCGGGCGACGGGTCCGCGATCACGGGAAATCGGCCGTTGGACCAGTTGAACTCGCCCGAGTCCACGACGATCCCACCGATGCTCGTGCCGTGGCCGCCGATGAACTTCGTCGCCGAGTGCAAGACAATGTCGGCGCCCCATTCGATGGGGCGGCAGAGATACGGCGTCGCGAACGTGTTGTCCACGATCAGCGGGAGCTTATGCTCGTGCGCGATCGCCGCGATCGCCGCGATGTCGAGCACGTTGCCAGCCGGGTTCCCGATCGTCTCGCCGTAGAACGCCTTGGTGTTGTCGCGGACGGCCGCCTTCCACGCATCAGGATCGTCGGGATTGACCCAGGTGAGATCCACCGACATCTTGCGCAGCATGTGCTTGAACTGATTGACTGTGCCTCCATACAGCGCAGACGACGACACCAGGTGGTCGCCGGGTTGGAGCATCGTGAACAACGCGGCAGCCTGCGCCGCGATCCCGCTGGCAAACGCGACGGCGCCGCATCCGCCTTCGAGGCTGGCCATGCGTTCCTCGAACACGGCGACCGTCGGGTTCATGATGCGGGAGTACGTATTTCCGTACTCCTGGAGGTTGAAGTAGGCCGCGGCCGATTCCGGGTCCTCGAACACGTAACTCGTCGTCTGATAAATCGGTACGGCACGCGCGCCGGTATTCGGGTCTGGCCGCTGTCCTGCGTGCACCTGTCGGGTGGCAAATCCAAACTTGCGCGATTGTTCCATGGGTGTTCTCTACCTTAACCGGGGCTCTGCCCCGGACCGCGGCTCGGTCGCTAGCGGGGGCGCTCCCCCGCAGGCGCGCCGTGCGCGCCTAGACTGTCACTTCGTCAGGAAGTTCTGGATCATAGGCGTCTGGCGTCCTTCCTCCAAGAGGAAGCAGTCATGTCCGTACGGCGCGTCGATCACGTGAAGCTCGACGTCCTTTCCCAGAGCTTGAAGCGCCGACGCGAGCTGCTCCGAGCCCGAGGGCGGATACAGCCAATCGGAGCTGAACGCGATCAGCAGCGTTCTCGCGGTGACATGGCGCAGCGCATTCTTCAGATCGCCATTCCCGTATTGCCGAGCCAGGTCGAAATAGGTCAGCGCCCGCGACGTGTACAGATACGTGTTCGCGTCGAAGCGCTTGACGAATGTGTCCGCCTGGTGGCGCAGGTAGCTTTCAATCTCAAATTCCGGATCCGTGAGCGTGTAGCGGATGTCGTCGGCGAACTGCAGACGACGGGCGAACTTGTCGCCGAGCGACTTCGCCGACAGATAGGTGACGTGGCCGACCATACGCGCCACGCCCATGCCTGCATGCGGCGCCCGTCCGGTGCCGTAGTAGTGGCCGTGCTGCCAATCCGGATCGGCGGTAATCGCGCTGCGCGCGATCGCGTTCCAGGCTAGTCCTTGCGGCTGCAGCGCATGCGTGCTCGCGATCACCACGATCGCGTCGACCCGATCGGGATAGAGGATGGTCCACTCGAGCGCCTGCATGCCGCCCAACGATCCGCCGGCGATGGCAGCGAGCCGCGCGATGCCGAGCTGGTCGAGGAAGGCGCGTTCGGCCCGGACCATGTCGGCGACCGTGATGACGGGAAAGTCGGATCCGTAAGGCTTGCCGGTCGCGGGGTTGGTGGACGATGGCCCGGTCGTCCCACGGCATCCGCCGAGGAGATTGGTGCTGACAACAAAAAATTGTTCGGTATCGAAGGCCTTACCGGGGCCGATCATGCCGTCCCACCAGCCGAGGCCGCGGCCGCTGGGGCCGTCGCGATCCTCGGCGCGGAAGCCATCCCTGGTGCTCTCAGGTGGCGGCGTTTTGGCGAACCCCGCCGCGTGCGCATCGCCGCTCAGCGCGTGACAGACGAGAATCACGTTGTCGCGCGCCGGCGAGAGCGTCCCGTAGGTTTCGTAGGCGATGCGGACTGGATGCAATGGCCGTCCACAGTCGAGCTCGAGCGGCGCCGGCAGATCGAGGAACTGCGTTTCGACCGTGCCGACCGAGCCCGCGGCGATTTTCGACGCTGGTGTCGCCATGCGGGCGATCATATCTTCAGTCTCTCCGCAATGGTCATGGCCGATGTATGATGCGGGACTTCGGCTAGTCTTCTGTCACACCGAAAGGGGCTCACAATGGCTATGACGAGCGTCAACAACGGAGTCAATGTCCAGGCGCTGTTGGACGCGCGGGAAGTACTCAAGGGCGCGCCGGAAGCGGCCAAGTTCACGTGGCGGGCATCGTGCAAATGGCAGAACGGCACCTACAGCAAGACCGATGTCCAGGGCTTCTTCGGGCTCGGGCAGGAGCAGCAGCACAAGACCGAAACCTCGTTCGACGCGGATCATCCCGAGATCTTCGCCTCCGAAGACAGGGGCATCACGCCGATCGAGTATGTGCTCGTCGGCCTCGCGAGCTGCCTCACCGCCGGCGTTGCGGCGGTGGCTCAGAATCGCGGCGTCCAGCTCCGGTCGGTGGAGTCGAAGCTCGAAGGCACGATGGACATCCGCGGCATCCTCGGCGTCGACAGCGACGTGCGGAACGGTTACGACGACATCAAGGTGACGTTCAAGATTGACGCGGATGCGTCGAAGAAGGATATCGAGGCGCTCGTCGCGCAGTCGCAGAAGCGCTCGGCGGTATACGACGTCATCACCAACCCGGTGAACGTCACCGTCGAAGTGGTCTAAACGAGAAGCGGACCAAACAACGCCGGGTTGCCACGGCTGGAGCGACCCCATCGAACACGTCACCACGGTCGTCATCGGGGCCGGGCATGCCGGGCTCGCGGCGAGTCGATGTCTCACCGCGCGATCGATCGATCACGTGATCCTCGAGCGCGGCGAGGTCGCCAACTCCTGGCGCCGCCAGCGTTGGGACTCGCTCCGGCTTCTGACGCCGAACTGGCAAAGTCGGCTGCCCTCGTATCGGTACGAGGGCGCTGATCCGGACGGCTACATGACGACCGGCGAGGTGATCGAATTCATCTCGCGCTATGGCGTCGTGTCCAGTGCGCCCGTCCGCACCCACACCACGGTGACGTCGGTCAGGCCAACCGACGCGGGATACCACGTCGCCACCAACAACGGCGACTTTCGCTGTCGGACGCTCGTGCTGGCCACCGGGGCCTGCAACGTTCCGAGTGTCCCCTCGCTTCGCGCCGCGGTGCCGACGTCCATCCAGTCGGTCACGCCATTCGACTACGGAAATCCGACTCGGCTGCCGGAAGGGGGCGTGTTGATCGTGGGCGCCTCGGCCACTGGCGTGCAGCTCGCGGACGAAATCCACCGCTCGGGTCGTCCGGTGACGCTCTCGGTCGGCGAACACGTGCGACTGCCCAGAACCTATCGAGGGCGCGACGTGCTCTGGTGGATGGACGCGTCGGGCGTCTGGAACCAACGGTACGATCAAATCGACGACCTGACGCGTGCCCGAAGGCTCCCCTCACCGCAGCTGGTCGGCACTCCCGAGCGGACGACGCTCGATCTCAACGCGCTCAGCGCGGTTGGCGTCGAACTCGTGGGGCGGCTCGCCGCAGTGCGCGACGGTCGGGCGTTGTTCTCGGGAGGGTTGCGCAATCAGTTCGCGCTGGCCGATCTGAAAATGGAGCGGCTGCTGGATACCTTTGACGAGTGGGCGCACACCCGCCATCACGACGACGACGTCCCCCCGCCGGAGCGGTTCGAGGCGAGCCGAGCGCCGGCCTCGTCACGGCTCAGTCTCGACCTTCGCAACGGTGAAATCCGATCGATCGTGTGGGCCACTGGTTTTCGTCCGGAGTACCGCTGGCTCGAGGTGCCGGTCATCGATCACAAGGGCTACCTGCGGCACGACGGCGGCGTCGTCGATGCCCCGGGGATGTATGCGTTAGGCCTGCCGGTCCTTCGCCGGCGCAAGTCCAGTTTCATCCATGGTGCCGAGGACGACGCGCACGACGTGGTCGATCATCTCGCCGCCTATCTTGCAACCGCCCATCGAGTCTAACGTCCCGTCACCGCCGGGCGACTTGGGCACGACTCGCTTGTCGGACTCGTGGGAATGAGCCTACTAGGCTGTCGCTTCCGGCAGCGTGGTGAGTGCCGCCAGAGCCCGCACTTCGCGCGACATCTCCGTGCTGAACGCCCGGTGAAGTGTCTGCAGCTCCGCATCGGGGCGCGCGAACGAAGCGATCTCATCCGTCAGGTGGAACAGCGTCCTGGAAAGCTCGAGCCGCGTCGACTCGTACGATGTCGGAACCGTCGCTACGTCGTGGATGATCGCGCGCGCCAGCAGTTCAGCATCGCGAAGCGCGTCGGTGATGCCATGAGCCGTGATCGGATCTTTGAAGTAGGAGGCGTCACCGACAAGCGCCCATCCAGGCCCTGAACTCGTTCGGATGAACCCGGGATGTCCACCGAACCCTCGAATCCGTTCGACCCGACGGGCCTCGGCGAACCTTGCCTCGAAATCAGGGGCGACCTCACGAAGGAACCGCGTGTAGGCAGCCTCCACGTCCCCGCCGATTTCCCGACCAAACCGGTCCGCCGGGACGGCGACAAAAATACAGGACGCATCGTCGTTGGTTGGGATCATCCCCATGCCGATCCCTGGGCGGAAACGCCAGTAGAACTCGTCGATCGGAAAATGCTGCCAGTAGCTGTAGAGGACGCCGCCCGCGTGGCGGCCCTCGAGCAGCGGCGCGGCGCCGACCAGGCGCGCGACGCTCGAATAGAGCCCATCGGCGCCGACGATGAAGTCGGTCTCGATTTCCCCCAAACGACCGGCCAGCAATCCGCGTACGCTTCCTTGGTGGTCGATGCGGAGGTCATCGACCCGGACGCCATACTCGAACTGCGCGCCACTTTCGACCGCGGCATCGACCAACACGCGATCGAGGAGCGCTCGACGCGGCGCGTACAAGGCGCTGACGCCAAACCTGGGTTCTATTGCAACGGTGACATCCTGTTCGATGTAACTGAACGTCGTGGAGCGCACCGGAGGCGTGCCGGCCGACACGATCGCCGGCAGCAGACCCCAGCGAGCGAGCTGTAGCACGGCACCGCGCATCAACGCATGGGTCGACAGCGTGTCGGTGCCATAGACACCCTTGTCGACGACCAACACCCGAGCGCCGGCGCGTGCCAGCAGCAGCGCGGTGGACGCGCCGGCAGCCCGCGCGCCGACAATCACGACGTCATATTTTCTCGCCATGGTCATCCATCTTCTTGCCGGCGGCTCGCGCGCTTCGCGAGAAGCATATCCGAGACTCAGCAGCCACCGTGGCCGGCGCGCATCGGCATCGGTTTCGGTTGACTCGGTGACCACTGTCTACATAATATCTGTTCATGTCAGGTATCGACACCAGAGCGCTCGATCGCGAGCTGAAGCGCGGCTCGGCGGAGTTGCTGATCCTCTCGCTGCTCGACGCGCGGCCGCGTCACGGTTACGAGCTGAGCAAGCTGATTCACGTGCGATCCGGCGGCCAGCTCACGTTCCATATCGATTCGCTCTATCCCTTGCTCTACCGGCTCGAGGAGCGAGGTTGGATCAAGGGCACGTGGGTCGAAAAGCCCGACGAGCGCCGGCGTCGATTCTACAAAGTCACCACCGAGGGCCGCCGGGTGCTCGCCCAGCAACGCAGAACCTGGGCGGCGTTCGTGGAGGCCGTGCGGCTCGTGACCGGAGACGAACGTGGCTGATGGGGACGACGTCCGGGATGACCTCGTCCGAGCTGAAGCTCGGGCCTACTGGCGTAAAGAAGTACGGGCACGATTAGCGGCGCTACGCCTCTCGCCCACACGCGAGGCCGAGATCGTCGACGAGCTCTCGCAGCATCTGGAAGACCGCTACCGGGAGTTGGTCGCCAGCGGTGCGTCAACGGAAGACGCGACTCGCATGGCGCTCGGCGAGTTCCGAAGCAGCAACGCTCTGGCGCAGGCCATGTCGCCGCTGCGGCAGGCGCACGCACCGTCGCCCTACACGCCTGGAGTGTCAACCGGACACCTGCTCAGCGATCTCTGGCAGGACCTGCGCTACGCCACACGTACGTTCTGGAAGCAGCCGGCCTTTGCGTTCGCAACAGTCCTGACGCTGGCGCTAGGCATAGGCGCCACCGCCGCGATTTTCAGCGTGGTGTACGGCGTGCTGCTGAAGCCGCTCCCCTTTCATGAGCCCGAGAGGCTGGTGAGCGTCCGTCAATACGCACCACACGGGGCCGGAACGAATCAGGGCCCCGCCACCTACTTCACCTATCGTGAGAACCAGAGGGCGTTCGAGGCGATCGGCGCCTGGGACCCCGCCGAGGTCGCCATAACCGGCGGCGGCGGCGATCCGGAACGGGTTCAGGCGCTGTCGGTCAGTGCGGACACTCTGTCTCTGCTGCGGGTACAACCGGCCGTCGGTCGGGTCTTCAGCGCCGAAGACGACATGCCCGGCAATCCGCCGCGGGTGATTCTGACCCATGGCTATTGGCAGCGCCGGTTCGGTGGGGCCGAGAATGTCGTGGGACAGTCACTCGTGATCGATGGTGAGCCGGTTGAAGTGATCGGTGTGCTGCCCTCGTCGTTCAAGTTTCTGCGCACCCGTCCCGAGATCGTGCTGCCGATGCCACTGGACCCCAACGCGCCACGGGGCATCAGCTTTGGGTTTCAGGCGCTTGCCCGGCTGAAGCCGGGCATCACGCTGCCCCAAGCCAACGCCGATGTGGCGCGCATGATCCCGATTCTCCCGCCGGTGTTTGCCAGATTGGAGTTACGGCCGAACGTGAGCCCGCTGGCCGACGACGTGATTGGCAACGTCGGGGAGATCCTGTGGATTCTCCTGGCCGCCGTCGGCGTCGTGCTGCTCATCGCCTGCGGGAATGTGGCGAACTTGTTCCTGGTGCGCGCGGAAGGACGTCATCAGGAGTTTGCCATGCGTGCGGCGCTTGGGGCGAGTCGCGGCCGCATTGCGCGAGGGCTGCTGGCGGAGAGCGTGGTGCTCGCCCTCGCCGGCGGTGCGGTCGGCGTGGCGCTCGCCCAGGCCGCCACGGTTCTGCTGCGAACGATCGCGCCTACGGAACTGCCGCGCGTCGACGACATCAGCATTGATATGACGGTCTTGCTGTTCACCATGTCCGTCTCGGTGCTGAGCGGTGTCGTGTTCGGTCTGGTTGCGGTGCTGCGATTCGGGAGCCCGAGCATCACCGCGCTCAAGGAGGGCGGCCGATCGGCAAGCGACGCTCCGGGGCGACACCGCACGCGCAATGCGCTGGTCGTAGGACAGGTCGCATTGGCTTTGACGTTGCTGATCGTCTCGGGGCTGATGATTCGGACCTTCGTTGCGATGCGACGGGTCGATCCAGGCTTTACTCGCCCGGAGGAGGTCCAGACGTTCGTCCTCGCGATACCGCCGGGCCTGATCAGCGATGAGCAGGAAGCGGCGCGCACGCACGAGCGGGTCGCGGAACGGTTGGCTCAAGTCCCAGGCATCACCTCCGTCGGTCTCTCGTCGTCGATCACGATGGACGGCGAGGATAACGGCAACCCGCTCGAAGTGGAGGGCGCGACTCTGCCTGAGGGGCAGATGACTCCGTTACGGCGGTTCAAGAGCTTCGCGCCGGGATACTTTGAGACGATGGGGAACCGGCTGGTTGCGGGCCGCTCCGTCACGTGGCGGGAGATCCACGAGCAACGGCCGGTCATCGTCATTTCTGAAACGCTCGCGAGAGAATACTGGAAAGAGCCTTCGAGAGCGATTGGCAAGCGTGTGCGCGCCATGCAGCAAGGGGCGTCCTGGCGCGAGATCGTGGGCGTGGTCGGCGACGAGCGCGACGATGGGCTGAATCAGCCAGCGACGGCGATCGTGTACTGGCCGATGCTGAATGAGCACTATCGGTGGCGCACGATGGCCTACGCGGTGCGGTCCGCACGCGCCGGCACGCCGGGCTTCCTGCGCGAGCTCGAGCAAGCGGTCTGGTCGGTCGATCGGAATCTGCCGCTGGCGAGCGTACAGACGCTTGAAGAGATTCAGGCGCGCTCCATGGCGCAGACATCGTTTGCGCTGGTGATGCTCGGCATTGCCGCGAGCGTCGCGCTCTTGATCGGCGTGGTTGGGATCTACGGCGTGATTGCCTACGCTGCCGCGCAGCGGACGCGTGAGATTGGCGTGCGGATGGCGCTCGGCGCCCAGACTGGAGATGTCCGGAAGATGTTTCTCCGTCATGGGCTGTCGCTGACGGGCACGGGCATTGTTCTCGGCATCGGCGTCGCGATCGTGGTCACGCGGGTGATGTCTGCGTTCCTGTTTGGCGTCGGCCCGATGGATCCGATGACGTATGGCGTCGTGTCAGGGGCCCTGGCCGCCGTTGCGCTGCTGGCGACGTATCTTCCAGCACGCCGCGCCTCGCGCGTCGATCCCATCGTCGCCTTGCGCGCGGACGTTTAGCACGAAAGACCACTCACTGGTTTCACGACGCCACGGCGCTTGCCGGCCGGTGCGTGTCGGTCTTCTGCCCGCAGTTCGGGCAGAACCGTCGCCATCGGAGAGCGCGGTCTTGCAATCGAGGCAGTTGGTCGGCTGCATGCGGCGGGGGTGACATCATAACCCCGGGATGATTTGCTCAGATGCTTGAAATCGAGTTCGCCCGCGGCACCGCGCTCCTTCGAGAGATAGACCGTCGGTCGGACCTGCCGATTGTGGGGAACGGACCGCCGGGCACATTTGTGATCTTCCCGCACGGTTTTCGAGTCTCGCTCCCGACCGATCAGATCGTCCATGCTGACGACGAGAGCGGGCGCGCGCGCGTGGCGTTTGGCGGCATGCGATTCGCGGGACGCTCGACCGGTATGCTGCAATTCCTCCGCGTCCGCGAGTTACATCCAGAGGATCAGTTATCGCCCCATCGCAGTCACACGATGACGCTCTCGCCTGACTGGGTCACTGCGGTGAGGGACGACGGTCGCCATGTCTGGTCGTCGATCGTCTACAAGATCGTGCCGGCGATCGTCTGGAGCGAGGCTGAAACGTCCGGTCTGTTTTCCGGTTCGCCCACGGATGCACGCGACGGGTTCATTCACTTCTCAACGGCCGCGCAGGTCGACGAGACCGCCGCACGGCACTTCGCAGGCGCCGGCGATTTGCTCCTCGTTGCGGTGGGTGCGGACGCGCTCGATTTGCACTGGGAACCATCACGCGGTGGCGACCTCTTCCCGCATCTGTATGGCCCGCTGCCGCTTACGGCGGTCCGTTGGATTCGTCCACTACCGCGTGGCGTCGATGGGCGACACGTGTTTCCCGACCTCGAATGATCGCTCCAAAACGTCAGCCTTTCGTTGTGTCGACGACACCCGACGCGTAAGATGCGCGGCTAAGGGAAGGCTCAGGATATGACGCGCACGCTTTGGTATGCCGGATGTCTGCTGGCGGCGTTGGCCGTCGCGAGCTTCGCGGTGGTGCGAGCCCGAGGCAACCCAGCATCGGTCAATGCCGGCGTTCGCTCCTTTGAAATCCTGCCGCTGGAGGCCGTGTCGGAGACCTCCTCCAACGCCAGCATCGGGGACCTGAACGGCGATCGACTTCCGGATATCGTGCTGGTCAAAGGACGGCATTGGCAGGTGACCAGCCGGATGTTTTTTGGCGACGGTAAAGGACAGTTCACGCCCGGGCCGGCGCTGCCCAGTAACGCGATCAAGAGCTACTCGGCGTCCCTGGCCGACATGACCGGCAGCGGCCACCTCGACATGGTGCTGAGCAACGACGAGCCGGATCCAAAATTGGTGCTGCGCAACGATGGCCAAGGCCACTTCACGATTGGCGGCCGCTATGGCGACCCGACGTGGTCGACCAGAAACGCTGCCGTTGGTGATTTGAATGGCGACCGCTATCCGGATATCGCGGTGGCCAATCGGCAGATGACGAGTTTTGTCTGCTTCAACGATGGCCAGTTCCATTTCGACTGCCGACCACTGGACAACTCGCCCAGTGCTGCGACCGTGGCCATTGCCGACATCAACCGCGACGGCGCGAACGACGTGGTGTACGCCTGCCGCGATTCGTGTCAGAGCGTCGTGTATGTCAACGACCGCCAGGGGAATTTCACGCGTAAAGAACCCTGGGGGCCGGCGAAATCGTCCACGCGCGCGATGGCGGTCGCGGATGTTGACGGCGACGGGCACTTGGACATCGCCGCGTGCCCGGAGGAGTTGGGCTGTTTTGTCTACTTCAATGACGGCCAAGATGCCTTTGGCAGTGGTCTCCAGTTTCAGACGCCCAAGGCACTGCCCTATTCGATGATCGCCAGCGATCTCAATGGCGATCAACGCCCCGAAATCCTGGTGGGCTACGTCCAGGCGCCGGGGGTGGCGTATTTCAACGATGGGACCGGAAGAACGTATCAGGCGGTGCCGTTCGGCGACGGCAAGGGCGCAATCTATGGCATGGCGGCCGGCGACTTGAATGGTGACGCGTGGCCGGATGTCGTGGTCGCGCGCTCTGAAGCCCCCTGCTTTGTGATGTTCAGCCGGCCCCCGCAGAAGTAGTCTGGATTCCCTTGTCGGCACCGTGAAATTGTGTGCGCGCCGCTTGACAACTTCTCGAGGGCAGAGCGATAAGAATAGCGATGCTACGGATATCTCTTCGATTACCGAACATTCTGGTGGCCCTCGCGATCGCATCGACCGCGCTCGGCCTTTCGGACGCGGCGATGGCGCAGGGCTATCGACTGCGCGGGATCTCCCCGATCTTCGACGGCTGGGAGGAAGGGCCCGACAAGTCACGCCTGTTCTACTTCGGCTACATCAACCGGAACAGTACCGAATCGACCATCGCGATCGGATCGGAGAACGGATTCGACGGCGGCCAGCCGGATCGCGGGCAGCCGACAACCTTTCTGACCGGTCGGCAGGAGCACGTGTTCACGGTCCGTGTGCCGGCTGATTTCAAAGGCAAGCTGGTCTGGACCATCAAGAGCGAAATGGGCGCGCAGACAGCGACGGCGTCGTTCAATCAGCTGTACATGCTCGAGCAGCGCGAGAACGCAAGTGCCGATGCGCGGCCGCCAGAGGTGAAGGTCAGCGAGATGGCCGCTAAAGTCGGCGAGCGGGTCGCACTGCAGCCGGCCATCAAGCCGGCGGTGTCGGGCGGGCAGGTCGTGGTTGAAGCGGCCGCCACCGAGGCAGCCGGCCTCACGATCACATGGAGCAAGTACCGCGGGCCGGGGGCAGTATCGTTCTCGTCAACCGAACCAGCGGCTGGGGCTGGCCGTGGGGCGGCCGCGCGCGGGCGCGGCGCCGCGGCGCCGGGTGTCTTCCCGATTACGTGCGGTGGTCGTCCGGCCGCCGGGTGCGGTGCGGTTGCTGCCACCTTCAGCGCGCCCGGTGAGTACACGCTGCGCATCGCGGCGCGTCAGGATGGCATGCAGGGTCTCGGGTTTCTACGAGTCACGATCAATCCCTAGAGAGAGAATTAGAGAGAACAGTTGAGGAGACGATGATGCGACGACACGCGAGGCAATCCGTTCGGTCGATCGCGGTGCTGGGTGTGGTGGCCGGAGTCGTTGCCGTTGGGACCGGGCGCACCCAGGCGCAGTCGGGACCCACGCCGACATTCTCGAAGGATGTCGCGCCCATCTTCTACAAGTCGTGTGTCAACTGTCACCGGCCCGGCCAAATCGCGCCAATGTCGCTCCTCGCCTACGACACCGCCAGGCCGTGGGCCACTTCGATCAAGAACCGGGTCGCGAGTCGCGAGATGCCGCCCTGGCACATCGATCGCACGGTGGGGATCAAGGAATACAAAGACGATCCGTCGCTCTCGGATGCCGACATCAGCACGATCGTGCGGTGGGTGGATGGCGGCGCTCCGGCAGGCAATGCCCGCGACTTACCGAAGGCTCCCACCTTCCCCACCGATGACCAGTGGTCCATCGGCACGCCCGATCTCATCGTCAGCGCGCCGGCCTACAACGTGAAAGCGAACATGGCCGACTGGTTCGGCAGCTTCTATGTCGATTCCGGACTGGGCGAGGATCGCTGGATCAAAGCCATCGAGGTCAAGCCCGGCGACAAGCGGGTCGTGCATCACACCATCGTCTACTCGATTCAAGACGACGAAGAGGAGCTGAAGGCGCTGGTGCCCGATCGGGAATCGGACGGATTCAATCGTCGCGCCGGCACCAGGCTCATCGAGTACGCCATCGGCAACATGGGAGATCTCTATGACGATGGCACCGCGCGACTGATGAAGGCGGGCGCCAAGCTGCACTTCTCGGCGCACTATCACGCGATTACCGAAGACGTAAAAGAGCAAACCCGCGTCGGCATTGTCTTCTACCCGAAGGGCTACAAACCCGAGCACGTCCTGCAAAACAAACTGGTGAGCGTCGGAAATCTCGACATTCCACCCGGCATGAGTGACGTCCGCAACGACGCCTACTTCACGCTCAAGAAGCCGGCCAAGCTGATCCTGTTCCAGCCGCACATGCACTACCGAGGCAAGGCGATGGCACTCGAGGCGATCTATCCGGATCGTCGTGTGGAGCTCCTCACCTACGTGCCACGCTTCGACGTCATGTGGCAGGTGACGTATCCCTATGCGAATCCTCCGATCTTCCCGGCCGGCACGGTGCTGCATCAGACGTCGTGGCACGACAATTCGGCGGCGAACAAGCGGAATCCTGATCCGACCAACTGGGTCGGCAGCGGCGACCGCACCATCGACGAGATGTCGATCGGCCACATCGACTTCATCTACCTGACGGACGCGGAGTATCAGGCCGAGCTGAAAAAGCGAGGTCCGTCCGCCGCGGCGACCGGTCAGCAGCAGTGACTCGTTTTAGGGCTGGTGGGGCGGGTGGGTCCGGTCGGGTAGGTTGGACAGGTCGGGCAGGCTGGACGGCTTCGCTCACGTTGGCTGCAGCCGTCACGCTGCTGGCCGCCGACTCCTACAAGCTCGTGGACGGCTGGGGACAGCTGCCGGCGGGCGACGTCTGGGGCGAAGTGACCGGCGTCGCCACCACCGCGAAGAACGTGATTGTGGCCGTGCGCCGTTCCGATCCGCCCATTCTCGAATTCGATCCGTCCGGCAAGCTGCTCAAGTCGTGGGGCGACAAGCTGTTTGTCTGGCCGCACGGCTTCCGCATCGACAAAGACGGATTCCTCTGGGTCACCGACGGCCGCGCCGCCGAAGGTCGCGGTCAGCAGGTCTTGAAGATGTCACCGGAAGGCAAAGTGGTGATGACTCTCGGGACCAAAGGTGTCGCTGGAGCCACGCCGACCACGTTCGCGGGGCCCGCTGATGTCGCCTTCGGCCTGAACGGCGACATCTATGTCGCCGACGGCCACAACAACAACCGCGTGGTGAAGTTCACCAAAGACGGCACCTACATCAAGGAGTGGGGCACCCGCGGGACGGAGCCGGGTCAATTCAATGTCCCGCACGCGATTGCAGTTGATTCACGGGGCCGTGTGTTCGTTGCTGATCGCGGCAACATGCGCGTGCAGATTTTCGACGCCGACGGCACCTTCATCGATCAATGGAAACAGTTTGGCCGCCCGAGCGGGATCTTGATTACCCCAGACGACATTCTCTACGTCGCCGACGCACAGAATGCCGAACGGGGCATCGTGTTCGGCAACGCCAAGGATGGCACCGTGCAGGGCGCGATTGCCGGAACGCTTCCCGAGAGCATTGCGCTCGACGCAGCCGGCGCGGTCTACGCCGGCGAGACGACCTCGGGCCACATTCTCCGCAAGTTCGTCAAACAGTAACTTCGGCACCTCACTTCTTCGTAGTCGCGACAGGACCGGCCGGTGGCAGCGGCCGGTCGGAGTTATAGGTGTCGCGGATGTACAGCCACTTGCCGTTCGACTTGCGCGACACCGACATATAGCTGCCGCTGTCCACGGCGGCGCCCGAGGCGTCGGTGATGGTGTACGACCCAGACTCCCAGCCGGTGTCGCCAGCGACGCCGGCCGTGGTCGCGCCAGGAACGAGCTTGACGCCTGCAGCTTTCGCCGCGGCCGTGTCAGTCGTCAAGAACGCGCGTATTGCGGCATGCCCGGTCGCCACTGCCGCATGCGGAGGCATGAGCACCCCGTCGTCCGCATACATGGCGACGATCTTCTCGACGTCGCCGGCGTTGTACGCGGCGAGCCACGCAGCGGTGACGGCCTTGAGAGCGGCTTCTTCAGCGGCGGTATCTACCGGCGGTGGAGCGGCCGGCGCACAGGCGCTCAACGCGATCACGGTTCCAACGACCAGAGCGAGGTGTCTCAGCGTTTGCATGCGCGACTCCTTCATGACAGAAGCGTGGATGTCACGCCTACAGCCCGCACATCATACGCCAGGCACACGCAAGCGCGCCGTTCGATGAAGTAACATCCCCGTTCACGAGGATCTGGCGCCGGGCGCGCGAGCGCAGCAGGGGATCGCGTCGTCCTTGGTCGTTGGTCCCTGGTCCTTGCTCAGCCTCCCCCTTGCCTGCCGCTAATCCGTGTGGTATATACTGAACCACATGGTTCAGTATATCCGGACCGGCTTCGATGCCTCGTTCGCCGCACTCTCGGACGTCACCCGACGCGGCGTTCTGGAGCAACTCGGGCGTGCAGACGCTTCGATCACGGACCTTGCCGAGAAGTTCCACATGACCCTAACGGGCATGAAGAAGCACGTCGGCGTGTTGTAGCAGGCGGGGCTCGTCACCGCGGAGAAAGTCGGGCGCGTGCGGACCTGCACGCTAGGCCTGCGCCGATTGGAGGAGGAGGCGGCATGGATCGAGAGGTACCGCCAGCTCTGGGACGCACGCTTCGACGAGTTGGACA
>Ga0111539_10002300_pt1 | contig 25398 bp, 20 predicted proteins | sample RhiMethybrSRZTD1_FD_79667 | JGI IMG/M metagenome (GOLD analysis project Ga0111539, IMG submission 79667) | Populus rhizosphere microbial communities from Tennessee, USA - Rhizosphere MetaG P. TD hybrid SRZTD1 (version 2) (version 2) | ecosystem: Host-associated > Plants > Roots > Rhizosphere >...
CAGGCGAATTTCGATCCGCTCACGCCCTGCGATTCGACCGGTGGTGTGCTCGGAAGCGCGGGCGCCGTCAACGTCGCGTCCGACTTCACGAACGCACCGATCGCGAACACGTGGTACTCGATCGCTCTCGCGAACAAGCTCGATGGCACCGATCTGGCTCCGGGCCAAAACGACATCTCGGCTCGCTTCAATTCCAGCGTGGACAACTCGACCTGCCTGGGCGACGTCAGCTGGTACTACGGCTTCGACCACAACGAGGGGCAGAACGAGGATCTCCTCGCGGTCGTGCTCCACGAGCTGGGGCACGGACTCGGCTTCCAGACCTTGACCACGCTCTCGACGGGGCAGTTCCTGAGCAACCGCCCCGACGTCTACGCGCGCAATCTCTTCGACATCACGCAGAACAAGACCTGGGACGCGATGACCAATAACCAGCGGAAGGCCTCGGCGATCAATACCGGGAACCTGGTCTGGAATGGCGCCTCGGTCAAGGCGCACTCGGGCCTCTTCCTCGGACCGGTCTCGGTCGTGCACGTCGATTCCCCGGCGTCGATCGCGGGGAACAAGCCATTCGGACTCGCGGACTTCGGTCCGCAGCCCGGCGTCCCGCCGATCACCGCCCCGGTGATCCTCGTCAACGACGGCACGGGGACGACCAGCGACGCGTGCGAGGGGATCCTGAACGGAGCCGCGATCGCGGGGAACATCGCGCTGATCGACCGCGGCACCTGCACGTTCGTCGCGAAGGCCAAGGCGGCCCAGGATGCCGGAGCGGTCGGAGTGATCATCGGAAACAACGTGGCCGGTGCGCCTCCCGGCATGTCCGGCGTCGATCCCACGGTCACGATCCCGACGGTCAGCCTCTCGCAGGCTGACGCGACCGCGATCAAGGGACAGCTCGGCACGGGCGTGGTCGTGACGATCGGGACGGACCCGACCCATCTGGCCGGCGCGGACACACAGGGACGACCGCGGCTCTACACGCCGAACCCGATCGAGAACGGCTCCTCGGTGTCCCACTTCGACACCTCGCTCCAGCCGAACGCGCTCATGGAACCCTTCATCAACTCGGACCTCACCTCCTCACCCGATCTCACGCAGTACGCGTTCGTGGACATGGGCTGGTACGCCACCGCGACCGCAGTGGCCGAGGGCCCTGGCGCGGCGCCTCGAGCCTATGCCGCGCCCAACCCGTTCGCGTCGGCCACGACCATGAACTTCGCCTTGAAGAGCGCCGGGAAGACCACGATCGAGGTCTTCGACGTGCGCGGGGCGCTCGTGAAGTCGCTGCCCACGCTCTATCGCGCGGCGGGCTTCCAGAAGGCGGCGTGGGACGGCACCGACGCGCTGGGTCATCGCGTCGCGGGGGGCGTGTACTACTGGCGCGCCCGCTCGGGAGACTTCGAGGCCGGCGGACGGCTCGTTCGTTTGCAGTAGCCATCGCGATCCGTCACTATGGGTGCGGGAGCACGACAGGAAACCGCATCCGACACGGGGGTCGCCATGGTTCGCAAGGGTTCCGCCGAATGGAAGGGTAGCCTCAAGGAAGGCAAGGGCACGGTCTCGACCGAGAGCGGCGGGCTTTCGAACACGGCCCATTCGTTCCACACCCGCTTCGGCGAAGAGCGCGGAACCAATCCCGAGGAGCTGATCGCCGCGGCCCACGCGGGATGCTTCTCCATGGCCCTCTCGGGCCAGCTCGGCGCCGCGGGCATGACTGCCGAGTCCATCCGCACGACCGCCTCGGTCACGCTCGACAAGGTGGAGGGGGGCTTCGCCGTGACCGCCGTCCATCTGGACGTGATCGCGCGCATCCCGGGCGCCGACCACGCGAAGTTCGAGAAGGCCGCGCAGGACGCCAAGTCGGGCTGCCCGATCTCGAAGCTCCTGAACGCGCGGATTACGATGGACGCGAAGCTCGAGGCCTGACCCCGCGCCACCGGGCGCTCAGATCAGCACCAGGTTTCCGTTTTCCATCATCATCACCGGTCCGTAGAGGCCGAGCCGCGTCCGGGTCCACCAGGCGCCGGTCGCTTTCCGTTCGGCGGGAGTGGTGAAGTGGTACTCGTAGACCACGGCCCTGAGGAACCGGGGCGGCGCTCCGCGGAACGGATCGCGCGCGAACATCCCCACGACCGAGGGCGATCCCTCCAGCACCCTTTTGCAGAACGGATAGAACCAGGGCTGCGTGTCCGGTGTGCCGAGCGCGGCGAACCACATCTGCCAATCGAGCCGCGGCTGGTGCGGCGCCACGAACTCGGGGCGTCGGGACACGTCGCCCGGCTTGTAGCGAAACTCGTACGCCCGCCACGCCGTCCCGTCATCGCTCCCCTCGAGGATGATCTCCGGCCGCCGCGTCGTCATGACGGCGAAGAGCCCGTAGTGGTTCACCATCCGGAACGGCCACACGGCCTCGTAGAGGAGCTCGACCGGTCCCATCCACGCCGTCGGCTGACCCAGGCCGCGGAGCGTCGGGACCCAGCTCAGCGCGAAGAGTGCCACCGCGACGGGCGTGACCATCCACGCTAGCCAACGCCCTCGACGAGGCGCCGGTTGCTCCACCGCGGCTCTCCATCGCTTCGGCCACACACCGTCGTCCAGGAGCAGCACGCAGAGCCCGAGCGTGAGCCAGTTGAAGAATCCGTAGTTGCCCGTGAGAAGGATCAAGACCTGGAGGAACGCGATCGCGACGGCCGCCGTGAACCGGATGCGCCGCGGCCCGAACGCGAGGAAGGGAGCCGCGCCTTCGAGGAGGAGCACGCCGACCGTCATCGCGCTCAGGATCCCCGCCGGCAGGTGATGCATGTACCACGCGGTCCATGTCGGCAAGGGCTGGGTTTCGAAGTGATAGCGGAGCGCGCTCAGGTCGTGCCACGCGCGGTCGCCGCTCAGGAGCTTGACCAGGGCGGAGGAGACCGAGAGGCGGATCAGGAGCCATCGGCTCAGCCAGAGCGCGGCGCGCGACGGAGGCGGGTCGTGGCGAGGGTGGGACCACCACCGCCACGGCGCGAGGAAGATCGCGAGGAACCCGGCTTCGAGCAGCAGGCTGTCCCACTGGAACCAGAGGAAGTCCTGGCAGGGCACCGTCGCCGAGAGGTAGAGGACGAAGAGCCCGACGAGGCAGAAAATCGGTGCGATCCCCACCGCGAGGGCCAGGGCGAGCGTCGTCCCCAGAGCGCAGAGCGTGTGGAGCATGGCATTGCTCGTGCTGATCCACGCGAGCGTCGGCGCCACCCATGGCCCGAGCACTCCGTACTGCGCCCCTGCTGCGTCGAGATAGCGCTGCGCCGGAAGGATCCCGTTCGTCCCGGCCAGGCCGATGATCTGGGTCCAGAGGGACAGAAACGCGACGAGGTAGGTAAGCGCGAGGAGGCGGAGGTAGATCCATGTGGTCAGGGTCTCGCCCGGCGGAACGACATGGCGTCCCCAGATCCATCCGGTCAGTCGTGTGGCCCATCCGCGGTGCCCGGCGACGAGCCGGTAGCACCCTTCCATGAGCGGAGCGAATCCCGGGAGACGGCGGTAGAGGCGGAGCGGCCAGCGCCTGTGCGGCGCGTAGGCCAGCATGCGGAAGACCGCTTCCGCGCCGCGGGACACGCGGCCGTCCGGCTCGACGAGATGGACGGCATCGCGGAAGGCTTGCTGGGGGATCTGCGGGAAGCGGGGCGCCGCCTCCTGGTAGGAAACGAACTCCGCGCGATCCCCGAGCGTCTGCCGCCAGCGGGCGATCCACTGGCGGCAGAATCCGCAGTCGCCGTCGAAGACGACGACCGGGCGCTCGGGCGCGCTCACCGCGATGTCGCGATCATCCCTTTCCGGCGAGCCACTCGTCGAACGCCTTGAAGTCGTAATCGCGTTCGAGGAACTCGTGCACCAGCGCCTTGGCGGGCTTCGACCCGCCCGGCGCGAGCACCATGTCCCGGTATCGCTTGGCCACCGTGGGATCGAGCAGGTTGTCGTGGTTGAACCGGCTGAACATGTCCTTCGCGATCACGAGCGACCACATGTACGTGTAGTAGTAGGCCGAGTAGCCGTCGAGATGGCCGAACGAGGTCTGCATGTGGGTGTCGGGCATCGTCGGGATCGGTGAGAACTGGGGCTCGAGCGTCGTCACGATCGCGTCCGTGTTCACCTGCGAGGGGGGACGGTTGTAGATGCTGAGCGACACGGCGGAGTAGAACGCCTGGGTCGAGATCCCCAGCGCCCGCCCGAACGCGTCGGCCTTTCGCATCTTCTGCACCAGCTCCGTCGGAATCGGCTCGCCCTTCTCGTTCTTCGCGAAGGTCTGGAGCACCTTCGCATCCCAGGTCCATTCCTCGAGCATCTGCGACGGGGCCTCGACGAAGTCGCGCTGCGTGGCCGTGCCGGCGACCGGCTCCCACTGTCCCTGGCCGCCCAGGATCGCGTGGATCAGGTGGCCGAACTCGTGGAAGAAGGTCTCGACGTCGGAGTGCTCCATGAGCCCCGGATCGCCCGCCTTTCCGCCGGCAAAGTTGCAGACGAGCGCGTGCTCGGGCACCTGATAGCCGCGCACGCCCTGGCGGATCGTGAACTTCGCCGCGTGGTTGTACTTCCCGGGGCGCGGATGGAGGTCGAGGAAGAACCGCCCGAGCATCTTCTTCCCTTCATAAACTTCGTAGCACTCGACGCTCGGATCCCACACCGCGGCGTTCTGCACCCGCTTGTACGTGAGCCCGAACATGGTCGCGGTGACGTCGAGCACGCCCTGTTTCACGCGGTCGAATGGGAAGTATTGCCTCGCCTGGCCCGGATCGTAATCGTAATCGCGCATCCGGATCAGCCGGCCGTAGTAGGAGGCCTCCCAGCGATTGAGCTGCGTCGCCTTGGGATCGTCCTCCTGCTTCCGCTTCAGGTAGACCGCGTACTCCTCATGCGCTCGCTTGAAGGTGGTGTCCTTGAGCCGGTCGATGAAGGTTTGGGCGTTGGCCGCGTTCTCGATCATCTTGTCCTGGGTGATGTAGTCCGCCCAGGTGGGATAGCCGAGGACGTGCGCCAGCCGGTCCCGCTTTACGATCAAGGAGTCCAGAACGGCCATGTTCGCGGGGTAGGCGCGGTTCTGCGCCTCGTGCATGAGCCGCCGTCTCGTATCCTCGCTCTTGGCGTAGCGCATCACGGGGCCGAGATCGGGATACTCGATGCTCAGCGTGATCTTGCCGTTCGCCTCGGACGCGGGGTGCGATTTGATGAAGTCGTCGGGGAGGCCGGCGAGGGCGGCCGGTCCGTCCACCTGGATCGTGCGCGAGTCCTGGCGGATGTTCCGGTCGAAATCCTGGCCGGTCTTGGTCAGATCCTCGAGGAGGGTCGAGATCTGCGCCCGCGTCGCTTCGTCCTTGTCCACGCCCGACAGACGGAAGTCGCGCAGCGTCTTCTCGTGGAAGTAGCGCGTCGCCGGGTCGGCCTTGCTGACGTCCACCTGGACGATGGCGTCGTAGACCGCGCGGTTCAGGCTCAGGTCGTCGAGAAACTTCGTCGCCCGCTGGGTCTGGGCCTCGGCATCGGCGCGGAACGCCGAATCGGGGTGCACGGCCTCGAGGAGGCTGGACCCGTAGGCCGCGTTCTCTCCGTGCATCTGGACTTCGTTGTACGGAACGAGGGTGTTCTCGATCGTCCGCTTTCCCTTTACGGCGAGCATCTTGTCGAGCGCCGCCTGAGCGGCCTTGAGCTCGACGTCCTCCATGGCGCGGAAGGCAGCCGCATCCGGGTGGCCGCTGAAAAAGGCGGGATCGGACGGCTTGGCCTTGGGCGTCTTGGCGTCGGACGAAGAGGGAAGAACCGTGGCGAGCGATAGAGCGAGTGCGAAGGGCGCTGCCATCCGGAACGTGCGGGTCGTGAGTCGGGGGAGCGTCATAGCGCGATCAGTGCCTCCTCGAAGGGCGTGACGGGAAACGGCGTTCGATGATGCCATGGGGTCCTGAACCGGGCAAGGCGATCGAAAACAATTTGGCGGTGACGGACGGGTTCCCTAGGCTGATGACGCCGGGCCGCCCCGAGGCGGATGGCCCGAAACCACGCTACCTGGAGGGGGGCGCCTGTCATGGCCCGTCGTCCTGAACGACTTCTGGTGCCCGCCCTGTCCGTCCTGGCCCTGGGATTCGGGCTGGGCTTTGCCCCGGCCCCGGCCGGGGAGCTTGATCGCGAACTCACCTTGGTTCTCCAGCAGCAAGGATTTACGGGGAAAATTGAATCCACTTTGGAGCGCCGCCTCGGGAGGCCGGTGGATCGCCGGCTGGCCAACCTGGGGCGCCTTCTATGGTTCGATACCCTGACCGGCCTGAACGATGACAACGCCTGCGCCGGCTGCCACTCGCCGACCAACGGGTTCGGGGACACCCAGTCGATTGCGATCGGGATCGAGAACAACGGGGTCGTGGGGCCGGACCGGACCGGGCCGCGAAACCAGAGGCGGACCCCATCGGCCATGAACACGGCCTTCTATCCAAACCTCATGTGGAACTCCCGCTTCGCCTCGCTCTCGGGCGACCCGTTCGACAATCGAGCCGGGTTCGTGTTCCCCCAGCCGGAAGGGACGTCGCTTTCGTACCTGCCACACCTCCTCGACGCGCAGGCCTTCATCCCGTCGACCGAGCGGAACGAGGTCGCAGGGTTCACGTTCCAGGGCGACAATCACCAGATCCGCGAGGAGGTGCTGCGGCGGCTCAACGCGACGCCGGCGTACCGCGAGCTCTTCGCCGCGTCGTTCGCCGACGTCAGGTCGGGCGCTCCGATCACGTTCGATCTTTTCGGAAGGGCTCTGGCCGAATTCGAGTTCACCCTCACGCGCGCGAACGCGCCCATCGACCGCTTTGCGCGGGGCGAGCTCACCGCCATGACGCTAGGACAGAAGCGGGGCGCGCTCCTCTTCTTTGGAAAGGCAGGATGCGTCAGCTGTCACGCGGTGGCGGGGAAGTCGAACGAGATGTTCAGCGATTTCCAGCAACACTCGATCGGCCTGCCGCAAGTCTGTCCTGACGTCACCAACGCGACATTCGACGGCCCGAAGGCGGACGAGGACTTCGGTCTCGAGCAGGTCACGGGACAAGCCGGAGACCGGTACAAGTTCCGCACGTCGCCGCTCCGCAATCTCGCCGTGCAGGCCGCGTACGGCCACAACGGTGCGTTCACGACCATCGAGGCGATGGTGCGCCATCATCTCGACCCGTACAAATCGTGCCGGCAGTACTCGACGGCCGGCCTCGACGCCGATCTGCGCGGGATGCTGGGCCCGGCCGAGCCGGTCCTGGATGCCTTGGATCCACTCCTCCGCAACCCGGCGCAGCTCACGGATCAGGAGCTCGGCTGGATCGTGGAGTTCCTTCGAGACGGGCTCCTCGATCCGCGGGCCCGCTACGGGACGCTCAAGCACCTGATCCCGCGCCAGGTGCCGAGCGGTCGGGCCACGCTCACCTTCGAGGATCCCTCGACCAAGCCCAAGCACGCGAGGGTCGCGATCGCGTCGCACGATCGCGCCAGCGGGTCGTGAAGCTGGACTGAGCGCGCGGCGAGTCCGGCTCAGCGGGCTTCGGTGCGGAGCTTCTTCCGGAACTTGAACTGGGACTTGGTCGGTTCGAAGCCGAGGCCCTTGTAGAACTCGTGGGCCTCCTTCCGGATCACGTTCGAGCGTACCGACACGACCGAATAGCCTCGCTCGCGCGCCCAGTCCTCCGCGGCGTTGACGAGCGCCCGCCCCACACCCCGGCCGCGCGCGTCCTCGTGCACGACGAGCCCGCCGATCTCGATGTCGGGATCCGATTCGAGGAGGCGGTTTCCGAAGAGGTGGATCCAGCCCACGATCGCTCCGCCCTGGTCCTCCGCCACCCACACTCGCGCGTCCGGAGCGTCGGCGATGCCGCGGAAGCGCCGCAGCGTCTGCTCCGCCGTCGAGGGGTAGCCGAGCTGCGTGGAGAGCGCCGCCACCCCCTCGGCGTCCACTTCGGTCATCGGTCGCACTGGAATTGAGTTCGATTTCATGGCGTAATGCGCGCCATGGTGGCTGCGCGGGGGGAAAAAGGCAAGGCGCTCCTCGGACACCGCGCGCCCGGGCTGCTCGTGGGTCCGAGGCGGCTCGCGGCGCCTCTCGTCCTCATCCTCGCGCTCGCCGGTTGCTCCATGGACACCAGCCGGCTCGATCCGGAGCTCCTGCGCCGCTTCCAGGCGGAAGGCATCGTCCGGCGGGAGGACAACATCGTGTTCCGCTACACGGAGGGGGCCGGCACGCGTGAGTCGAGCTGGGAGGACCGTCGGGGCTCGATCGTGGTCACGCGCCAGACGATCTACATCCACAAGAACGAGAAGATCGGCCTCCAGATCACGCCGCGCACCCGGAAGGTGGTGGAGGTGGAGCGCCGGGCTCAGCGACTGCGGATCCGGGTTGGTCGTGGACGGACGGCCGAAATCTGGTCGTTTGTTCCCTCGGACGACCCGGAAGGGTGGGCCCGCGACCTGCGCGCCGTCCTCAAGACCTCCGCTCCCGGGTAGACATCGCGCCACGGGGTCTGTAACACTGTTGTCATGATCCGACTGCTGCCGCAGGAAACGAAGTTCTTCGATCTCTTCGAGGCGCAAGCCGCGAAGGTCCACGAGGCCGCGCGCGCTCTCGAAGACCTGGCCCGAAACTACGACCAGGTGCAGGAGAAGGCCCGGCATATCAAGGGGCTGGAGAGCCAGGCCGACCAGATCACGCATGACATCATCGACAAGCTGAACCGCACCTTCATCACGCCGTTCGACCGCGAGGACATCCACGCGCTCGCGAGCGCGCTCGACGACGTGCTCGACAACATCGAGGGAGTGTCGAGCCGGCTCGCCCTCTTCGAGATCCTTCAGGTGACGCCCGAGGTCATCCAGCTCACGTCGATCATCGAACAGGCGTGCGCGGCGATGGTGAAAGCGGTCGGCCACATGCGGGACTTCAAGAAGATCAACGCGCACCTCATCCAGATCAATCATCTGGAGAACGAGGCCGACGTCATTTCGAGGAACGCCACGGCGGCCCTCTTCCGGAACGCCGCCGATTTCCACGCGCTGATCAAGTGGAAGGAGATTTACGGTCGCCTCGAGGCCACCACCGACGACTGCGAGGATGTGGCCAACATCCTGGAGGGGATCGTCGTCAAGAACACCTGACGACGCCCGCCTGGGTTTGCAGAACGCGTTCACCGCGTACATCATCCTCGTCATCGTTCTCGCCCTCGTCTTCGATTTCCTGAACGGCTTCCACGACGCAGCCAACTCCATCGCGACCGTCGTCTCCACCCGCGTTCTGACCCCGGGCATCGCCGTGATCTGGGCGGCCTTCTTCAATTTCGTCGCCGTGTTCGTCCTGGGAGTGGCGGTGGCGAAGATGGTGGGGAAGGGGATCGTTCTGCCGGAGGCCGTGAACAATCACGTGCTCGCCTCGGCGCTGACGGGCGCGATCCTCTGGAACCTCTTGACCTGGTGGCTTGGCCTGCCGACCTCGTCCTCCCACGCCTTGATCGGCGGCCTGGTCGGCGCGGCTCTCGCCTACAGGGGGCCGGCCTCGATCATCGTGCCGGGCCTCACGAAGACTGCGGTGTTCATCGTGGTCGCCCCCGTCGTGGGGCTCCTCCTCGGCTTCTTCAACATGGTCGCGGTCTCCTGGATCTTCCGGCGCGCGCATCCGGGAAAGGTGGATCATCTCTTCCGGAGGCTGCAGCTCGTCTCGGCGGCACTCTATTCCCTGGGGCACGGCGGGAACGACGCGCAGAAGACCATGGGAGTCATCGCGCTCCTCCTCTTCACGACGGGCCAGATCGATCACTTCTACATTCCGCAGTGGGTGGTGATCATCTGCGGCATCGCGATCGCGCTCGGCACCCTCATGGGAGGGTGGCGGATCGTGCACACGCTCGGCGCCCGCGTCACGAAGCTCCGGCCGGTGGGGGGCTTCTGCGCCGAGACCGCGGGCGCGATCAGCCTTTTCGGCGCGACGCACCTGGGAGTCCCGGTGTCGACCACGCACACCATCACCGGGGCCATCGTCGGCGTGGGAGCGGTGCATCGCCTGAGCGCGGTGCGGTGGGGTATCGCGGGGAGGATCGTGTGGGCGTGGGTGCTCACGATACCCGCGTCGGCGTTCGTCGCGGCGTTGACGTTCTACGTCACGTCGAGGCTGGGAGGCTGACCGGTCGTGGGGAGCTCCGCGTAGGCACATCCGTATGGGCGGACGCGTGACCGCCGACTCGATCCCCGCCCCGACCGCCGGACGGCGCGACCGCATCATCCTCTACGCGGGCGCCTTCCTGCGCGCGCTCGCGACCGGGATGATCGCGGTCTTGATCGCGATCTACCTCGCCCGGGTCGGCTTCGATCCGGCGGCCATCGGCGCCGTGGTCGCGGCCGGTCTTGCGGGCGCGGCGCTCGCGGCGCTCCTCGTGACCCTGGCGGGGGACCGCGTGGGCCGCCGCCGCGTGCTGACCACGCTCGGCCTGCTCGGCGCGGCGGGCGGGGTCCTGGTCCTTCTCGCTCCGAAGAACGCGCTCGTCGGGGTGGCGGCGTTCCTCGGCATGCTGAACGGCATGGGACGCGACCGCGGCGCCTCGATGATCCTGGATCAGGTCATCCTGCCCACGACGACGACGAACGATCGCCGCACCACGGTCTTCGCGGCGTACAACGTCGTGCAGGACGCGGGGCACGCCCTGGGCGCGCTCCTCGCCGTGGTTCCGGCCGCGATCCGGGCGCTCGCGCCGGTGGGGGAGATCGCGTCGCTCCGCATGGCCGTCGGCCTCTACTCGGCGCTCCTCCTCGTCACCGCGATCCTCTACCGCGCGCTATCGCCGGCCGTGGAGTCCAGGACGCCTGCCGTGCGGGCCCGCCTCTCCCCGGAGACGCGGAAGATCGTCACGCGCATCTCGGCTCTCTTCACGCTCGACAGCCTGGGGGGCGGGTTTCTGACGACGGCGCTCCTCTCGCTCTTCTTCTTCGAGCGCTTCCACGTGAGCGAGGCGGTCGTGGGGGTCCTGTTCTTCGGCGCCCGCGCCATGAACGCCCTCTCGCACATGGGCGCGGCCTGGCTGGCCAAGCGCATCGGGCTCGTGAACACGATGGTGTTCACGCATGTCCCGTCGAGCCTGCTCCTCGCCACGGTGCCGTTCGCGCCGAGCTTCCCGGTCGCGGCGGGACTCTTCCTTCTGCGCGAGGGGCTGGTCGAGATGGACGTGCCGACCCGCCAGTCGTACGTGATGGCGGTCGTGAAGCCGGAAGAGCGCACGCTGGCGTCGGGGATCACACATCTCGTGAGGCTTGGCGCGTGGGCGGCGGCGCCTGCGTTCGCGGGGCTCTTCATGCGGGGGACGTCGTACGCCGTGCCGCTCTGGATCGGAGCAGGGATGAAGATCGCCTACGACTTCCTGCTCTACGCGGCCTTCCGCCGGCATCGTCCGCCGGAGGAGACGGCCAAGGCCTAGGACGCGGGGCGGACGCCGAGGATGCGGTCGCCTTCGTGCTCCAGATACGCGGCGATCGCGTCTCTGCGGTGCGACTCGGCGCGGCGCAGGATCTGCACGAACTCCGGCGTGGTGCGGATGGGATCGAGCCATGGGTCCCGCGCCATCGTCTGGTCGCAGTAGAACCCTCCGTCGACCACGCGGTCCAAGGTCCGCAAGCCCTCCTCGAGCTCGCCCCAGTAGGTGAGGCCACGCGCGATGAAGTAGATCCCCTCGGGGTCGAGGAAGGCCGATCTCAGGATGCCGCGCATGTCCGCGACGGAGTTCTCCCGGTCCCCGGTCAACAGGTAGTACATGGAGCGGCCGAACCCCGGAAGGTGGATCATGCCCTTCATCTTGTCGAACGTCTCGAGCGCCTCCTCGTTCCGTCCCATGGCCATGAGGCTGTAGCCGCGGATGAAAGGGAGATCGTTCGCCCGGAGCTGCATCGCGCGCTCGTAGTCGCCCGACATCCAGTGGGTGTAGGTGATGCTGGTCGGGATGTTGGGATCCAGCCGGAGCGCCCGCTCGGCCGCGGCGAGCGAGGCGTCGAGGAGCCCACAGTACCGGCAGGCCTGCACGAGGCCGGCGAAGAGGCTCGCCTCCGACGGGCGGTCCCGCGCGCGGTCGAGGAGCCGCGTCATGGCCTCCTTCGCGCGGCCCATCTCGACCTCGAGGTACACGTAGAGATTGTGCGCCAGCGAGAGATCCGGGTTGATCTCGAGCGCGCGGTGGAACGCGTCCGCCGCGCGGAGAAGGTTCTCCTTGGGATTGTCCTCGAGGTACTTCGCCATCACCCGATAGATCCGGCCCAGCTGGGCCCACGCGGGCGCGAATTTGGGATCCGCCTCGATGCACTTGAGGTAGAGATCCCGCGCGAGCGTCCACCCGTCCGAGGTCCAGGCGAGCTGGTTCGCGCGAAGGTAGAACTCGTAGGCCTTCGCGCTCACAGGCACGTCCCTCTGGAGCGAGCTCCGCTCGCGCCCCGAGAGCGGCAGCGACAGCGATTCGACGATGTGCCGCGCCAGGCCGTCCTGCAGCTCGAAGAGGTCGCCCATCGATGCCTGCGTCGAGAGCGTCCAGGCCACCGTTCCCGTGGCGGCGTCCAGGAGCTGCGTGTTGACGCGGACCTGGTCGCCGGAGCGCATGAGCGTTCCGGTGAGAACGAGGTCGACCTCGGTCTCCTCCGCGATCTGCTTCAGGTCGGGGGTCGCGCTCGTGAACCTGGCCGCCGTGAGGCTCGATCGCACAACGAGGGAATCGATCCCGGCGAGCGAGCCCGTGATCGCATCGGGCAGGCTGAAGGTGAGGAAGTCGCACTCGGGATCGGGGCGGAGCGCGCGGAAGGGAAGCACGATGAGCCGCGTCACCGCCCGGACGCGCGCCGACTCGCCCGCCTCCAGGAGCCGGAGCGCGCCTCGGAGCTCGTCCGCCATCGCCTGGGCCGACGGATAGCGGTCGGCAGGATCCTTCGCGATGGCGCGCTGGATCACGCGGTCCACCGCCATCACCGCAGGCGGACCGGACAGGGCGGGAGGCTGGTCGAAGAGCGCGGCGTGCCGGATCTCGCCCGGGGACTGTCCCGGGAACGCGGGCACACCGGAGATCATCTCGTAGACCATGACCCCGACCGCGAACACGTCGCTCCTCGCGTCGACGGGTTCGCGCTTCCACTGCTCCGGCGACATGTAGCGCGGCGTGCCGACGATGATCCCGGTGCGGGTCAGGTTCGTCGTGGTGACCAGAGCTGAGTCCTCGATGGGCCGTGCCAGCCCGAAGTCGAGGAGCTTCACGCCGTGCGAGGTGAGAAAGACGTTCGACGGCTTGAGATCGCGGTGCACGATCTGGTGGCGGTGGAGCGCGTCGAGGGCAGCGAGAATTCCAAGGACGATCGGACCCGCCTCGCTCAGGGAGATAGGATCCCGCGCCATGCGCGAGGCGAGTGGCTCTCCCTCGAGGAGCTCCATGGCGATCCAGAGATCGGAGCCTTCCTCGCCCACGTCGTAGATCTGGCAGACGTTCGGATGGTTGAGCTTCGCGGCGGATCGCGCCTCGCGCCAGAAGCGGTCGCGGGCTTCGCGCAGTCCGGAGTCGTCCCGGATCATCTTGATGGCGACGCGGCGCTGCAGGCGCTCGTCCTGCGCCGCGTACACCACCCCCATACCCCCCTCGCCCAGGCGGTCGAGGATTCGAAACGAGCCGATCCGATCACGCATGGGGCGAAGTATAGCGTGCGGATCGGATGATGGTCAGCCCTCGGCCGGGATCACGGGGCGTCGTGGGGTCGCTTGGCGATCAAGACGCTGCACGGAGCGTGCGACGACACATAGGAGGCGACGCTCCCGAGGACGAGCTTGGAGAGGCCGCTCCGCCCGTGCGAGCCGACGACGAGGAGGTCGGCTCCCGTGCGTCGGGCCTCTTCGACGAGCGTGGACCGCGGGTCCCCCTGGACCATCGCCGACTCCACGGTCCATCCCGACCCTTGCAGCGCCTGGGCCGCCCGTTCGGCGATCTGCGTGTGCATGCGGTTCTGATCCTGGATCAGCTGTGCGATCACGGCCGGTGCATTCGCTTCGGCCGACCCCATGAAGACGGGCGGTGACGCGGATACCACCCGGATGCTGGTCCCGGTGGGCCAGGACACACGCTTCACCCAGTCGAGGGCTGTCTGAGAAAACGGGGATTCGTCGACGCCGATCAGGATCTTCACGATCGCCTCCGCGGTGAATGAAGGGCCGTCACGGCAACGCCCCTTCGCGACTGGGCATCCTACGCGAAGGGGCGGGAAGCGACAACGGCGGCCGGCGCCGTGCTGTGACTACTTCGAGGGCTTGAAGTCGAGGGCCGCCGAGTTCATGCAGTAGCGAAGGCCGGTTGGCTTGGGACCGTCGTCGAACACATGCCCCAGATGCGCGTCGCAGCGCGCGCAGCGAACCTCGTCCCGCTCCATGAACAGGGAGTTGTCCTTGCCGATCTGGACGTTCTCCTTCGCGATCGGATCCCAGAAGCTGGGCCAGCCGGTGCCCGACTCGAACTTCGTCTCCGAGCTGAAGAGCTCGGTGCCGCAGGCGATGCACCGGTAGACGCCCTTGGCGTGGTTGTTCCAGTACTTTCCGGTGAACGCGCGCTCGGTGCCGGCCTCGCGGGTCACGTTGTACTGCTCCGGCGTGAGGATCTTCTTCCACTCCGCGTCGGACTTCTTGACCTTGTCCACCACCACGTACCCCTTTCGCTCGACGGAGAAGATCTTGATCTTGGACGACGGCGCGGGCGCGGCGGCCCCCTTGGCCGGGGTGACGGCCGGCATCTTCGTGGCCGACGGGGACGCGACCGATGCCGCGAGGACGACCGAGCCCGCGAGAGCGACCGCGCCTACGGCGAGGGCCAGAATCGGGGCGACATGATTCCGCTTCATGAGGGGATGCTCCTTCGTTGGGGAACGGGGCCCGAACGGGGGCCGAACCTACCAGGTCCGAACCGGAATCTGAGCGTTGGGTTCCATCGCGCTCGCGTTCGTCCCGTCTGCTCCAGTATAGTGCGCACGGTCGGTACCGAGACGCCTTGGCCCTCCGACCCCATCTTCCTTCCACCCCGAAGTACGAACATCGAGGAGGCCCGTGACGAACCCGGAAGAGGTCCGCGCGACGCTCGCGCTCGAAGACGGGATGTGCTTTCAAGGCTGTGGGTTCGGGCGACAGGGTGAGACATCGGGTGAAGTCGTGTTCCAGACCGCCCTCTGCGGGTACCAGGAAGTCCTGACCGACCCCTCCTACCTGGGTCAGATCGTCGTGATGACGTACCCCCACATCGGAAACTACGGGGTGAATCGCGATGACGTGGAGTCCGCGCGGCCGCAGGTCGCCGGATTCGTGGTTCGCGAGGCCTCGACGCGCGCCTCGTCCTGGCGCGCCTCGGGGGAGCTCCATCGGTACCTGGACGAGGCGGGGATCGTCGGCATCCAGGGGATCGACACGCGCGCCCTCACGCGCCACATCCGGACACACGGCGCCAAGCGCGGGATCATCTCCACGATCGAGCACGCCCCCGAGGCGCTCGTGGCGAAGGCGCGGGCATCCCGCTCGATGATCGGGCTCGATCTCGCGCGCGAGGCGACCTGCGCCGAGGCCTACCGCTGGAACGACGGTCCCGCCGGATGGCGCGAGCCGGTGCGCGATCTCTTCGCTCCGCCCTGCGAACCCTTCCACGTGGTCGCCTACGACTTCGGCATGAAGCGGAACATCCTCCGACACCTGGTGGCCTGCGGGTGCGAGGTGACCGTCGTGCCCGCCACGACCACGGCCAGGGAAGCGCTCGCGCTCGAGCCGGACGGCATCTTCTTCTCGAATGGCCCCGGCGATCCCGAGCCCTGCGATTACGCGGTCGAGGCGGCTCGCGAGCTCATCGAAGCGCGCCCCGTCTTTGGCATCTGCCTCGGCCACCAGATCCTCGGGCTCGCCTGCGGCGGCAAGACCTTCAAGCTCAAGTTCGGCCACCGCGGGGCGAACCACCCGGTGAAGAACCTGCGCACCGGACAGGTCGAGATCACCTCGCAGAACCACGGCTTCGCGGTGGATCCCTCGCTCTTCGACGATCCGGCGTTCGAGCTGACGCACGTGAACCTGAACGACGGCACCGTCGAGGGCTTCCGACACCGCGACCTCCCCGTCTTCTCGGTCCAGTACCACCCCGAGGCGAGCCCCGGGCCGCACGACAGCCACTATCTCTTCCGCGAGTTCATCGCCGAGATGGCCGAGCATCGCGATGGCGGCGCGGTCACGGTGGTGCGCGGCCTGCCTCCGGCGATCGCCGCCGGGGCGGGGGGCTGACCGTGCCGCGCGACGCGTCCATCCGCTCGGTCCTCGTGATCGGCTCCGGCCCGATCGTGATCGGGCAGGCGTGCGAGTTCGACTACTCCGGCACGCAGGCGGTGAAGGTGCTGCGCTCCGAGGGCATCCGCGTCTCGCTCGTGAACTCGAATCCCGCGACGATCATGACGGACCCCGAGTACGCGGACCGGACGTACGTCGAGCCGCTCACGCCGGAGGTGCTCGAAGCGATCCTGGAGCGGGATCGCCCGGATGCGCTCCTCCCGACCGTGGGGGGACAGACCGCGTTGAACCTCGCGGTCGAGCTGTCGCGCCGCGGCGTCCTCGATCGTCTCGGCGTGCGCCTGATCGGCGCGAGCCGCCGCGCGGTCGAGGTGGGAGAGGATCGGAGGCTCTTCAAGGAGGCGATGCGCCGGATCGGCCTCGACGTGCCGCGGAGCGGCTTCGCGCGGACGAAGGAGGAGGCGCTCCAGGTGCTCGAGGAGACGGGGCTCCCGGCCGTCATCCGCCCCTCCTTCACACTCGGCGGCACCGGGGGCGGGATCGCCTACAACCGCGAGGAATTCGAGCAGGCCGTCGCGCGCGGCCTCGAGCTCTCGCCGACCCACGAGATCCTGATCGAGGAGTCGGTGATCGGCTGGAAGGAGTACGAGCTCGAGGTGATGCGCGACAATGCGGACAACTTCGTCGTCATCTGCTCGATCGAGAACTTCGATCCGATGGGGATCCACACCGGCGACTCGGTGACCGTGGCGCCGGCGCAGACCTTGACCGACCGCGAGTATCAGGCCATGCGCGACGCCGCGCGCGCCATCATCCGCGAGGTCGGGGTCGAGACGGGCGGATCCAACATCCAGTTCGCGGTGGATCCGAAGACCGGCCGGCTCGTGGTCATCGAGATGAACCCCCGGGTGTCGCGCTCGTCCGCGCTCGCCAGCAAGGCGACCGGCTTCCCGATCGCGAAGATCGCGGCGCTCCTCGCGGTGGGCTACCGATTGGACGAGATCCAGAACGACATCACCCGCGTGACGCCGGCGAGCTTCGAGCCGGTGCTCGACTACGTCGTCGTGAAGATTCCCCGGTGGGCCTTCGAGAAGTTCCGCGACGAGAGCCCGCTCTTGGGGACACAGATGAAATCGGTGGGCGAGGTGATGGCCATCGGCCGCACGTTCAAGGAGGCGCTCCAGAAGGGGATCCGCGCGCTCGAACCGGGCTCCGGCCGGAGCGGCTTCGGCCGCGGGCTGGACGACGCCCGGATCAAGGAGAAGCTCCTCTCGCCCGACCCCGACCGGATCTTCTACGTGAAGCGCGCGTGCGAGCTCGGCTGGTCGCACGAGGAGATCCACCGGATGACGGGGATCGACGCCTGGTTCCTCGACCAGATCCAGCAGATCGCGGACATGAAGGAGCGGATCAGCCTCGACGCCGAGGCGCTCCGCGCGGCGAAGCGGATGGGCTTCTCCGACGACCGCATCGCGGATCTCCTGGGCACCACGGAGGAGACCGTTCGCGCCCAGCGGCACGCGCTCGGCATCCGCCCCGTCTACAAGCGCGTGGACACGTGCGCCGCCGAGTTCGTCTCCTACACGCCCTACCTCTACTCCACCTACGAGGATGAGTGCGAGGCGGAGCCCACCGACCGGAAGAAGGTCATGATCTTAGGGAGCGGACCGAACCGGATCGGGCAGGGGATCGAGTTCGACTACTGCTGCTGCCACGGCTCGTTCGCCTTCAAGGAAGAGGGCTACGAGACGATCATGGTGAATTGCAATCCGGAGACCGTCTCGACCGACTACGACACCTCGGATCGGCTCTACTTCGAGCCGCTCACGTTCGAGGACGTGATGAACGTGATCGAGAAGGAGAAGCCCGAGGGCGTGGTCATCCAGTTCGGCGGCCAGACGCCGCTACGGCTCGCGGTCCCGCTCCATCGCGCGGGCGTCAAGATCCTCGGCACGAGTCCCGACGCGATCGACCAGGCCGAGGATCGCCGCCGCTTCAGCGCGCTCCTCTCCGATCTCGGCCTTCCGCAGCCGGAGAGCGGCACCGCCACCTCGCTCACGGAGGCGAAGGATGTGGCCGCGCGGATCGGATATCCCGTCCTGGTGCGCCCCTCCTACGTTCTCGGCGGCCGCGCGATGGCGATCGTCTACGACGAAGCACACCTCGAGGGCTACGCGCGCGAGGCGGTCCAGGCCTCGCCCGAGCATCCGATCCTGATCGACCGGTTCCTCGAGGACGCGTACGAGGTGGACGTGGACGCGGTGGGCGACGGAGAGCGCGTCGTGATCGCCGGCATCCTCGAGCACATCGAGGAGGCAGGCATCCACAGCGGCGATTCGTCGATGGTGCTCCCCACGTTCAAGGTGCCGGCACGCCACCTCGCCACCATCAAGGAGGCGACCCGGCGGCTCGGGCTCGCGCTCCAAGTGCGCGGGCTCATGAACATCCAGTTCGCGCTCCAGGGCGAGATGGTCTACGTGCTCGAGGTGAATCCGCGCGCGTCCCGTACCGTGCCCTTCGTCTCGAAGGCCACCGGCGTGCCGCTCGCCAAGGTGGCGGCGCGGGTGATGGCGGGGCGTTCACTCGCGGATCAGGGGATGACCGAGGACCTCGAGGTCGACCGCTTCTTCGTGAAGGCGTCGGTCTTCCCGTTCCTCAAGTTCCCGGGATCGGACGTCCTTCTCGGCCCCGAGATGAAGTCGACGGGCGAGGTCATGGGGATCTCGCGGAACTTCGGAATCGCCTTCGCCAAGGCGCTCGCCGCGACCGGCTCGACGATCCCGACTTCGGGAACGGCGTTCGTGAGCGTGAACGACCCGGACAAGGGATCCGTGCTGCCGCACGCGCGGGCGCTGGCTCAGATGGGCTTCAAGATCGTGGCGACGCGCGGGACCGCGGACTTCCTGAACCGGCAGGGTGTGCCCGCCGAGATGGTCTACAAGGTGAACGAGGGACGCCCGCACGTGGTGGACCGGATCAAGAGCCGGGACATCGATCTCATCATCAACACGCCGCTCGGCGAAGAATCCTTCTACGACGACGGCGCCATCCGGAAGAACGCCATCCTCTACGGCGTGCTCTGCCTCACCACGCTCACCGCCGCCGCGGCCACCGTACAGGCGATCCGCGCGCTCAGGGAGCGCCCACTCGAGGTAACGAGTCTTCAGGAGATCCACCGCCCCGAGGAGCACGCGGTGGAGGCGTCACCCGTCCCGGCCTAGGGCTGCTCAGGCGTCGGCGGGGGGCTTCTCCAGCGAGCGCCAGAGATACCAGCTCGCGATGCTCCGATACGGACGCCACCGCTCGCCTCGCTTCAGCACCTGCGCCGGGGACGGCAGACCTCGCGTCCGGAACGTCCGCTGGAATCCCTTTCTCACGCCGTAGTCGGTCGCCGGAAGCACGTCCGGCCGCCCGAGCCGGAAGATGAGGAGCATCTCCACCGTCCAGCGGCCCACGCCGCGAACGGAGGACAGCCGCTCCACGATCTCCTCGTCGTCGAGCCGCTTGAGCCGCGCGAGCGTCGGCACGGTGCCGTCGAGCGTCCTCGCGGCGAGATCCTTCACGGCGAGGATCTTCGCGCGGGAAAGGCCGGCGGCGCGCAACCGGTCGTCCGCCGTCGCGAGCACGTCCTCGGGGCGCGGGTGCCGGCGCGGACGGTAGAGCGTGAGCACGCGGCCGTGGATCGTGGACGCGGCCTTCCCGGTGAGCTGCTGGTAGGCGATCGATCGGACCAGCGCGGCGAACGGGCTCATCAGACCATCGGGATCGATGCGGCAGGGGCCGTGCAGGTCGATCATGGCCGCGAGCTTGGGATCGGCGGTCCGGATGTGCGCTTCGGCAACGCTGAGATCGAACGAGAGCGGCACGACCCCTGACGAGCAGGACCCCCTTAAGGGCGTCCCCGCCTCCGATCGAATCCGCGGATGACCTTCGGCTTCCGTCCAAACTGGGGAGCTTCCGACCCCGAGGCGCCCGGTTTCTGCTCGCGCGAGTGGCCCTGGCCGCCGGAGCCGCGCTGTCTCGGGCCCTTGTGCGCGCCTGCATGGCCGCCGCGGCCGCTGGAGGCCCTCGGACCGCCGCCTCCGTGACTCCGTCCAGCCGGCTTCTTCCCACCGCGACCGCCGCTCCCTCCGCCATCCCCGCGAATGCTATCCGCGATCTCTCGGGGCCGCATGTGGTAATCGAAGTCGGGGAGCATGACGCGCGGGACCGCGCGTCCGAGGAATCGCTCGATGGCGGTGAAGTCCTTCTGCTCCTCGGGGCTCATCAGCGTGAACGCGTCGCCGACCGCGTCGACGCGGCCGGTGCGTCCGATGCGATGGACGTAGTCCTCGGGTGTGTGAGGCACGTCGTAGTTCACGACGTGGCTGATCCCTTCGACGTCGATGCCGCGCGAGGCGATGTCGGTGGCGACCAGGATCTGGATCCGTCCGCGCTTCAAGTCGCCGAGCGCGCGCTCCCGCTGGCTCTGGCTCCGGTTGCCGTGGATCGGCGCGACGGCGTAGTTCCGCTTGCCGAGCTGCCGCGCGACCCGGTCGGCCCCGTGCTTGGTGCGCGTGAAGACGATCATGCTCCGCACGTCGATCGCCGAGAGGATCTCGTCGAGGAGCTCGGTTTTCAGATTGCGCGGAACGGGGTAGACAGCCTGCGTGATCCCGGCGGCAGGGCGCGACGGCGGCGCAAGATCCACGCGCGCCGGCTCGCGAAGCGCCTCGCGCGCGACCTGATTGAGGTCCGGAGGCATCGTCGCCGAGAAGAGAAGCGTCTGGCGGTCGTGGGGAAGGAGCCGGAGGATCCGCCTTAGGTCGGGCGCGAACCCCATGTCCACCATGCGGTCGGCCTCGTCGAGCACCAGTACTTCCACGTAGTCGAGTCGGAGCGCGAGCCGTCCGTGCAGATCGAGGAGCCGGCCCGGCGTGGCGACGAGGAGGTCGACCCCGCCGCGAAGCATCCGCTCCTGAGGCGGCAGCGGGACGCCGCCGTAGACGACTCCCACGTTGATGTCCGTGAAGCGCGCGTAGTCGCGGGCGTTCGTCTCGACCTGCGCGGCCAGCTCGCGCGTGGGCGTGAGGACGAGCGCGCGGAGCCGCTTCGTTCCTTGGAGGAGCCGCGCGAGTATGGGAAGGATGAAGGCTGCCGTCTTTCCGGTCCCGGTCTGCGCGGCACCGATCAGATCCTTTCCATCCAGGACGATCGGGATCGCCTTCCGCTGAATGGGTGTCGGCTCGGAATAGCCAGCCGCGCGCACCCCTTTCAGGATGGCGGGCGGCAAGTTGAGTGTGTTGAATCCCATGGAATCCTCTGGTGTCCTGATGCGAGCCCGGACGAGGCCGGGCGTGAACCGCGCCTTGCGCACGGTATCCGGGGAAGGTACCACAACCGCGCATTCCCGCGTGCCGTTCCGGGTTAGGATGGACGGATGAACCTGATCCGCCGCTGGCCCCGCGACCGCGCGCGGCGCCGCGCCTACGTGGACGACGTGTTCGAGCGGGTCGCGCCCCAGTACGACCGACTCACGAGGCTTCTCTCCTTCGGGATGGACGACCGATGGAAGGCGGGGCTCCTCACGCTGCTGCGGGAGGAACACCGGGACGGAAGCGTGCTCGACCTCGCGACCGGCACGGGGGCGTTTCCGCTGCTCCTAAGGCGCGAAGGTCACCGCGGCCCGATCGTGGGCGCGGATCGCAGCCCCGCCATGCTCGCCCGAGCTCGGGTGAAGTGCGACGGCGCCGACATCCGCTTCGTGGAAGCCGATCTCAACGCACTTCCGTTCGCCTCGGAGTCGTTCGACGTGATCGTCGTGGGATACGGACTCCGGTATCTCGACGACCTGCCGCGCGCGATGGAGGCGGTCCACCGCGTGCTCCGCCCGGGCGGGACGTTCCTGACGCTCGACTTCGGCGTGCCGCGGAACGCGCTGATGCGCGCGTTCTGCTTCTCGTATCTGTTCGTGGTCGGAACCCTGTGGGGGCTCCTCCTCCACGGGCGGGCCGACACCTACTGGCACATCGTGGAGTCGCTCGAGGCGTATCCGGGGCAGGACGCCCTCGTCTCCGCCTTGGGGGGCGCCGGGTTCGAGCAGCTCCTCGTGGCGGAACGGATCGGCGGTCTCTCCGTGGTCACGAGCGGGGAGCGGGCCGCCCTCCACGAGCGACGAGCCAGTACGCCGGGAGCTTGATCCACTCTCCGATCACGACCCGCCGCGCCCAACGATCCTTCCACCAGCCCGAGCGGCGCACGCTCGAGCGCTCGTCCGGCACGGGCGCGAGGGAAAGAGCGACGCCGCTTCCGTCGAGCGCGCGGCCGAATGCGAGGCGCGTGCGGGACACGTGGGCTTCCGTCGTCACGACGAGCAGCGACTTCCATCCGCGCGCGCGGGCGAGCCGCGCCGCGCCGAGGGCTTCGCTCCACGTGCCGAGCCGCCCGCGGGGCATCCATTCGGCGTGCGCGCCGCGCGAGTCGAGCGTGACGAGGAAGTGCCGGAGGCGGGGCGGCGTCTGCGCCACGAGCGCCGCGAGGCCGCCGTCATCGGGAAGGCCGAGGGAGGGGAACGTGCGCCACTCGAATCGAGCGACGCTCAGGACGACCGCCGGGGCGCGGCCCGCCTTCCATAGCTCGAGCCCGTACGCTTTCCGCTCAGGCCTTCCGGCGAGCACCACGATGGCGTCAGGCCCGTCACTCGCGCTCACGAGCGCTCACCGGAGGAAATAGAGGGACGCAGCGAGGGCGACCGCGGTTGCGGCCAGACCGAGGGGCACGAGCGCGCGCACGGCACCGCGCCCGAAGCTCGCCGCCGCCGCCGCCTTCAAGAGGGTGTTGGAGATCATGCCGAGTCCGACCGCTTGCGCGGCCGTGCCGGTGAGAGCCGGATCGGAGGCCGTGCGTGCCATGGAGATCGTGAGCGCGTCCATATCGGTGAGGCCCAGGATCGCGCCGGAGGCGAGGAGCCCCGAGTTACCCCAGGTCTCCTGGGCCAGATACACGGCAAAGAGCACGATCTGGAAGAGCGCCGCCATCTGCAGGGCGGATCGAAGGTGGAGCGGGTTCGATGGCTCTTCGGGCTCCCCGCCCGATTTCTGGGCCCGCTTCCACCCCACGAAGACGAGCGCCGCCCCGACGAGGAAGGGAGCCGCCAGGTAGGGAAGCAGGGCGGTCAAGAGGCTCGTGTTGAGCACGGCCGCCGCCACCGCCACTCGCACGAACAGGATCGCGCACGCGGCCAGGATGCCCAGTGCGAGCGGACCGGAGACGGACGGATTGTCGCGGCTCTCCCGCGAAAACGCGAACGCGATGTTGGTCGAGGAGACGAGGCCGCCGAGGAGTCCCGCGAGTGCGTAGCCGTGCTTCCGGCCCGCGACGCGTCGCGCGACGTAGCCGACGAAGCTCATGCCCGAGAAGAAGAGGACGAGGAGCCAGAGGAGTCTCGGCCGCACGCCGCCGAGCGGACCGAACGGGCCCTCCGGAAGGATCGGCAGGATGACCGCGGCCATCACGGCGAACCGGACGCCGGCCCGGATCTCGGTATCGTCGAGCTTCTCGACCGTGCTGTGGAGCCGCGTCTTCTCGACGAGAAGGAGGGCGGTCACCGCGATGATGCCGCTGGCAAGGGCGAGGTAGCCCAAGCCGGAGAGCACGCCGGCGCCCACCGTCACGAGCGCCGCGACCTCCGTCGTACCCTCGACGTCCTTGCCGCTGATCGCGACGTAGCCGGCGATCACGATGCCGACCGCGCCGGCCAGGAGCACGGCGGCGAGCGGCGCCGCTCCGTCGACCCAGAGCCATCCCGCGACGCCGGCGAGTCCACCCAGGAGCGTGAAGGTGCGAATGCCTCCGATCCGCGCGGCAGGACCGGATGCGTGCCCGGACCACTGGCGCTCGAGGCCGATGGCGGCGCCGCCGAGCGCTGCGATCGCGATCCGGACCACGCCGTTCGGCTCGAGGCTCACCGGAGCCTACGCGGGCTCGAATTCGGGATGGGATTCGCCCAGAAGCCTGAGACCGTTCGCGATCACGAGGAGCGTGCTCCCCTCGTGGCAGACGACCGCGAGCCACAGGGGAAGCACGCCGCTCAAGGTGGAGATGACGAGGACTCCGATCACTCCGAAGGCGAGCCCGAGGCTCTGGCGCACCACCTGCCGCGACCGCCGCGCGAGCCAGAGCGCGAACGGGATGCCCCTGAGATCGTCGCGCATGAGGACGACGTCGGCGGTCTCGAGCGCGATGTCGGTGCCGGCGCCGCCCATGGCGATCCCGACCGTCGCGCTCGCGAGCGCCGGGGCGTCGTTCACACCGTCCCCCACCATGGCGAGCGAGGGCCAGCGCTCGCGAAGCTCCCGGAGGGCTGCGACCTTCTCATCGGGAAGGAGTCCCGCGCGAACGACGTCGGCTCCGATGGCGCGCGCGATCGGCTCGGCCACCTGCTCGTGGTCGCCCGTCAGCATGGCAACGTGCTTGATGCCGAGCCGGCGGCAGGCCGCAATCGCCGCGGGAGCCTGCGCGCGCATCGCGTCCGCCACCGCGATCGCACCGCTCTCCGGCGACGGATCCGGTGTGCCGTTCGTGCCTTGGCCGACGACGACGAGGAGCGCGGTCTCGCCGCGCGCGCGGATCGCCTCCGCCTCGCGCCCGGCCAAGGCGGGCACGGTCACATCGTGGCGGCGGAACAGGGGATCGCGGCCGACACCGATCCAGCGGCCCTCGGCGTGCGCGTGCACGCCCTCGCCGCTGTGGCTCTCGAACTCGGTGATCTCGGGCCAGGTGAGCCGCCGTCGCGCGGCCTCCGCGACGACCGCGCGCCCCGTGTGGTGCTCGCTCCGGACCTCCACCGCGGCCGCGTAGCGGAGCAGGTCGTCCTCGCGCGCGGGAGGGACGGCCGCCACGCGCAAGACGCGCGGACGCCCCTCGGTGACCGTGCCGGTCTTGTCCAGAGCGAGCGCGGTGACCTGCGCGAGCCGCTCCAGATGGACGCCTCCCTTGAAGAGCACGCCGTGATGCGCCGCGTGCGTGATGGCAGAGAGGACCGCGGCCGGCGTCGCGATCACGACGGCGCATGGAGAAGCCGCGACGAGGAGCACGAGCCCCCGGTAGCAGGCCGTCCACCCGCC
>Ga0111539_10002301_pt1 | contig 25380 bp, 20 predicted proteins | sample RhiMethybrSRZTD1_FD_79667 | JGI IMG/M metagenome (GOLD analysis project Ga0111539, IMG submission 79667) | Populus rhizosphere microbial communities from Tennessee, USA - Rhizosphere MetaG P. TD hybrid SRZTD1 (version 2) (version 2) | ecosystem: Host-associated > Plants > Roots > Rhizosphere >...
AAGCCCTAAGCCCTAAGCCCTAAGCCCTAAGCCCTAACCTCTAACCTCTGACCTCTAACCCCCTACTTCCTGTCCTTGTAATCCTCAGAGGATGCCGGATCGAGTTCCCAGCGGTGCTTGTCGCGCTCGACAACTTTGTCGCTGGCTCGCAGTTCCTCGGCGTCGTGATATTCGACGCCCAGCGCTTTGCCGATATCGTCCACGATGTCCTGGTCCGGCGTCTGGTTGTCGCCCCCCGGTGACTCATCACCGCTGAAGTACGCGTCCCCGACGTTGGCGTCGACATCTCCACCAGTAATCGACGGTGTCATCGTCGCGTGATCCTGACGCTTTTCCGCCATTTCGGCGCGGCCGGTGCGGACGGCTGAGCCGTGACGGTTCAGGTCGAGCGAGGAGGGAGGCGTCTGGATCGTTTCTTCGAGTGTTCGACGGGCACGATCCAACCTCGCCGGCGTGGTTCTCAGCCGCTCAGTTGCACGAGGAGCCGTTGGTCGCGAGGTCGCTGCGGAGGCCGCCGGTCGCTTCTTCGCACGCACGACGATCTTTGGCGCTTTGGCCTTTGGCGCCTTGGCGCGCCTCGCCGGCGTTTTGCGGATTACAGGCTTCGATCGAGCGACAGTACGTTTTGCCTTCGGTCGAATGGGTCGCTTTGCCTTCGGGCGTTTGACCGGGCGCTTCGGGGAGCGGCGACCGCTGGTTTTCCGAGCGATCTTTGACTTTTGCGCGCCACGCGCGGCCTTTCGACGGGGCCGTTTGGACATCATCCGCTCCCTTCGGAACCTTGACAGTTTTGCGATAAGTGTCGTACTCTCTGTTGCTTATCGGAATTCTGCAAGCGCAGATATATGAGGTTGCACCCAGGCAACCCATGACTTCGCAACGCGGCTGACCGAACTTGCGGGGTGCCGGTCCCCGCTATCAACCCCGGCAATCGATCGACCCATTCAACACGTTCAGGGTTGTCCCTGAGCTTGTCGAAGCCGGTCGACAACGACAGGAGGACTCGCAAGGCATGGCCAACGCAGAAGAGCCCACTCCCGGTTCGGGCAGGGGCGGTAGCACGGGGACCCTCGACCGCACGGAACGCGCTGAACAACAGAGCGGCCGCGGCGACAAGGGCGGGCTGAAAGTCCGTCCGCGCGACGACGACGATCAGATGGACCCCGAGGAGTACGCCAAACTGCTCGAAGTCTACGATACCAGCTTCCGGAACATCGCGGAAGGCGAGGTGGTCAAGGGGACGGTCCTCAAGGTCACGGCCTCCGAGGTTGTCGTCGACGTGGGCTACAAGTCGGAGGGGATCATCGCCGTCAGCGAGTTCCTCGACGAAACCGGTCAGGTGACCGTCGAGGCAGGCGACATCGTCGACGTGCTGCTGGAACGGACCGAGGATCGCGAAGGCTACGTCGTGCTCTCGCGCGAAAAAGCCGAGAAGATGAAGATTTGGGACGAGGTCGAGAAGGCCTATGCCGAGCGCAAGGTCGTCATCGGTCGCGTCATCGAGCGCATCAAGGGTGGGCTTGCGGTCGACATCGGCGTCAGGGCATTCCTTCCTGGATCGCAAATCGATGTCCGCCCGGTTCGAAACCTCGACGCCTTGCGCGGGCAGGAACTCCGCATGCGCGTCATCAAGGTGAACAAGAAGCGCGGCAATATCGTGCTGTCGCGCAAGGCGCTGCTCGAGGAAGAGAACGCGGAGAAGAAGAAGCACACGCTCGAAACGCTGGCCGAAGGAAAGGTCCTGAAGGGCGTCGTCAAGAACATCACCGATTACGGCGCTTTCATCGATTTGGGCGGCATCGACGGCCTGCTGCACATCACCGACATGTCCTGGGGACGCGTCGGCCATCCGTCGGAACTGTTCAAGGTCAACGACGAGATCGACGTGATCGTGCTGAAGTACGACCCGGCGACCGAGCGCGTGTCGCTCGGCCACAAACAGCTCATCACCGATCCGTGGGCCAATGTCCTCGAGCGCTACCCGGTTGGCGCGCGCATGGGCGGAAAGGTCGTCAGCTTGACCGACTACGGCGCGTTCGTCGAGTTGGAGTCTGGCGTCGAGGGCCTGATCCACGTCTCCGAAATGTCCTGGAGCAAGCGCGTCAAGCATCCGTCCAAGATCCTCAACGTCGGCGATACCGTTGACGCGATGGTGCTCGGGGTCGACGGGACCGCGCGGCGCATTTCGCTCGGCCTCAAACAGGTGGAAACCAATCCCTGGCACGATCTCGCCGAGAAGTATCCGGTCGGATCCAAGATTCAGGGGAAGGTCCGCAACCTCACCGAGTTCGGCGCGTTCGTGGAAGTCGAAGAAGACATCGACGGGTTGATTCACATCTCGGACATGTCGTGGAGCAAGCGCGTCAAGCACCCCTCTGAAGTGCTCAAGAAGGGCGATGTCGTGGACGCCATGGTGCTCAACATCGACGCCGAGAACCAGCGGCTGTCGCTCGGGTTGAAGCAGCTCGCCACCGACATCTGGGACGACTTCTTCTCGCGCCATCACCTCGGCGACACCGTCGAGGGGAAGGTGATGCGGATGACGAATTTCGGCGCCTTCGTGGAGCTCGACGAAGACATCGAAGGCCTGATTCACATCTCGGAGCTCGACGACACGCGCGCCAAAGGCAAGGAAGAGAAGATCGAACTGACGGTGGGCGAGACCTACCCGATGAAGATCATCAAGCTTGCACCAGAAGAGCGCAAGATCGGACTCTCGATTCGGGCACTGAAATCCGACGAGTTCCGCGCCGATTGGGAGAGTTACTCGGAAACCACCGGAGACGGCTCGGCGACGCTCGGGGATCACTTCAAGAACAGAAGCTAAAGAATTGGGAATTAGGAATTCAAAATTCAAAATTGAGTTCCTAATTCTGAATTTTGAATTTTGAATTGCGAGGATCACCCATGACTGGCGGCAGCATGACCAAGGCGGAGCTCGTCGAGGAAGTCTCGCGAGTGTCCGATCTCACGAAGAAGCATTCCGAAGTCATCGTCGACACGGTGTTCAAGAGCATCATCGACGCGCTGCATCGCGGTGAGAAGATCGAACTGCGCGGGTTTGGCAGCTTCCGCTTGCGAAAGCGCGAGCCGCGCAAGGGCCGGAATCCGAAGACAGGCGACAAAGTCGACGTCCCGCCGAAGAAGGTGCCGTACTTCAAGCCCGGTAAGGAACTGAAAGAGCTGATCAATCGGGAACCAGAACTGGCTCCGTCGCCGGCAGTTCCTCCCGATTCGATGGCCGTCTAGTGTCGGGACACTAGGTGTGGAGCGTCTCTGGTCGCCCTGGAGACTGGCCTACGTGACCGGTGCATCCGGGGGCGGCGCCGGCTGCATCTTCTGCGACGCGTCGACTCCAGCTTCGCGGGATACCGCCGACGACCTCATCCTCATCCGCGGTCGAGTCTCATACATCATTCTCAACCGCTATCCGTACAACAACGGTCACCTGCTGGTCGCTCCCTATCGACATATCGCCACGCTGGCGGCCGCGACGGCTGAGGAACTCAGTGAGCTGATGCGCTTCACTCGTGATGGCGAGATCGCGCTCACCGAGTCGTATGGAGCGCAGGGTATCAACGTCGGAATCAATCTGGGTCGCCCCGCCGGAGCTGGGATTGCCGACCACGTACACATCCATGTGGTTCCGAGATGGACGGGGGATACCAACTTCCTCACGGTCGTTGGCAACGTCCGCGTGCTGCCGGAAGAACTGCCAGACACGGCCACTCGTTTGAGGCCGATCTTCGAGCGTCTGTTCAAAGAAACCGGTTGACCGCATCCCTCGGCAGGCTCGGGATGCCCTGAGCGTGTCGAAGGGCAGAACCCGCAGAGTGCGCGGAGGTAAACTGGTTGCTGCGAGCTCTGCGATTTCTGCGGTGAACGTATGCTCATGGACTTGACGCCGGAACAGCAAGCCTTTCTCGCCACGATCGATACATTTGCGCGCGAGGTCGTTGCGCCAGGGGCTGCCGCGATCGACGAGTCGGGTGAATTTCCGTTCGACGAGTTGCGGGGCGCTGCGGCGCTTGGCCTGATGGGCGCAACCATTCCGACGGCCTGGGGCGGTGCCGGCCGCGACTACCTGACCTACGCGCTCGCGATCGAAGCGATTGCGTGTGCCAGCGCGACCGTCGCCGTGTCGCTGGTCGTGCACAACTCTCTCGTCGCCGAGCTGCTGGAACACGCGGGAACCGACCAGCAGAAAGAGCAGTGGCTGCGCCGCCTGACAAGCGGTGATGCCCTTGGCGCCTTTGCTCTGTCGGAGCCGGAAGCCGGTACCGACGCCGCCAATCAGAAAACGTCGGCGGCCAAGGACGCCGCCGGGTATCGCATCACGGGCCGGAAGATCTGGGTCGCCAACGCCGACGCCGCGTCCCTCGCCATCGTCTTCGCGTGTACGCGTCCGGGCGCGCGTGCGCAGGGTGTCACCGCCTTCCTTGTACCGATGCATACGCCGGGCATCAGGCGTACGGCGCGGGCCGATTCGCTGGGCGTCCGCGGCCTGGGCTGCATGGATCTCGATTTCGACATTCACGTGGGAGACGATCAGGTGTTGGGCCCGGTCGATCAGGGCTTTCAGCTAGCGATGTGGGCGCTGCAAGGGGGGCGGGTCGGGATCGCCGCGCAGGCGCTGGGCATCGGCAATGCGGCAATCGCGGAGGCGGTGAGGTTCGCGAAGCAGCGCCAGACGTTCGGGCAGCCGATCGCCAACTACGAAGCGATTCAATGGATGCTGGCCGATGCGGCCACCGAGCTCGAGGCGGCGCGGATGCTCACGTGGAAGGCGGCGGTTGCGAGGGATCGCCAGGATCGGAGCTCCCTCGAGGCGTCGATGGCCAAGCTGGCCGCGTCAGAAGCGGCGCACAAGGCGGCCGACAAAGCGCTGCAGATCCTGGCGTCGGCGGGGTACCGCCGCGGTTCAGTGGTGGAGCGGCTGTTCCGTGACGCACGAGCGACGGAGATATACCAGGGAACCTCAGAGGCGCAGCGCATGATCATTGCTGCGAGCATCCTGGGGGATGCGTAGTGTTCGACCGCGCGCTCGGGTCCTGTCCATGTGCAAGACGTTGGTCGACCTGCCTGACTGTCGCAGCCGCACTCCTCACTGTGATGAGCGGGTGCACACGCGAGAGCCCTCCCGCTCCCCCGGCCGCGACCTCCGAGCCCGGCGTACGGCTGACGTGGCTCGGCGAATTCACGCGGCCGGCTGGCGCCGTGTATCCCACGCTGCTAGACAGCGCGAGATTTGGCGAACTGTCCGGTCTGGTGCGCGACGACGAGTCGGGGCAGTGGATCGCCGTCGTCGATGATCGAGAGACGCGTGTCGCGTGGCTCACCATCGGGTATGCCAACAACACCCTCACGGTCACGCCGACTCGACTGATGCCCTTGCGCGCCGGGGCCGGCGTGTCAGCGCGCACCGTGACCCAGGCCGATCTCGAGGCGATCGTCGCGCTCCCAGATGGGACGTTCCTGATGACGGAAGAAGGTCATGTGACCGGCGCAGACGTGTGGCAGCCGGTCATCCTTCACGCGACGCGCGACGGCGTGGTGACCGATACCATCAACTACCCGAGCACGTTTGACATTCAGCCCAATCAGGGTCGTGGCCTCAGACCCAACCAGGGATTCGAAAGTCTCACGCGGCTGCCGAATGGACACCTCGTGGCCGGCCTCGAACAGCCGCTGCTCGAGGATGGCGACACGGCGTCATTCGGACACGGCGGGCGGGCCCGCCTGATTGAGCTTGTCCAGGACAACCAGGTCTGGCGCGCCGGGCGGCAATGGACCTACGAGATCGAACCGACGCCGCGCGTGGCCGGCTTCGACGCGACCTGCGGGGACGGTGGTGGCACCGGGTTGGTTGAGCTGCTGTCACTGACCGACACGACGCTTCTGTCGCTGGAACGCTCGTGCATTCAGAATCCGCAGACCCAAGCCACGATGAACCCGACGCAGATTTTCTCGGTGATGCTCGATGGAACGGAGGCGCGAAAAGCGCTGGTGCTCGATTTGGGGACGCTCGTGCCGCGGCTTTCGCCGGCACTGCGAAACCTCGACAACTTCGAAGGCATGTCGTTCGGGCCACCGAGCCCCGACGGCGGAGCCACAATACTCGTCGTGTCCGACGACAACTTCCGGAACACACAGCGAACAGCATTCCTGCTGTTTTCGATTGCCGGGATGTCGCCAGCTGTCACGGCTCGATAGACGGTGAGCCCTTTCGTGTTTCGCGGCTAACGAAGCACTTGTTTGGCGATCGTCTCGAGCTGGAGATTTGACGTCCCTTCGTAGATCTGTCCGATCTTCGCGTCGCGGTAGAGCTTCTCGACCGGGTAGTCCTTCACGAACCCATAGCCGCCGTACAGATTCACCGCCAGCGATGTGACTCGCTCGGCCACTTCCGAGGCGAACAGCTTGCACATCGCCGCTTCCGTAAGGAACGGTTGCCCGGCATCGCGCCTCCGCGCCGCTTCGTACACCATGAGACGCGCGGCATGCAGCTCGGTTGCGGCGCGCGCGAGCTGGTGTTGCACGGCCTGGAATTCTGCGATGGGCTTGCCGAACTGCCGGCGTTCCCTGGTATATCGAATCGCGTGATCCAACGCGCCCTGCGCCAGCCCGATCATCTGCGCGCCAATCCCGATCCGCCCTTCGTTTAGTGTCTCGATCGCCACCTTGTAGCCTTTGCCGACTTCGCCGAGCACATTCGCGCGCGGCACGCGGCAGCCATCGAACAGCAGCTCGCAGGTGCTGCTCGCGCGGATCCCGAGCTTGTCCTCTTTCTTCCCGACCGTGAAGCCGGAAACGTCGCGCTCGACGAGAAAGGCGGTGATGCCGCGATAGCCGGCGTCGGGATTCACCGTGGCAAAAACGATGAAGAGCCCAGCCTCATTGCCGTTCGTGATCCAAAGCTTGCGGCCGGACAGGATCCAATGGTCGCCCTGTTCCACGGCGCGCGTGGCCAGCGCGAACGCGTCGCTTCCCGAGCCGGCCTCTGACAGGGCGTAGGCTCCGACCAGGGTCGATGCGAGCTTCGGAAAGTACCGTCGCCGAATGTCGTCGTTGCCCCAGCGGAGCAGTGCGTTGATGAACAGCGTGTTCTGGACATCGACAAGCACCCCAACCGACGGATCGACGCGGGACAGCGCCTCGACGGCCAGCAGCGAATGCACGAATGTCGCCCCGCCGCCACCAAATGTCTCAGGGATCTCGATGCCCATGACACCCAGCGCGAAGAGCTTCTCGATGAGGGTCGGAGGAATCTTTGCGTTGGCGTCCATCTCCCTGACGAGCGGCCGGATTTCGCGGTCGGCGAACTCATAGACACTGTCCCGGAACAGCCGTTCGTCGTCCGACAGAGCGCTTAGCGGCGGGTGGAGGGTGGCCGTGTTTTGCATGATCGGCGGATGGTATCACCGGTCTAAGATGAACCCATGGCGGGCACGTTCCGTGTCGTCACCTTCGCTGGCCTCGTCGCGTTCCTGGCCCTGAGCGGGCACGGGCGAGCACGCCAGGATCCCACGCCGCCGCCATCCGCCCAGACTCCGACATTCCGCGCCGGGATTAACGTTGTCCGCGTCGACGTCGTCGCGACCGCCAGGGACGGCAGCCAGGTTTCCGATCTCACCGCGGACGACTTCGACATCACGGAAGGCGGCAAGCGCCAGAAGATCGACACCTTCAAGCTCGTCTCCATCGACCCTGACGGACCCGAGGGGGCGCCCGTTTCGATCAGCAGCGATGCCGTCGAAGAGGAGGAGGCGAAGCGCGACGATATCCGGATGTTCGCGATCTTCCTCGACGACTACCATGTGTCGGAGGCCTCCGGACGCGTGGTGAGCGACCAGCTGGCCCGTTTCGTCGAGACCGAGCTCGGGCCGTCCGACCTCGTCGGGCTGATGTATCCGCTCACGTCGTTGGATTCCGTCCGCATGACCCGCAATCGCCAGTCGGTGGCCATCGACATTCGGAAGTTCGCGGGCCGACGGGGCAACTTCACGCCGCGGAACATCTTCGAAGAAAACGCGGCGTACGCGACCAACAATCCGAGCCGCATGAGGCGGGAGGTTACCTTCTCGGCACTCAAAGGGCTCATCATGCGGATGGGCGGAATGAAGGAGGGGCGCAAGGTCCTCATGCTGATCAGCGAGGGTTACGGGACCAGCACCGAAGTGAACAAGGAGCTCAAGGAAATCGCCGACCTCGCGAGCCGCAACAACACGGCCATCTACCCGGTCAGTCCGCGACTCTATATCGAGGCTTCGGCGCGATCACTGCCCGTCGACCTGGCCGACGGTATCAATGTCCTTGCGGAACAGAGCGGCGGCCGACTGGTGATGGAAACCGCGCGGGACCTCGCGGCTCTCCGCGAGCGCCGGGCCGCCATCGGCACACCAAAGAGCAATCTCGCCGGCGCGATGAAGCAGATTCTCGTGGACTCGACGGGGTACTACCTGCTCGGGTACAGCTCGACGCTGCTCGTCCCGGACGGTAAGTTTCACAAGATCGAAGTCAAGGTCAGACGACGGGACGTGCAGCTTCGATATCGAAAGGGTTACTTCGCGTGGAGACCCGAGGACGTGGCGCCGACCGTCCCGGCCCGCCCCTCAGCGCCGGCAAGTGTCGTGTCCACGACATTGGCGATGACGGCGACGCCGCGGGGCCGTCCCGTTCGGACGTGGATCGGCATGGCGCGCGGAACGAGTGGTCTGACGCGCGTGACGCTATTGTGGGAGCCGCTGCCGGGCCTTCCGGGCGGGGCGATTCGCGACGTGGATCGCCCGGCACGTGTGGCATTGAAAGCGACCGGACCTGATGAAGTCTCTTACTTCGACGGGTGGGTGCCCGCGGACATCGCGGACTCGCCGAGCGGCTCGCACGTTGCGTTCGAGGCGCCGCCCGGCACCATCAAGTTGAGAGCGTCCGTCGAGAGTGCTGCTGGAACGGTGCTCGACACCGAGGTGCGAAACATCACGGTTGCCGATCTGACAGGATCCCACATGACTATGGGTACTCCTGAGGTGTTTCGCGCCCGAACCCTGGCCGAGTTTCAGCATTTGAAAACCATCGCGACTCGAACGCCGGTTGCGACGCGCGAATTCAGCCGGACCGAGCGCCTGCTGATCAACGTCCCGGTCTATGGCGCCGGAGCGGCAGCGCCGCTCGTCTCCGCGAGGCTGCTCAACCGGCTGGGACAACCGATGGCACAGCTACTGGCCAGCCCGGGCGAGCCGGCAGATGGGCGGTTTGAGGTCGAGGTGGGGCTCGCCAGTGTGGCGGCGGGAGACTATGGCGTCGAGCTGACCGCGAGCGGGGAGACCGGAACGGCCACCGAGATAGTGGCGTTTCGAGTGACCAACTGATTCTAGAATAAGGCTATGCACCGGTCGCTGCGCACGGTCGTTGGTGTTGCGGTCCTGACCCTCCTCACGGTTCAGGGGAGGGTCCATTCACAAGGTTCAACGGCCCCTAACGGTTCAACAGGTTCACAGGGGTCAACGGCCCCTCAAGGTTCAACAGGTTCACAGGGTTCACAAGGTTCACCAGGTTCAACTGGTGCACAAGGTGCGACCGGGTCACAAGGTGCCACCGACGCACAGGGTGCACAAGGACAGCCGCCGCCCGTGTTTCGCGCCGGCGTCAACTTTGTTCGCGTCGATGTCATCGTCACCGACAAGAGCGGCAAACCAGTCGGCGATCTAAAGGTCGAGGACTTTGAAGTGACGGAGGCCGGCAAGCGCCAGCAGATCGACACCTTCAAGCTGGTCTCGCTCGACGGCGGACTGATGGCCGGGCCCGACGGTGGGCCTCCCACGATTCGCACCGACGGCGACGAAGAGCGCGAAGCCTCGCGCGACGATGTGCGACTGTTCGCGATGTTTTTGGACGACTATCACGTCAAGCGTGACTCGAGCCTCGTCATGCGGCAGCAGCTCGCCCGTTTCGTCGACACGCAGCTCGGACCGTCCGACATGATTGGGATCATGTATCCGCTTGACGCGCTGGGCTCGATCAGGATGACGCGCAACCACGACGCCGTGCGCCGGGGTCTCGAACAGTTCGAGGGTCGAAAATACGATTACACGCCGAAGAACGCCGCGGAAGAACAGTACGTGTACCGGGTGTCGGCCGAGCAAATCGAGCAGATGCGCAACCAGGTGTCCATGTCGGCCATCAAGTCGCTGATCATGCGCATGGGTTCGCTGAAGGAAGGGCGCAAAGCCCTCATTCTCGTGAGCGAGGGTTACAGCAATACTCTGCCTCCACAACTGCGTGACAGCGCCGGAGGCATCGGCAGCGGAAACCTGACGCCGGTCAGCCCTCTCGCGGGTAACAGCGCGCAGGAGAATACTCGTCAATTTTTCTCGTCGATGGACATCAACTCGGATCTGCAGACCGTGTGGGACCTCGCAAACCGGAACAACGTGGCCATTTACGCCGTGGACCCGCGGGGGCTGGCCGGGTCTGAATTCGGTATCGACATGCCGACGGTGAATGCGCGGACCGACTCGCAGTACCTGACCAGCACGATGGACACGCTACGGATGCTGGCCGAGAACACCGACGGCCGGGCAATTGTCAATCGCAACGAGATCGCGATTGGGATGAAGCAGATCGTCGTCGACTCGAGTGCCTACTATCTGCTTGGCTACAACTCCACGTTGGCGGCCCCGGACGGGAAGTTTCACGAGATCGACGTGAAAGTGAAGCGCCCCGGCGTGCAAGTTCGACACCGCAAGGGGTACTGGGCGCTCAAGCCCGATGAAGCGGCGCGGCTTGCGGCCGCTGCACCAGCCGCTGCTCCAAGCCCCGTCGAGACTGCGCTGGCGACAACCGCCGTCCCGCGAAGCCGCATCGTGAGAACCTGGATCGGCACCGATCGAGGAGAAAACGGCAAGACGCGGGTGACCTTCGTCTGGGAACCGATGCCTCCGGTTCCCGGTGCGCCGGTCCGCGAAGCGGACCGGCCAATGCGCATCGCGCTGACCGCATCCAGTCCGGATGGCCCTCAATACTTCCGCGGCCGGGTTCCCGAGACGGCCCCGACCACAGCACCTACCCTGACCGCGGGCTCGCGTGTGACGTTCGACGCCATGCCCGGCCGGATGCAGCTGCGTCTCTCCGTCGAAGGTGCCGGCGCCGACGTCCTCGACTCGGAAGTCCGTGACATCACGGTCCCTGACCTGACGGCGCCGATCACACTCTTCGGCACGCCCGAAGTATTCCGCGCGCGGTCGCTTCCTGAATTGCAGCGACTGAAGGCCGACCCCCAGCCGATCCCCACCGTGGCCCGTGACTTCAGCCGTACAGAGCGGCTGCTGCTGCGGATCCCAGTGCATGGACCCGGAGGGACAGTCCCAACCCTGACGGCCGTTCTCTTGAATCGCTCAGGGCAGAAGATGTCCGACCTGCCAGTCACGGGACCAGACGCATCGAGACCCCTGTCACAGATTGAGGTGTCGCTGGCGAACCTGTCGCCCGGCGACTACGGCATCGCGTTGACTGCCGGCGGCGACGGTGGCGACGCCAAAGAACTCATCGCGTTCCGCGTCACCCCGTGAGATTCTTGCCGTGATGCGCGCACTTCTCGCTCTGGCGCTTCTGACGGTCGCCGTGCACACCGCGCCGGTGGACCCGGAGCGTCCTGAAACGCTCGTCCGGTTGGACGCGATCGCCGCCGATGCCGGCGGCCGTCTGGTGCGTGATCTCAAGGCAGATGATTTCGAGATTCTCGAACAAGGGACCCCGCGGCCGATCGCGAGTGTGCAGTTCGTCAGTACCAACCTCGCAGTGCCAGTTGGCAACGAGGCGCCGAAGTCGATCGAGTCGAGCGCTGACGAGCGGCTCGAGGCCGACGACGACGCGCGGCTGTTCGCGATTTTCCTGGACGAGTACCACGTCAGCGCAGGCCCAACCGTGGAGCGCGTTCGCACGGCCATGACAGAGTTTCTGGCCAGAGAGCTCCGGCCACGCGACCTGGTCCTGATCGCCAGGCCGCTCGACGTGCTGCCCAGCCTCAGGGTGACGCGCGACCGCGAGGCGATTCGAGAGGCGATCGCAGCCTTCGATGGCCGCAAGGGCGATTACACGCCGAGAACCGCCTTTGAGCGCAATTACATCGCGTCGGACCCCGACCGGGTTGACGGCCTGCGGTCGCAGATTGTGGCGTCCGCTCTGAATGCGATTGCGAGCCATCTCGGGTCCCTGAAAGGCGGACGCAAGACGATCATTCTGGTATCTGAAGGCTTTGCGCCGCCGCCGCGCCGGCGCGAAGGGGCGGCCCTGCCGTCGGTCGACACGGTGATCCGTTCGGCCAATCGTTCTGGTGCATCGATTTACCCGATCGATCCGCGCGCGTTGGCCCTGGAGCCTGGCGCGGTGGAGATGGAGCAGGCGCCTATCACGCCGGCGGATCAGGATGCGCAGAGGACGCTCCGCACACTGGCTGCGGAGACCGGCGGGCTGGCGATTCTGACCAACAGTGAGGTGTACGCGGGCGTTCAGCGGATCCAGAGCGACGCGAGCGGGTACTACGTGATTGCATTCCAGCCCGCGAACACGCAGAGCACCGGCCGATTTCATGCCGTGGACGTCAGGGTCAAGCGGCCGGGTGTGGCGCTGCGCACGCGGCCTGGCTACTGGGAGCCAGTGCCCGACGCCAGCGCGATTCTCCGCCCGGTGAGCACCGTCGCGCCCCTGCTTCGGCAGCACGCAAGCCCGCTGATTCGTCCATGGTTCGGATTGACTCGCGCAGAAGCCGGGAAGACGCGTGTCCGGTTCGTCTGGGAGCCGGCCGCCCGGGTGCCTGGCGACCGGTCACGCACCGGCGTGCCCGCTCGCGCGATTCTCAACGTGCTGGATGAGAAGGGCGCGGTGATGTTCGAGCGCAGTGTCGATGCCGGCGGCTCATCACCGGCGGTCTTCGATCTCACGCCTGGTCGGGTTCAGGTGCGGATCGAAATCGAGGACGATTCGGCGAAGTTGCTCGACACGGATGTGCGTGACCTGGTGGTCGAGCCGCTCGCTGGACCTGTGGCGCTCGGAACTGTACAGGTGCTCAGGGCACGGAGCGCACGCGAATTTCGCGCCCTCGAGGAGAATCTCGACGCCGTGCCCGCGGTCACCCGAGAGTTCAACCGTACCGAACGCCTGCTCATCCGTGTTCCGGCGTACGCACCCGAGGGCGCGCCGGTCGTGACGGCCCGTCTGCTCACCGCGAGGGGGCAAGCGATGCGCGAACTGCCCGTCACCGCGCCGTCGCCCCAGTCGTCGCTGCAGTCGATCGACTTGCCGCTGTCCGGCCTCGCGTCGGGCGAGTACAGAGTCGAAGTCATCGCATCGAGCGGCCGCGACACCGCCCACGACAGCATCACGTTCCGCATCCTTCCGTAGAGGTCCGCTTCGACGCGGGACAACCCGGACAACTGCCAAAGGGGTCTGCGATCTCGCGCCCGTCACATTTGTCGGACCATTCCGCAATCCCCACAAGTCTGTTGTCGAACCGGCCCGATCGCGTGAGGTCACGGTCGTGGTCCGCCGGCGCGGCACGCCAGGATGGGATCGCGGGGTCCTGAGAGAATGCCAGGGCTACGACATTGTCTAGTCGCTTGGCGTGTAATGACATTTTTGTTGCCTCTGCGGAATGGCACTCGTCAACCCGAGTGCGGAAAAGTAGCGGGATTTGAGGCCCCGCCGCGACCGGGTACCTCGTCAGAGTGGCTCCGCGTTTGCAACTCGACGATCAAAGGATTCGTCTCTCGTCGGTACCCCTATGTCGCGTGCTGGAGTCACAGGAACGGTCACGGAAAGGATCGAATCAGCCGGTGCGCATGCCGGCGAGATCAGAAAGCTGTCGACGCTGCTCGAAGCCAGTCAGTCGCTGTTGACGACCCTTGATTTGAAGCAGGGACTGCAACGCGTTCTGGACATTCTGGGTGCGCATCACGGCGCGATTCGCAGTACCGTCGTCCTGCTGGACGAGCAGACGGGTGACGTGCGGATCGAGGCGTCGGCGGGCGCGATCACGCCGGGCCAGCGTGTGCGGTACCGAATCGGGGAGGGCATTACCGGCGAAGTTCTGCAGACTGGCAAGCCGATCGTCGTGCCGCGGGTGAGCCGCGAGCCGCGGTTCCTCAATCGCGCCGCCAAGAGGCCCGAACTCGCGCGGCAGGAGCTGACCTATATTTCGGCGCCGGTCACCCTCGACGGCCGCACCGTCGGGGCGGTCGCGGTCGATCTGCACTTCAAGGCGGATCGCGACTACCAGCGGACCGTCAAGTTTCTCGGGGTCCTCGGATCCATGATCGCGCAGGCCGTGAAAGTGCACCAGCTGATTGAGGCCGAGCGTCAGCTGCTGGTCGACGAGAACACCCATCTGCGCCAGGAGCTCAAGGAGCGCTACGACTTCTCGAATCTGGTCGGCACCAGCGGCCCGATGCGTCAGGTCTACGAACAAGTCGCGCAGGTCGCGCCGACCAACACGACCGTCCTCCTTCGCGGCGAATCCGGGACCGGCAAGGAGCTGATCGCCCACGCCATCCATTACAACTCATCGCGTGCCAAGCGTCCGTTCATCAAGGTGAGCTGCGCCGCCCTGCCGCAGGACCTCATCGAATCGGAGCTGTTCGGCTACGAGAAGGGCGCGTTCACGGGCGCGCATGCGCTCAAGAAGGGGCGATTCGAGCTCGCCGAGGGCGGCACGCTCTTTCTCGACGAGATTGGCGAACTGAATCTGGCAACGCAGGTGAAGCTGCTCCGGGTTCTGCAGGAGCGCGAGTTCGAACGCCTGGGCAGCACCGAGAGCATCCGGTCGAACATCCGCCTGGTGGCGGCCACGAACAAGGATCTCGAGAAAGCCATTGAAGCCGGAGAGTTGCGGTTGGATCTGTACTACCGGCTGAATGTGTTCGCGATCTTCGTCCCGCCGTTGCGCGAACGGAAGCCGGACATTCTGTTGCTGGCCGAGCATTTTCTCGAGAAGCTCGCCCGCGAGCATGGCAAGAAGATCAAACGCATTTCGACGCCAGCGATTGACATGCTGGTGAGCTATCACTGGCCCGGCAATGTTCGCGAGCTCGGCAACGCGATCGAGCGCGCCGTCGTCCTCTGCGACTCGCAGGTGCTCCACGCGCACCATTTGCCGCCGACGCTCCAGACAGCCGAGGCATCGGGCACGACCCAGACGACGACGCTGCGCGATTCGATGCAGACATTCGAGAAGGATGCGCTGATGGATGCGCTGAAAACTGCGCGTGGCAACCGCGCCAAGGCAGCACGGCTGCTTTCAACCACCGAGCGGATCTTCAACTACCGGGTGAGGAAGTACGGGATCGACTGGAAGAGGTTCAAATCCTGAGAGTGCAGATTGCAGATTGCAAAGTGCAGATTGCAAAGTGCAGATCGGTCAATCGATCGGCAATGAATCTGCAGTCTGCACTCTGCAATCTGCCCTCTCACGCGTACATCCCCCGCAGGCGTGTGGCGGTGGCGACGCGGTTGATGGCGACGATGTAGGCAGCGGTTCGCATGTCGACCTTGTAGTGGATCGCCGTCTTGAGGACGTCTTCGAAGGCCTCGCACATCTTGGCTTCAAGCCGCTGGTTCACTTCCGGCTCGGTCCAGAAGTAGCCGTAGCGATCCTGCACCCACTCGAAATAGGACGCCGTCACACCCGAGCTGTTGGCGAGGATGTCGGGGATGACCAGGGTGCCGCGTTCGTGCAGGTGCCGGTGAGCCGCCGGCGTCGTGGGGCCGTTGGCACCTTCCACCACGACCTTGGCGCGAACCGCCGCGACGTTGTCGGCGGTGATCTGATTCTCGAGCGCGGCGGGAATGAGGATGTCCACGTCGAGCGCGTACAGCTGTGGGTTGGTCAGCGGCTCGCCGCCTGGGAAGCCTGCGGCGGTCTTGTGCTGGGTGACGTAGTCGGCGAGCTTGGGGATGTCGAGCCCCTTGGCGTTGTAGACGCCGCCCTTCCAGTCGGTGACGCCGAGAATGCGGGCACCAGCTTCGGCCAGCAGCCGGGCCGACACCGATCCAACGTTCCCGAACCCCTGCACGGCCACCGTGGATCCCTTGATAGAGAAGCCCAGATGCTTGGCCGACTCGCGCGCCACAATCATCACTCCACGTCCAGTGGCTTCGCGGCGGCCCAGTGATCCGCCGAGCTCGAGCGGTTTGCCGGTGACGACGGCGGTCGACGTGTGGCCGACGTGCATGCTGTAGGTGTCCATCACCCACGCCATGATCTGTTCGTTCGTGTTCACATCGGGAGCGGGGACGTCCTTTTCGGGGCCGATGGCGTCGATAATTTCGGCGACGTAGCGTCGCGTGAGCGCCTCGACTTCGCGGCGTGACATCCGCGTGGGATCGCAGATGATCCCGCCTTTGCCGCCTCCGAAGGGCACGTGCGCGACGGCGCACTTCCACGTCATCCAGGCGGCCAGTGCGGTGACTTCGTCGAGGGTCACGCCGGGGTGATAGCGGATGCCGCCCTTGCAGGGCCCGAGCGTCATGCTGTTCTGGACGCGATACCCGGTGAAGACCTCGATCTCGCCGTTGTCCATCTGCACAGGGCAGGACACGGCGATCTGTCGTTTGGGGTGCGTCAGGATCTTCCAAATGCCCGGCTCGAGATTCAGCAGTCGCGCCGCACCGTCGAACTCTTCGAGCATCGCGCTGAAGACGGATCCGTTGGGTGCCATCCGGTCTAGTCTAGTGCAGCCCCGGGCGCATCGGACTGTGCGAGAGCCGATGCGGTGCGGCTCGGCCCCAGCCGGCCCGCGCAAGGCGAGACGCTATAATCGACCTGAATGAAGACGGCCGCGGAGACCAAGAAGCAACGCTGGGAACGAGAGACGCTGGCTCCAGCATTGGCTCAGGCTCCCGAACGACTGGATGCCTTCACGACCATTTCGGGCTATCCCATCGACCGGCTGTACGCCGAAGACGACCCCGGCGCCGTCCGTGCCCTGAGCGAACCCGGCGAGTTCCCCTACACGCGCGGCATCCACGCCACCGGTTACAAGGGCAAGCTGTGGACGCTCCGCCAGTTCGCAGGCTTCGGGTCTCCCGAAGACACCAACGCGCGGTACAAAGCGCTCCTCGCAGCCGGAGGCACGGGCCTCAGCGTCGCCTTCGATCTGCCGACCTTGATGGGGCGCGATCCGGATCACGAGCTCTCCCTCGGGGAAGTCGGGAAGTGCGGTGTGAACATCACCTCGCTGGCCGACATGGAAGCCCTCTTCGAGGGCATCTCGCTCGAGGACATCACCACCTCGATGACCATCAACTCGCCGGCGGCGATGATTTTCGCGATGTACCTCGTGGTGGCCGAACAGCAGGGCGCCGACTGGCGGGGGCTGTCGGGCACGATCCAGAACGACATTCTGAAGGAGTTCATCGCCCAGAAGGAATACATCTACCCGCCACGCCCGTCGATGCGGCTGATCACCGACGTGTTTGGGTTCTGCGGGACCGACGTCCCCAGGTGGAACACGATCTCGGTGAGCGGATACCACATTCGCGAGGCCGGAGCGACGGCGATTCAGGAGCTGGCGTTCACCCTGCGCGACGGGATGGAGTATGTGCAGTGGGGCGTCGAGGCCGGGCTCGATGTCGATGAGTTCGTGCCGCGGATGTCCTTCTTCTTCAACGCGCACAGCGACTTCTTCGAGGAGATCGCGAAGTACCGTGCGGCGCGGACACTCTGGGCGACGGCCCTGCGCGAGCGGTTTGCCTCGCGGAACGAGCGGGCCTGGAAGCTTCGCTTCCACAGCCAGACCGCCGGTGTCTCGCTGACCGCCCAGCAACCGCACAACAACGTCGTGCGCACCGCCATTCAAGCGCTCTCGGCCGTGATCGGCGGGACCAACTCGCTCCATACCAACTCGCTCGATGAGGCGCTGTCGTTGCCGACGGCCGAAGCCGCCACGCTGGCGCTGCGCACCCAGCAGATCATCGCCAACGAGAGCGGCGTGATTCGTGACGTCGATCCGTTTGGCGGTTCGTATTTCGTCGAGGCGCTCACCAAGCAGATGGAGGATGGCGCTCTCGCCTACTTCGATCAGATCGATCGACTGGGGGGCATGGTAACGGCCATCGAGCAGGGATTCCCCCAGCGGGAGATCGCCGAAAGTGCCTATCGGTTCCAGCGATCGGTCGACCGCAAAGAGAAGGTGATCGTCGGTGTCAACGACTTCGTGCAAGCGAACGACCCGCCGATCGAAATCCTGTACATCGATGATACGACCGCGACGCGTCAGCTGGAGAGGCTTGACGCGCTGAAAGCGCGTCGTGACCAGACGCGAGTGACGCGCGCGCTGGACCGCCTTCGCACGACGGCCCGGACGAGCGAGAACCTGATGCCCCCGATTCTCGAAGCGGTTCGGGCGTATGCCACCCTCGGTGAAATGTGCGACGCCCTGCGCGACGTGTGGGGTGAGTACGAGGAGACGCCCATCATCTGACACCGGAATGTCAGAGGGAGATCGCAGATTGCAGATGTGATTGCGGATTGCAGAGTGCAGATTGCAGAGTCGTAGGCCCGAGCTTCAGTTCGGGCGCCTAACACATTCGGATTGCGGAATCAGATTCAAACCACGATGCGTAAGCTGAGAGTCGTCATCGCCAAGCCCGGGCTGGACGGGCACGACCGAGGCGCCAAGGTGATTGCCCGGGCACTGCGCGACGCCGGGATGGAAGTCATCTATACCGGTTTGCGCCAGACGCCGGAACAGATCGTGACGGCGACCCTGCAAGAGGACGCTGACGTGATCGGACTGTCCATTCTCTCGGGCGCGCACAATTACATCGCGCCGAAGCTGATGGAACTGCTGGCCGCGAAAGGGCTCAACGATGTCCTGGTGGTCATTGGTGGCATCATTCCGGACGTGGACGTGCCGAAACTGAAGGAGATCGGCGTCAAGGGCATTTTCCTCCCAGGGACGCCGATGCAGGAGATTATCGACTTCATCAGTACGAACGCTCGACCCCGTTCGTAGGGGCCGGGGACTACATCCGCAACGGCTCTCAGCCGATAGGACCAACGTGCATACCCTTCTCCTGGCCGACGACAGTGTCACGATTCAGCGCGTCATCGAGCTGACGTTTGCCGATGAAGACGTGCGGGTCGTCGCCGTCAGCGACGGCGGCGAGGCGATTGCCATGCTCGACCGGACACCGCCGGATATTGTCCTCGCCGATGTCGGCATGCCGGGGCAGAACGGGTACGAAGTCGCCCGCCACATCCGGGACACGCCGCGCCTCGCGCACATTCCGATTGTCCTCTTAACCGGCGCCTTCGAGCCCATCGATCAGGCGAAGGTGGCCGAGGTGGGCTGCGACGGAGTGCTGGCCAAGCCGTTTGAACCCCAACTGGTCATTGACAGGGTCAAGGAGTTGCTCGCTAAGCCAAGGGACAGAGCCGCTCCGGCGATCGAGCCGTCGGCGCCGGTTCCTGAGCCGGTCCCACCTCGCGAGGATGTCGACAGTTACTTCGATCGCCTGGACGCCGCGTTTACGAATCTTGCGGGTTCAGCGGCGCCCCACTCCGAGGGTCCGCCGTTATCCTCGTCCTCCGTCACCGACCGGCCGGAACGGCTGGCTCCGCTACATGAGTTGTCGGCGCCAGCGGCAGCTGCTGACGCGGCGCATTCAACCTCAGAGGCTCTCAACGATCCCCGGTCGGCTGCGACCACACCGTCTGCCAGCGTTGCAGCGCCGGCCCCCACGCCACCGAGCGGAGCGACATTTCCACCGCTTGCCGACGCGTTTGCCGCTCTCCTCGAAGCGGAGCAGACGGCGCCTGCTCCCATCGCTGCACCCGCTTGGCCAGCTGCCTCCACACCGACGGCACTGCCTGACGACATCGTGGAGCAGGTGACCCGCCGCGTCCTGGAGCAACTCTCCGATCGAGTGGTGCGCGAAACCACCGTCGACATCGTGTCGTCGGTTGCGGAGCGTCTGGTGAAAGAAGAAATCGAGCGGATCAAGCGACACATCAATGAGGTGGGGAAGGGGTGATGGGTGACGGGGTGCTGATCACCCCATCTGTAATACCATCATCTGATGTCCGAGTTCGATCCTGGTCGCCTTCGGCTCCCTGAAAAACCGGCCCTCGAGGGCCTCGAAACGAAGTGGATCTCCCGCTGGGAGCAGGACGGCGTCTATCGCTTCGACCGGTCCCGTCCGCGCGCGGACGTCTTCTCGATCGACACCCCGCCGCCAACGGTCAGCGGATCACTGCACGTCGGTCACGTATTCTCGTTCACGCACACCGATCTGGTGGCGCGTTTTCAACGCATGCGCGGCAAAGCCGTGTTTTATCCCATGGGATGGGACGACAACGGGTTGCCGACCGAACGACGGGTGCAGAACTTCTACGGTGTGCGGTGTGATCCGTCGCTGCCCTACGATCCGTCATTCACGCCACCCGACAAACCCGGGAAACAGGCGATTTCCGTCTCGAGGCCGAATTTCATCGAGCTCTGCACCCGGCTGACTGCCGAGGACGAGCGGGTATTCGAGCAGCTGTGGAAGTCGCTCGGCCTGTCGGTCGACTGGTCGATGACCTACGCGACGATCGATAAACGCGCGCAGCGCGCGTCGCAGCTCGGGTTCTTGCGGCTGCTGGCGCGCGGAGCCGCCTATCAGGTGGAAGCGCCGACTCTGTGGGACGTCGACTTCAAGACGGCCGTGGCCCAGGCGGAACTCGAGGATCGCGAACTGCCCGGTGCCTATCACCGGATCCGATTTGGCCTCGCATCAGACTCGAGCGGATCCGACGCCCGAATGATCGAGCTCGAAACCACTCGACCGGAGCTTCTTCCGGCATGCGTCGCGCTGGTCGCACACCCGGACGACCCCAGGTATCAGCCGCTCTTCGGGCGCGACGTGACGACCCCGCTTTTTGGCGCCAAGGTACCGGTCAAGGCGCATCCCCTCGCGAGCCCCGATAAGGGCAGCGGGATCGCGATGATCTGCACGTTCGGCGACATCACGGACGTCACGTGGTGGCGAGAGCTGAGTCTGCCGGTGCGGGCCGTGGTCCAGGCGGATGGCACACTCGGCGGCGTGCAATGGGGTACCTCCGGTTGGGACTCGATCGACGTTCCGCGGGCCCAGCGCTATTACGACGAGCTCGTCCGTCTGTCTGCGGCGAAAGCGAGAGCGAAGATCGTCGAACAGCTGCGCGAGTCCGGCGATCTCATCGGTGACCCCAGGCCGATTACCCACGCCGTCAAGTTCTTCGAGAAAGGCGATCGTCCGCTCGAGATCATCACCAGCCGGCAGTGGTTCATCAAGACGATCGAATTCCGCGAGGCCTTGCTCGAGCGCGGACGTGAGCTGCAGTGGCATCCGCCGTACATGCGCGCGCGCTACGAGAACTGGACCAACGGGCTGAACGGCGATTGGTGCGTGAGCCGCCAGCGGTTCTTTGGGGTTCCGTTTCCGGTGTGGTACCCCCTCGACGCCGAGGGCCGGATTCAGTACGAGCGGCCCCTCGCGGCCGATGAAGCCCGGCTTCCGATCGATCCCTCGACCGACGTCCCCGACGGGTATCGTGCCGATCAGCGGGGCCGCCCGGGCGGGTTCGTCGGCGATCCCGATGTCATGGACACCTGGGCCACATCGTCGCTCACGCCACAGATCGTGTGCGGCTGGCCCGACGATCTGGATCTGTTCGCGCGCACGTTTCCGATGGACCTGCGTCCGCAGGCGCACGACATCATCCGCACCTGGCTCTTCGATTCCGTGCTGCGCGCGCATCTCGAGCATCAGTCGCTGCCATGGGCGAACGCCGCGATTTCCGGCTGGGTACTCGATCCCGATCGCAAGAAAATGTCGAAGTCGAAGGGGAACGTGATCACCCCGATGGCGCTGCTCGAAGAGCACGGATCCGACGGCGTGCGGTACTGGGCAGCGAGCGGCCGGCCGGGCACCGACACCGCGTTCGATCCGAATCAGATGCGGGTCGGGCGCCGCCTCGCGATCAAGCTGCTGAACGCCTCACGTTTCGCGTTGGGGTCCGCCGAGCCCCAGGGGGCGATTGCCGCCGCAGTCGACCGGGCGATGCTCGGGACGCTCGCGGCTCTGGTGAAGGAGGTGACGGACGCCTTCGAGGAGTACGACTATGCCCGGGTATTGCAGCGCACCGAGACATTCTTCTGGCGGTTTTGCGACGATTACCTCGAGCTGGTCAAGGGTCGGCGCTACGGGGACCAGGGTGCGGCCGGGGCCGCGTCGGCCAATGCCGCCCTCGTGGCGGCGCTCTCCGTCCAACTCCGCCTGCTGGCGCCCTTTCTTCCATTCGTGACTGAGGAGGTGTGGTCCTGGTGGCAGGACGGCTCGATTCATCACGCGCCCTGGCCGGTGCCGGCCGAGCTCGAATCGCTTCTGGCCAGTGAATCCGATTCCATACGCCAGTCAGACGCAGCGACCTACGAGTGGGCCACCGAGGTTATGTACGAAGTGCGGAAGCAGCGGTCGGAAGCCAAGCAACCGCTGAAAGTGCCCATCAGTCAGGTCATCGTCACAGCCGATCAAGCGAGTGTGAATCGCTTGAAGGTCGTCGAGGCCGATCTGCGCGCCGCGCTCCGCGTCCAGGCATTCGAGACGACCGTTGGCGAACCGCGTGAGATCCGTGTGGTGGGCTATGAGCCGCCAAGTACGTAGCGTTCGGCTTGCAAAGAACCCATCCATGAAGGCGCTTGACCCCGATCGGTATCGCGATCTCGTGCGCCGCGCGCTCGACGAAGACCTTGGCGCCGGTGACGTCACAACTGACGCCATCGTCCTACCCACGCAGCGCGCGCGTGGGCTGTTCATGGCGAAGTCCGACTGTGTGCTCGCTGGCCTGGACGTAGCGTTCGAGACGTTTCGCCAACTCGAGGCGGGTGTCGAGGTGACGGCTCGAAAACAGGATGGCGAGCGCTGTCAGAACGGTGAGGAGATTGCCGAGATCATCGGGTTGGCTCGGACACTGCTGATCGCGGAGCGAACCGCCCTCAACTTTCTGCAGCGTCTGTCGGGCATTGCGACGCAGGCCCGGCTGTTCGTCGAAGCTGCCGACGGCCGGATTACGGTCCTCGATACGCGCAAGACGACGCCCACCCTCCGAGCGCTCGAGAAGTACGCGGTTCTCGCCGGCGGCGCGACCAACCATCGACTGGGACTGTTTGACGCGGTGTTGATCAAGGACAACCACGTGCGTTTGGCCGGCGGCGTCAAGGCGGCGGTCTCGCAGGCGCGGGCCAGACAACCACACATGCCGGTCGAAGTCGAGGCGCAGAGCCTTGCCCAGGTGGACGAGGCGTTGTGCGCTGGGGCCGACATCGTTCTTGCCGACAATCTCTCCATAGACGAAGTCAGGGAGACGGTGCGCCGGGCCGCTGGCCGGGCGAAAGTCGAGATATCCGGCGGTGTGACGCTCGATCGGCTGGCAGAGCTCGCGGCGACCGGCGCCGACTTCGTGTCTGCCGGCGCGCTGACCCACTCGGCGCCGGCGGTCGACATCAGCTTCGAAATCGAACCCCTGTGATCGCTGACATCGCTGACATCGCTGACATCGCCGACATCGCCGACGTTGGCCCGAATGTCTGAACCACTTCCCGCTGATTTCGCCGAGGCGTTCGACCGCGAGCGGTCGCGACTCGGCCGGCTTGGTTCGTCTGTACTGTATTTCTCGACCATCGGATCGACCAATGACGTCGCCATGACGATCGCGGCACGCGGCGCGAGTGAAGGCGCGGTCGTCGTCGCCGATGCGCAGACTGCCGGACGCGGACGGCGCGGGCGCGCCTGGTTCTCACCTCCTTTCAGCGGTCTCTATGTGTCCGTCGTGCTCGATCTCTCCCGAGCACTCGATCACAATGCGAGGGGCGGAGAAGACCCGGATGCTCGCCGCCGGTCGCTCTTGACCCTGGCGGCCGGCGCCGCCCTCGCCGAGGGCGTTCACGCCGCGACCGGCCTGCAGGTCGACATCAAGTGGCCGAACGATTTGCTCGTCGGCCCGCGCAAGCTCGCGGGCATCCTGGCCGAAGGGGCGACCGGTCATGCAGTGGTGATCGGATACGGCATCAACGTCGGGAACATGGCGTACCCGCCCGAACTCGCGAATCGCACCACCTCGCTCGAAGCGGAGTTGGGTCGCTCGATCGATCGCGCCATGCTGTGCGTCGAGACGCTCGTCACGTTGTCACGCCGCTACGACGACCTGCTCCACGGACGATTCGATGCTATTCTCGACGCGTGGCGCCGGCAATCGCCCGGGAGCGTCGGGCGGCAGGTGCGCTGGGATACGCCGTCCGGTGTGCAGTCCGGGATCACAGCGGGCGTCGACGAGACCGGCGCACTGCTCGTCAATGTTGGCACTCGACTCGAGCGCGTGTTCGCGGGAGAAGTCGTGTGGACGTGAGATGCTTCTAGCGATTGACGTCGGAAATACCAATATCGTGCTCGGCGTGTTCGACGGTGAAGCGCTGACCGTCAGCTGGCGACTGTTGACACTCCGCGAGCGCACAGCGGACGAAGTCGGCTTGATGGTGACGGGCCTGTTTGCTCACGAAAAGATCGATCTGAAAGCCATCGACGGCGTCGTGATGTCGTCGGTGGTTCCGCCACTCACGCCGATCATGGTGGGGATGTCGCGGCGGTATTTCGGCTGTGAGCCGCTGGTGGTTGACCCGACGTCGAACGCGGGCATGCCGATCCTCTACGAGAACCCGGCCGAAGTGGGCGCCGACCGTATTGCCAACAGTATCGCGGCCTACGAGCGCTACGGGCGCAAGAGCAACCTGCCGCTGATCATTGCCGACCTCGGAACGGCCACAACCTTTGACGCGGTCACTGCCGCCGGCGAGTACCTGGGCGGCGTTATCTGCCCGGGTCCACAGATTGCGGCCGAGGCGCTCTTCCAGCGAGCCGCCCGCCTCCCACGCGTGGACGTGCGCAAGCCGCCACAGGTGATTGGGCGCACCACCGTTGGCGCCATAGAGTCTGGCCTGTTCTATGGGTACCTGGGCATGGTGGAAGGGCTGATCACGCGGATGACCCACGAGCTTGGCGGGCGCGCAACCGCCATCGCCACGGGCGGCCTGGCCCATCTGATCGTACCGGAGACCACGCTGTTCGTGGCGACCGAACCCGACATCACGTTGCTCGGCCTGAGAATCGTGTGGCAACGCAACCAGTAGCTCGAGCGCCTGAAATTCCACCACCTGAGATTGCAGATGGCACAGTGCAGATGGCAGAGTACTGTCGCGAAATCGAAACGCATCTCTGTCAGAAAAACGACGGCCATCTGATCCGGATCGTCGGCCCCTCCTTCGAGCTGGTCTCACGCTGGGCTGGCGACGGCATTCCGCTCAAAGTTGC
>Ga0111539_10002302_pt1 | contig 25379 bp, 28 predicted proteins | sample RhiMethybrSRZTD1_FD_79667 | JGI IMG/M metagenome (GOLD analysis project Ga0111539, IMG submission 79667) | Populus rhizosphere microbial communities from Tennessee, USA - Rhizosphere MetaG P. TD hybrid SRZTD1 (version 2) (version 2) | ecosystem: Host-associated > Plants > Roots > Rhizosphere >...
CCGAGGGCCGGCTGAGCGCCATCGCCAGCGGCCTGCACGAAGCGTGGACGTCGGAGCGCATCTTTCCGGTGATGGTCGTGATGCTCGCGGTGGGCGCGTGTTTCGTCGGCTCGTTCGTCGTCGTGGTGCCCCTCGTCGCACGCGACGACTACGGCGCCGGGTCCGCGGGGCTGGCGCTGTTCAACGGCTGCTTCTTCGGCGGCACGGTCACCTCGATCCTGGCGCAGATCCGCCTGGCTCCGCCGCGGCGTCCCGGGCGGGTCATCATGATCACGCTCGTGCTCGGCTCCGGTGTGCTGGCGGCCATGGCTGTGCGGGGGCCGATGGCGCTGCTGGCGACCCTGTGTCTGGTGTGGGGCATGGGCGCGGGCGTGGTGCTCACGCAGGCCCGGACGATCGTGCAGATGGCCGCGAGCGCCGCGCGCCGCGGCCGCCTGCTCGCGACCTATCAGCTCGCCATCACCGGTGGCGCGCCGCTGGGCGCCGTGGTCATGGGCTACTTGAGTGGGCTCGCCGGTCCCCGGCGCGCCGTGTTCTGGCCCGCCGCCGCGATGCTGCTGGTCGTGGGCTTCCTGCTGGCGCGCACGCGCCTGTGGCGGCAGGAGGCGGTGTGAGGCGGGTTCTTTCGTCGTAGAATTCGCGACGTGAAGCGCTATCGCGACATCGCCGGCGACGGCGGCTCCAACATCGTCGGCCAGGTCGAGGCCCAGCAAGCGCGGTTGACGACGCGGCTGCGGGATGTCCGGGCGATTGTCGCGGTCGTGTCCGGCAAGGGGGGCGTCGGCAAATCGTCGGTCACCGCCAACCTGGCCGCGGCCTGCGCCCACGCCGGTGACCGCGTCGGCGTGCTGGACGCCGACCTGAACGGGCCCACGATGGCCAAGATGCTCGGGGTGCGCGGTGCCGCGCTCGTGGTCGGCGCCGGCGGCGTGACGCCCCCGGCCAGCGCGCTGGGAATCCGCGTGATGTCCATGGATCTGCTGCTGGCCGACGACGCCACGCCGCTGGCTTGGCAGGCGCCCAGCCAGGCCGAGGCCCACACCTGGCGCGGCGCGATGGAAGCCAACGCCTTGCGCGAGTTCCTCGCCGACACCGAGTGGGGCACGCTGGACCTGCTGCTGGTGGACTTGCCTCCGGGCACCGACCGCCTCGCCACCGTCGCGGGACTCCTTCCGGCCCTCGCGGGCATCGTCGTCGTGACCATCCCCTCCGACGTCTCCAGCCTGGTGGTGCGCAAGTCGATCACCGTGGCGCGGCAGACCAAGGCCCCGGTGCTGGGCGTGATCGAGAACATGGCGGGCCTGTTCCCGGGCGCCGGCGGCGAGCAGCTGGCGATGGAGAGCGGCGTCCCCTTTCTCGGTCGCGTGCCGTTCGATGTCGGGCTGGCCGCCGCCGCGGACCGCGGCGAGCCCTACGTCACCAGCGCGCCCGAGACACCCGCGGCCCGCGCGCTCGTGGCGATCGCCGCCGACCTGCGCTCGACGCTCGCCGCCGCCCGCGCGTGACTGCTCGCTTCTGCCTGATGTGTGGCAGGAGCCTGACCTCCGTCCTCGACGAGGGTCATCGGCGCCGTCGTTGCCCGCGCTGGGGCTGGACCTTCTACGCCAATCCGGTGCCCGCGTGCGCCGCCGTGGTGCTGGCGGCCGGGCGACTGCTGCTGGCCCGTCGGGCTCGACCGCCCTACGCGGGCATGTGGGACCTACCGGGAGGATTCCTCGAGGCGGGGGAGGATCCGTTCGGGGCGCTGCGGCGCGAGCTCCGGGAAGAGATCGGCGTGGGGATTCGCCGCGCGCGGCTCATCGGATTCGTGACTGACCAGTACGGGCCCCGTGGCGTGGCCGTGCTCGCCGCCGTGTATCGCGTGACCCCGACGTCGTCCCGTGTACGCCCGGCCGACGACGTCTCCGAAGCGCGGTGGTTCAAGCGAAACGAGATCCCGTATCGGCAGATCGCGTTTCCGGCGCTCCGCCGGCTGGTGCGTCGGTATCTCGGGGGGTCGCGCTGAGGTGGGGGGAGAGCTGAGCGTCGGAGACGGAGTGGGCGCGGGCCGTCAGGCCCGCGCCCAGCAACCGTTCGTTACGGGCAGGAGACGCCGGGCGCGAGCTGGTAGTTGCTGACCTTGTAGGTGGCGACGAAGTCGTCGTCCCACGAGGCCAGACGCAGCGCGCCGAGCGAGGTTTCACCGTCCCAGCCCAGGATGCGCGCCCGGGCGGCCAGGTCACGCGAGGACAGGCGGCCGCTGATGTACTCAGCGACGGTCGCCTTCTCCATGAACACGGCGATCGTCTCGTGCACCGGACGCTCATTCTTGGCGGCCGGCGTCTGCTTCAGCCACTCCAGGATGACCGTGAAGCCGTCCAGGTTGGGATCGGCCATCAGGCCGGGCGGGCTGGCCATGCGGCGCAGCATCGGCCCGACGTACCGCGAGAACATGCGCGAGGCGCGATCCTCGACCTTGTAGGCGGCGAATTCCGCCGACGGCTGCTGGTCGATGTAGAGGTTGATCGAGAGATAGCGCGTGTCACCACCGGTCATGTGCTTGGGCTTGTAGAACCCGATCGCGTGCTTCTTCACCTCGACCCACGGCACGCAGTGGTAGATCTTGGCGCTGATCTCCCGCAGCGGCGCCTGGTAGGTCGTCGCCAGGCGCTTACCCTTGTCCGACGTGTGCATGTCGGCGGGCATCACCCCGTCGTCGGACGGTACCGCCGCCGCAACGGTGGGTCCCAGCAGAAGGGCCAGCGCGATGAAGCCGGCCGCGGCCAATCCGCGGGTGTACACCGTTGCAGTCGTAGCGGTCCATGTAGTGTTCATGTGAGTCGCCTCTTGCAGTGCTGGTGCCATGCCCCGATACGCGTGAAATGTCGCCTGCTTGCCTTCTGGAGGCCGACGACGGGCTGACAGCCGACTGCACTTGCTGTCACGCCGCTGTCATGGGCCCGGAAAGTGGCTCAAACTGCCGATATTTCTGTCTCACGAATCGCGGGTATGCTACCCGGGCCGCCGCCCTGTTTCAACCGTGATAAACTTCGAACACCCCATGAGCGCGTTGACGATCCGCACACTTCCACGCAATCTGCGGCGCCCGATCCTGATCACGGCCTTCAGCGGCTGGAACGACGCGGCCGAGTCGGCGACCACCGCCGCCCGCTACCTGGCCTCGACCTACCAGGCCGAGAAGTTCGCCGAGATCGACCCCGAGGAGTTCTACCACTTCGGGCTGACCCGGCCCACCGTGCGCTTCAAGCCCGACGCCCCGACGGAGCGCGAGATCGTGTGGCCGGTCACCGAGTTCTCGGTGGTGCGGTCGGCCGACCTCCCGCGTGACCTGGTGATCGGCGTGGCCTCCGAGCCGCACCTCAAGTGGCGGACCTACTGTGCCACCGTGTTGGAGCTGGCTCGGCAGTGCGAGATCACCCTGGTCCTCACCCTCGGCGCGCTGCTGGCCGAGGTCCCGCATACCCGGCCGGTGCGGATCGGCGGCAGCGCCTCCGATCCCGAGCTGGCCGCGCAGCTGGGTGTCCGGCCGAGCAAGTACGAGGGCCCGACGGGGATCGTGGGCGTGTTCGGCACCGCCGCCCGCGAAGGTGGGTTCACCACGGCGAGCCTGTGGGCCAACGTCCCGCACTACATCTCCGGGATCGAGAACCCCAAGGCCACGCGGGCGCTCGTGCATCGCGTGCTGACGCTGATCAACGTGCAGGCCGACCTCACCGATCTCGACGAGGCCGCCAAGCAGTTCGATCAGAACCTGGCCGAGATCGTCTCCCAGAACGCCAAGATCAAGTCCTACGTGACCAAGCTCGAGTCGCGGGCCAGCGAGGAGGATGAGCCGCCGACGCCGGGAACCAGCGATCTGCCGCCGGCCTCGCAGCTCGTCGACGAGATCGAGCAGTTCATGCGCCAGCAGCGCCCGGAGTGACGCGCACCCGCCTCGCCCGCGCTGTTGTCGTCGTCGCCCTTCTGCTGATCCAGATTCCTGCCGCGCCGGCCGCCGATCGGCCGTCCGTGACCTGGCATCCGGCCAAGCTCCATCCCGGTGACGTCGCCTGGGTCCTGGTGCAGGGCGTCGCCGAGGGCACCTCGATCGAGGGCTCGCTCGGGGTGCGGTCGCTCCTGTTCTTTCCCTACGCCTCGGGCCAGGCTGCGGTGGTCGGCGTGGATCTCGAGACCAAGCCCGGACCTCAGGGCTGGCAGCTGGCCATCCTGGAGCCTGGGCGGGAGCCGCGTCGCCTGAGCGGCACGCGCACGGTGAGCCCGCGTGACTTCTCGGTGCAGCGCCTGACTCTGCCGAGCACGATGGTGGACCTGGACCCCGAGACCGAGCGTCGCGCGCTGTCGGAGGGGGAGCGTCTGCGCACGCTCTACCGGACGATCACGCCCGAGCGCCTCTGGCGCGGACGCTGGACACGCCCGGTCGCCGGCCAGGAGCCGGGCACTGGGTTCGGCTCGCGCCGCATCATCAACGGTCAGCCGCGCGCGCCGCACACCGGCATCGACTTCGCGGCGCCGCGCGGCACACCGGTGGTCGCCGCCAACAGCGGCCGCGTCGCGCTGCTCGGGGACTACTTCTTCCCCGGCCGCCTGGTCGCGCTCGATCACGGCCTGGGCCTCTACACGCTCTATTTCCACCTGGACACGGTGACGGTGACCGACGGCGAGCGGGTGGAGCGTGGGCAGACGGTCGGCACCGTGGGTTCCACCGGACGCGCGACCGGTCCGCACCTGCACTTCGGCGCCCAGGCGGGCGTCGCGAGGGTGGACCCGGCTTCGCTCCTAGGCCTCGACGTCCACGACTGACGCCGCCGCGCCGGCGCGGCGCCCCGCCACGCGGGCGCGGAGTCGCGCGGCCTCCGCTGCCAGCGCCCGGTTCGATCCCACCATGAGCGCCGATCGCGCCAGGATGCCGCGCACGGTGGACCGCGAGACCTTCACCGGCGGCGTCGCGGCCAGCGGGTTCGGATGGCGCGCGAGCGCTTCCAGCGTCGCCAGCCCGATCGCCAGCGGCCACACGCAGGCCAGTCGCATGCGCCACTCCAGCCGCGGGATCGCCAGCGTGTAGCGCCAGGCCTCGTCGTAGTGGCCGAGGGCCAGATCGATGAGCCGGGCCAGGAGCGGGCGCGCGCGGGTCGCTCCGGCCGTATCCAGCAGATCCGCCGGCGCCAGGCCCAGCGCAGCCAGCTCGGCGGCCGGCAGGTAGCACCGGCCGTGGGCCAGGTCGGCCGGCACGTCGCGCAGCACGTTGGTCATCTGTAGCGCCTTGCCGAACCGCACGCCCCGCGCGCGCATTGCCGCCGGCGCCCAGGCGGCCAGGCGCGGGCGATGCGCCACGTGCACGTCGGTCCAGAACTCGCCGACGCAGCCGGCGACCAGGTACGTGTAGCGATCGAGCTCCGCGAGCGAGTCGAGGGCGGCGAGGCCGCGGGCGTCCTCGCCCGGAAAGCGCGCCAGGTCGAACAGCATGCCGTCGGTGAGCGTGGTCAGGACCGCGCGCACGCGGGCCAGATCGGCGGCGGGGAGGCGGGCGACACGGCCCACCGCCTCGTCCACGCGCTCCAGCAAGCGCCGCTCGGCTTCGTGCGCCTGCTGCGGCGCGCAGGCGCGCGCGACGGCGCCGGCGTCGCCCTGCCCGGCGTAGGCGCGGCGCAGCGCCTCGAGGTGCCCGATCCGCTCCGCCCGCGCGATCAGCCGGGTGTCGGCGACCGTGTCAGCGGCGCGGGCCAGCAGGTACGCGAGCCCCAGCGGCTCGCGGAGCGGGCGGGGCAGGATCGCGAGCGAGAGGTAGAAGCTGCGGCTGACCTGCCGCAGCAGGTCGCCGAGAAGCTCGTCACTCGTAGTCAAACGGCCGCTTGGGCGGATCCGGGGAGTCCTTGGCCTTCTTGAGCCCTTCCTGGAACTTGCGGTCGAGCACCTTGCCCTTCTGGGCCTCGGCCTGCATCTGGGCGCGGAAGCGCTCCTCGCGCTCGGCCGACTTCGATTTCATGACGTCGAAGGCCGCGCCGAGATCCCCGACGGTGCGCTTGGGCGGCGGCGCCTCGTGGGCGATCACCACGCCGAGCTCGGGATCGATCGTCAGCTTGGCGTCACAGCACGGGCAGGCGACGATGAAGGACTGTGCCGGCATGGCGTCACGCTAGCAAGGGGCCCCGGAGGGGTCAAGGGGCGTAGAATCAGGCGCAATGGGCGACCTCGCCAACGAGTTCTCCTGGTCGCGCAGCCGGGACGCCACCTTCCAGGACTGCCGGCGCAAGTACTTCTATCACTACTACGGCTCCTGGGGCGGCTGGGACGCCGAGTCGCCCGCCGACATCCGCCGCCTGTACGTGCTCAAGCAGCTGGCCTCGCGCCAGATGTGGGCCGGCCGTATCGTCCACGACGCCATCGAGATGGCGCTGCACATCTACCGCGAGGGCCACGAGGTGCCAGCCGAGCCGTTCATCGCCGACGTCGTCGAGCGCATGCGCGGCGAGTGGCGGAGCTCCCGCGACCGGCGCTATCACGCGGCGCCCAAGACGCTCGCGCTCTTCGAGCACGAGTACGCGCTCGATCTCAAGCGCGAGGTCTGGCAGGCGCTCAGCCGCCACGTGCAGTCGTGCCTCCGGAACTTCTTCCGCCTGCCGCTGTTGGCCAGCGTGCGGCGCACGGCGCCCGAGCACTGGTCGATCGAGCACTGGTCGAAGGTCTTCAACTTCGAGGGCACGCCGGTGTGGATCGCCCCCGACTTCGGCTTCTGGACCACCGAGGGTCGTCTGGCGCTGGTGGACTGGAAGACCGGTGGGGCCGACATCGAGGCGACCTCCTTCCAGCTCGGCTGCTACGCCCTCTACGCCCGCGAGATGCTCGGCGTCGAGCCCGCCCGCGTGGACCTGCTGCAGGTCAACCTTCGCGAGCCCGAGGTGACACCGCTGACGTGGGACGACACGCGGCTCGAGGAGATCCGCGGACAGCTGCGCCTGTCCATTCGCTCGATGCGGGCCTACTTGGCCGACGCCGACGGCAACGTCGCGCGGCTGGACGACTTCGAGAAGACCGAGGAATTGCGGATCTGCCGGTGGTGCAATTTCAAGGCAGTGTGCCGGCCGGAGTTGCTGCAACCCGCCGAGACCGTCGCCAAGTAGCGTCTCTCGCGTCTCGTTCGGAAAGCGTCTCCCATGTCGTTCGCTTCTGGCGCTCTTGCCGCCGCGGGGACGCGCACGCGGTGGGGTCTGCGGACCACGAGGCTGGAGATCGTTTTGGGCCGGCCTCGGCTGGGCTCCATCGGACGCGGGGCGCGCGCTGCTGGGGCGCGGGAAACGAGTCCCCAGACCCCACCGCGTGCGCATCCCCCGACGGCAACTCGTCAGGTGCGGTCGAACGGGAGCCAGTTAGCGATCAGGGCGCCCGCTGGCTGTCGACGGCGTCGAGCCGCTTCCAGCCTTTCAGCCTTCCAGCGCCGCTCGGCTTCTTCTACACCGCCAGGCCGAGCGGGCGAGCAGGCGCAGACCAGCCGGGAAAGAGTGGAGCGGTCGCCGGCAGGGCGAGGTGGCGGGTGGCGACCTCGTGGAACAGGGTGCGGAAGTCGGTGGTGACGGAGAGGTCGCGGCCTTCGAAGCGTTGTTCGGGGGCGAGGCCGGGCCAGCGTCCGTATACGCGACCGCCGCGGACGGCGCCGCCCAGCGCAAGCATCGCGGTGGCGTGGCCGTGATCGGTGCCGCGGTTGCCGTTCTCGGCTACCGTGCGGCCGAACTCTGACATGGTGAGGACGACGACGTCGGCCATACGGTCGCCGAGGTCCTGGCAGAACGCGGCCAGGGCGGCGCCGAACTCGCGCAGGCGGTTGCTCAGCTGGCCTTGCTCGGCGCCCTGGCCCACGTGGGTGTCCCAGCCTTCGACCTCGGCGAACGCGATCTGCAGGCCGACGTCGGCGCGCACGAGCTGGGCGATCTGGCGTAGCGCCTCGCCGAAGCGACCGCGCGGATAGTCCGCCCCGTTGGCCGGCGTGAGACGGGAGGCGCCGGCGCTCTTGAGCAGCTTCACCGCCTCGAACGTCTCGCGCCCGGTGCCGTGCAGCAGGTCCTGCACGCCTTCGGCGTAGAGCGACTCGAAGCCGCGTCGGGCCACCGCCGGCTGCGCGGCGCGGACGTCGAACCGGTCGAGCGAGCTCATCGCCAGCGCGCCCGCGTCGCCACGCAGGCTGCGGGGCAGCCGCGAGGCGAGCGCGACGGATCGGAATGGCGAGACGGAGTCGGACGGCAGCGCGCCGGCGGCGCGGCCGAGCCAGCCGTCGGGCGTGCTCTTCACGCCGGGCGTCCCACTTTCCATGTAGTCCTGCGCGTCGAAGTGCGAGCGCGTGGTGTCGGGCGAGCCGCAAGCGTGCACGATCGCCAGCGTCTTGCTGTCCCACGCGGGCTTCAGCGAGGCCAGCGCCGGGTGCAACGCGAAGAAGCCGTCGAGATCCAGCGCGGTGGCGGCGTCGCCCCGTCGCGGGGGTGCCAGGGCGATGCTGGCGCGGGCGCGCGCGTAGGCCGGGTCGCCGTGCGGCGGCACCATGCTGAGCCCGTCCACCGCGCCGCGCTGGAAGATCGCCACCAGCACCTTGCCTCGGCGCTCGGCGCCTTGCGCGGTGCGGATGAGGAAGCGCGGCGGCGCGGCCGCCGCGGCCAGGGCGCAGGCGCCGGACTTCAAGAGCGCGCGGCGAGTGAGCATCATCGCCGCTGGAACTCCGGCGCGCCGAGCACCAGCGCAGCAAGCTTGTTGACGTCAGTGTTCGCCGGCCCGCGGTCGTCGAGGCTGAGCCGGGTGATCTCCGGCGCGCCGAGCTGCGCGACCAGCACGGCGCGCGTGCCGGCGCCGGTCTCGCCGTGGATCAGCGCGGCCAGCAGGCGCTCGAGTACGGCGTCCGGCCGCTGCCGGTCGGCGCCGGCGACGAGCGCCTCCACGTCCACGCGCACGCCGGGCACGCGGCCCTCGGTCAACGCCAGCGCGAAGTTCATCCGCGCCAGGAGCGTCCCGGGATTCACCCACGCCTCGGCCCGGTCGGGGTAGCCGGTGGGCGGCTGCGCCTCGTAGAGGCCCTCGCCGATCTCCGCCGACGCGCGCGCCAGCGCGAAGGCGCCCCGCGCGTCGGGCGTCGCACCGACGGCGCGCACCGCGCTGACCACGAACTCCGTGGGCTTCTTGATCTTGGCGCCGACCGCGTCGGGGGCCAGGAACTCCGGCGAGGCGAAGATCACCCGCAGCATGGCGCGGATGTCGCCGTTCGTCTCCTGATAGCGGGCGGCCACGCGCTCGACCAACGCCGGCGGCGGATCGTCGGCCACGAACCGGCGGACCAGCTTGCCGGCGAGGAAGCGGGCAGTGGAGGGATGCCGGGCGAGCATATCGAGGATTGCCTCGCCGTCGCGCTCGCCGCCGCCCTGGATCGTTCGCCCGAGGACGACCTTGGGGCCGTAGTCGTGCGTGGCCGACCGGAACACGAAGCGCGCGTCCTGGCGGGGGCGGTCGATCGTCCAGCCCGTGAAGGCCCGCGCCACCTCGGTGACGTCGCGCTGGGTGTAGCCGCCGTCGACGCCCAGCGTGTGCAGCTCCATCAGCTCGCGCGCGTAGTTCTCGTTGAGCCCGGCGAGGCGCCCCTTGTTAGGACCGCCGCGCACCACCCAGTTCGGCCGCGTGCTGAGCCAGTTGTCCAGGTAGAAGAGCATCGCGGGATGCCGCGCGCTCGCGCGCAGCAGGGCGGGGAACCGCCCGAGCGCGTGCGGGCGAATCACCGTGCGCTCCCAGTCGGTCAGGTACCAGCGCAGCTCGCCCTTGCCGGCGAAGACGTTGAAGTGGTTGAGCCAGAAATCGACCATCACTTCCTGGAGCTGCCGCTCGGTGGCGACGGCGCGCAGCATCCGCGCGGTCTGCAGCTCGCCGACGATGCGGGCCGGCCGCTTGTCCATCGGGTACTGCTCGCGCATCTCCCGTGGCGACATGTCGCCGCGGGCGAGCTTCTCGCGCATCGCGGGACCCGGGCGGGGATACGCGCGCTGCAGCTCGGCGATCGACATGCCGAGCGTGGGTAGCGCAGCCAGGTCACGCTCCACCCCGCTGTCGTCGATCCGCTCCGGCTGGAGCTGTCGCTCCAGCCACGCGGCCAGGCCCACGGCCTTCACGCGCTCCAGATCGCCGGGACGAGGGCCGTACGTCACGCGCCGCAGGACGTGCACCAGCGCCGCGTCTGTGGACATGGACAATGGGGGGGACGAGGCGTCCCCCCCATTTCCCCCCCGGTTCGCGCGAGGAGACTCGGAGCGAGGAGACTCGGACTGAGCGGCCGCGGCCCCGCAGCTCAGGGTGGCCACGGCCAGCACGAGAAGCAGCAGGCGCCGTGTCACCGCGATCCCTCCTCGTGACGGCGCTCGCGGCGCAGGCGCTGGCGTTCCTCCGGGGGCATGGTGCGCAGGCGCTCGCGCTCTTCGGGGGGCATGCGCCGGATCCGCTCGCGCACGGCCGCCCGCTCCTCCGGCGTCATCCGCTGCCAGCGCTGGTAGTTCTCCATCACGCGCTGGCGCTCCTCCGGCGGCAGCTGCTGGAACTGTCGGAAGCGCTCCTGGATGCGCTCGCGCCGCTCCTGCGGCAAGCGCTGGAAGCGCTCGTAGGCCTGCTGCAGCTCCTGCCGGCGCGCCTCGGGCAGCTCGTTCCAGCGCCGGAAGTCTTCCATGATCTGGCGCCGCTCCTGGGGCGGCAGCGCGCGGAAGCGCTGGAGGTTCTCGCGGGCGCTCTTGCGCTCGTCCGGGGAGAGCGAGCGCCACTGGCGGTAGTTGTCGAGCACCCGCTGGCGCTCCTCGGGCGGCATGGCACGCCAGCGCTCGAGGTTGCGCTCGACCACGGCCCGCTCGTCGGGCGTGAGCGTGTCGAGGCCGGGCACCGCGGGCGCGGGCGGCTGGGCGCCAACGACGCCGGCGTGGCTGACCACGATGGCGGCGAGCACGAGCACTCCGAGCCAGCGGCGGCTCACCTCAGCGCTCCTTGTCCGCCGGCGGCACAGGTGCCGGCGTCGAGGGCGTTGGCGGCATCGCGGGCGGAGCACCCGAAGACGGTGGAGTCCCACCCGGTGGCCGGCGCGCCGCCGCGGCCGGTGTCTCGTCGAGCATGCGAAAGAGCTCGAGCAGGCGCAGCCGCTCGAACAGGCTCAGCCGCCGCATGAAGTCGCGATCGCGCGCCTCCGGCTGCGTGAGCAGATCGAGGTCGAGCAGCAGCTGGGCGTCCGGCGTCTCCTCCGGCGCCGCCTCCCCGCGGGCTCCCGCCAGGGAGGCGACGAGCACGAGCATGCCCACGCACGGCCACCGCACTCAGCGGGACCCGATCCGATCGAGCTGGCCGATCACGTCGAGGTCCTCCAGCATGTCGAGGCGCTCGACCATGCGGTATTGCTGCAGCATCGGCAGCTGCGCGCCGAGCACCGTCTCATCGAGCGCGGTGAGATCGGTGAGGCGCCGGTCGGGAGTCTGCAGCGTGAGCACCAGCACGATGGTCGCCACCGCGGCAGCCGCCAGCGCCGGCCACGGCCGCCTCCACCAACCACGCGGGCGCCGCGCCACCTTCGCCCGCAGCTCGGCCTGGTAGCGCGCCCAATCCACGGGCGGCGGCGCCGGCCGGCCGGGGGCCAGCGCGACGAGCACGGCGCGGCTCTCGGCGACGGCGCGGCGGCAGGCCTCGCATCCTTCGAGGTGCGCGGTGACCCGCGCCTGCTCGGCCGGCGCCAGCTCTCCGCTCAGATATGCGACGACGTCTTTTTCAACGTGCATCGTCAACCCTGACCCATCGTCTTGCGCAGCGCACTCACCGCCCGGTGCAGGTGAACCCGCACCGTCGCCTCCGAGCACTGCAGCACGGCGGCGATCTCGCTGGTCGGCTGTTCCTCCTGCACGTGCAGCAGCAGCGCGGCCCGTTGCTGCGGGGAGAGCCGATCCACCGCGCCCCACAGCTGTGTCATGAGCTGCTCCCGCCCCAGCGTGTCGCCGGGATCGACGACCGGCGCGGCTTGACGTTCGAGCACGCCCCGCTCGGGATCCTCCCCGATCGCGTCGCGGACCACCAGCCGTTGCCACCAGCCGCGGCGACGATGGTCCAGGCACAGATTGACCAGGACCCGATAGAACCAGGTCGAGAAGCGCGCATCTCCGCGGAAGCTCCCTGCCGTCCGATAGACGCGCAGGAAGGCTTCCTGCGAGAGATCGCGCGCGTCCTCTGCGTCGCGCACCATGGACCAGGCCAGCCGGTACGCGCGGCCCTGGTATCGCGCGACGAGGAGGTCGAACGCCGCCTCGTCCCGCTCCGCGACGCGCCGGCACAACATCTCATCCGAGATCTCCTGATTCAACGCGAATCCCGACTGGCACCATCCTATCCTTGGATCGCGCGGGCCCGGAAGCAGCCTCTACGAGCCGTTGCGATCGCGGCGCAGCTCGCGCCGGTCCTGGCGGAGATCGCGGACGTCGTCGCGCCGATCGCGCTGATCTTCGTGGAGCTCCTTGCGATCGGAGCGGATCTCCTTGCGGTCGTCCTTCACCTCGTCGTATCGGCCGGCGCGCCGGTCGCGCGCCAGCTCGCGGCGGTCGCCGGCCAGCTCACGGCGATCCTGGCGGATGTCGCGGTTGTCCTCGCGGATCTCCCGCCGGTCCTGACGCACGTCACGCCGGTCGCGTCCGATCTCGCCGCCCATGGCCGGCGTGGCCGCCAGCGCCGCGAGGAGCCCACCCGCGATCACCCATCCCGTCAGTCTCATGGCACTCTCCTGTCGAGTGTGTGGGGACTGCTGATTGATTGGACGTGGCCGCGGGCGGTTCGTTTACGCGCCGGACCCGAACGGGGGTCGGGTCCCGGCCTGAAATGATCGGTACTTATCAGGGGGGTCGGTGTCGTTCAGGACGACGGATCTGTCCGGTCTGGGTCAGGGACGCGCGGTGATGCTCGTGTCCGGTGCCGCGGCCACGCCAGAGCTCTGGACACTGACACTCAGGCCGAGGTCCGAGAGTCGGCTGCAGGCGGCGGGCGTCTGCTCGTCGACGGACAGGAACGTCGCGCGGCGTCCGACGTCGGCGAGACGATAGGCGCATGCGAGATCGCGCCACGTTTGCGCTTGCCGCTTCTGCTCATAGCCCCAGGCGAAGGTACCCAGCAGAGCGCTGAAGGCCACGGCCACGATGCCGAGCTTGAAGAACTGTTCGACATCCCGTCGGAAGAACCCTGGTTTGATCATCGCAAGGGGCAGTTGAGCAAAGCGGATGCCGAAGCCAGTAAGCGCTGCTGTTTCAGTTACTTGCGCGACAGTCCGTCACCCCATCGACAGAGGCGCCGAGCGTTTCCTTACCGTGGGGGCGACGAATTGAGCGGCTGCTCGGCGTGCGATCAGTCGAGGACGACGAGCCCGCGATTGGACCGATTGAGTGGTTGCGCGCCCACGCGGGTGACGAGCACGGTCTCCTTCACGTTGAGACCGGTTTCGCCGGGCACGTAGTACGGCGCTTCGATGCGCAAAATCATGCCGGCCTCGAGCGCGCCGCCACCGGGCGCGAGCATCGGTGACTCCGAGGTCTCGAGCCCGATGCCGTGACCGACGTGATGACGGTCGAAGCCCGGGAGCCCGGCCTTGCGCGTCGCTGCCACCGCCGTCTCGAACACGGTGGCCCCGCTGACGCCGGGCCGGATGGCGTCGAGCGCGCCCTGCACTCCGGCCGAGATCGCGTCGAATTGCGCTTCCTGGCGCGAGGAAGGCTCGCCCATCACCGCCATGCGCGCGACGTCACTCTGATAGCCCTTGACCGCGCAGCCGAGGTCGAAGCGGACGAGATCGCCCGCGCGCAGGGCACGGTCGCTCGGCCAGGGCGCGGGCACCGCCGAGCCGGCGCCGAACACGATGATCGTCGCGGTCGGCGCGGCGTCGCGTTTGGTGACCTCGTGCTCGAACGCGGTGGCGGCCTCGCGCTCGGTGATCCCCGGCCGCAGCAGGTCGAGCACGACGTTGATCGCCTCCTCGGCGACCCACAGCGATTGCCGCAGGCAATCGATCTCGTACGGCCCCTTGACCCAGCGGGCGGCGGCCAGCGCGTCGGAGGCGGGTGCGAGCGTGAACGCGTAGAGCCGCTCGGCCAGCCGCGCGCGACGGGCGGCCGGCAGTCCCGCGTCGTCGAGCCCGAGCCGGCCGCCCGGGACGCCGAGCGCGTCGAGCGCCGTGGCCACCGCGTCGGCCGCGCTCGCCGCCGGCCCGCCGGTCAGCTCTCGTAGCCGTTGTGCCCCGGCGCCGGCTTCGTCGAGGGCCAGGTGAAACCGTCCGTGACAGACGACGTGCGTCGGATCGGCGTCGCTGTCCACGACGGCGGGGGCGTCGATGGTCGGTACGATCAGCGCCGTCCCGTGGCGGGTCATGATGGCGTAGCTCTCGCTCGTCGGGTACACGGCGCGGAAGAGGCTGCGGAAGCCTGAGACGTACGCGACGTTCGCCGATGAGGCCGCGACGAGCGCGTCGACGCCCGCGCTCTCGAGCGCGGCGGTGAGCCGTTCGGCCTGGTGGGGATACATCGCTAGACCGCTACCACGGTGCCGGTGACGTGCGCGGATTCCTCGGCGGCGAGCCAGGCGATCGCGGCGGCCACGGACTCGACCGGCACCCACCCCTTGCGGTCGCTGTCGGGCATGGCCGCCCGGTTGCCCGGCGTGTCCATCGTACTCGGCGCCACCGCGTTCACGGTGATGCCGAACTCGCGTACCTCCTGCGACAGCGCTTGGACGAGCGTGACGATCGCGGCCTTGGCCACGGTGTAGGCAATGAACCCGCCCGAGGGCGCCAGCGCGGCGCGCGAGGCGACCAGCACCACGCGGCCGGCTCCGGCGGCCCGCATGCCGGGGAGGACCGCGCGGGCGGTGGTGTATGCGCTGGTGAGGTTGAGCGCGAGCATCCGGTCCCACGCCGCCCGGTCGGTCTCCAGGAGTGTGCCGCCGGCGAAGCCGCCGACCAGCGAGACCAGCGCGTCGACCCGGCCGTACTTGGTCCGCACCCGCTCCACGTGCGCGGCCAGCGCGGCGAAGTCGGTGACGTCGCAGCGCTCCTCGAAGAGCCGGTCGCGCGCGGCGGCCGGCACGCGGCTGGTGAGTGCCTCCCGCTCCTTGTCGACGACCCACGGCACCGCCACCGCCCCGCCGTCGGCCAGCAGCCGGAGCGTCACCGCCTGGCCCAGCGCGCCCGCACCCCCGGTCACGATCGCTGCGCGCGGCATCGCGCTAGTCCGCCGCGGCGGGGGCCATCATGATGGCCGAGCGCTGGATCTCGTCGTACCGGACCTTCGTCACGTCGAAGTCCTCGAGGTTGCTGCGCAGCTTCTTGAACGTCTGCTCGAACGACGGCAGCGTCTTGCGGGCCCGGGTCAGCGGCGTGGTGCGGGCCAGCAGGTAGTTCTTCACGTAGGGGTGGTTGATCCCGCGCTTCTTCACCTTGGCCACCACCTGGACGAGCGTCTCATCGGCCGAGCGCACCAGCTCGGCGCGCTCAGCGCGCTCCTCCAGCCCCTTGCGCAGGGACATCTTGAGGAACTTGTCCACCCGGCGGAGGATCGGCGCGAAGGCCCCGCCGGCGAACCGCTTGTTCTGCTCGTACAGCATGCCGAGCGTGATGAAGTGGGCGGACTCGAACTGAAACGCCCACTCTTCTTCCGTGGTGGACGGCTGCTGCTCGCCGAGGCCCCGGTACATGCGGATGACCTCGAGCGACTTCTCCTTGAGGTTGTGAGCCTTCTCGGTATTCAACGGCAGGACCTGGAAGGCCACTTCGGGCTCGGCCACGAGAATGGCGGGGATGTATTCGGCCTTGAGCTTGTCGAGCGCCGTCCGGCGGTGATTGCCGTTGGGCGTCCAGTACACGCCCGGCTCCGGCGACACCACCACGATCGGATCGACGAAGCGGTCGAGCTTCTTCACCGCCTCCGTGAGCCGCTTGGCGTGGGTGGGCGACACGTCGCGCTGGTAGGGGCTCGCTTCCACCTTCGTCCGGGGCAGCAGGCAGAAGATCTGCCAGTGCTCACCGACGGGCTCCTGATAGATGGCCAGCACGTGGCCGCCGTCGCGCTCGACCTGCTCGCTCAGCGCGCGGGCCGCCTTCGACGGCTCCTTGACGGGATAGATGCCGAACTCGCCCATGCTCGCCTCCTCAGCCGGCGACGGCAGCCGCGGCCGGCGCCCGGCGCTGACGGCGCACCAGCGCGGCCAGGCTGCCGTAGATGCCCGACGGCAGAAAGATGATGAAGATCACGAGCAGCAGCCCGTAGATCGTCTCGGCCATGCCGATGAGCCTCAGCCCGAACGCGATCCGCAGATATTCCGACAGCGCGATCGTCAGCGCGGTGCCCACGGTGGGGCCGAGCAAAGAGTACATCCCGCCGAGCACGACCGCGAACACGATCCGCAGCGACACGCCGATGCCCGACAGCGTGTCGGGATTCACGTAGGAGATGTACTGCGCGTAGGCCACCCCGCCGATCGCGGTGAGCACCGCCGAGAGCACCGTGATGCCGATCTTGAAGCGGGTCACGTGAATGCCCACCGAGGCGGCCGCCGTCTCGTCCTCGCCGATCGCCTCCATGGCCGAGCGCGCCATGGAGCGGTCGACGCGCGCCCACACCCAGAGCCCGGCCAGCCACAGGACGAGTGCGGCGTAGTAGAAGACGCGCTTGTCGGCGAACTGCATGGCCAGCAGGCTGTCGCCCCCCACCGGCTTGATCGACACGCCCAGCGAGCCGCCCGTCCAGTCGCGCTCGGCCACGATCAGCAGCCGGATCACCTCGCCGACGGCCAGCGTCACCAGGCCGAAGTAGTGGCCGACCACCTGGAAGCGCGAGCACGGATAGGCGACGACCGCCGCCAGCAGCGCGGTCAGGATCATGGCCACCCCGCCGGCGAGCCACGGGTTGATGCCGAAGAAGTTCCACAGCAGCACCGCGGTGTAGGCGCCCAGTCCGAGAAAGGCGCCGTGACCGAGCGAAACCAGGCCGAAGCGCCCCATCAGCGACCACGCGCCGCCGATGAACGCCCAGATGAGGATCTGGATCATGACGTGCAGCACGTACTGCTTCATCCCCGCCATCGGGAGCGCCGGCACCAGCGCCAGCACGATGACCAGGATCACGCCCAGCGGTCGCGGTGCGCGCACGGCGCTCAGCCGCGACGGGCCAGGATGCCGCCCGGCCGCGCGAAGATCATCACGATGAAGACCACGAAGGCGATGACGTAGCCCATCTCGGTGGACCAGATCACGCCGGCCAGCGAGATGATCTCGCTCATGATGAACGAGGCCACGAAGGCGCCCACCATGTTCCCCAGCCCGCCCAGCACGCAGATCATGAAGGTCAGCGGGCCGAACTGGCCGCCGAAGAACGGATGCACGGAGTACTGGAAGATCAGGAGCGCGCCGGCCAGGCCCGCCATCAGGCCGCCCACCGCGGAGGTGACGATGTAGATGCGCTGCGGGTTGGCGCCCATCAGGGCCATCGCCTCGCGGTCCTGCGAGACCGCGCGGATGGCGGTGCCCACGAAGGTGCGCGTGAGGAACAGGTAGAGGCCGACCACCGCGACGATCGAGATCGCGAAGGGGATGAGGCGCGTGAACGGCACGAAGATGCCGGCGATCTCGAAGCTCGGCAGCGAGAGCCGAACGGACTTGTGATCGGTCGTCCACAGGAAGGTGGCGAACGACTGCAAGAAAAACAGCAGCCCGCCGGTGGCCAGCAGCTGGTTGATGGGCGCGCTGCCGAGGATGGGCGTGATGATCGTCAGGTGCACGCCGATCCCGAGCAGGGCGCCCAGCGCGATCGAGGCCAGCGCGCCCAGCCCCACCGGCCAGCCGTAGACCTGGACCAGATAGTAGACGAGGTACATGCAGAGCATGACCAGGTCCACGTAGGCGATCCACACGATGTCGATGACGCCGAAGATCAGGTTGAGGCCCAGCGCGAGCAGAGCCAGGATGCCGCCCAGCAGGATGCCGTTGAGCGCCGCCTCGACGAGAAAGATCGGGTCGATCACAGGCCCACGTACGCCTTTCGCACGAAGTCCTGCTCGGCCAGCTCGGCGGCGCGGCCCTCCATCTTGATGCGCCCCACCTCGAGCAGGTACGCGCGGTCCACCAGCTTCAGCACCTGCCGCACGTTCTGCTCGACGACCAGGATCGTGTAGCCCTCGGCGCGGATGCGGCGGATCAGGTCGAAGAGCCGCAGCACCATCACCGGGGCCAGGCCCATCGAGGGCTCGTCGAGCAGGATCAGGCGGGGCCGCGACATCAGCGCGCGCCCGATGGCCAGCATCTGCTGCTCGCCGCCCGAGAGGCTGCCGGCCCGCTGCGCCGGCCGCTCGGCCAGCACGGGGAAGAGGGCGTAGACGCGCTCCAGGCTCTCGCGATAGCGCGCGCGGGCGGTGGGCAGGTACGCGCCCATCTTGAGGTTGTCGGCCACGCTCAACATCGGGAAGAGCCGGCGGCCCTCGGGGACGTGGGCGATGCCGTGAGCCACGATGTCGTGCGCCGGGTGCCCGGCCAGCGCGGCGCCGTCGAAGGTGAGCGTGCCGGTGCGCATCGGCAGCACGCCGGAGATCACGCGCAAGAGCGTGGTCTTGCCCGCTCCGTTGGGACCGACCACCGCCACGGCCTCGCCGCGCTCGACGCGGAGGGCGACATCCCACAGCGCGGTGAAGGCGCCGTAACCGGCGGTGACGCCAGCCAGCTCGAGCAGGCTCATGCCAGCACGATCTTCTCGCCCAGATAGGCTTCGATCACGCGCGGGTCCTCGGCCACCTCCAGCGGCCGGCCCTCGGCGATCTTCTCGCCGTGGTCGAGCACCACCACGCGGTCCACGATGCGCATGAGGGTGGCCATGATGTGCTCGACCCACACGATGGTGACCTCGAGCTCGCCGCGCACGCGCCGCAGCATCTCGGCGGCGCCGGCCATCTCGGCCGGATCGAGGCCGCCGAGGCTCTCGTCGGCCAGCAGCAGGCGAGGCCCGGTGGCGAGCGCGCGGGCCAGCTCCAGCTTCTTCAATCCGCCCGCGCCCAGGAGAGTAGGCGACGCCTCGGGCTCGACCGGCAGCCCGACCAGCTCGAGAATCTGCACCGCCCGCCGGCGCGCCTCCGCCTCGTCGGTGCGCTCGCGGGCGCCGTAGTGCGCGGCCACCGCCACGTTCTCGAGAATCGACAGCTTGCGGAAGGGACGCGGAATCTGAAAGGTGCGGGCGATGCCCAGATGGCAGACGGCATCGGGCGTGAGGCCGCCGATCTGGCGCTCCCCGAAGAGGATCGAGCCGCTCGATGGCGGCAGCGCGCCGGAGATGCAGTTGAACGCTGTCGTCTTGCCCGAGCCGTTGGGCCCGATCAGCCCGACGATCTCACCGACCTGCACCTCGAACGACACCGCGTTGAGCGCGGTGAAGCCTCCGAAGCGCTTCGTCAGCTCTCGGACCTTCAGCACGGGCGCGGCCGCACGCGCCGCGGCGGGCGCGGCCCGACGACGACGGGGGGGCGGGGCCCCCCGGTGGCGTCAGCGGATCGCAAGCGGCGAGGACGCCGGCAGCGGGAGGATCGGGGCCGAGGTCGCGGCCGTTTTGGGGTAGACGATCTCGAACTTGCCCTCGATGATCTCGAAGACGGCGGGGAAGGCGCGCTCGTTCTGCCCGGCGTAGCGGTGGCCGGCCGGGAAGAACTTCACGCCGTAGGCCTGCATGGTGCCGCCCTCGGGGATGTCCGTCTCGCGCGCCGCCTTGGCCAGGGCGTCGGGGTCGAAGCCGCCGTGCTTGCTGATCGCCCGCGGCAGGATGTCGTTGAGCAGGATCCACATGTTGTTGAAGCCCATCGACACGTGGGGCGCGATGGCGCGATCGGGGATGTCCTTGTCGTAGCTGGCCTTGTAGCGGCGCACCATCTCCGCGGTCATGTCCCCCACGCCCGGCTTGAGCTTCTTGGGATCGAGCAGCTGCGAGGCGATCGGATCGACGGTGTGGAAGCCTTCGATCTCCTTGGCCCCGAACGTCTCCTTGAGCTTGTCGTACTGGCTGTGGCCGGCCCCGTGGCCGATGTAGGCCGACAGGCGCAGGCCCTGCTCCTTGGCCTGGCGCACGAACAGCGCGATGTCCGGGTTGTAGCCGATGTGGAACAGCACGTCGGGCCGCTGCGAGCGCAGCTTGGTGACCAGCGACGAGAGATCGGGCGCGCTGATCGAGTAGCCTTCCTTGAGCACCAGGTTCAGGCCGAGCTCCTTGGCCTTCGCCTCACCCCCGGCGGCCACGTCGGTGCCGTAGGCCCCGTCCTCGTGGATGATGGCCAGCCGCAGCGCCTTGGGATCCTTCTTCAGCTTCTCCTTGGCGAACTCGTTGATGTAGCCCATGGAGAGGCTTCCGAACTGATCGCCGGTGGCCTGGGGCCGGAACGTGTACTGGAGGTTGCGGCCGTCGAAGACCTTGGATGAGATCGCGGTGGTGATCCACAGGAACTTCTTCTGCTTGTCGACCTTCTCGGCCAGCGGGACGGCGTGCGCGCTCGAGTAGATGCCGGCCAGGATGTCGACCTTCTCGACGTTGAGCAGCCGCTCGGCCTCGTTGATGGCCACCTCGGCCTTGGACTGGCCGTCGCCGTCCACCTGCACCAGCTTGTACTTGCCGAGTACGCCGCCCTTCTCGTTGATGTAGTCGATCATCATCTTGGCGCCCCGCCAGCAGTTGAGCGAGCCGCCGGCCGCGAAGGGCCCAGTGTGGTCGTACAGCAGCCCGATCTTGATGGTGCTGGGCGCCTGCGCCCCGACCTGAACACTCGACCACGTCACGACGGCAACCGCGGCGAGAACGACCAGCGTCAGCGCGACGCGCAGCGATTTCATGCGGCAAGGACCTCCTGGCCCGAAGAGTGGGCGATAAGGTAACACGGCGCTCGGGGGGTCGGAAGCGCTCGTCAGCCGAGGTAACGGGCCAGCACGAGCCACTCGCGCCCCTGGCGTCGGTGGGCCGACCGGAGCGGCGGCTGCGCGCGCTCGAGGCGGAAGCGCGGCCCCAGGCGGCGGCGCACCTCCGCCTCGGAGACCGGGAAGGGCGGTCCCGCGGCGACCCGGCGCATCGGGAAGAAGCAGGCCAGCAGCCAGCCTCCCGGCTTGAGGATCGTCGCGATCGTCCGCACGTAGGCGTCGCGGCGGGCCGGGTCGATGGCGCAGAAGCACGTGTATTCCCACACCCCGTCGAAGGCGTGCGCGTAGTCGCGCCCCAGCGTGAAGATGTCCCGCTGCTCGAAGGTGACGTCGACGCGGTCTCGCTTCGCCAGTGAGCGGGCGGCCGTGATCGCCGCCGGCGAGAAGTCGAAGCCCACCACGTCGTACCCGCGCGCGGCCAGGAAGCGGGCGTCGTGGCCACGGCCGCACCCGGGTACCGCCACGCGTCCGCGCGGCAGCGGTGTGGAGTCGATGAGATCCCGCAGCGGCGGCGCCGGCTGGCCGAGGTCCCAGCCGTCGCCGCCGGTGGCGTAGAGGCCTTCCCAGAAGTCAGGCCCGCTCACTCGGGCCAGGTGAATCCCTCGAAGTCGGCGATGGCCCGCTCGGCGCCGGCGGCCAGGAGCTCGCGGCCGTCGTGCGCGGTGGTCAGGCCGATCACGCGCATGCCGGCGTTGCGGGCGGCGTGCACGCCGACCAGCGAGTCCTCGAAGACCAGACAGGTCGTCGGCGGCACCTCGAGCCCGGCCGCGGCGCGCAGGAAGACTTCCGGGTTGGGCTTGCCCCAGCGGACGTCCTCGGCCGTCACGATCACCTCGAAGTGCCCGCGCAGCCCCACCTGGCTCAGGAGCGCGTCGAGATCCCCTCGCGTTGCCGAGGTGGCGACGGCCCGCGGCACACCCCGGCGGACGAGCTGGTCGACGAAGCCGGCCACGCCGCGGATGGGCAGCATGCCGCGCTCGGCCAGCCGGGCGTAGTGCGCGCGCTTGCGGCGCGCCAGCGAGCGCGCCTCATCGGCCTCCAGCCGGCGGCCGAGCAGCAAGCCCACCGCCTCCTCGGCCGGACGACCGATCGTCACCCGCCACGACTCCGGCGCCGGCTCGCGGCCGAGCTCACGCAGGAGGAGATCCCACGCGTCGCGGTGGTGCGCGCCGGAGTCGATCAGCACGCCGTCCATGTCGAAGATCGCCGCGCCGGCGGCGGTGGTCGTCACGCGCGCAGTCGGTAGAGCGGCGCCAGCGCGCGAAACGTCTCGAGCGCGGCGCTGCGATACTGCGCCTCGGTCCAGCGGGCCGCCTCGGCCGCTTCCACCTTGCGTCCGAGCACCAGCTGGCCGTCGCGCGTGCGCACGATCTCGTCGGCGAGCCCGGCGAGGTCCTCGGGCCCCAGATCGGCCAGCGGTGCGACCGGCTCCTCATCGTGCTCGTTCTTGAACCAGGCCAGTCCGCGCACGCGCCGCAGCACCGGTCCCAGGCGCAGCGAGCTCTTTTTCCAGGCGCTGGCCCAGTGCTTCTTGTCAGCGTGCTCCGGCCCCACCTCGAAGAGGAAGCGCACGCAGTGTCGCGACACCGCCACCTTGAAGTGGCCGGCCTTCTTGTAGCCGCGGGCCTCGGGCCCGAGCGCCACCCATGTGTCATCCGGCGGGTTGACCGTGCGTCGGGCGTGTCGGGCCACGTGGGCGAAGGAGGGCGTGCCGGTGGCCCGGCTCACGCCGGGCACGAGGCTGTGGCCGATGGCCTCGAGCTTGGGCCGGATGCGGCTGCGGATGACAGCCATGCGAGGCGAAAAGCCCTTCGTGTCGAAGGCCTTGAAGTCGGAAGCATTGAAGGCGGCTGCGGCCATCGGTGTTCTCCTGCCGTCCGGGCGTCGTTACAGGTCATCGAGGGGAAAGATCGGCCGTCGCACGCGCGTGAACCTGAAGCGCCCGAGATTCGACGACGAGAGCCCGGGGGCGTCTACCTCGAGAATGGCGCGGGCGAGCGGCTCGAAAGCTGCGCGATAGTGGATCGAGGACTTGACCACCAGGATCTTCTCCGCGGCGGGATCGATCCCCACGAAGCGGATCATCTCTGGGTCCAGGGTCTGTCGCCGGTTGGAGATGAGGATGATCTTGAGGTCGTTGACGTCCAGCACCGCGGTGGGGCCCACCCGGCCCTCGAGTCCGCGGAACATCGGCCCCTTGTAGACGAAGCGGCCGTCCGACAACGTGCGCACCCGCCCGGTGACGGTGAGGGGCGCGCCGTGGCTCGGATCGACCTTGCCGCCGACCTCGAGCGTGATGGTGCTGCCGACCCCGGCCGCCGCGCAGGTGCGAACCGCGGCCTCGTCCCACAGGCAGGCGACGGTCGTCCGCTTGGCGCCGACTCGCAGCAGCTCGCGCAGGATCTCGGTGGTGTCACCGCCGGCGCCGCCGCCGGTGTTGTCAGCGATGTCGGCCAGCACCACCGGGCCGCCGTCGAGGGCCTGCGCGCGCGCCACCGCGTCGGCGACCGGCAGCGCGGTGTGGAGGAACTCGCGCCGCAGTGCCCACGCCGCTGCGGCCAGCTCGTCGGCCAGCGTCTCGGCCATCGGCGCATCGCCGTCGGTGGCGACGTAGATCGACAGGCCCGCGTCGGGGATGTCGGCCAGCGGGAAGCCCGCGAAGATCGAGATCGAGAGCACGCGCGGCCGGGTCTCCATCGCGTCGGCGAGATCGTAGAGCCGGCGCATGGGGCCGCGCGTGGTGAGCTGACCCGCGATGGGCGGCAGCATGGGCAGCTGACGGTAGGCCACCGTGGGCCGGATCCGTGCGGCGACCACGTCGGCCAGGCGCGCGGCGGCCTCGCGCCCGCGGGCGTCCATGTCGACGTGCGGATAGGTCTTGTAGCCGTGCAGCAGGGTGGCCGTGTCGACCATCGTGCGCGTGACGTTGGCGTGGAAGTCGAGCGTCACGGCGATCGGCACGGGACCGACGGCGGCTCGCACGGCTCCGAGCAGGTCCCCCTCGCCGTCGTCGAGCCCTTCCACGACCATCGCCCCATGCAGATCGAGCAGCACGCCGTCCAGCGGGCCCGCGATCTTGAGATCGGCCAGGAGCCGGTTCCGCGCCTCCGCGTAGAAGTCCTTCGACACGCGGCCGGCCGGCGAGGCGGTGGCGGCCAGGGAGGGCACCAGCGTCACGCCGCGCGCTTCGGCGGTGTCGATCATCCCGCCCAGACACGTGCCGGTGCCGCGGTACGCCTCGAGGAGCTCGCCGCCGTAGTGGAGATCGTGCGCCTCGAACTGGCGACGATCGGTGGGGATCGGACTGAAGGTGTTGGTCTCGTGCGAGACCATCGCCACGAAGAACCGCACGCAGCCTCCTGATCGCGGGGGTGGGATTTCCAGCGTCGACCGCGGAGGACAGTGTAAAGGGTCGGCCCGCGGTGTTCAACGCGTGTGGTGGTGACGCTCGAAAGCGCAAGGCGGATGCTACAATCGCTCGCGTGTCAGCCGTGTTCGTGGTCACCGGCGGAAGCGGGTTCATCGGTTCGCACCTGGCCGAGCGGCTGCTGCGCGATCACCCGCACGCGCGCGTCCGGATCCTCGACGACTTCTCGACCGGCAGCCTCGACAACCTGCCGTTCGCCGCGGCCGCGGGCGACCGCCTGGAGATCGTGCGCGGGGACATCCGCGACCTCGCCCTCGTCGAGGCGACCGTGGCCGGCGCCGGCACGATCTTCCACCAGGCGGCCATGCGCTCCGTCCCGCGCTCGGTCGCCGATCCGCTCGGCGCCAACGACCATAACGTCACCGGCACGTTGAACGTACTGGAGGCGGCGCGCCGGGCCGGCGTGCGGCGGGTGGTGTACGCCTCGTCGTCGTCGGTGTACGGCGACCGGCCCGAGCTGCCCAAGCGCGAGGACCAGCCGCCGGCGCCGATCTCGCCCTACGCGGTGTCCAAGGCGACCGGTGAGCTGTACGCCGCGGTGTGGTCTCGCCTCTACGGCGTGGAGACGGTCGGCCTCCGCTACTTCAACGTGTTCGGGCCGCGGCAGGACCCGAAATCGGAGTACGCGGTGGTCATCCCGCGCTTCATCATGTGGGCGCTGGCCGGCGCCCCGCTGGAGATACACGGCGACGGGCAGCAGTCGCGGGACTTCACCTACATCGACAACGTGGTGGAGGCCAACTGCCTGGCCGCCGAGGCGCCGGGCGTCTCCGGCCAGGTCTTCAACGTGGGCTGCGGCGATCGAGTGAGCCTGCTCCAGATCGTCGAGCGCCTGGAGGCGCTGCTCGGGCACGCGATCCCGCGTCGCCACGCGCCGCTGCGGGCCGGAGACGTGCCGCACACCCTGGCCGACATCGACCGTGCCAAGCGCCTGCTCGGCTACTCCCCGCTCGTGCACTTCGACGAGGGGCTGCGCCGCACGCTGGACTACTTCAGGAGGAC
>Ga0111539_10002304_pt1 | contig 25376 bp, 21 predicted proteins | sample RhiMethybrSRZTD1_FD_79667 | JGI IMG/M metagenome (GOLD analysis project Ga0111539, IMG submission 79667) | Populus rhizosphere microbial communities from Tennessee, USA - Rhizosphere MetaG P. TD hybrid SRZTD1 (version 2) (version 2) | ecosystem: Host-associated > Plants > Roots > Rhizosphere >...
CCGGAATAGTGCTTCAGTCCGTTGTTGAAGAACGCAGTCTAAATAGCGGTCCTAGACCGAGCAATGCGGAACTCTCCGCCTCGTCCCCGATCTCCCCCCACCGAGGAATGAAAATGAGCATCAAGTATGCGCTTTGCGGCGTTGCGCTTGCCGCGCTTGTGACACCGGCCCTGGCGGCCAATGAGTTCTACGTCGTGCAGGACACCGCGTCCAAGAAGTGCACCGTCGCGGAGCAGAAGCCGACGGTTGCCACGAGCACGCTCGTGAGCACGACCGCCTACAAGACGCAGGCCGAAGCCGAGACCGCAATGAAGGCCGACAAGATCTGCGCGGCGAAGTAGACCCATACTTGCCTTGCCAGGGAGCCTCGGCGTCAGCGCCGGGGCTCTTTTTTTAGGTACAAACGCAGGCCGCCAGGTCGTCGGACTGTCATTTCCGATTGCGGCGGGTTTTGCGTTCGCGCCCTCGTGGGGCCGCGGCCATCGTCTCGAGCTTTGGGCCCGCCGTTGCGCCGCCCTGCCGCAAGGCGGCGAACGTATCCTCGATCTCCGCAAACAGCCAATCCCGGAAAGCCTTGACGGTCGGCCGCGCCTCCTGGCCCTTGGCGCACACGAAATGATAGCAGCGTCCCGGCAGCGGCAGCTCCGGCCCGAACGGGGAGACCAGGCGTCCCAGCCCGATGTCGCGCGAGGCGACGAGCTTGTAGCCCAGAACCACGCCGGCGCCCTCGCTGGCGGCGTCGAGCGCGTGGTCGGCGACGTTGAGGCGCAGGCCGCGCGTGGTGTCGATGCCGGCAATCCCCACGGCGCCGAGCCAGTCGTCCCAGGTCGGGACCAGGCCCGGCAGGTCGATCTGGATCAGGGGGAAGCGCGGCAGATCGTGCGGGGAGCGCAGCGGGTGCTCGCCTTCGAGAAGGCGGGGGCTGCACAGCGGCAGCATGCACTCGTCGGCGAGCTTCTCGACGTGGAGGTCGGGGTGCTGCCCCGAGCTCAGCCTGATGCCGACGTCGACGCCGTCGGTGGTGAAGTTGGAGAAGCCGACACTGGAGGAGATGCGCGTGTCGATGTCGGGGTGCTGCTCCAGGAAGCGGTAGATGCGCGGCACCAGCCATTTCGCGGTCAGGCCCGGCGAGGCGCTGACCACGAGGATGCGGTCCTGCTTGGCGCGGTCGAGCTGCTCCACCGCCGTGCGCAGGCTTTCGAAGGCACTGCGGATGCCCGGATACATGAGGCGCGCCGCCGCCGTCAGCTCGATGGCGCGCGCCTTGCGATGGAACAGCTTGAGGGTCAGCAGGTCTTCCAGGCCGCGGATCTGGTGGCTGAGGGCTGCCGGCGTCACGTGCAGCTCCTCGGCAGCCCTGGAAAAGCTCAGGTGCCGGGCGGTGGCCTCGAAGGCCCTAAGCGCATTGAGGGGCGGCAGCGGGCGGCGCATAGATCGACAAATTTCCCTCAAGTGTGGGGAGAGATATTATCGTTTGTCCCTCGCATTTCTTCAACGTATTTATCGATCACGCCACAACACAAATTGAGGAATACTCAAATGAGCACGCAACCCCTAATCGGCTACGGCGGCTATACGCCGGAGGAGCTGCAGAGGATTATCCAGCGCGCCCATGCGGAGCGCGCCAAGGCGCTGCGCGAGTTCTTCTCCGCCCTGCTGGCCTGGCGATGGAACCGCGCGGAGCGGCCGCCTGCAACCCCGCAGCAGGCGGCAGCCGTCTGCCACTGACGACCCCGAACTACCCTGAAGCGCGCCCAAAGGAGGCTGCCATGATGTCCAATAGCCACGCCATGTCCGCTCGGTCCGACACGCACCGGCTCGCCAGCACGCTCAAGAGCTGGTGGGAGGCCTACTGGACCATGCGGGCGCAGCGCACGACCGTGCTGATGCTGCGCGCCCTCGACGACCGCAGCCTGCACGACATCGGCGTCGACAGGAGCGAGATCGACTCGGTGGTCTACGGCAAGCCCGACGAGCGCAGGCTGCGCTACGTGGGCCGCTGAGGAGCACACCCGAGCCTGAACATGAGCCGTTCATCGGCGACGCCCATAGCGGTGCCCCGGTGGGCGGCTCGCGTCGTTTTTGAAAGGTCAGGCGACCTGGCTCAGGCGCGGCGGCGGCGCCAGCAGCATCTGGCGGATGTCGGCGCTGGGCATGGCCGCGCCGAACAGCCAACCCTGCACCTCATCCACGCAGCGCTCGCGGGCGACGAGCGCCAGCTGCTCCTCGGTCTCGACGCCCTCCACCGCCACGGACATGCCGAGGTCGGCGCTCAGCCTGGCAACGCCGTGCAGCAGCTTGAGCGGCCGCTGGCTCTTGCTCACGCCCTGCAGGAACGAGCGGTCGATCTTCACCTTGTCGAGCGGATAGGTGTGGAGGTAGCTGAGACTCGAGTAGCCGGTGCCGAAATCGTCGAGCGAGATGCTCACCCCCATCTCCTGCAGCTGGTCGAGCCAATGGCGAGTGAGCTCGGTGTCGTTGAGGAATACCGATTCGGTGATCTCGATCTCGAGCCTGTGCGCCGGCAAGCCCGAGGCCTCGAGCGCGTCGCGGATCGCCTGGGCGACGTCGCCGCGCCGGAACTGGATGGCCGACATGTTGACGGCCACGCGCACGTCGCCGGGCCATTTGGCGCACTCGCTGCAGGCCTCGCGCAGGACGAAATTGCCGATCTCCACGATCAGCCCCATCTCCTCGGCCACCGGAATGAACTCCGCCGGCGGGATCATGCCGCGCACCGGGTGCGGCCAGCGCAGCAGCGCCTCGCAGGTCGATATGCGCTTGGTGTGCAGGTTGACGAGCGGTTGGTAGTGCACCTGGAGGGCGGCGACGGCGTTTCTCAGATCGAGCTGGAGGTTGCGGCGGGCCTGCGCCATCACGTCCATGCCGTGCTCGAAGAAGCGCCAGGCGCGCCGCCCGTCGGACTTGGCGCGGTAGAGCGCCATGTCGGCGTTCTTGAGCAGGAGATCGGCGTCGGTGCCGTCGCGCGGGCCCAGCGCGATGCCGATGCTGGCGCCGATCACCACCTCGTTGCCGCTGATCCGGTAGGGCTCGGCGAGACTCGCGACGATGCGCTCGGCGAGCGCGCCGGCCTCCTTGGGGTGGCCTAAGGGGTATTGCAGCACCACGAACTCGTCGCCGCCGAAGCGGGCGACGAGGTCGGAGCCGCGCACGGCCGCGCGCAGGCGGTCGGCGGCCACGCATAGGAGCTCGTCGCCGCAGGGATGACCCAGCGTGTCGTTGACCTGCTTGAACTCGTCGAGGTCGATGAAATGGATGGCGAACGGCCCGCGGCGGCGCAGGCCGACCACGGCCGCGTCCATCTGGTCGCGGAACAGCGCGCGGTTCGGCAGGCCGGTGAGGGCATCGTAGCGGGCGAGCTGGTCGATCTTGGCCTCGGCCACGCGCCGGTCGGTGATGTCCTCGAACAGCACGACCGCGCCGCCGTCGGCCATCGGGTGGAAGGTGAGCGCCAGGGTGCGCGCCTGCTCGGTCTCGAGGAACACCTCGCCGTTGCCCGCGCCGACAAAGCCGCTCTCGAGCTCGGCCAGCAGACGCCCCGCGTTTGCGGAGGCCACCGTTCCGGCACGAACGCAACCCTCGATGAGCTCGAGCGCGGTCGGCCGCTGGCTCGCGATATCGGGCGCCGTGCCGAGCAGGGCGGCGAGCCGCTTGTTGCACACGGCCACGCGCCGTTCGGCGTCGAACATGCACAGCCCGTGCGGCATGTTGTTGAGGGCGGTGTCGAAGCGGCCGGCGAGCAGGCTCACGTCGCGGCCGGCGACGACGGCATCGAGCAGCACGCGGCGCAGGCGGTCGGAGATGAGCTTCAGGCTCGCAAAGAAGGGCACCAGCACGAAGGCAAAGACGGTGTAGTAGGCGCCGCCGACCGAGAAGAGGGCGAGCGTCATGGGGATGCCGGCGCAGACGATCTGGGCGGTCACCAGCAGGTTGCTGGCGAAGTTGCGCCCGGATATGCCGATCATATAGGCCAGCGTCAGCGAGAAGCTGAAGAACTGCACGAAGGTGTCCGACGTTTTGGCAAACGCGAGCAGGCACCAAAGCCCCATCAAAAATACGTGAGCGGCAGCACCGACGACGTAGCGCAGCTCCCATTGACGCGCCGCGGCGATGCCGGCGAGCTGCGGGCGCCGGGCGCGATAGGCCCGCACGTCGCGGGCGCGCACGCACGCGACCAGCACCATCGCCATCGAGCACAGATAGAGGGCCTGCTCACCCGTCTTCCAAGCGGTGATGAGCGCGGTGATGGAGGCCGCCAGCGAGCCCACGATGAGGCTCGTGAAATCCTTGAAGAGGGCGTCCACCAGGGAAATGTAGATGTCGGGCGGCAGCGGCTGGCCGTCGCGACGTCGCGCAAGCCGTTGCCAAAGCCACATTTCTGTCTCCTCCAGGATGTAGGACGCCGGATGATCGCCAAGCTCGGGCATTCGGATAAATTTTGGTTCAATTCCGTCAGGGTGCCGGCACAGACCCCGCCGTCATAGTCAACCCGGAGTTAATCGCTGTCGTCCGCGGGGGAGACAGGTCCACGACCCGATCGGCGCGCTTGCCTCGAGCAAGGGGGAGGCATGGGATGCATAGTCAATGCAGGCGGCTGGTTTGCCTGATGGGGATGCAGACAAGAAATCGTGAAAGCTTCAGATCGACGCAGCGATTAACTCACCCTTAACCATGATCTTCAAGTGTCACATCTTCGTTAACTTTAATATTTACATCTTTTAATCCGATGTTAATCTTGAGCCAAGTGCCGGTGAAGAACGGGTAGCGTAGGGAAATGAGGGTGTAATGGCAGTGTTGGCGTCCGTACCGGCCTTGGCGAGGCCGGGAAGAAGCCTGTCCGATCGCGTCATGGCATTGCTGGAGCGGGTCGATTACCGCCGCGCGGACACGAGCGAAGACAGAGAGGCGATATTCCGACTGCGGTACGCGGCCTACCGGCGGGAGGACGCAATCCCGCATTCGCAAGCCGAACGGTTCAGCGACGCGCTCGACGACACCGACAACGCCTGGACCTTCGGGGTCTATATCGAGGGCGAGCTGGCAAGCTCCATCCGCCTGCACGTCGCCAACCGGCAGCGGCCCGTCTTGCCGGCGCTCAACGTGTTCTCGGACCTGCTGTCGCCGGAGATCGCGGTTGGCCGGACCATTGTCGATCCGACCCGGTTCGTGACCGATCGCACCGCCTCGCGCCGCTACCCCGAGCTTTGCTATGTGACGACGCGGCTGGCGGTGCTGGCTTCGGAATACTTCAATACGAACCTCCTGCTCGCCACCGTGCGGGCCGAGCACCAGGCCTTCTACCGGCGCGTGTTCGGGCACCGGCTGGTCTGCGAGCCCAGGCACTATCCCTCGCTCATCAAGCCGATCTCGCTGATGGCGCTCGACTACCCGCTGGCGCGCGAGCGGCTGCAGAGCCAACCGTTCTTCCGCTCGACGATGTTCGAGCGGCGCATGCTGTTCGGCCACGCGACCGCCGCGCTCGCGGCCGGTCGATCGGCAGCGGCTTGACGCGCCAGCCTCGCGCGCAATTGCAGCAGGGAGGAAAGACGACCATGGCAGCGGACGGCACCTGGAAGCTCACCATGAAGACGCCGCTCGGCGAGCGCAAAGCGACGCTGGCACTGAAGGAGGCCGGCGGGGCGCTCACCGGCAAGATGACCAACGAGGAAGGCAACTCCACCGACGTCTTCGAGGGCAAGGCCAGCGGCAACGATTTCAGCTTCAAGGCCGCCATCAAGAGCCCCATGCCCCTGACGCTCGAGTTCAAGGGCGCCGTCGACGGCGACAAGATCTCGGGCACCGTGGGCGCCAGCGGCGTCGGCAGCTGGCCGTTCTCGGGCTCCCGCGGGTAGCGGCGGCGGCTAGAGCAAATTCCGACCTGATCGAATCTCAGGGACCATCGCCTCATTGTCGTCCCGGCCGGAGCGCGAATGCGCGCAGAGCCGGTACCCAGGGCCACGCCCGGCGCCCCTGGGTCCCGGATATTTCGCTCACGCGAAATTCCGGGATGACAGCGCGAACACGTCAGAACGGAAACTGCTCTAGCTGCCTTTCATTGTCATGCCGGCCGAGGGCGTCAGCCCGAGAGCCGGTACCCAGGGCCACGCGCGCCGCCCCTGGGTCCCGGATATTTCGCTGACCCACGGGACAAGCCCGAGGGCAGGCGCGAAATTCCGGGATGACAGCGAAACCACTCTAGCTGCCTTCAACTCGTGGCGCGGCGGTCGCGAGCGTCGAAATCGGGGCGGACGACGTGGCGCGGCGGGGCCGGCGCGGGGCTCCTGTCGGGCGCTTGCTCGCGCGGCTGCCAGAGGTGGCGCAGCGCCGGCGGGCGGTAGGGGACCATATCGCCGTGGATCAGGACCGCCGGCAGCCGTAGCCGCTCGGGCACCGAGGGGTGCAGCAGCGCGTCCGCGGCGATGCGGCGGTGCTTTTGCCGCCACCCGAAGTGCTTGGGGTCGACGAACCTCAGCGCACAGTGCACAAACCAGCGCGGGCAGGCGGCGAGGAAGGCCTTGCGCTCGTCGTGCTGCGGCCCGGCGCTGTCGGGATAGAGCCTGAGCGAGGTGGGATCGACGTAGATCGGGTGCGGCAGGCGCATCGCCTCCTGCGTCATCCAGGCGAGCGCGATGTCGGAGAGGCGCGATTCAGTCTCCGGATAGCTGCCGCCGACGTCGGAGTGGCTGCCGGCAAACCAAACCTGCTTGAAGCGCGCCGGCGAGGAGGCGGGCTGGTCGGTGAAGGCCTGCCGCGTCGGCTCCTCGTCCCAGGGGACGCAATCGAAGGTTGCCCGGTCCTCGTCGATGGCGAGCGCGTGGCGCGCATAGCGCACGGCGTAGTTGAGCTTGGTGTCGTAGAACGCCTGGCGGTATCTGGCCAGGCTGACGAGGCCCTTGTAGCGCATGCAGGCCGCGGCATAGAGCGCCAGCGGCAGGCCCACGCCGAGCAGCAGGAACGGCAAAAGGAATCCCATATCCGTCCACGCGTCGCACGCTGCGCCCAGCCCCATGCACATGACTTCATAGAGCAGCCCCAGCAGCAGCAGCCCGCGCGTGCCCGCGCCCAGCGTCTGCACCGTGTCCCACGCGCCGATGAAATAGGGCGCGGTGTTGGAGACGCTGGCATCGCCGGAGAAATACTTGTGGCGGAACCTGGCGGCGCGCTTGGCGCGCTCGTTGCGATAGGGATCGCCCTTGATCGAGCCGCCGAACTGATAGACGTGCTTGACGGCTTCGGTGGCGATGCGTCGGGCGGAGCGTGCATCGCGCCGCAGCGGCCGCACGCGACCGCCGGGCTGCCGAACCGCGGTGGGCACGCCGCAGGCCTTGAGCACGCCGCCCACGCAGCGCACCGTGTAGGCGCCGCGGCTGAAGCCGAACAGGTAAATGCGGTCGCCGGGCTGCCAGACGCGGATGATCTCGGTGTAGCAGTCGATGATGTTCTGGGTGATGCCGAGGCCGGTCGCCTTGCTCATGATGTTGTAGAGGCGCCGCAGCCAGGTGATCTTGATGGCGTCGCCCTCCCCGCTCGCGCCGAGGCCCGCGTCGTAGAAGGCCAGCTGCAGCTTGGGGTCGATGCTGTTGTCGGGGGCGACGCGGGTGGCGCGGAACAGCTTGTAGACGTTGCTGCGCGCCTCGTCGGGCATGAAGCCGCCGGCCTGGCCGGTACCGTCCGAGAAAATCAGGATATTCCTGCCCACATGCGCCTCCCCCTGGCGTCGCCGACGCGGCATGCGCGATCTTGCGATTCGCTTGCCGCCGTCTGGGGGAGACTGCGCAGGGAGCCGCGACTTGCAAGGCTGGGGACGGTGCCATCCACAGGGGGCGAAGCTCGCCTCAGGGGCGCAGATGCAGGCGCTCGGTAGTGCTGGCTTGAATTTTTGACGGCGTCGACACCCGCTCACACGATGCCGCAGTCATGGTATGCCGCCGCAAAGGACGTGCCGAGGATCGCGGCTGCGTCTTGGTAGACTGGCCGCAAGCCGATTCCAGCCGGACTCGTTCGAAACATCTCGCGCTGCCTGCCACCGGCTGAATTGGCGTTGCGCGCCAGCGCCGCCGCATGGTCAAGGGCGCCATTGGCAAGCGCCTGACCTATCGACAGCCTGACAAGAAAACCGAAGCGAACTAAGGGCCAACGCGGGGTTGTCGTCACAACGCCGATCGCAAGGGAACGTTAACCCGAACACGGTAGTTGATCTGTGTACCATTATGATGTAGTGATAATAGGTGACGGCCGATGACCGACCGCACTACGGGATCGAAACCCTGCTCAACCTCGATGGCTGGACCACCGAGGTTGGTGGTGGATTCTGGCTTTCGATCAAAGCGTTCCGAGTACCGCCTGATGTATGTCGTCCGCACGGGCTCAACTATAGTTTGACGATGCATCGGCCAGGCGGAAAGCGAATCTTGGGCTATGACAACGCGCATGCTCCAAAGCTTGGGAGCGGTCCGGCTGCCAAGTCACAACGAAGGGCAAGGGGGTGCGACCACCGCCACTTTCGTGAACGGCTCGCGTGGTACGATTTTGAGTCGGCTGGAAAGCTTGTGGAGGACTTTTGGACAGACGTGCAGACGATCTTAGAAGAGGAGGGCGTGCCGTGGACGGAATGACGACTTTGCACATTGGCATCGCGCCGCCTGGCGACGTTAAGAAGCGCATGATCGAGATCGCGCGCGGAGGCAAGCTGTTACCGGAAGAGCCGCGTGTCTGGGTGTCATCGTTGGAGTCCTTGGCCAAGGTGCTTACGGACAAGAACATGCTGCTGCTGGAGATGATCAGGAATTCACAACCGCAATCGCTGGGTGAGCTGGCGCGGTTGTCGGATCGGAAAGTGCCCAATCTATCGCGAACGCTCCACACCATGGAGCGACTAGGGATTGTAGCGCTCTTGCAGCAACCAAACGGTAGAAAGGTGCCAACGGTTCTCTGTGGCACTCCGATTCAGTTCGTGCTGCACTACGGCACATCGGCAGGGAAGGCCGCCTAGAGGCTGGCGCTGCCATGGTGTGAAATCACCATCGCCGCAACCACTCCCGTGTTGCGCATTGATTTGGGAACTAGGCAAAGCGCCACGCCAATTTGCGGCGGCGTTGCTGCAATTTTTTCGGCCCGCGCGGCGTTGCGGTCCGGAGATAGCGCCTCAGGGGCGCAGATGCAGGTGCTGGGAGAGATAGCGTTGCAGGGCGGCCGGCTGCAGCAGCGGTCCGCAAAGGCCGACATGGCCGTCGGGACGCAGGAGATAGAAGGAGGGGTTGGGAATTCGGGCGCGCGCCAGCTCCGCGGCGTTGCTGGGATCGGCGGGGATGGCGTGGATATGGGAGAGGCCGCGGAGGCCGGGCAGGTCTGGGGGCGAGGGCTGGCCGATCAGGAGCAGATTGAACTCTTTATCGTCGAGCTTGGCGAAGAGGTCCTCGACCGGGGCGTCCGGCTCGAGTTGCAGGCGCAGCCAGGGAAAGCGGTCGCCGGCGCGGGGCGCGTCGTCGGGCAGGCCGGGCTCGGAGGCCGAGAGCGAGCTGGCGCGGTAGTGGATGCCGATCTGGGAGACGGTGTGGAACGCGAACCGCTGGATCGGCTCGCGCGCCATGGCGAAGGCGGCGATCCTCGCGAGGACCTTGGTGCGCAACAGGCCGGCGAGCCAGCTGTCGGAGACGACGAGCCGGAAGGCGCGGTCGGTGGTGGCGAGCAGGCGCTGCGCCACGGGCAGGCGCTCCTCCTGGTAGGTGTCGAGCAACGCCGCGTGTGCGCGACCCTGGGTGACGAGCGCCAGCTTCCAGGCGAGGTTGGTGGCGTCCTGCAGGCCGGTGTTCATGCCTTGCGCGCCGACGGGGCTGTGGATGTGGGCGGCGTCGCCGAGCAGGAAGCAGCGCCGGTCGCGGAAGCGTTGCGCGGCGCGGTGATGGATGCGGTAGGTGGAAAACCAGCTGCAGGCCTTGATGGCAAGCCCGGCGCCGGCCTCGGCGCGCAGCGAGGGAAGCACGTCCTCGATGCTGGCATGCTTGGAGTCGCGTAAGCCCGGGGGGAGAATGCCGACGATGCGCCAGTGGTCCTTGCCGCGCATCGGGAACAGCAGGTGGAAGCCCGTGCGCCACAGGTAGACGTTGACCTCGCCGGGGACCATGCGCCCCGTGGCCTCCGTGTCGGCGACGTAGAACACGTGCTCGTAGGGGGCGCCGGGGAAGGCGATGGCGTTCAGCTCGCGCACCGAGCTGTGCGCGCCGTCGCAACCGCCGACCCAGGCGGCCTCGACCTTGCGGCTGGTGCCGTCGGGCTGGCGGAGCGTGGCGGTGACCTTGTCGGCGGCCTGCGCGAGGGCGACGAGCTCGGTGTTCCATTGCACGGCGACGCCGGCCTCGCGCAGCTTGTCGCCGATGATGCGCTCGTTGTCGTCCTGGCCGAGAATGAGGACGTAGGGGTAGGGCGTCAGGCCGCGGCCGGCCTCGCCCAGCGGCACGCGCGCGGTCTTGCGACCCTGCGCCCACAGGTTGGCGCCGGTGGCGATGCGGCCGAGCTCGAGCGCGCGCGCGACGATGCCGAGCTGGGCGTAGATCTCCAAGGTGCGCGCCTGCACGCCGAGCGCCCGCGTTTCCCGCGCCGGCCCCGCATGCCGGTCCACGACAGTCACGCGCACGCCGCGCCGCGCCAGCTGGTTGGCGAGCATCAGCCCGGTCGGGCCGGCGCCGACGATGAGGACGTCGGTGTCCATTGCAGTCGCACCCGTTGCGTTCACGGCAGGATACCCCCAACGCGCGAACTATGGCAGGTTGCCCACGCCGATGCCCGACCAGCCCAGATCAGACGAATCTTCGCTGCGCTACCACGGCTGGCGGGTGGTGGCGGCCTGCTTTGTGTTGGCCATGCTGGTGTGGGGGTTCGGCTTCTACGGGCATGGCTTCTATCTGGCGGAGTTGCAGCGCCTGCATGGTTGGCCGGCGTCGCTAATGGGCAGCGCAACGACCGCCTACTATCTCCTGAGCGCGCTGCTGGTGGTGTTCATCGACGATGCGATGCGGCGCTTCGGGATCCGCGCCTGCGTGCTGTTGGGTGCGGTATCGCTCGCAGGCTCGGCCGCGGCGCTGCCGTTCGTGGTTGAGCCTTGGCAGCTGTTTGCGGCTTATCTCGTGATGTCCTTTGCCTGGGCGACCATGAGCCTCGGCGCCATCAACGTCATTCTTGGGCTGTGGTTCAGGGAGCGGCGGGGGCTCGCCATCTCGCTGGCGCTCAACGGGGCGAGCTTCAGCGGCATCGCCATCGTGCCGGCGCTGGTGTTCCTGGCGGGGGCGGCAGACTTCGCCGTCGCCATGCTGGTGGGCGCGGCCGTGGTCCTGGCGCTGGCGGTGCCGCTGGCGCTGACCGTGCTGAGCGCGCCCTTGCCGCGGCCGGTGGAGAGCAAGGTCGACGACGAAGCGCCGGACGCATCGCTTGCGCCGGCGAAGTGGACCAGAGCCTCGGCGCTGAGGAGCTGGCACTTCTGGAGCGTGTCGGCGCCGTTTGCGCTGGCCATCACGGCGCAGGCGGGGTTCCTCGTGCACCAGATCGCCTTCCTGGAGCCGGCCATCGGCCGCAACCCCGCGGGGCTTGCGGTGGCCGTCACCACGGGCATGGCGATCGTCGGCCGCCTGGTGCTCGGCGCCATGGCCAACTGGCTCGACCAGCGCCTGGCCAGCACCCTGTCGCTGGCGAGCCAGGCGGCGGCGCTCGGCGTGATGATCTGGACCAGCGACGCCGACACGCTGCTGATCGCCTGCGCCGTCTACGGCTTCTCGGTCGGCAACGTCATCACCTTCCCGGCCCTCATCGTGCAGCGCGAGTTCGAGGCCGCCGCATTCGGCATGCTGATCGGGCTGTCGACGGGGATCGGCCAGCTCACCTATGCCTTCGGGCCGGGCCTGCTCGGCGTCGTGCGCGATGTTAGCGGCGGCTACGGCGCGGCGCTGGCGCTGTGCATCGCGCTCAAGCTGACAGCAGCTGCCATGGTGCTGCGACGGCCGAGCGGACCCTGAGCGCCCGAGCGCGGGCGAACGCATGCCTGCTGCGCGTTATTGCACCGGCGCTTGACCGTGCCGGCGGAAGCGCGGATTGTCCCGCGCCCATGCAGGACTCCGCCCAAGCGATCGAAACTGGAACGGGGCGGACGGAGTCCGCGTACGCCTGGCTGCGGCTGCTGGTGGCGGTGCTGCTCGGCACCATCGGCAGCGTGGGCATGTGGGCCTACGTGGTGGCATTGCCCGCCGTGCAGGCCGACTTCGGGGTGGCGCGCGCCGACGCCTCGCTGCCCTACACGCTGGCGATGCTGGGCTTCGGCATCGGCGCCGTCGCCATCGGCGGACTGGTCGACCGCTTCGGCGTGGTCGGACCGGTGATCGCCGGCACGTTCCTGTTGGGGCTCGGCTTCGTCGCCTCGGGGCTGGCGCCCAATCTCATGCTGTTTGCGGTCGCCAACCTGGCGATCGGCATCGGCAGCTCGGCCACCTTCGCGCCGCTGATCGCCGACATCTCGCACTGGTTCACGCGCCGGCGCGGCATCGCGGTGGCGATTTGCGCCTCGGGCAACTACGTCGGCGGCGCGGTGTGGCCGCCCATCGTGCAGCAGCTCATCGAGCTCGGGGGCTGGCGGCACAGCCAGATCGCCATCGGCCTCATCTGCCTCTACACCATGACGCCGCTGGTGCTGGCGCTGCGCCGCCGCCTGTCGAGCCGCGACACCGAGCACACCAGCGCGGCCGCCGCCGGCGCCACCGCCTCGCTCGGTCTCCACCCCTATGTCCTGTTCGGCCTGCTGAGCCTGGCGGGCGTGGCGTGCTGCGTGGCCATGTCGATGCCGCAGGTGCACATCGTCGCCTACTGCGCCGATCTCGGCTACGGGCCGGCGCGCGGCGCCGAGATGCTCTCGGCCATGCTCGGCTTCGGCATCATCAGCCGCATCGCCTCGGGCTTCATCGCCGACCGCATCGGCGGGGTGGCGACGCTGCTGGCGGGCTCCGTGCTGCAGGGCGTGGCGCTGCTGCTCTACCTGATGTTCGACGGCCTCACCCCGCTCTACGTGATCTCGGCGTTGTTCGGCCTGTTCCAGGGCGGCATCGTGCCGATGTATGCGGTGATCGTGCGCGAGTACTTCCAGCCGAGCCAGGCCGGCACGCTGGTGGGGCTGGTGATCATGTCGACCATCTTGGGGATGGCGCTGGGGGGCTGGATGTCCGGCGCCATCTTCGACCTGACGGGCTCCTACTGGCAGGCGTTCGTCAACGGCCTGTTGTGGAACCTGCTCAATGTCTCGATCGCCGTCTTCCTGCTGCGGCGGGGGCAGGGGCGCGCGCGGCGGCTGCAGTACGCGTAAGCGCGCTGGACGCATCGGTGCGGGCGAAGCCTCACCCCCACCAGGAACGCCATCGGACTTAGCTCGCCGGTTGGCGTGTAGTTCACTGACGGCGTTGGCGAGCTAAGTCCGTGGCGTTCCGTCCTCCCCACTCCAAGGGGGAGGGGCCCCTCACACATTCGAGGGGGAGGCGCGTTTTGCCCTGGGCGAGGGCGCGGCGGCGGCTTTCGGGGGCGGGGCGGGGGGTCCGTCCGCGGCGATGGCGTCGAGCGAGCCGTTGATCTCGTAGCTGACGCCGGTGGGCGCGAAATCGACTTGCGGCGGAGTTTCGAAGTACTCGGCCATCACCTGCTCGAGCACGACGGTTCCGAAACCCTTCTGCGTAGGTGGGGACACCGGCGGTCCGCCTCGCTCCTGCCAGCGGAACTTGAAGGAGCCCGAGCCGTTCGAGTTGACCACCGACCAGCCGATGTCGACGCGGCCCGCCGCATTGGAGAGGGCGCCGTACTTGGCGGCGTTGGTCGCAAGCTCGTGCACGGCCAGCGCAAAGTTCTGGGCCGCCTTGGCGGACAGCAGCAGCTTCGGCCCTGCCATCCGCACGCGGTCGGAATGCGGGCTCAGCTCCGAGCGCAGGACCTCCGCGAGGTCGGCGCCGTGCCACTCCTTGTCGATCAGCATGACGTGCGTCTGAGCCAGCGAGCGCAGCCGGCTCAGCACGGCCTCCTCCGCGTCCTTGACGGTGCGCTTGCCCATGAAGCTCCTGGCGACGACCGCGTGCACGACCGCAAACAGGTTCTTGGTGCGGTGGTCGATCTCGCGAGTCAGCAGCTCCTGGCGCTCCTGCGCCTGCTTTTGCTCGGTGACGTCGCGGGCGATCTTGGAGGCGCCGACGATCTTGCCCGAGGCATCCTTCACGGGCGAGACCGTCAGGGCCACGTCGATGAGAGTCCCGTCCTTGCGCCGGCGCACGGTCTCGTAGTGCTCGACGCTATCGCCGCGGCGGATGCGCCCGAGGATCTCCGGCTCCTCGTTGTGGCGACCGTCCGGAATGAGGGTCGTGATCGACCTGCCGATCATCTCCTCGGCGGTGTAGCCGAACACTTTCTCCGCCCCGCGGTTCCAGCTGGTAACGATGCCGTCGAGGTCCTTGCTGACGATGGCATCGTCGGAGGTCTCGACGATGGAGGCGAGCAGATGGGCGGCATGGTCGGCGCGCCTCAGATCGGTGATGTCCCGGGTGAAGCAGCGCGTGTGCAGGAAACGATCCCCCTCCCACAGGACGCTCGAGGCGATCGAGACATCGCGCACGGAGCCGTCCTTGCAACGCAGTTGAGAGAAGTAATTGTGCAAGACCTCGCCGGTCGACAAGCGCTGCAAGATGTCGGCGGCAACGCTCTTGTCGACATGGAAATCGGACACGTGGCGCCCGATGTACTCCTCGGCGCGGTAGCCCAGCATCTCCAGCTCGCGGCGGTTGGCCCTGAGGATGATGCCGTCGGGACCCACCGAATGCAGGCCGACCGAGGCGTTCTCGAAAAAGTCGGAGAGATCCTTCTCGGCGCGGCGGCGCGCCTCGTCGGCGCGCATCCGCTCCAGGCTGAAGCCGAGCTGGCGCGCAATGGTGACGGCCAGATCGACCTCGGCGTCGCCGAAGGCGTGCGGCGCCCCGTAGTAGGTCATGAACTTGCCGATCAGGCGGCCGTCGGCCAGCAGAGGTATGAAGGCAAGGGCGCCGATGCCCTCCGCCCGCACCGTTGCGGCGAGGGATTGGGGAAGATCGGCGGTTTCCAAATCTGACAGGCAGATCGGCTGGGGGTCCTTGGCGTCGCGCGTCCAGGGCGAATGGCCCTCGACCGCACGGCGATAGCCCTCCGACAGGCCGCGCCAGGCGACGAACTTCATCGTGTCGGACGCATCGAAGAGCAGGATCGAGGCGCGCTCGCAGCCCAGCGCGCGCTGGATTGCATCGAGCGCCGCATCGTAGAGATCGCTCGTGGCGCCGGCGCGGAACAGTCGGTCGGTGAATTGATAGAGCGCGGACTGCTCGTCGCTGCGCTTGGCCAGGGCTTCCTCGGCGCGCTTGCGCTCGGTGATGTCGACCAGCATGTTCACGGCGCCGACCAGGGCGCCGGAGGCATCGAACACCGGGGTCGGGTAGGGGATGAAGGGAACGCGCGTGCCGTCGGGACGCTCGGCGATCGCCTCCATTCCGCGGATCGGCTGCTTCTGCTTGAGCGCCATCGCCATCGGACACTCGTCGTGCGGCAGCGGCGTGCCGTCGGGCCAGTAGAGCTTCCAGGAGCCGCAGAACTCGCTCTTGCCCAGCTCGGGCCGGCATCCCCAGAGCGTTGCGGCGGCCGCGTTATAGAAGGTGATGAGCCCATTGGCGTCGGTGGTGTAGACGGCGGCCGGCAGGGCCTCGAGCAGCTGCGAGCCATGCTCGGCCGGCAAGGCCGCCTCCGGCAGCGGCGCGCCATTGGCATCGGCCGCCCGGCCATTCGCCGCGCGAGCCAGCGCCGGCATCTCTACGCGCAAGCGCACGACCAGGCCGAGGCAAGTCGACTTGAAGCTCAGCCTGCCGCCCAGCCGTTCGCTCGCGGCGCGCATGAGGCGCAGGCCCGTGCCGCCGTCCGTGGCCGGATCGAAATTCTCGGGCAGGCCGACGCCGTCGTCGGTCACGGCGATGCCGATTGCCCCGCTGGACTCGCGCGCGCACGCCACGAAGAGCTTTCCCTCCACGCCCGTGGGATGCGCGTACCTGATGGCGTTGGCGACGGCCTCGCGGACGATGACGAGAACCAGCCCGGCCATGTCGGCCGGCACTGTCAACGCCTTGGCGGCGCGTGGGCTCTCGAGAGGGCCGTGGTAGGCGAGCGCGGCGGCGACTTCGGCGCACGCGTCGCGCACCGCCGCGCAGAGATCGACCTTGGTGCTGGACGTGAACTGAGGAGTGACCGCGGCGGGGAGCGCGGCCTTGCTGCCGTTGGTGGTCCGCCGCGGCGAGGTCGTACTCGCTGATGTCTGACGCATACCGCTCTCCACGGAGGCGAGGAGGATTTGCGGTCAGACTATAGATACTTGGGGGATCGCTCAAGTTGATTCTGCGCTCTACTTCGCCAATACAATGCATTTTCCATATTCTGCATAATATACTCCAATATCTACTTCGGCTCCTTCGACGGGTTTGGCGCCCAAGCGGTCAATGGCGGAAAAACCACACAAAGCATCAAGACAGTCAATTATGCCATCCATGCCAAATGAGTAATTGACGCAAGCGTGCCCGATCCTATATGCCTGGCAAATCCAACCAACGTGAGGGTTGCCAATGACCGACCTGACCCGAGGAGAGCGCCTGCAGATCATGCTGACGCGCGAGGAATTGCGCGCCTTGGACGATTGGCGGTTCGCCAAGCGGATGCCGAGCCGGGCCTCGGCCGTGCGCGAGCTGCTGAAGCGCGGCCTGGCGGCCGAGGGCTTCACGATGGCGGAGGACGGCGCCAAGTCGCAAAGCTTCGGCATGATCGGGGAAGAGGAGCCGACGCCACCGCCCGACAAGCGCGCGGCCCGACGGAGCGCCCAGGAGGCTGACTAGGGGCGGGCGTTGCCAAGCAGGGCGAGGACGGGGGCAGCCAATACGGCTGACGGGGCGGCTGAAGGGCGCTGACGGGGGCGGCTGAAGGGCGCTGACGGGAGCGGCCAAGGGCAATGCGACTACATCGCCGGCCCGCCGCCAAGGGACGTCAACGAGGGGCTGGATAGCTCACCCAAAACCGCCAACGATAAATAGCTCACCCACCGCCAACCATAAGAAGTGGGGGGATGGCTGTTCGATTTCGGCGGGGTGCCCGGAGAGAAGGGCAACAGGGCCGGAACCGCTGCTGCCCTACCGGTACCGGGTCGGCGCCTCAAACAAACCAGCCGCAGCCGGTGTCGGCGTTAGCGCCGCCGGGCGCGCATCCCGCCACGCCGATAGGAGACATACCTGCGCACGGCGGCACGGCGATAGATGCCCCGGCTATGGTAAACGCCCGACCGATAATACGACGGGCAGCCGCAGGCCGCCGTGCGATAGAGGCTCGCCCCGCACCAACCGAAGGCTTCCGCCGTGTTGCTGGAGGCGAAGGTGCCGATGCCGGCGAAAGCGACGACGGCTACGGCAAACGTTGCGAGCTTGCGCATTGCAGATCTCTCCATCCGAGTTGACAAACGCTTCTTCCCCAACCACAGCAACGCCCGCGCTGGCACTCGCGTTCCATCGCGGCTGATTGCATGCGCGGATAAAACGTGGACGGCCCTTTGCTTTGGGCAAGCGAGGGTGATCTTGCGAAGGGAAGGGAGAACGTCGGGCTCGCCTCCGGAACGCCTGCTCATGGGGATCGTTTGCATATGGCGTGGGGACCAACCAACGCTAATGGAAAGGACGTTGAGATGGCGATGATCAAACAGATGCTTGCCTCCACGCTGTTGGTCGTGGCGCTGGCGATGCCGGCTGCGGCGCAGCAGAGCGAAGAGGGCCCGATGTCCGCAGCCCAATGCCGCGCGCTCTTCCAAGAGGCGGACGCCAACGGCGACGGCGTTCTCTCTCAGCAGGAGATTGCGGCCGCCGAAATGGAGGGTTTTGAAGCGGGAATCGGACTTTCCGCGTTCATGGCGGAATGCCAGGGTTCATAGTCCTACCGGCGACGCCGCGGATCGCCTCCTCTGCGTCGCCACAACCTGGCCACGGGCGCCCAACGCATCCGGGGCTTGAGGGCGCCCTCCTCCTGCATCGCCTCCATGTCCCCGACTGAGGGCGCGGCCCGGGATCATTAATTGCGATTATCCCCGCGAGAGCCGCTGAACGCCTCACTGTTTCACGTGAAACATTCTCCGCCGACGGAGCATACCCGACCCCTGCCCGTCGCGCAGCCTACGGCTCTTGCAACCCGAGCAGGCCGACATTGCCGCCGGTGGCGGTGATGTCGGTGGTGCGCACGCGCTCGGTGGCGAAGCGGGGAAGGTAGTGGGGACCGCCGGCCTTTGGGCCCGTGCCGGACAGGCCCTCGCCGCCGAAGGGCTGCACGCCGACCACGGCGCCGATCTGGTTGCGGTTGACGTAAAGGTTGCCGACGCGCGCCCGTTCCGCGACGAAATCGGCGACCGCGGCGATGCGGCTGTGCAGGCCGAGGGTGAGCCCATAGCCGCTGGCGTTGACGGCGTCGATCACGCGGTCGAGGTGGCCGCCCTGGAAGCGCACCGCGTGCAGGATGGGGCCGAACACCTCCTCCCGGAGCAGCCCGGCGCTCTCGACCTCGTAGACCGCGGGCGCCACATAGGTGCCGGCCTTGCAGGCGTCCGGCAGGGGCAGATCGACGAGCTCGCGGGCCACCTTGCGCATGCGCTGCTTGTGCGCCTCGAGATGCTCCCTGGCATCGCTGTCGATCACCGGGCCGACGTCGGTGGCGTAGTCGAGGGGATCGCCGATATCGAGCGCCTCGACCGCGCCCACCAGCATATCGATCATGGTATCGGCGACGTCCTCCTGCACGAACAGGATGCGCGCGGCCGAACAGCGCTGGCCCGCCGAGTCGAAGGCCGAGCGCACCGCATCGCGGATCGCCTGCTCGGGCAGCGCGCTGGAGTCGACGATCATGGCATTGAGGCCGCCGGTTTCCGCAAGCAACGGCACGACGGCCCCGCGCCGCGCTGCCAACGCAGAGTTGATGGCCCATCCCGTCGCGTTGGAACCGGTGAAGACGACGCCGGCCACGCGCGGGTCCTTGACCAGCGCGGCGCCGACTGCGCCGGGGCCCGGCAGGAGATGCAGCACGCCGCCCGGCACGCCTGCCTCGTGCAGCAGCTTGACGGCGAGAAAGGCCACGATCGGCGTCTGCTCGGCGGGCTTGGCCAGCACCGGATTGCCGGCCGCCAGCGCGGCGGCGACCTGGCCCGTGAAAATGGCCAGCGGGAAGTTCCAGGGCGAGATGCAGGCGAAGGGGCCGCGTCCCCGCAGCGCCAGCGTGTTGGTCTCCCCGGTCGGGCCCGGGAGCGCGGTCGGCGCGGCAAACAACCGCCGCGCCTCGGCTGCGTAATAGCGCAGGAAGTCGACCGCCTCGCGCACGTCTCCCAGCGCGTTGTCGAGCGTCTTGCCGGCCTCGCGCACCATCACCGCCATCAGCCGCACGCGGTCGCGCTCGTAGAGATCGGCGGCTCGCTCTAGGATATCCGCCCGCGCCGGCCCGCCGAGCAGGTCCCAGGCAAGGCCTGAGGCCTGCGCGCTCGCCAGGCTCGCCTCGATCGCCGCGCCATCGGCGGCGGACACGGTGCCGACGCGCACCTGGCGGTCGTGCGGGCTCAGCACCAGCGCGCGGGGTTCGGTGCCGGCCAGCGCCTTGCCATCGACGATCGGCATCGCGTCGAAGAATGAGCCGTCGAGCTCGGTCCTGATCGCCTCGAGCAGGGGCTCGCGCACTGCCGGCTCGGTGAGCGCCAGCCCGGCGCTGTTGCGGCGCTGGGGCAGATAGATGTCGGGCGGCCGCGGCAGCAGCCTGATCGGCTTGGCGCGCTCGGCCGCCACGATCTCCAGGGGATCGCGCACCATATCCTCGAGCGGCGCCGCGTCGTCCGCCAGCCGGTTGACGAAGGAGGTATTGGCGCCGTTCTCGAGGAGGCGGCGCACGAGGTAGGCGACGAGGTCCTCGTGCGGCCCGACGGGAGCATAGATGCGGCAGGCGCGTCCGAGCTTGCCCTCGCCCACCACCTCCTGGTAGAGCGCCTCGCCCATGCCGTGCAGGCGTTGAAACTCGAAGGGCGTCGCGGCCGCCGCCACATGCACGGAGGCGATGGTCTGGGCGTTGTGGGTGGCAAACTGCGCAAAGAACGCCGTCGGGTGGGCCAGCATGAACCGCACGCAAGCCAGATACGACACATCCGTGTGCGCCTTGCGCGTGAAGACGGGATAGTCGGCGAGGCCGCGCTCCTGCGCCCACTTGATCTCGCTGTCCCAGTAGGCGCCTTTGACGAGGCGCACGGGGATGCGCTTGGCCTCGGCGCCCGAAAGCTGCGCCAGCCATTCGAGCACCGGCAGGGCGCGCTTGCCGTAGGCCTGCACAGCCAGACCCAGGCCCGGCCAACCCGCGAGAGCCGGATCGCGAAACGCGGCGGCGAACAGGCCGAGCGTCAGGTCGAGCCGATCCTGCTCCTCCGCGTCGACGGTGAGGGGTAGCCCGTGGCGGCGCGCGGCGGCCGCGAGCGTGACGAGGCGCGGGGCGAGCTCCGCATCGAGGCGGCGCTCCTTGCCAGGATCGAAGCGCGGGTGGATCGCGGAAAGCTTCACCGACACGCTGGGCCGCGCCATCAGCGCCTCCTCGCCTTCCGATGGCGGCCCCGCGGCGTTGCCGATCGCCTCGATCGCCGCCATGTAGCGGCCGAAATAGCGCGCCGCGTCGGCGGCCGTCTTGGCCCGCTCGCCCAGCATGTCGAAGGAGAAGCGATAGCCCTGCGCCTCGTACTCGCGCGCCCGCTCGAGCGCCTCCTCGATGGTCCGCCCGAGCACGAAGTTGTCGCCGAGGATGCGCATGGCCTGGCGCAAGGCCTGGCGGATCAGCGGCTCGCCGGAGCGGGCAATCAGTCGCTTGAGGACCGCCGCGGGGCCCGAGCCCTTCTCCTCGCCGAGCCTGACGACGCGGCCCGTCAGCATCAGGCCGAAGGTGGAGGCATTGACGAACAGGCTGTCGGAGGCACCGAGGTGCTTCTCCCAGCGCCCGCCGCCGATCTTCTCGGCGATCAGCCGATCGGCCGTGTCGCCATCGGGGATGCGCAGCAGCGCCTCGGCGAGGCACATCAGGATGATGCCCTCCTCGGAGGAGAGCGCGTACTGGTGCATGAAGGCATCGACGCCGCCGTGCTCGTGGCGGTTGGCCCGCGCGGCGGTGACGAGGCGCGACGCCAGGTCGGCTACGTCGCGGCGCTCCTGGGGTGTCGCCTTCGCACTCCTGCCGAGCTTGGCAACAAGCTCCACCTCGTCCGCCAGGAACACCCCAGCAATCGCATCGCGCACCGGCGGCGGCAGCCCGCCCGTCTGCGTCATCCGCGTCTGCCCGGCTGGACGCATGTTTGCGCTCCAAGCTTCGCAAATATTCAGTGCGGTTCGTTCAAGTTCTAGTCGTGACCGTCAGCTGAGCCATCTTGGCTCGCGCGGCACGGACAGGACGCACGACGATGTCGACATCTCGCCCGAGCGCCACAAGAAAGCGCATCAGTCGCTCGACCGAGAATTGACGGAAGTGCCCTCTCAGCATCTTGGAAACGTCAGGCTGGTCGATACCGAGGAGGCGGGCTGCGGCCGTCTGTGTCAACTCCTGCTCCTTCATCACAGCCGCGATCTGGCGTACGAATTCCGCCTTTAGGGCATGCTCGTCTGCATTCTTGAGGCCTAAATCGGCATACACGTTGCCGCTGCTCTTGGTAATCTTGGTGCTCATGTGCAACCTGCCCTTCCATGCTCGACGGCATCTCTTAACCGCCGCTTGATCAAGTCGATCTCCTTCTTGGGCGTGGCGATACCCCGCTTCGATTTCTTCTGGAAGAAGTGCAACACGTAGACTCTATCCGCGATCGTCACGGTATAGACTGCGCGCCAGGTATCGCCCGCGAAGTCCTCGACGATCTCCAAAACGCTTGCGCCACCAAATCCCTTCAGCGGCCTTGCATTCGCCGGCCTCTCGCCCTTCTGTACCAGCTCGAGAGCGTAGCCGATGCCGTCCTTGACCTCCTCAGGACTGCCGCGAAGGTCCTTCAGGGTCGGTTCCATCCAATAGACGGGCTTGAGCGAAGGCGCCGGCATCAAGCACGATTCTATGGTGATATTACTATATTTTCAAGATGGGTGGCTGAGCGCGGTGGAGGAAGAGCCAGAAGACCATCATGTGCGCGCTGCTTTGCGCGGAACCGCCGGCAGATAGCCGCGCGCCGTGAGCAGATGGAAGCGCCACACCAGCAGCAGGGCATAGACGGCGGTGCTGAGCGACAAGCCGATCCACACGCCGATGGCGCCAAGTCCCGCGGGAAAGCCCAGCCAATAGCTGCTCAAGAAGCCGACGGCCCAGAAGCTCAGCGCAGAGAACAGCAGCGGCACACGCGTGTCGTTGAGGCCCCGGAGCGCGCCGCCGGCCACCGTCTGGGCCCCGTCGGTGATGAAGAAGCTCGCGCCCAGCACCAACAGCGTGGCGGCGAGCGCGATGGTCTCCCCCGACTGCGGCGCCCCGGCGCCGAGAAACAGATGCGGAATGACATGCCGCGTCAGCGCCACGAGGAGCGTCATGGCGCCCATGAACGCCACACCGAGCGCGAGTGCCGCAAACCCCGCACGCCGCGTGCCGGCCGTGTCGCGCCGGCCAACGGCCTGACCCACGCGCACGGTAGCGGCCGTGGCGATGCCGAACGGCACCATGTAGAGGATGGCGGCGATCTGCAGGGCAATTTGGTGCGCCGCCACTGCGCTCGTGGAGATGCGGCCCATCAGCAGCGCCGCTGCCGCGAACAGGCCGTACTCCAGGAGCAGGGCGCCGGAGATCGGCAGACCGATCGCCACCAGCTTGGCCAGCAGTCTCCAGTCCGGGCGCCACAAGCGTCCGAGCACGCGGTACTTCTTGAAGGGGTGGCGGGTGTAGGCGATCCAGACGGCGGCCGCGCACATGCCCACGTCGACCAACGCGGTGGCGAGCCCGGCGCCAAGCAGATCGAGCGCGGGCAGGCCAAAGGCCCCGTAGATCAGCGCATAGGCGAGCACCGCATTGACCGGAATCGCCACCAGCGTGATCCACAGCGCCGGCTCGGGCCGATTGACCGCGCCCATGAAGTTGCGCAGGGCGATGAAGATCCACGCCGGCAGGATTGCCCACGCCATGCCGGCGAGGTAGCGGCCTGCCAGCGCCGCCGCCTCGGGCGCCTGGCCGAGCGCGATCAGAATCTCCTCGCCCCGGAATTGCAGCAGGGTGACCGGCGCGCCCAGCATGACGGCCGCCCACAGGCCAACCCGCAGCGCGCGGCGAACCATGCGCGGCTGCCGCGCGCCATAAGCCTGGGCCGCAAGCGGAGCCACCGCGGACACGAGCCCCATGCCGATGGTGAAGGCGGCAAACAGCACCGTGTGCGCCAGCGCCGCGGCGGCCAGCGCCGCGTCGCCCAGGCGGCCGATCAGCGCCAGATCGGTCGTCATCATGGCAATCTGACCGAGTTGGATCAGCGCCATCGGCAACGCCAGCCGCACGGTCTCGACAAGCTCGGCGCGCCAAAGGCTCGCCCGCGTGGGCATCCCAGGGGCGGCGGCGATGGTTTCGGTCGCTGTCATCGCCGCACCATAGGCAGAATAGCCCGAAAGGGAAGGACAGGGGTCAGACCCCCCTGCGAAATCCGTTGCGAACTTAAAATGGTCGTGGGGCAAGGGGTCTGACCCCATTGCACCTACCTTGCCATCCCATTGAAGCCGTGCGACGGGAACGCACCCGGTGGGCGCTGGGATTCGCGTCCCGCCAGATCCATGTCCCGTGTGTGTGGCGTTCAGCACGATTTCCGATTACGCCAGCGACGGGCTAGAACATCATGGCAGCATTCCGCTTCGGGGCCTTGCGCGACCTGTTCGGCAAATCCGACGGCTCGAGCCGCCGCAAGCCCGAGGAAGCGCGCACGAAGCTCGAGGCCCTCCGCGAGGAAGCGCGTGCCGCGCGCGAGGCCCAGCAGGAAATCCAGGATCATGACGAAAGCCCGCCGGAAGACATGAAGCAGGACGCACGCGAGAAGGTGGGGCGCGGCGGCCGCAAATCCAGCGAGGCCTCCGACAGCTATACGGCCGCCGACATCGAGGTGCTGGAGGGCCTGGAGCCGGTACGCCGCCGGCCCGGCATGTACGTCGGCGGCACCGACGAGAAGGCGCTGCACCACCTATTCGCCGAGGTGATCGACAACGCCATGGACGAGGCGGTCGCCGGCCACGCCAACTGGATCGAGGTCGAGCTGGAGGCGGACGGCTTCCTGTCGGTCACCGACAATGGCCGCGGCATCCCCGTCGATCCGCATCCCAAATTCAAGTCGAAGTCGGCGCTGGAAGTAATCATGACCACGCTGCACTCCGGCGGCAAGTTCAACTCCAAGGTCTACAACACCTCGGGCGGCCTGCACGGGGTCGGCGTATCAGTGGTCAACGCGCTCTCCGAGAAGCTCGAGGTCGAGGTGGCGCGCGGCAGCAGCTCTACGCCATGACCTTCAGCCGCGGCGCGGCCCAGGGCAAGCTGCAGAAGCTGGGCGCCATCAAGAACCGGCGCGGCACCAAGGTGCGCTTCAAGCCCGACGAGAAGATCTTCGGCAAGGGCGCCACCTTCAAGCCGGCCCGCCTCTTCCGCATGGCCCGCTCCAAGGCCTACCTGTTCGGCGGCGTCGAGATCCGCTGGACGTGCGCGACCTCGCTGATCGACGACGACACGCCGGCCAAGGCGACCTTCCACTTCCCCGGCGGCTTGAAGGAATACCTGGAAGCCACCATCGACGGCCAGACGCGCGTCACCAAGGACATCTTTGCCGCCCGCGTCGAGCGTGAGGGCGGCCACGGCTCGGTGGAATGGGCGGTGTGCTGGGTGGCCGACGAGGACGGCTTCCTCAACTCCTACTGCAACACCATCCCGACACCCGAGGGCGGCACGCACGAGGGCGGCTTCCGCTCGGCGCTGTCGAAAGCGTTGCGCGACTTCGGCGAGCGCGTCGCCAACAAGCGCGCCGGCCAGATCACCGCCGACGACGTGCTGGGCACGGCTGCCGCCATGCTCTCGGTGTTCATCAGGGAGCCCGAGTTCCAGGGCCAGACCAAGGACCGCCTCGCCACCCAGGAAGCCACGCGCGTCGTCGAGAACGCCGTGCGCGATGCCTTCGACCACTGGCTCGCCGACTCGCCTCAGCAGGCCACCAAGCTTCTCGACTGGGCCATCGACCAGGCCGAGGAGCGGCTCAAGCGCAAGCGCGAGAAGGAGATCGGCCGCCAGACCGCCTCGCGCAAGCTGCGCCTGCC